>ERZ1292633.3236-Hain-H41-02um-R1-3236-length-16022-cov-18_pt1 | contig 16022 bp, 11 predicted proteins | sample MGYA00564406_ERZ1292633 | MGnify/ENA primary metagenome ERZ1292633 (study PRJEB36523, sample SAMEA6512639) | groundwater metagenome | collected 2019-01-08 | study: AquaDiva: Metagenomics assemblies of 32 groundwater samples | reverse complement strand
ACGATCAGTTTCTTAGTCATGATGGTGGTCCCACTGTATGAAATGTGGATACTGGGGCAGCCTTTAATGGGAGGGAAGCACCCCCAAGGGTCCTAACCATCTCAGTCGGCGGTACACCATTTAGCGGCCAGCGGTTATTCGCCCAGAGCCCAGGATTACGCGAGTGATTCTGGGCTCTTCGTTTTTAAGGAGGCAGCGTCATGCATGTCGACATCGCAGATCGGATCGAGCCGGCCGTCTTGCCCATTCAGAGCATGCTCACAAAGATCGATCGTCTCCATCTGCCATCCGCCTCGCGGCGCGATCTGGAGAGTATTCTCGTTCGGCAAGTGGCGAAAGAACTGGATCGACTTCTACCGTGGCAAGCCGGGCATGGCCAGGGAACAGCGACGATCGCACTTCAGATCGGACGGGCTGCACATCTCACCGACGAGGAGTTGCATCAGCTCAAGCTGGCCTCCCTGCTTCACGATATCGGCGTTCTCATGCTTCCACCCTGTTTACAAACCAAACGAGAATGGTTTGAGCCAGACTCCTATGTGGCGATTCAAAACCACCCGCGGCTGGGAGCCACGCTGCTAGAGCCTTTTTCATTCCTTCGTGAGGCTACAGTCATGATCGCCCATCATCACGAGCGATGGGATGGTTCTGGCTATCCCTACGGTCTCAGAGGAGAGTTCATTCCCTTCGGAGCGAGGATTCTCGCCGTCGCCGACGTATTCGAGGCCATTCGAGTTCCACATGTCCGCGACCGATCTTTACGTGATCGCATCGCGCTCCGAATCTTACAGGTGGCCTCAGGAACTCAGTTTGATCCCTGTGTCGTCGATGCCTTGATTGAACTCATGGGGGAGATGGAAACCATGGATTCGAGAGGAGCAACTCATCGGTAACCGAGCCGGCGTCCGCCCTACGCCGGCCTGCAAAGTGGGAGGCCCACCTCTCCCACTTTACGGGCAGGGGCCCTCACCTCCCGAGGGCCCTTGCCTCCCCTACATAACGATGGACTACCGTTGATCTTAGATGAGGGAGTACTGCCAGGAAGGGTCAAACTGATTTTATTGAAAGGAACCACAACGCCATGAATCTGACCCTGATTCCACATCAACCAAAGATCTCTCGTGCCTTCGCGCCTTTGATTCTTTTCCTCACTGGACTCGTCGCCTGCTCAGGAAATGAGAGTACTCCACCTCGCTCTCGCCGCCACAGGTACGCCGGAAGCCGCAGAAGCTATCGGCGAACGGCTGTTTCTGGAAACACGATTCACCCAGACGATGAAGCTCCCCGCAGCAAGCTGCGGAGTATCACAGAACATAGCTTCGAAGACTTCTCGGAAACGGAGCTGAACCCCGTAGCAAGCTACGGGGAATATTCAAGTTCAAGGTGTTCCTGGACAACGGGGGCGACATCAACAATCCCAAGGCCGGCGATGCTGTTGTGGATACCCTCGAAACCTTGGGTGCGCCGATCACCCCAGGGCCATTCAAAGGCATGTCGATGAACTGTCGCGCCTGCCATCTGGTGGATGACGTTCTGGATACGCCAAGAGGCGGCATGCGGACCTATGCCAACTTTGCTCGCCGGAGCCCGATTCCGGCGAGAGCAGACGACAAGACTCACGCGCCAAGAAATTCTCCTCCGTTGGTCAATTCAACCCTGGAGAGGCCAGGAGGGGTCTTGTTCCATTTCGATGCTGAGTTCAATTCCATGGAAGCACTGATCGCTGCGACATTTACTGGACAAAACTTTGGCTGGCTTCCCGGCGAAAAGGACCAGGCAATCGCACACGTTGCAAAGGTAGTTCGAGAAGATGATGGGTCGTTCGATCTGACCGATACCGGCTTGTCCTATCGCATCTTATTTACTGGCACCAATCCTTCCATTCCTGACGAGCTACGCCTGCCTGCCCAATTTCGAGCCTTTATCGGATCGGCCAGCGACCGGGAGATTTTCGATGCCGTGGTGAGAGTGGTCGCAGCTTACGTCAACGGCCTCCTCTTTGCACAAACCGAAGACAGCGGAGCGCCGATCCGCTCTCCGTTCGATGTCTTTCTTGAAACCAACAGACTCCCACAGCAACCAGATCCAAATGAGTCGCCGCTCACCTATAGCCGACGACTCCGAGCGCTCGTGAATGCGCCAGGTTTCTCTCCGCAATTCGTGACATCCAACCCCAACCGAGCAGATGGACGGTTTCAATTCCATACTCAGACCTTCGCGTTCGGCGCAACAGAGCTTGCCGGATTGAAGATATTCTTAGCGGAACCACCCGCACTTCCCGCTTCCCCGGTTGAGTTAACCGCCGGCAAGATCGGTAATTGTATTGCCTGTCATGCGACGCCCAACTTCACGGATTTCAAGCTGCATAACACCGGCACGACGCAGCGGGAATACGATCTCATTCATGGAACCGGACAATTCGCCGGATTGTCGATACCGAACTTAGGGACTCGGAACGGCGACTACGATCGATTTCTACCAGCGACCGAGACCCATCCTGCCGCGCTTGAGCCATTCCGCGCCATCCCAACGGCCGGCACTCCTACCCTGACAGATCTCGGAGCGTGGAACGTGTTCGCCAATCCGGACATGCCAGCACCTCAACCAAAGATCCGTGCGATCCTCTGCGACGATCAACAGCCCTGTCCACTACCGGATGCAACACTTCTCGATCGTGCGATTGCGCGGTTCAAGACACCCGGCCTTCGCGACCTCGGACATTCCGCGCCCTTCATGCATAACGGACAATTCGACACGCTTGAGCAGATTGTGGATTTCTACCGCGAGGTCTCGGATCTCCAACGTACAGCTCGTCTGCGGAACGGCGATCGTGAGCTGGGGGGAATTGCCCTCACGGCCCACGATGTCGCTCCCCTCACGGCTTTCTTGAAGACACTGAACGAGGACTATCAACAAATCGCCTTGGCTACTTACCACGGCCCAGACACCATCATGAAACGAGGTAGAACCCATGCAATCAGCCGCCCATTCCTATTCACTCATCATGACCTGCCGACGCTGTCACGAACCGATCTGCCATCGCAATCCGCAGCTATGGTGCATCAAGTGCCGATGCTTCCAGCGTCAACAGGGACAGGCCAGGGGGTTGGCAAGATCCCTCAAGACGCGACGGCTCAAAGCCTGGCTGAAAACTTTTCCCTACTCATAGGGTTGAGAAGCGTATGCCGGCGTGGCAATGAGACATTCGCGAACCTGCAGGCACGAAGCATCGCTCATAAGAATTCATGACTTCTAATGCTCTTGGCACGGACCGTATGTGCCGAATGGGATGGGAACCGATATGAAGTGCGTGACGCCGGAAGGCTCTCCGTGAGATGCATGGACCTTGTTGTCCGGCTTCGAAGAGGGAGAGTAGCCGCTCCCGCATAACAAGCGAGGCCCTCACAGTCTCCCGAGGGCTCCACTTTCTATTTTAAGTCAGGGGCAACCGATCGGACCTCCGATCGGCACAGATGAGGCCAAAGGACCCGGAGTCCAGAGCCCATGGTTGTTCACCAGCCATGGGCTCTTTGTTTTTTGAACCAGTTGAGAGCCGGCAGTCATCGATCGATATATCCACAGTAGAGATAGATCGAACCACAAAGGAGGCCACCGAAATGACAAGCTGACAAACAGATTCCCTAACCGGGCCAGAAGATGAGAACCAAAAACAGAGTTCAGTATCCACCATGATATCTATCGCAAGAAAAGAGGAGCACTATGACATCACTCGTTACACGACCCCGCTTGTATAGTTGTTTCCGGCACGGCTTAGGACTGCTTTTGATGAGTTCAGCTTTTGCCATCTCAGGATGCAGCAGCGAGGACTCTCCCTCGACACCGGGCGCTCCGGCTGGCATCACACTCAACAGCGAGATATTGCCGGTCCCACTTTCAACGACGGAAGCGGACCGCTTTTTCGCCGTCGCCGCGACCACAGGGAATCGGTATTACGCGGCAGGATTCACCACCGTAACTGACGACAGTCATATGGCGGTTGCACGGTTTGGGTCGAGCGGTGGGCTCGATGCCTCGTTCGGCTCAAACGGAATCGCCACGGTCAATGTTGCCGTTGGCGCGGGTAAGAAGGCCGAATTCGCACGCGGCGCCGTCGTCCAGTCCGATGGAAAGATCGTGATTGCCGGTCCAATTGAGCATGACACGGCTGCAACCGGGGATGCAGCGCGGGATACCGACATTGCTGTAGCCCGCTTCGATACCACGGGACAATTGGATCCGACATTCGGAACCAACGGGATTGTGCGCCTCGATCTCAGTACCGGAGTAGTCGATGGCACGGCCTTTCGAGGAGACACCTCGTGGGGGCTCACACTATTGTCCGGCGACGATCTGTTAGTGGTCGGCGGGAAACTCGCCGATGGAGCGGGTCGTAAGGATATCGATTACGCGGTGGTGAAATTGACCTCGAATGGCGCCTTGGACGCAACTTTTGGGACGAATGGCCTCGCCACACTGGATGTGGGCAAGGGGAACGACCAGCCTCGCACCGCAATCGTGCAACCCGATGGAAAGATCGTCGTCAGCGGCCATACGTCCGATGCCGGAGTGGTCACCACCGTGCTGTTCCGACTGCTTCCGAACGGCCAATTCGATTCGAGTTTTGGCCCAAACGGGGTCGTGAACGTGGCACTGCTCGCATTCGTCGCCGAAGCCTATGACGTAGCCTTGCAGGGGCAAAACCTCGTCATCGCCGGTTATGGACGGGATGCGTCACCCGGCACGGTCGATATCATCAGTGCCCGGTTCTTGCCTAATGGAACATGGGATAAGACTTACGGGGACAATGGTGTGGCCGTGATCGATGTTGCCGGCCAGGATGATCGAAGCCGGAAACTTGAAGTCTTACCGGATCAGCGAGTCTTGATCGTGGGACAAGGAAAGCCAACAGCCACGACGCAAGACGGCGCGCTGGTTCTGCTCACCCCCAATGGTCAGCGCGACACGAGACTCAATGGTAATGGCGTCGCCCTCATTGACTTTGGCGGCCCGACCGATGCCCTCTTCGGACTCGCCCTGTCTTCCGACAAGACGAAGGCTGTGGCTGTGGGATGGAAGGGAGTAGATACGGCGGCGGCTGGTCCCACCAACAATGACGATGCCAGAGTCATCCGTTTCTCTCTGCCCACTCAGTAGGAAGAGGCTCGATGATTCACGGTGGCTCTCCGCATTCGCGGAGAGCCACCGTCCATATTCGGAGATCTACGCTTCAGGCATGGCCTGGATAAACAGCTTCGTCGGCCTCCTGGCCATCGAAGAGCGTTGAACGAGGACTATGAGTAGACAAAACGCTGCGATCGGAATGGAACCGTGTGCTGCCTGGGGGTCACGTAGGAACAGCCGCATCACACCCCAATTCAGAAACTCCCTTCACAACCTGCCGGCGCTGCAACAGACCCACCGGGCATCAGAGTCCCCTACTCTGGTGCATAAAGTGCCGACTGTTCCAGCGTCAACGAGGGCAAGCCAGGGGACTCGCGCAGTCGCTGAGGACACGATGGCTGAAAGCCTGGCTGAGAAAGTTTCCCTCATGAGGCATCAACACACATGTCGGTCGACGGTGGCCCCGCCTCAAACATCCGCGGGGCGTTCGTCTCTTTTGTCGAAAGCATCGAACGGGAAAGCCTGCGATACGTCGCTTCTGCATAGTAACGAGCCCGATCAATGAGCAGATTGGCGAGTTCCACGATTCCTCCCTCTCGATTACGAGATCTGACCGCCGAACTCCGTCGCCAGGCTCCGCAATGGGCCGCTCGACTCGCAAGCGCGAAAACGGAGCATGAACTCATGGAAGTGGTCTGCAACCTCTTCAATCTGTCCATCGCACTCACGTCGTCTCGCGACTCGTCTCGCGACCGGAAAGATGTTTCCAAAGCGATCACGCAATTTATCAGCGGCAATCTCCATAAAGGGCTCACGCTCAAGATATTGGCGCAGTTCCTCGGATACTCGGAAAAGTATTGTTCCGAGGTCTTTCGATCGGTCATGGGCGAATCCTTCTCCCGTTATCTCAGGCGCCGACGCATCGATGTCGCCGCCGCACTCCTGAGGACAACCGACGACTCGCTCTCGGAAATTGCCCTCTCTCTCGGATTCAGCGACCAATTCGCCTTCAGTCACTTTTTCAAACGATCGACAGGGCGATCGCCTAGTGATTTTCGCGCCGATCGCGCGCAGCGTCGTCCGTGCCGAGTCGGTTTTCAGTCATCTCGGGCAACTCGATGACCAACGCCCCTCTTCAAGATGCCGATATCTCCGTCTTGACCCTGCCGCGGGAAGATCCGCCCCCGCCGCGCCGAACACGGCCATGGTTCACCTGGCAGGTCGGCGTGATGGCCGTCGGTGTCTGTTTTGCCGCACTCTATTGGTTCGCTTCTTTACCGTCGCCATTGTTGGAGGTGGACACAACATCCATCCGTGCTGTCGGAGGATATCTTCCGAGCTCTCCGCTCACAGCCAGCGGCTACGTCGTCGCGCAGCGCCAAGCCTCCGTAGCGTCCAAGGGAACAGGCCGCCTGGAGTATCTCGGCGTCACAGTCGGCAGCCAGGTGAAAGCCGGGAAGATCATCGCAAGAGTCCAACAAGACGATATCCGGGCGGTTCAACGGCAGGCCCGGGCACGACTGGATGTGGCGAAAGCGGCTTTGACGAACGTCCAAGCAGAACTACTTGATGCTCAGCTGAGCTATGACCGGGCCAACGCCCTATTGTCCAAACAATTCGTCTCTCAATCAGAGTTTGATATTGCGACGAATCGCCTCCGAAGGGCGGAAGCAGCGGTGCGATCCGCTACGGCGGCCATCAACGCGGCGGAGGCGGACGTGGAGACAGCTGACGTGATGCTGGAGAACACGCTGATTCGGGCGCCGTTTGATGGCACAGTCCTCAAGAAGTTCGCTGAGATCGGCGAAATTGTCGCGCCCATGGGGAGTGCCGCGAACTCTCGCGGCGCGGTGGTCCTCATTGCTGACATGACGGCGCTCGCAGTGGAAGCCGACATTTCCGAAACGGCCATTACCCAGGTCACTCCAGGCCAATCCGCCGACATCATCTTGGATGCAGCGTCGGGAAAGCGCTACACCGGCACCGTCGATCAGATCATTCCTACCGCCGACCGATCCAAAGGAACCGTATCGGCTAAAATCCGGTTCATCGACCGCGATGATCGCGTCCTGCCGGAGATGAGCGCCAAGGTTTTCTTCGCCCCGCCTGGCCAAGCCAATGCATCGACACAACCGCGGTTTGTTGTCCCCTCCTCTTCCTTGGCTCGGAGGCACGACCGAACCGTCGTCTACGTGATGGAAGGCGAGACCGCGAAGGAAGTCTCCGTTGAAGAAGTCGTTCAAAACGGAGGAGACAGCGAGGTTCGTGGGCCATTGACTGCTTCTACAACGGTCATTCTGGCGCCGCCGTCATCGCTGACGGACGGTTCACGAGTTCGATCTCGGGGCGTCCGGTAAAAGGAGTCTCATCTTATGAGTCAGCCTGTCATCGAGTTTCATCGCGTCACAAAATCCTACTTTCGCGAGGAACAGGAGGTGCCCGTGCTTCGGAACTTCAGCCTAACAATTCCTCCAGGCAAATTTCTGGCCATTATGGGGCCATCCGGATCGGGCAAGACCACGATCCTCAACTTGATAGCCGGTTTGGATCGTCCGACACAAGGAACAGTACACGCCGCCGGCATCGAGGTTTCCCAACAACGAGAATCGGATCTTGCCCGATGGCGTGCCCGGCACATCGGATTCGTCTTCCAATTTTACAACCTCATTCCGGTCTTGACGGCCGCGGAAAACGTGGAACTGCCCCTACTGCTCAGTCCCCTGGCGAAACGAGAGCGCGTCAAACACGTCCAGGCAGCGCTGGGCCTTGTCGGATTGAGTAATCGGATACACCACTACCCTCGCCAGCTGTCGGGGGGGCAAGAGCAGCGTGTCGGCATCGCCCGCGCGATCGTCAGTGACCCCACGATTCTGCTGGCAGACGAGCCGACCGGAAACCTCGACCGAGACGCCGCTCACGCAGTCATGGCCCTCCTCAGTCGCCTACACCAGGAGCTCAACAAAACGATCCTAATGGTGACGCACGATCCTCGCGCGGCGGATCATGCGCAAGAGATCCTCCACTTCGACAAGGGAACGGTGAATTGACGAATGACCATCGGAACGCTGATCGTTCGCAACGTTCGCCGCCACACCCTGCGCGTGGTCCTCACGGCCCTTGGGATCGCGACGGTCATCCTCGCATTCAACCTCATCGCCACCACGGTTCGAGCATGGTATGCCGGTGTTGAAGCGTCTGTGCCGAACAGACTGATCACTCGCCATGCCGCGTCGCTCTCGATTCACCTCCCCCTTGCCTATCGCGATCGTCTTGCATCGATCAACGGGGTGACCGGCGTCGGCTATGCCAATTGGTTCGGCGGTGTCTATCGGGAAGCCAAGGGATTTTTCCCTCAGTTTGCAGTCGACCCGGATTCATTTCTCGATCTTCACCCGGAATTACACGTGGCCGATGAAGAACGCCGGGCGTTTCTCGGCGACCGTCGAGGCTGCTTGATCGGTCGTCGCCTGGCGGCATTGTACGGCTGGAAGGTCGGCGATGTGATCGCCCTCAAGGGGACGTTGTATCCCGGCGACTGGGAGTTCGTCGTCCGAGGGATCTACCGGGGAGCCGAGCCGACCACCGACGAGACGTGGATGCTGTTGCACTGGAGCTATATGAACGAACGACGCCAGCTGCTCGATCCGGATCGAGCCGGCACCGTGGGCTGGTATGTCGTTCGCGTTGCCGATCCGAGCCTTACCGGCACCGTAGTCAGATCGATCGATGCGGAGTTTGCGAATTCATCGGCGGAGACCAGAACGGAAACAGAGCAAGCGTTCCAGATGGGTTTCGTCGCGATGTCAGGAGCCATTATCAGCGCATTGAAACTGCTGGCCATTGTGTTGAACGGCATCACCCTCCTGGTTCTCGCGAATACGCTCGTGATGGCTGTGCGTGAACGGACACGAGAATTGGCCGTCTTACGGGCGCTGGGATTCCGATCGTCTCATCTTACCGCCCTCGTGACAGGCGAAGCCCTGTTGATCGCACTGTTCGGGTCGGTGCTGGGTATCGCACTCACGATTCCAGCCAATTGCCTCTATGCCGTCCTCGTCTCGGCTAAACTGGGAAACTTTTTCCAGCACATGAACTTGTACCCAAGCACATTGGTCTTGAGCGCCTCAATCACGTTGTGCCTCGCCGTCTGTGCATCCGCCATTCCCATCGCAAGAATATTACGCGCGAGAGTGGCCGATGATTTACGCCATGTCGGATAAGGGCACCGCATGAAGCTGCTGTGGGCGTATAGCGCTCGAAACGTGTGGGTACGCAACGGTACCACGACGCTGACGATGGCCGGACTGGCTCTGGTCAGCCTGGTTCTTCTGGCGGTCCTCATGCTGGGAAACGGGCTGGATCGCGCTCTGATTGAGAGTGGCTCACCCGACAATCTCCTGCTCCTCCGAAAAGGAGCGACGACGGAAATTGCGAGCGGGATTTATCGCGATCAAGCCCATGTCGTGAGCACGCTCGCGGGGATCGCGCACACGGCGGCCGGACAGCCGCTCGCGATTCCGGAACTCGTCGCCCTCATCAGTCTCACGAAGACCGGTGCCGATTCCCCCGCCAACGTAGTCGTTCGAGGGACGAAACCGGACGCCCTTCTCTTGCGTTCGCACATCACAATTCGAGAAGGGCGGACGTGGCAACCGGGCACGGCAGAAGTCATCGTCGGCGCACAGATCGCCAAGCGTTTTCTACCCGGCGGGCTCGGAACGTCGCTGAAAATCGGCAGAGGCGAGTGGCTGGTCGTCGGTGTGCTCGACGCCCAAGGAACCGCGTTCGACTCGGAGATCTGGGGAGATGTCGACCAGCTGATGGCCGCGTACGGACGTGATTCCTTCTCCTCGTTGACACTTCGCGTCTCTGACCCGACTGCATTCCAGCAGCTCAATGAGGCCATCGGAGCGGATACTCGACTCTTGCTCCAAGTGAAGCATGAACGGGACTACTATCGCGAGAAATCTCTGACGATGGCCACGTTCATTCGTTTTCTGGGCTTCACGTTTACGCTCATCTTCGCGCTCGGCGCGATTCTGGGCGGCACCATGACGATGTATGGAACCGTCGCATCACGAACTCGGGAGATCGGCATGCTCCGCGCGCTCGGATTTCCCCGATACAAGATTCTCACCGTGTTTCTGTTCGAATCCCTGCTGATCGGAGCGTCGGCCGGATTGCTGGCCATCGGAGGCGGCGCGGCCTTACAATTCGTTACGCTGTCGACGATGAACTGGGGCACATTCTCCGAACTGGCCTTTCGCCTGACTCTCACGCCCGGATCCGCCTTCACCACCCTGGGTTTTGCGCTTGGCATCAGCATCCTCGGCGGAATCCCGCCGGCCATTCAGGCGGCTCAGATCTCCGTGACGACGGCATTGCGCGCCCCAGGCCGGTAACGTTCGTCCTCGCCTCCGCATCTAATAAACAGTGCTCACCACGGTATCTGGAAAGAGAACATGCCTATCTAGCGGCCAAACATGGTCACCGGATGACAATCTATCGTATATGATTTTGAGAATTGGTATCAATACTGGCGACGTGCCGCACGGCATTGGCGCTATGCCGAAAGACATCCTGATGATTTCTATCACCGACCAACCTCGCCACTCGCTATCAGCCTGGGGTCTGTCCTTCTGCATCCATGCCATCACAGTGGCAGGTGGGCTTGTTCTCTTTCACAACTTTCCTCAAACACAGCCCTCCGTCTATCGCATGGAGATCCTCCTGACCGACCCACACAGTGAACAGGAAACGGTTGCTCCGCGAGAAACATCCCCCGTTGCCGAAGACACTTCGGCGATAGCGTCACCCCCTCCTCCTACGACCGGCACTTCGTCTACACACGCGACCGGGCAACAGGCCCTCGGTGAACCGTCTATTGCTCGACGAACGAGACAGGACGTCCCCGCTCCTCTCATGACACCGCCGGAATCGAACCGGCAAACAACTGCGAGCGATTCCGTGATCGCAGAAAGTCCTGTGCCCACGGAGCAACACAGTGACACCGTGACTCCTCTCGTCGAATCGCTTACGTCCGCCACGGCGAACTCCCCTCGGATAATCGAACACCACCTCACAGAAGCGGCTGCGAGTTCTATCGACAAGCTCGTTGCCATGCCTGTCGACGATGATGCGACACCGACGATCCTTGCGGCCCCGGACCACTCGAAGAATCCGGTCGAAGCAGACAGCGTCGCGGCGGATTCGGCAAACCCGCTTTCCGCATCTCCCGGCGATCGCCCCGCGCCATCGCCACCGACGGACCATGCTTCCACCGTGACGGCCCACACAGATTCTCAACCCGGCATCGCCTCGTTCTCCTCCTCGCATATGAACTCAGATCATCCCGCCGTACCCTCGCCGCAAACCGTCGCCATGCACCAGGCCTCTGTCGTCCGGAGTACGCCGTCAAGACCGGACTATGGATGGCTGAAGGACTTATTGAAACATCGGCTCATGGGGCTGCTCACCTATCCCCGCATCGCTCGCATGCAAGGATGGGAGGGAATCGTCGTCGTCAGGACCACGATCAAGAACGACGGCAGCTTACTCGAAGCAGTTGTGACTGAAAGCTCGGGCTATACGGCCTTAGATGAAGACGCGCTGAAGCTCTTGCATCGGGCCTGCCCCATTCACCTGCCACACGATCTCGGACGATCCCAAATCGAAGTGTTGGTCCCGATCCATTACAAACTCGAACGATGAAGAAAGGAAGACACATCATGTTCACACGGACGGTATCGCTTCTAGCCATTCTGGTCATGCTCGGCACCGGCTGGATGCCGGCCGGCGCTGTCCCGCCGGCCAAGGTCGGTTTCCTCGTCGTCGCTCCCGACCGCGGCTTCGTGGGGAACCAGGAGGTACGCGAGCTGGTGCAGGATTTCAAGAAAGAGTACCCGGTCGCCCTCGGCCTGATCGGGCGTGAGCACACCGGCGTGGAGGGCGAATATGCCGTCTATCTGACCCGCGCCGTGCAGGAGCTCAAGAAGGCCGGGGTGACTGAGATTGTCGCGATTCCCCTCTTCCTGTCCGCGGCAGATCCCGTTCTGCAACGGGTGATCCCCACACTGCCGGCCTATGCCGCCGGACTTCCGGTGCGCTGGGCGCCGGTCATGGCCGAGAGCTATCTAACCAACCAAGTGGTGCTGGACCGGGTGGAGGCGCTCAGCCAGGAGCCGGAGCAGGAGCGCCTCATCCTCGTCGGCATCGGCGCCACGGACGAGGCCAGCGAGAAAGTTCTCAAGGCCGACCTCGACAAGCTCCTGGCCTATGTCCAGCAGTACAAGCATTTCCGCGAAGCTGAGACGGTCATCTACTTTGACCGCGAGGCGGAGGGAGCGGAGAAGAAGAATCAGGAGATCAAGGCGCGCGTCCTTGCGCACATCGCCAAGCAGGGTCGCACGATCGCCGTGCCGGCCTTCATCGGCCCGAAGTTCGACCGTTCGATGGCGATGACTGCCTGGCTGAGCAAACAGTTCAAGGGCCTGAACGTCGCCTACCACGGCGCGGAGCTGCTCCCGCACCCCAATGTCCTGCTCTGGCTGAAGAAGACTGCCAATCAGTTCGTGGCGGCTCGGCCCGACGAAATCGGCGTGGTGATCATGCCGCATGGGTCCACCCAACCCTGGAATGATGCGGCCGAGCGTACCATCGAGCCGCTCAAGACCAAGTACAAGATCGAGATGGCGTACGGGATGGGCGATCCGGGCACCATCCAGGACGCGGTCACGCGGTTAGAGCAACGCGGGATCAAGCGGATCGTGTTCGTACGTCTGTACGAACTGGAGCGCCAGATGAAACCGCTCACGGACTACATCCTGGGGCTCTCGGACAGTCCGACGCTGCCGGGACATGCCGGCGGGCACGGTCACGACGCCGCCTTCCCGCCGCAGATCCGCAGCGCCGCTCTCTTCTCCACCTTCGGCGGCTACACCGAAAATTTTCCTCCTATCGCAAACGTGCTGTGCGAACGCATCACGGAGGTCAGTCAAGACCCGGCCAAAGAGACCGTGGTGCTCCTGGCCCATGGCTCGCAAACGGACGAAGACAACAACCACTGGCTGTCGGTGATTAGGGCCAATATCGACTGGGTCAAGAAAGACTCCCGCTGCGCCCCCTTCAAGACCGTCAGGGCGGCGACGGTGCGGGAAGATTGGCCGGAACAGCGGGAACAAGCCGTGGCCGACGTACGAAAGATGATCGAGGAAGACGCCAAGACGGGACGCGTGCTGGTCATCGCCAATCGCATGTACGGGTCCGGCCCGTACAAGAAGATGCTCAAAGGGTTGGAGTACGTCTTGAACGAGAAAGGCTTCGCTAGTCCGATCATCACGCGGTGGCTGGAAGAAGGTCTCGCTAACGCTGTTGTGGCTCTTGCGCAGCCGGTCCCCCGGACTGCGCGGTTCGCCGCGCCCGCGTCGGCCACTGCCGCCGTGACAAACCATTAACGGAGCGTCGTCCCGCGGGTACCTTGTCCTCCACCCGCGGCCCCTTGCGGAGAAGGGTGGGACCATCCCACCCCTCCTCCGCAAGGCTGCTCTCAGGGGATTGGCCCGCTTCTTCGCAAAGCGTCGGGCCTGTCCCCATTCCCAAAGGGGTCAGGCACCAGTCGGAAGGGTGCCTGACCCCACAGGATCGTCGAGGAAACCCATCGAACAGCATGGCACAGACATAAAGGACATACTCAACATGATGATCAAGAAAGCTTTTCGATCGCTCTCAGTTCTTGTTGCAGTGCTGTGCCTAGCCCCCTTTGTCGGCTGGGCCGCCGAGGAGAAGGAGTCAGCCGCCAAACCAGAGCCCACACAAGAAAGCTCGCCGGCCGAGCCCACACCGTATGAGAAACAAGTCCGAGTCGCTGATGTGGTCGTCACAGGCACCTGGACCCCGCATACCGTCAAGGACTCGCCGGTAGAGATCGAACGGATCACGGGCAAGATGCTGGAGCAGGCCGGGGCGACAAATGTGCGGCAGGTGCTGCAGGACGTGCCGGCTATCGAATCGCGCCGCGCACCGGGCGGCTTTCAGACATTCCAGATCCAGGGTCTCTCCAGCACCCACACGCTGTTTCTGGTCAACGGTCAGGAATTGATAGGGTCGATCGAGGGCGCTACCTTCACCCGCGACCTGTTGGCTTCGCCGGAGATCGAGTCCATCGAAATCGTCAAGGGCGCAGGGGCGGTGCAATACGGTAGCGACGCCATCGGCGGAGTGATCAACATCCGCACTAAAAGGGCGACAAAACCGGCCGGAGCGCTACTCTTCGGCCAATATGGCCGGTTCAACACCATAACCACCTTCGGCGCGCCGGAGTTCCGCACCGCCGACGGCAAATTCGGCGGCTACATCTCGGCCGGCTATAGTGGATCGGACGGTTTTGACCTCAACCAACTCACCGCCCAGACCGATGGCGACCCGCAGTTCGCCACCAAGTCGGTCAGCGGCAACTTCGACTATAAGTTGTTGGACAGTGTCACGCTCTCCTTGTACACCCACTACACGGACGACGATCGGAGGGGAAAGCAAAATCCCATCGTCTCGATCCCCAGTATTCGGGAAGTGCGGGGCAATAACGAACGCGCCCAGACCATTGTCCGTCTCGATTGGACTCCGGACTCCGTCTCGACCTTCACCCTGTGGGGCCATCACCAAACATTTCAAAACGACAGCCGCACTTTTCGCCTAGACACGAACGGGTTGGTGCGGACGTCGCGCTTCACCCAGGAACTCTGGGAACCGCAGGTCCAATACACCAGGCAAATCGGGTCACAGCATCTCCTGAGCATCGGCGGGGAACACGACATCCGCAAGCAACGCGGGCAGTCCCTTCGTAGCGGCAACGTCGAGCTGACCGAATCGGCCGGTTGGATCCAAGACGAAATCTCCGTCCTGCCCTGGATGGACGTGGTGCTGGGTGGACGGTATACAACCAACAGCGCATACGGCGGGTTCTTCTCTCCTCAGACGACGCTGCTCCTCAAACCCGGCAATTTCCGTGGGCGCTTCACCTACACACGCGGGTTCCGCAGCCCGACGCTCACGGACACGGCCTCCTTTTTCGTAGAGGGCGGCGGCTTCGGCGTGGTCGGCAATCCGAACTTGAATCCTGAAAAATCGACGAGCTTCACGGGGAATATCGAGTACTACTTCGAGCGGGCCAAGATCGGGGCCGGCGCATTCCGTCATGAGGTCGGCAACCTCATCCAATTCGTCACAGGCACCTGTTCAACCGCAGACGCCGCTGCGCTGGGCGTGGCGCCGATTGCTTGCGCGTCGCCGAGCAACGTCGGCAATTCGAGAAGCCAAGGGTTCGAGCTCGAAGCCGGCGCTAAGCCGTTGGACTGGCTCTACATGGAGACCGGCTACATGTATCTGGACTCGCGCGACCTCGACACAGGCTCGTTTCTGTTCAACCGATCACCGCATGCCTGGAAGAGTCGGATTCGCGTGGAGTACGACGGCTGGGACCTCACGACCAGACTCCGCTACTTTTCGTCGTTCGGGTTCTCCGATCTGAACCGTAACAATCGTGTCGATTCGAACGAGAAAGCGCCGTCGAATTTCCAGATCGATATGCGGCTATCGAAAACCTTCAAGAACGGCATCGAAATCTACGGCGGCGTAGAAAATCTGACGGAGTCGCGCATCAGCGTCCGTTCCGGCTCCGTTCCGCTGGAGGGCCCACGGCTCTGGTTCGTCGGCATGCGGATGACATTGTAAAGCACGGGAAGCGACGTACGTGAGGCGTAAAACCAAGGAAGGGAGCAGGCAGCAGCCATCTCATCGTCATGGGCGATGAAGAAAGAGGTGAACTATGAACCGAAACACCACACCGGCGGTTGCGGCCTTGCTGATGCTGACTGAATTGATGGGCGGCTGCGGCGCACACATGGGAC
>ERZ1292633.3235-Hain-H41-02um-R1-3235-length-16023-cov-6_pt1 | contig 16023 bp, 7 predicted proteins | sample MGYA00564406_ERZ1292633 | MGnify/ENA primary metagenome ERZ1292633 (study PRJEB36523, sample SAMEA6512639) | groundwater metagenome | collected 2019-01-08 | study: AquaDiva: Metagenomics assemblies of 32 groundwater samples | reverse complement strand
CAACTTCCTTCCTTCCTTCCCCCCCATCCACGAAGATCAGTGCTGGTCAAAATCAGGTCACGGGAGGCCCAGAAATCGTGATATTGCTCGGCAAGGAAGCCAAGTCCACGCCGAAGCATTCATTCGACACGTTGGACGCGTCGCTTGGGACTGGTAGGGGAGCGAAGTCGCAGTGGCGAGGGTTCGGCACGGCCCGTCGGCACGCAAGCAGCGATTCCACGGCCTTCCGCACGTGTTCGATCCGCACATTAAAGCAAACGGAGTTGTACCAACCCCGGATGTCAAACGCGCGCTGCCAGCACGGACCGGAAATGGGTACGAGTATGCCCTCCCAGTCATCGTTCACGAGATGGAAACACTCGTAGCCATTTGGCGACATGAAGTCCTCGAGGATGGCCGGCAGCCGGGTCTCGGTGCGACGGTGCAATTCAAAGACAACGGCACCGATGCGACCTTCGTCCAACAGGGAGCGGGCACCCAGTATCACTTCCAAGTCAAATCCTTCTGTGTCAATCAAGACGAGGTCGAAGAAGGGAGGCGCCTCCGGCCCACCTAGCATCGCATCCAGCGTGGACGTCGGCACAAAGACGTCGCAATCATGACGGGCCGCGCCAACCCCGCCAACTTCACTTCCGAGAGGGACATCTGGAAACCGCACAAAAGGCGCTGCGCGGGGCGCCAGCGCCGCCGAATGATACAGCTCGACATACGGCTGCGCTGTCGCGCGAAGCGCCTCGACGGTGACGTTGTGGGTGCGAGCGTGCGTCCGGAGCATCGCGTCCCGGCCCACGGCGGCGACGACGGCGGCGTTCATTTCCACACTTCCAGGGAAAAGGCGCTTCGCCATAAATTGATAGTTTGACGGCGCGGGTTCGAAAATGAAAATTTCCAGCCGCGTCGTATTCGACAGCGGTGGCGTTGACAAAGGGGCGTGTTGATCGCAGCACGCCCCTCGTGAGGTCCAGTCGCCTGGCATGAGCGAGGCCAGCATCGTGCCGAGATACGCGGGCGTGGGCTTGACAAACGAGAAGAGCGAGAGCACCTCCGCCACGGTGTAGCCTTTGTTAGCGCCGACGTCGATGAACCTCCAAGTATGCCCCGCCGCCTGGGTCGCCGGCAACGCGGCGATCAACGCGCGCAGGATGAGATCGACCTGCGGGCACGCCGCCCAGGTCCGCTGCCACTTCTGGCGGCACGTGCTGACGAAGGTCGCGTTGCACTTCGACCGTTGCGGAAACGGGTGGTCTGCCGCCCGTCGATACGTCGGCGGTGGCGGCGGCGGCGTAGCAATGGCAGCGCTCTTCGCCGCATCCGCCGTCGTCGGCGGCGTTAGGCTGCTCCCATCCACGGGCGCTCGTCTCACGACATCAGCGGCCGCAGTCGCGTTGGCGATGTGCGTCGGACACGATGCAGGCCGGCGCTTGACGTCGCCGCCATAAGCCAGTGCAAACCGTCTCAGCAAGATGGCAACCACGGTCGCCTCATCCAGCTCATCATGCCAGGGTAGATTGTCCATGTCCGCCGCGGAGGTGAACGTCGCGGTTGGAACCACCACGGTCGGTGGTATCGGTGACATCGTCGCGGTCACCGTGGTGGTGCCTGTCGGCGTCGCGGTAACCGGGATTACCGACGCGTCGCGGGTGACCGTCACGCTCACCGTCGCCGGTGCGGGGGTAGCCACCGAGGCGGGAGTGGATGACGGTGGCTCATGATGCGCAGTTGGAATCTCATGCTGAGTTGGAATCGACTCATCGGCCGATTTCGGCGGCAGTCGCAAAAACTGCGGCGGAACGACGAGATCGATCGCGACGATTGTCAGGAAAAGGAGCAATAACCCGCCAGCCCATGCGGCGACGCCACAGCGCGGGGAAGGTCGCGCCCTGCGATCGACGGCCATCAGCTTTTTGCCTGAGACCGTGGCGTGCGACACGGAGACCACAGGGGGATACCGAAAATCTATAGATGATGTTTGTCTTACAAGGGAGAAAGCCCTTGGGCCCTGTAAGGGGCACAAAGGGAAAAAGAAGCACTGACGAGAGAAAGAGAGGGAGAGGAAGGGGGAATATCTGGTTGAGTCAAATTGAGAGGAGCGATGGGACATTTATTGTTTCAGAGGGCGTGTGGCGGGCTGCCGTGCTTTCAGTAGTACTATGTGTTGGGGATCAAGGGTGTAGATAGACGGATGAATGACAATCGTGAAAACCACCCGATCTTCAGTTCTGCAACCGGTCGACGCATTTATCCTGTGACACCTCAGAACTCCTCTTTCTTGGGGGGCATGTGTGGCGACTGGGCTTGAGTTGGTCCACACTAGCCGGTTGACGACGCGATCGGCGACTCCTCGGGGACGGCGGCGTAGTCAGTGAGATCCGTCGACGCGGTTGCCAACGCGTTCGAAGTCGAGGCGCGGCGGCCTCGGGCTGCGAGTGCCATTATCCCCGAAAACACGCAAAGCACGAGGAGGACCGCCCCCGCGATCACAATGTACGGAACGTTCAACGGCCGTCCGTCACTCGTGGTCAGCTGAGGAAAGCTGCCGACCGCCGACCAATTACTTGCCCTTTGAGCGAAGGTTGGCGGCGTGGCGAGGTTCCAGATGACACCGCTTTGCGTGGCGAACGAACGCCGTTCGCCTCCGAAAACGGCGACCGGAGCGTCGATGCCACCTGCAGTCGTGAGGCGTACCTCCGGCGCGCAGGTGTCGCAAACTGGGATGCTCGCCACCACCGCGTGCCGCTGACACCCGAACGCAACGTAGCCATCGACGAGTCGGGGCGGTGTGATCATGCCGTCTCCACCTTGATCACACCCGGCCATCGAGCCCGATACATTCATCGCCAGCACGGTGCCGTTGTACAGATTGTAGAGGGCCACGCTAACGACTGACGACCACATCGAAGCGTCGTTCGATGCTGGGAAGAGCTGTGCCTCGGGGAGAGGGGGTGAAGAGGGAGAGAGTTCGGACTCCTCGTCGCCGCCGCTGATGGGCACGTCAGACCGTCGCCGTCGTCGTTGGCCGCCAACGTCCGCGGATGAGAGTAAATACAACGCGATGACCCCGTGCGACGCATCGACCGCCAGAGGTGGTTCTCCTGCCACGCCACCTCCGTCGAGCACAAGCTCCACATTGGCCGGCAAAGCAGTGTAATAAACGACGACGTCGGCCGCACCGCCGTTTTGAAGCGAAATCGCCGCGAAGCCTGTCCTTCCGAACGCCAGTACAACATCGCTGCCGCTGGTGACGTTGAAGGAGATGTCGCGAGTAACCGCGCATAAATACCGCATGCGGATCGGTAAGCCCGAGGAGTCTTCGGCGGGCGCGATGTGCGTCAATGCGTGCGGCTTCATGATGCTAGTATCGAAACGCCAAAGTGCCATGAACATTCGCGACGTCGTGTCGTTCACAACTTGGAGACTGCCCACAATCACGAGGCCACTGCGAACCGCGACCGCGTTCGTGGTGGGGAACCAGACTTGGGATGCGAAGGACGACGACGCCCAGACCACAGCCGATCCCCAACCGGTACCACTTGGGTTGGAGAGTAATCCGACGGACACTCCGTTGGGAGCCACGTCGACGTAGACGAACGATGTGGGGCTCCCTCCTCGGTCAGTGGTCGCGTCTTTCGGCACAACCCCTCCGCGCAATCGCACGTCGGTCGAAAACAGGGACGTGGCGAGGCACGTCGCGTTCCAATTGCCACTGTCGTTTCGTCGCGGCACGGTGAAATCAATGAACACTGGAGGGGTTGTCCAAAGAAACAAATAGGCGTCTGCGACCACCGTCATGGCGCCGCCGACGAGCCCAAGCTCCACCAAGTCGGCGCCGCGCACGGCAACGATGAACGCCGTGCCGTTGGTCATCGAGAGGCAGTTGACGTCTCCGTTGAACACACAAACGTATCCCCGGACAACCGCGACGCCGGCCGCAGGAACCACACCCGACCGGGTGATGTTGAGCCGCGAGGCGCTGGGCGTGGCCGTTGAGCCGTCGACCGCCGAGAAAAGCGCGACAACGTCCTGCGTGACCCCATCGAACACGACGACCACCACGTCGAACGGTGGCGGCACGTAGTGCAGGAGCAGTGGCGTTAAGGATGGGTGCGAGGTGCCCGGCGGATTTGAGGCCGGCAGCGTTTGCGACCACAAGATGGTGGGGATGCCAGTCGTCGTGTCCGTCACGACATCAACAGGAGCCGCGAAGGCCACGGCCGACGAAGGATCGTTCAACTGCATCGCGAAAACTGAGAACCACCAACAGGAGGTCGTGGCGTCACGTGCCGCTAAGCGTCGGAGCCATACCAGCGGCAACCCCCCCGCCACACCGTTGAGCCGGTCGCTGTAGTGCCACATGACCGTTCCGTCCGTCGCGTTGACCACGAAGATGGCCCCATCCAGGGCGCCGCCGTCGCTGCGGTTGAACGTGCCGTTGCCGGCGAAGGCAATGAGCAGCACGCCGTGTGTATCAACAACGGTTGGCATCGCGGTCGTGTTCTTCTTCTTCGCTTGCTCAACCCAGAGAATGCCCTGACAGACAGCGCCGGACGTCGGTGCTTCAAACCAACTGCCAACGCGGTCTCCCGACGGCGTGGCAGACGAAAACCTCACGAGAGACACCATCGCCTCGCCTGCGCAAACCAGCAACCCGTCGTCAACCAAAAGGAGTCCGCGAACGGTCGTCGCCGGCCCTGGGGGACCGACCCTGACGAAAAATGAAACATTGGCATCGGCCCACTCGATTGTTTGGTTCACGGTGACAGTGGCCCACGGGTCGATTCCGTAGATACCGGCGCCGCACGCCAGCACGATCATCCATGCCGGCCCTGGGGGGGTCATAGTAGCGGTCGTCGTTGGGGAGGTGACCACGATCACAGGGGAAAGGAGCGCGCGTCCTCCAGTGGGCAGTGCCAAGACTCGAGCGGCCCCTTCTCCGGTCGCGTTGAAAGCATAGAAGAACCCACCACCATCTTTATCTGCCGTCGCTCCGCTGCTGACGACGTACACTAACTCGTTGGCCACAAGAAAGGTTACGTCGGTGGCCGCCGCCGAGGCGAGGAGGGGCAACACGGCGGGCAGCACGGTCCACGTGGCGACGGCGATCACGACGACGACGACGTTGCCGCCCGTGCCGTTCCCAGGTGCCTCCTCCGCTGTCCTCGCCACCACGACGTCCCCGTGACTTGCAAGAAAGCCCGCAGCAAGTGCATAATTGCTAGCCCGGCCGCGGCGGACGGGAACAGACACGACGATCGGGCGTGCGCGGTTCGGGTCGTCGGGAGAGAGTCCAACATTGATTCTAAAGATATGAGTCTCGCGGTCATCAATGCCCATTGTTGTGGCGGTGGTATTCTTGGAGCCAACGAAAATGTACGGCAGTCGCACAAGGAGAATCTCCTGCGACGATGAAGGAGGGGAAAAAGTTTCGACCCCCTGTTGATCCCCACTTTGTCGCTCAAAGTCGAAAGTCGTGTTGGCCGCCGTGAACGTCCAATACGCCGTCACCGCCATGTTTGGTTGCCGTCGTTGATCGGTCGACAACGTCTTCGAGTGGATGCGGCATAGCGTTAGCGTCGATCCCGCGACGGCGATAAAGGTCACATCGTCGATGGCAGCGATGGAAGAGACGTTTGCCGTCAGCGCCACGCTCGTCGTCCAGTTGCTCGAGCTGAGAAACAGCGTGCCGCTGACGTTTGTGTGTGAGGTGCTAGCAGCGGGGCTGTCGTTCTCGAACCACGGCGCGACCACGACGACCGCATCGCCATATCCGTAGACGGCATAGGGCCCAACGGCGACGGCTGGGGTCGTCGCGGCAAGGTCGCCGCCGGCGTCTGGGGTCGTGGGTCCGTTGATGTGTGCTGTCCGCGTGGCCACGCCGTTCGGAATTCGTGACCGCACGCGGGAGGGCACGACGACGGGACGCTGGCGCGGTTCGGCACCCCTATGCATTATTTCGAGAAGGTCGATGTCATGCCCGTCGAATCGCGCCGTCGCCATCTTGTGGCTGTTGCTGGGTAGTAGCACCGTCAATAGAAGCAGCACCACGCCGCAACACCGGACAGGCGTGCCCGCGGCGAGTTGACAGACAGTCATCGACACGTTTTTTTTCCGCGCGGCAGATTCATGATTGCCATGTCCACCGGTGCGGTGATCGAAGACGAAGGCCATTGTTCCGCTATGCTTTTTTAATTTCATAAACAGAGGACAATTGAAACCAAAAACAAAGACAAAGCAATGCTTTGATATCCGATGCGAGATCGTTTTCTTCGTTAGAGAGAAAGGAAAAACAAAAACCACAGTACACAACCAACTAGTTCAGGGTGGTAAATTCTTCATTTTCGTGCTGCGCGCATCATGAAAATGACGAACTCGTCAAGCGATAGCGTGTCCGGTCCGCTACTGCGGAACGCCGACATTTGCTTCTTGACGATCCCGTCCACGCTTTCCTCCACGCCAACGCTGGTGAGGCCTGGGATGGACAGATACAACTTGGCCGCCGCCGACTTGAGGACCGTCCCAGAGGGTTTTGGCCCTTCGAGGATTTTGAAAGCCACCGTTAGCAAGGTCGGATGAAGGACGAAGTCCGCGGCGTCGAGTGAAACGGCCGCGGCGGCGACCGCTTCGTGAGGGTCCGAACCGCCAGGAATGGCTTTCCCACGGCGGCCGGCGGTGAGACTGCCGGCGACGTGCGGTGCGTTGGGAAGATTCGCGGCGTGACTGAGAGGCACCGTGCCCCCAATCGGGCCGCTTCCTACCGGCGTCATGCCCTTGTAGACGTTTGAGGCTGCGGACGGCGGAAAGTATGGACTCAGCTGTTGCATGCTGCTGAACGAGGCGGGGGACGATGACGCTAAAAACGACGCCGAGGAGTTTTTGTCGCGACCTCCAGCATACAGCGTCGCGGCGTGACCCTTGGCCCACTGTTCAAGCTCTTTTTGGCTCTTGTCGCGCGTGGACGTCGCCATCGCCATGCGCTGCTCCCGCAGCAGCAGATCGATTTCTCGCCGGCGGAGTAGATCCGCCTCCGCTCGCATCAGATCGCGTTCCTGGCGGACCGACTTTCGCATGCCGTCGAGCACCGTGGCTTGTGACTGCACCGCGGTGTGGAATAGGTTGAGGTCTCGCTCGGACACGGTCGCCACGCCCCCATCGATGGCGCCTCCAGCACCGGCGGCCGCGCCACCCCCCAGAGGGGCATTGAGGCCGCCGTGTTTCAGCTGCTGTTGCTGTCTGAGGGCATTCAAAAGCTTCGCGTCGAGCTCCGCCAGCTCGTCCTGCGACGGACCACGGCGGCTCTCGGCGTCGTCGTCGCCCAGTGCCGGGAGCATCTCATAGTCACCGACGGACTGCTGCATACTGTCGGCATTGATGCTCCCTGTTCGTTCCTTGAGCACCTCGGTCCTCCGCACGACCTCGCGGCCGAAGAGTGCCTTGAGCAGTTGGCTCGCGGCGGTTTCCGACGTGGCGCAGAGAATAGCGCAGCCGAAGCAATCACGACCGAAAATGGCGCGCAGTGAATTTGGCCGCGCGCGGCGGGCGACGCCTGGGTCCGCCGGACCGCACAATTCTTGCGCCTTGTTTACAGCATTTGGGGCGGCGAGCGCGAGCGCAAGGGTCGTGCCCGTCAGGAGGTGCGCGACCAGTTCGTCCGACGTTGGTGGAACCCGCGGGGGAGCACCACTTGCTTCTAAGCTCAGCGGCCCAGGATCCATACCTACGGCGATGCGCGGCACGTGCATTGACACCATGCCGCTCGACGCTCGCCGGCCGGTGCGCATCGGGCGATGGGATAAGGCCATCGGCGAGGACGTCACGGACGTCGTCGTTTGAAACGGCAATTGGCCTCGTTGGTGTTGCGGCGAGTTCGGCAGCGACGACGGCTCACTGAACGCCGCCGACGACGCGTCGATGTTGTCGAGCGTCGCGAAGAGTTCCTCCGATTGATGCGTCTCGAGAGGTCCCGTCCCTCCCCGGCCACCTCCACCTGCCGAGGAGGGGACTTGCGCTCCGATGTTGGAGGGTTGCAATCGTTTGGAGGGCGGCCGCTGCGGTGTGTACGTCAGCGGCGGTCGTCGCGTCGCGGCAGCGGTGGTCATGCTGCCGGCCACAGACGAATCACCCAGCCCGCTTCCCCACGACTTGGACTGCGGTGACGACCCTGCCGTAGACGCGGTCGACTGTGCGGCCGCCTTGGCATTCCCGGCTGTATCGGAAGCCGTAAATAACTGAGTGTCCGTCAGGCTGTTATTGTGGTCACCCCACAGCGGCGCATCCGTCCACTGCACAATGGCCTGCGCGACCTCGGCGCCCCGCGGCATTTGCCGTGCGGACAGCTGGAAGCCGGCCTGCACGATGCGCTGCATAATGGCGGCGTGGTGTTCGCTGGCCTCGGGCAGGAGAATCACAACCGTCTCGTCCGTGACGATGACTCGCTGGGGCTTAGGCACGTACATCGAAACGGAACTTGACACCCCAAAAATGTCACTGATCCCTGGCTGTATTGTTTTCTTGTTGCGAGGAAACATAACTCAAAAAAAATATTCGCATCGCACGTCCGTGGCATCACCGCCACGAGAGATTCTCCTGACACGGTTTGCCGCGGCCGCCACGAGATTCGCGCCATTTCGGGAACGCAACGTTTCTTTTCATCTACACCGCCGCCGGACGAAAGGGTGCACTCGCATCGGACGCCCACCGAGGGGGGGGCAGGTCCCGATCGTCGACGACGTCCATGGTGTCATCTTCCTCCCCATCCGCCTCTTCGTCGCTCGAGTCAACGCTTGAGGACGCCGTCGTGCCGTGTCGCAGTGCGTCAATCGGTGGCTCTACTGCCGCGGTCGACGGGGGGGCGGCGGGCGGAGGGCACTCTCCTTCCCGTTCGAGCCGTTCAGACTCCGCGCGGAGTCTTGCGAACCCATCAAAAGGACAGTCGGCGACGCGATAGACGTACTCGGCGTAGTCGTCGCTGTGGAATGGCTCGTCGTCATAGCGCAAGCAAAACCCGCCGCCATTCCCATCAGCATCATGGTTGTTGATGCTCGCACGGTCGGAGGGCCGCGTCAATGCTGGCCCCCCTCCTCGCAGGTTCGTCACGATGGCGTCCGCCTCCGCGGCGGACATGAGTCCGAGTTGTGTCGCCGCACGGTCGCTGCTGTAATCCGGAGAGGGTCTCACGGTCACTTCGGGGCTGTCGCTGCCACCGGCGACGCCCCCCGCGAGACACGCCGCGTCACCCTCCGTGCCTCCCTTCCGCAACCGATTCGCCACGACGGGGTCCACCTGAGCCCACTGAGCGTCACCAAAGCCACCGTGCTGAAAAAACGGATGATCGCGAACGATTCGCATGTCGAACGAATATCGGGCAGGGGAGGCCGGAGCAGCGGCCGGGCCTGTGGTGGTTTCGCTCATCGTCGCGGTGGCGTCGGGAGCGCGCACGACGCCGAGCCGCATCGTGGGGTCGCGTTGCAACAGCTGCTGGATGAAGTCATTCGCATGTCGCCATCCGAGGACGCTGCCGTCGTCGTCGGCGGTGCCGCTGCTCCCCGCCCCACCTGAGGAAGCCGACCCGGTCGCGGAAAGGGGAGGAGGTGGAGGGTGGAGTAAGCCGTGTGGCAGGTCCGGCACCGGATGCGACGGATCGACGACTTGCTTCATGACGGCGTAGCTGCTATTCCCCTCAAACGGCGGGTGGCCCACGACCATGTGATACACGAGGCATCCCAACGACCAAAGATCGCTCGAGAACGACCAGACACACTCCCCCACGGTTTCAGGTGCCACGTAGTGAGCCGTGCCGCAAAAGGTGTTCGTCATGCGCCTCACGCCTTGAATTTCACTCACGGTGATGCGGCGGTTGAGGCTCGCGTTGCCGCCATTGGCCGACCAGGAGGGAACGGCCACGCCGTGATTGCTCGTGGGCCCGCGCGCGACTCGAGCATCGCAGCTTTTTCCCTCGGCCGCCGTTGCCAGGGCGACGCGCTGTACGGTGTCGAAGTCGATGAGCACGGCGCGGCCGTGGGCACTAAACATGACGTTCTCTGCTTTCACATCGCGCACGACGTAACCTTTCGACCAACAGTGTCGCAGGGCGACGAACAGTTGTGCGGTGATCAACCTCACGTCATTCAGCGAGAGGCACGGTCGTACCGCTTCCAGCTGACGAAGGCGGCGGGCGCCATTCACTCGCCGGATGTGCTCCAGAAGGTCGCCTCGCGGGAGCAGTTCGAGCACGAAGTACACCTCGTCGTCGGACTGCATGGTGCCCAACAGGTATGCAATGTTGGGGTGAGGACCCAGGTCATAGAGTGCGTCTTTTTCGAGAATGAGGCCATCTGTTTTCTTCTGCTGCAACGCCTGCACCTTCGAGACGATTTTGATCGCGACCGTCGTCGGAAACGCAACCAACGGACGCTTTCCTTGCCTTGAGTCGAGGGCACCACAATCGCCGTCGCCGGCGATCAACGCTGGAGCAGCCGTCGTGGGAGGAGCGCGCAGCACCGCCACGCGGGACACGAGTCCCAACGCGCCGCAGCCCACGAGGGTCCCATTTTCGATGTCAAAATCACTCACTTGAAGCTTCATCGGCAACCCCCCGCGACGAGGAGCGACGGACGAAGCGGCCATTGGAAAAGCGTCGTTGCCGGCGAGCAGCAAAAAAATGAAATTTGAAGGGTCTGACAAGAGACGTGCCACGAAAACAGAAATAAATGGCAATCGCTCCGAGAGAATGGGTTTGGGGTGACGCTTATTGCTGCCCCGCATACTTCCGATGTTACCGCAACATTCAATCACCCCGATCGGTGATGTTTTCGGCGCTCATAGAACCGCCGGCTCTGTGTGGTGCTACGAAACACGGAAGGTGCAGAGTCATACGGTACTCTCAGAGCGTTCACGTCAATCGCTACTCGACCTTCGACATCGAATCCGTGACGTCCACCGCCAGCACCAAGTGAAACGCATGCCGCGTGAAGAACGGCCCGAGTGGCTTGGAGAGGGCATGCGAGGCCCAGCTGTCGGCGACGCTGCGGGACATCTCGGCCCATGCCGTGGATACGGCGTGGTCGTCGCCCGGCTGTCGGCACGCCGTGAAATGGCCATTCGCGAGGCGCGCGACTTGCCGGAGCCGCCCGTCGTCGGATGCGGCGCCATCTGACCCCGCGTCCAAACCCAGGAAATGGGCGGAGCGTAGGCAAGGTGGAAACGTGGGCTTCGCCGGAGCCAGAAATTCCTCCAAGACAGACACAATTTCGCTCTCACGGCCTCCGCTGTCCTCGCCGTCTGCCACGACCACGATGGACGTGGCCTCCGTGACGGTCAAGGACGGCGAGGCGGTCACGACCGACGTAGCCGCTGAAGATGCCGCTGAAGGGTCCATCTGCTGCTGTGGGAACACCTTTACCCGCTTCCCCTGGTTGGCGATGTCGATGGCCGTCGCGATAGCTTTGTAGGTGCACGTGGGGCCTCCCCGGCGACACAGTCCCTCCAAGGAACAAAGGACCTCGGCAATCCTCGCCGACGACGAAGAGGAGGTCGCGGCGTCGCTGCTGCCCCTTTTCGATGGTTCGACGCCTCCGGCCCACTGTTCCAACCGCAGCATGATGCTATCGTCGTCGGGGATCAAATACAGCGCCGACGACGGGACGCTGCTGGGAGCAGCGTTGACCGACGCCGACAAAGATGACGTGGACGGTGTCGTCGACGACGGCACCCAAGGAGCCTTCGGCAGTACAATCTCGCGATCGAAGGCGACAAACGACACGAACACGTCGACGTCCTCGTTGGGGGCGAGCGGCCGCTGCGCGATAGAGGCTGCCATGGCCTTGACCACCGAGGTCAGGAGGTGATGCTCGATGGCGGATACCACCCGCATCAGGCGCGAAGGCCGCGCATGCTGCAGCGGCGGCGACGGTGCGACCGCCTCGAGCGATGACCGGGGTGGCGGCAACTTCGGCCCGGTGTAGTTGGCATTAGGCGCCGTCGGGGACCGGGCCGCAGGCGACAAGGACGACGCGGACGGCGGCTTCGGAAGCCGCGCTGACGGCGCAGTTGACGTCGATGGCGAGGCAGCGGTAGCAGGTGGAGACACATCGCCTGGGGTGACGCTGTTGCGCTGGGAACGATGTGGAGACGGGAAATAGGAATTCGCCACTGACGGATCCGCACTGCTGCCGCGCGGGTCCGCGGCCGCCGCAAAGACGGGAAGGGGCCCGCCTGCGACAACGACCACGCCGCTCCCTCGGTTCGACTCCGGGTCGCTTCGCGCGATTGCCGCGGCGGGGGATTGCTCCGCGTGGCCAAGACACAAGGATAACACGCGAGAGAGACGAATCACGACGCAACTGACCCATCGTAGTCCGCATCCAACTAGAAGGCCGAACGCGGAAGGCCCCCAAGTACCGTCGTGATAAATGTTGGAGAAGGCTTCGGTCTGAAACACCGCGAACAACAGGATGGCAAGCGTATCGAAAACGAAGCAGCCCAGCGCCGACGCGAACAACACACGTTCAGCGACAGGGGGCGGGTCCCTTGCGGCTGCGGAGGCGGCTGAAATGGCTGTGTCACCCACTAACAACGGGTTGGTGAGTGGGTTGCGGGCGACGGCAGCGCGTCGCTTTTCCTCGCCGCAGCGGTGTGCCGACGTCACGAGACCCGCCACCATGGCGGCTAACGCCGATACGGTTCCCAGCCATCCGAAGGCGCTAAATGAGGCGGCGTAGGCTTTCAGTTGGTTGTTGTCGGGCCAGTTGCCCGTCACGTGCGCCCACGACGGGGATGTGCACTCGGAACATGCCGCGACGCAGGTGGCGTTGTCAAATGTGAAACCGAGCACGACACTGATCTGCGTGCACGATGTGCCCCCACGGCGAGAAAAGCGAAACAACAGTGGCTGCCACAACAACAAGACGGCGAAAGCAACCGTCCCGAGCGCGAACATGGCACGCCCCGCGGTGACGATTCTATCGCGGTGGCTAACGACCATCGCTAGGCAGGACAAGGGGGGGGGGAGAGAGTGTGAAGGGTGTGGCCTTCGATCCTGGATGTGATCTCAGAACATTATGCGTTGTTTCGCGGCAAAGAGCAAAGTGCAGTGCATGGGGCTCACGAGTCTGTGCGGAGATTTGGATCTCCTGTTGGTCCGATCTGTCAGATGCGTGCTGGGTATCGCGCTGCCAAAAAACCTGGCATCCCACACACTGGGTACTTCTAGAGAGAGAAACTAACGAGGAACAAGGGGGGCCATGGACAGGAGGCGAATTTTCCAACCGCTGGTTGTGTGCCGAGTCGAGTGCTAACTCGCTATCTCCCACACCCCCCCTCTTTCGTCTCGTCGGGTCGTCTAAGAACAGATTTTCTGGTCCGTCGCCTCTTGGTCGAACTGTCTGGTGGCAGCTGCTCAGAAATGCCGCTTACCCGACACGGCGCAATACTGAGGAGTTCCCGCATCGCGCACCGGCAGCATGCAGTCCGTGCATGTCAGCACCACGTCCTCCTCCCCCTCGTCGTCGTCGTCCTCGTAATCGTCTTCCTCGTCGTAGTCGTATGCGGCTTCCCTCGCCGTGACCGAAGACGCTGCTGGGAGAGGCGGATTGGACGATGCTCGGCTGGTCGGCGTAGGTTTACGCACCGACGACCCAGGTGGCTGGCCCCACTGGGTCGGAAGGCCGTCCGACGTGGTATCCTGATACCCGTGGTCAACCGGGTTCCCGCGGGTGTTCGTGGGGACGGATTTCAACGCGGTACTCCGTTCGCCGGGCTGCTGAGATCCACCGCGGCGGCGAAGGCCGCTACTGCCACCGACCGCTGCGGCGATGGAAGCCCCTCCTGTGGCCGTCGGGTCGCGGGTGGGCGACTGCGAGTATCGCAGCTGGCGGCCACCCGTGCCCACGGCGCCTCCGGCGGTTGACCGAGTCGCACCGCCGACGGTGCGAAGTAAACTTTCCGGTGTACTGGATGTCGGATGTGGGACCGGATTGTTGCCGTCGTACTGGGCTCGCCGGTACCACGGCTGGGGCAGCGGATTCGCGGTCAAGACTTCGTTCGTATCGGTGACGGTGACGTCGACCGCCACCGCCTCCCCGTTCGCGTCGTACTGCACACCTCCCCCGCCGGAACGGGCGCCAGGGGCCACGTCTCCATCACCTTCGCCGTACGGGTCCACCTTCATGGCTCGCTTGGTGGTGCCTCCGGGAGACATAATCATCGCGGCGGGCATGACCTTTCCGTTCAGATCCATCGCGGCCACCGCCGCGTCGTACGGTCCGAGGCCGCTGTCCCTCGACATCGCGGCATCCTCGCGCTTCGAAAACTTGAGTGTGACTTTTCGCAGAAGGTAGCCTCCGAAGATGAGCACCAAGACCCCCACGAGCAACACGACGATGATGAACGCGACGGACGCGCCAACCTGCGTCCCGGGCCCCGCGATGGCATAGCCGACCATAATGATCGTCGCGTCAATCGGGAAGCAAGCCCCGGTTTGAACATCCGTTTTCCACTGTAACTTGAACTGGTACCGCTTCCCAGGAGGGGCATCGTAGGTTGTCGTCGTCAGCGGTTGCTTGGCATACTCGACGAGGGATTTGCACTCCCAGATGGGTTCGGGAAGGGCGGCATCGCTGAAGCAGAATGAAAGGGTCGTGATGCCGCTCTCACACGTTGTGCGCTGCGAAGGAGTGAGGGCCAAGTAGGCGTCGTTGTTGGTGGGGAAGGGAATGCTCTGCACGCAGCTCAGTGTGTACTTGTCAAACGTGCCGGGGACGAACACGACGTCGATCGGCTTCGTCGTCGGCACTTCAATGGTCACTTTGGAGACGATGCGGAAGGCGGAGCTGGTGCACGTCTGATCGTCGAGTTCGCGGTCGTTCAGAAATCGGCCTTCAACCTGTGAGGCCAGTATCGTCAAGATAACGAGAGAGGCAACGTGGTGCCGCACCGACGCCAACGAGGACGTCATAGAGCGCGGAAAAGTGTTTACAAAATTTCCCTTGACTGCTACATCACCAAGAAAAGACGACGCCTTCGTGGGGCCGGGCGAGGTAATAGGATTGCCATGGTGTGTAAAACTACCTCCCCAATCGGGCTTTGTTAGGGGGTATTCGGCAAAGAGCGGAAACAACGGCTTAGACGACGAACCAGTTCGGAAGATAGGGACCGTTCTTTTTTAGGTTTAGGCGGCAACGCAGACCCAACCGCGGTCGTCTATCCTTCCACAACGCCATGAACGCGAATTCATTTCCGTTTCAGCGCTCCCAACCATGATGGGTACCCTTCGCCCCTCCGGTTGGTTCCCGGATGGGCTTTGGTGGTGTACCCGTTTTCACGCGCGCCGGGTTACACGTGCAGTGTTTGGCACCCGCACGTACTCACGGAAACGACAGTTCCTATCTGCTCCTAGTCCTACAGTCCTACTTCTCTCTGAGAACTGTCCTCGTGCGGTGCAGCATTGTTATCCGTCAACCTGGGGCAAAGTACAGGGCTTGGGCAAAAACCATGAGCCGACTGTACGACGTCTGAGCTTAATAGTCTCGCGCAATGCAGCCTGCGGCAGCCGCGGAGCGACGAATGCCCGATGGTGGCGAGCTGCACGAGTCCCGTACAATCTACAGATGTTAAATTGGCGCAGTCGCGGAGCCAAGAGTGGCCAATGATGTCCAGCTTTTCGGGTCCGGTGAAATCCAGGGACTGTAAGGGGTGCAGCCGCGGAGCCAATAACGGCCCACCTTGGAAAGATTTTTCAGCCCTCTGCAATCCAACGACGTTAAGCGAGTGCACTCGTGAAGCCAATGCCGATCTTGGTCAGCTGTGCGAGCCGCGTGCAGTCCAGCGTTTTTAAGCTGTAGCAGCCACCGAGCCAGGCGTCTCCAACACTGACGAGGCGTGCGAGCCCTGTGCAATCCAACGATGTTACACGGTAGCAGCAACAGAGCCAGCTGTGGCCCACCGTGGTGAGCTGCGTGAGCCCTGTGCAGTCCAATGATGTTAAATGGTCGCAGCAGGATAGCCAGCTGTCGCCCACCCTGGTGAGCTGCG
>ERZ1292633.3234-Hain-H41-02um-R1-3234-length-16028-cov-5_pt1 | contig 16028 bp, 14 predicted proteins | sample MGYA00564406_ERZ1292633 | MGnify/ENA primary metagenome ERZ1292633 (study PRJEB36523, sample SAMEA6512639) | groundwater metagenome | collected 2019-01-08 | study: AquaDiva: Metagenomics assemblies of 32 groundwater samples | reverse complement strand
GTTGGTGTTTCTATTAAAGGACATGCTGTGCTTGCCGTTGGAATAGACAAAACAACAAATCCTGCTCAAGTAATAATGAATTCTTGGGGTAAAAGATTTTCAATGTCTGTAGATGAATTTAAACAACATGTAAAAGCAGTTAAAAACAAAGATGATGATGGTTATGATGATAAAAAAACATCTGCGGGTTCTAAAGTAATAATAGGGGAATAAAATGTATAAAACAGAAAATATTGAAGAAATTGCAAATTCTTATGAAAATCTTACAGGAATAAAAGAAAAAATTACATCTGATTTTGATGATATTTTAAGAGCTATTTTAAAAGGTGAAAAGGCTATTTTAGTTGATCTTGAGTGGAATGAAGAAATTGATGGTGAATTTTATAAAAGAAATAAAATTGTAATAAATGATATACAAGAAACTTATATTATATTTTCAAACCCAATAAAAAGAGGCGATGAAGTTTTTGGACTATTAATATCAGGCGAAAATAAAGGTCCTGACAGAAAAATTAATGCAGATATGACACAAAGTATTAATATTGATCTTTTTCAAAATATTTTTTTAAATCATAATGGAAAAGCATTAGTTAAAAATAATTAGATATTATCAAATAAATTCATTTGAACTATTTCTTTTTCAATATTTTTTTTGTTTTTTAGTATTATAGTATCTATATGTTTAGGATTTTTATATATTTCTTCAAAAACATTATATTCCTTTGATTCATTTGCAATAAGTTTAAATATATATCCTTTTAATTCAGATGCTTTTACACCTAATAGGGTTATTTCTTCATTACCTAAGTCCATTCTGATTATATTTTTAAAGTCATTTATTACTTTAGAATCTGATTTTGTAAGAAAAAAGATTTGTTTAGTCTTTTCACTAACGTTTTTAAGTGGCAAATTTAATGTTCTTAAATATTCATGACTTAATAAAAAGAAGATTAAATCATAATTTTTTGCAGAAAAACAAAGTTCTTCATTTATTTTAAAAAAATCACCCCTTTTTTCATTATCATAAGCAGACATGACAGAAAGATTGACATCGTACGGAATAACATAATCTTCAGATGTTATATATCCATATCCTGAAGATATAAACGAATATTCTACTATATATTCATTTTGTTCTAAAATTTTTAATCCTTCTTCTATAAATTTATTTTGGGAACTTATAAACATTTCTCTTGCTTTTATTTTATATTTACTAAGTTCTTCTTCTTTTTTCATTCTTAGTTCAAAATCATCTAAATCTTTTGCCAAAGCAGAATTAGCAATAGAAAATTTTTTTTCACCTGAACAAGAACTTATTATTAAAACTTTCATTTTTCCTCGACAGTATGGCATTTTGCTCTCAAAAAAATCTACTACTATGCTTATTTTCTATTGCATCAAATGCAATGATAATCAAAATAAATAATAAACATAGTTACATATTAACAAATATTTTATTGACATGTTTAATTTTATAAATAGAACTAGAATATTTATATTATAAAGGACATATCAATGAATAATCTATAGGTATTGAATAAAGTTTTTTTATAGAATCAATATCTCTTTTATCTATTATAGCTCCTAATCCAGTAGCACCTTCCATTTCATTACCATGATCTAACCCAATAGCATGAGACATTTCATGTAGCGATATATTGCTAAAAGTTTCATCATCAAAAATTATTGGTTTATTTGACATCCAATTAGCTTGTGATTTTACAGCTAGTTTTATAATAGCTTTTCCTTTTTTATTTTTTATTTTAGAATCTGGATAAGAATATGTTGCCCCCCAATAATCATTATGTTTAAAATAATCAGACCAATCTATTACGATATTTGCACTTTTGTCATTATCTACAAAAACAAAAGAAAGTAATTCTGGAACAGATCGTTGCCATTTTTCAATTGAATTTTTTACTAAATTGACATAATGCTCAGGATTATTAACATTTACTATCTTTTTATCAGGTATAGGAATAAAAACTTTAAGAGGGAAATCACTATGCTCCCATCTCATATAATTTTTTATATAACTCTTTCCATCAGAATATAATTCAGGATTCCCTTGAGTAAAACATAAATAAGTATTTTTATCATTTCTCATATCATATAGTTTATCATCACTATAATTTTCTTGAAAAAAAGAAGTAGCACATCTATATAAATTTTCTTCATTTAAATTATATAAAATATTGAAATTATCAATATCTATTTTATCTATTTCTCTTTTAGTATCAAATATAGATAAAAAATGAATACTCTTATTCATTAGACTATTGTTATTATTATTATCTGGAAGTCCTAAAGAATGCCCTATTTCATGTAGAGCTAAAGATATAAATTCATTTTTATTAAAATATGTAGGTCTAAAATTGCTTGATGCACTTATTATTCCATGAGTTCTTATTGGTATATTTATAAAAGATAACTTTTTGTTTATATTATCAAAATATTTTGGCTGAGAAGTTAATCCCCAAAAATTAAAATTGCTGAATTGTATTTTTAAGTTAACTAAAATATTAGCATCTTCTTTAGACGCAACCATATTAAAAGCTAGTTTTTCTGGAAATTTATCAACCCATTTTTTAAATGCCTCTCTAATAAAATCTCTATATTGTTCTTCATTAAATGGAGCTTGGTATAATGGAATATCAGAAGAAAAATTTCCAATATATACTTTTAAAGGTATTTCATTTTTATTCCATCTCTTTAAGATACCTGAAGTTCTAACAGAAGTTTTTTCACTACATAAATAACTATTATTTATAGAATCTAAAGAAATAAATGAAGCATTTTTATTAGAAATATTTATTGGTTTTATATCTTCTATTTTTGAACTCTCTATTTTTTGCATATATTCTAATATTATTTTTCTTAGTTTAAAATCTTGAGTTGATAAATAAGCCTTTTTTAGCTCAAGTTTAGATTTATTTAAATCTCCTTTTTTATAAAAACAAAATGAAATATTTATTTTTAAATCAATATCTTTTACTTTATTATTTTCATATAAAGATAACGCATCATTACAATTAGATGATTTTATTAGAGAGTTAATTTTTTTTTGAATGTATTTCTTTGTAAAAAAATTTTTATTATTTAAATTTATTATTTCTTCATCAGCTTGTGATAAATTGCTTTGCATAAAAGATATTAATAATATAAGTAATATTTTTTTCAATTTTAGTTTTAGTTTATAAATAAATCAGATTAAGTATATTCTTTTTAAAGTTATAAATCAATAGATATATTTGAATAATATAATAATTTAACCTAATTAAGTATTTTTTGTTTTATAAAAAAAATTAGCTAGAAAAAAAGTCTTTAAGTAATTCATAATTATTTTTTTCTCCCATAATATCGTAATCTGATGAGGTTATAAATATTTTTTTATTACAAAGATTAAATGCTACTTTTATTTTTTTAGAAAATTCTTTTGTGCAGATTATTTCTTCATTATTAAATGTAGATAATAAACCTTTTGATTGTAAAGAAAACAAATAAGGGTTATAAATAGGATGAGTTTCTTTTTTTAACCATTTTTCTGAAGTTGAATTAAACCATATCTGATAATCAGATTTATAAGATGATTCCGATAATTTTTGAAGAGTTATAAGTTTTATATTATTTTTTTTAGGTTCTAGAAATACATCAGGAGAATTAGAAAAATCCCCTTTAATTATATCATTTATAAAATAAATAAAAGGTTGTTCTTTAAAGAAGAACTTAGCTGTTTCTACATAGCTTTTGCAAGATTTAAGTAAATTATTTATATCTTTTATATTCTCAGAAATTATATCTGTGTTTTGCCAAAAAAGCTTTTTCCAAATATACATAATTAAATCAAGATAATCTGAGGTTTTATTTAAAAGACCTTTATTTTCAATTCCATAAGATATTATCGTATTCAAATTTTTATATTCATTATTAATAAATTCAAACCATTTTTGATAATCATTTTTAAAGTTTTTTCTTAATTTAGCTAATTCAAAATTAGATTTATTCTGTGTTGTAAAAATTAATTGTGAAAAATCGAAAGGTTTTAAAAGAGGAAAGTTTTCAATTTGGCTAATTTCATCATTAAAGATTATTCTTAAAATTGTTGTGATTGATTTTATTATTTGATTCTTAGCAATTACTTCCACACCTCTAACAGATTCAAAAAGATATTTTTTATTATTTGCAATATATTCTATTTCTGATTCCAATAAATCATCAATACTATTTGTAATTATACATATTTCTGAATTTGGTGATTCTATAGTTATTTTTTTTATAATATCATCAATACTATCTAACATTTCTAAATATGATTTTGAATCATAAAGTTCTAAATATTTTCTATCTAAATTATTAGTATCGATTATACGATGTTCTTCAGAATTAATTATTTCATAAAGAGTTTGTCCTACATCATAAAACAAATTTTTTTCAATTTCTAATTCTTCTACTTCATTAACTTTCTTTTTTAATTCTTCAATATAATATGGATTAGCTCCCAAAAATTCCCTTAATCCACCATAAGGATTTGAAAAATATAAAAAATTATTATTATTCCAAAAGTGTTCATAAAATTTTTGTTCCGATAAAACACTATCTTCTATTCCATCAATAATCCAATACTTATATTCATTATTCATTTTTTTTATAAAATCATTATTTGATAAAAGTTTATTTATTGCTTTCAATTGACCTGAGTAATCAAGTAAAGTACTGTCTCTTTCTATTAAATAATTTGAAAATTTATCCAAAAAAATGTCATATTTTTTTGTTTTATCATCATTTATTAAATTAATATTATTATCAGCTAATCTTTGATGTCTTTCAAAAAGCTTTGTGATAAATTTTTTGTCTAAAATTTCACCTTCAAAATTCTCTTTATTCATATTAACAAATTCTTTTAGATAAAGAAAAGTTTCATAAAATCCTAAAAAATTAGGTGGTTTTTTATATAAAAAGAACCAGTTTTCAGATATTAATTTAGATATAAAAGATCTAAATCTAAATATATTTATTTCTTCTGTTTTTATATCAATTTTACTCAGAATACTATTTCTTATGCTATTTTCTAAGGTCTTATTTCTAGTAATTATTAGTATTTTATTTTTATCGATATCTTTCAAACTAAAAAATATATCAGATATATAACTAACTTTTTTTTTACAATCTTCAGAAAAAACTAGTTTTAATTTATTATTACTAAAATCATTTTCTGACGATGAATTATTTATTACCACTTGTATTCTTATTTTCAGAATTATCTTTTTTCATTTGTTCTAATTTTGTTTGATTTGGTAGTTTATCATCAGTAAAAACATAATCTGGTTTTATTTGAGATATAGTCTTTTTTATTTTTTCATTAGCAGTGTAAAGAATATCTTGCTCCCAAATTATATCAATTATTCTCAGTTTATTATCATCTATTTTTTTTACAAGTTCATTATATTTAGAAACATTTATTTTATCAGATTCAGTAAGAGAATTATCTTTAGATTTTATCATTTCATCCGATACCAAACTTTTTAGTTCAGAAATTTTCTTTTCATTATTAACAATATCTAATTTTAATCCATCCAATTCATTATTAATATTTATTATTCCATCAACAATACTTTTTCTAAAAGCTTCCATTCCAACTAGGTGTCTTTCTGCAATAGATTCAGAATATCTAAAATAATCATAAGAAGTTTGATCTGTATTAGGGAAAACAGGTGTATTAACTAACTCATCAAATAAGGCTAAGGTTTTGTTATAAGACGAAATTATATTTTTAGCCTCTTCTTTTTTTACTTTAATTTTTTTATCATCAGTTTCTTGAGATATTTCATATTTTTTAATATCAAGATCCAGTTGATTTAAAGATAGTTTGATTTTTTCGAGAGAAATAGCATCTTCTTGTGTATTCAACGCAAACTTAGACTTAAAATCTAATTTTTTTCTTAGAAGAGCTAATTCATCAGTATCTAATGGTATTTTTTGAATTATTTCTTTTATTTTTTTTGCATCAAAAAACTTTTTATTTCCTTCTTCTTTAGATAAAACTCTTTTATCAATAACAGAAAAAATATATTCATTATTTACTGATACAAGTTCAAATTCATCTTTTTCTTCTTTTAAAGTTTCTTTCTCTATTTCTGGAGATATGGAAGGTTTTATTTCTTCTTCTTTTTTCTTATTATTTATACTTTTTAAATCTTTATATTTTTGATATAGTTTAAAATTTTGTATAGATTTATCTACATCAAAATTACCTTCATAAGATTTAGAAAGTAATAAATACAAATCAGGATTTTGAGAATCTGTTTTTAAAATTTTTTCAATTATTTCTATAGCCCTGTTATATTCACCTGATTTATATAATTGTTCTGCATCATCAATAGGATTTGAAAAACTTGGAAAAGATAGAAATAATCCAAATAAAAGAGATAATGCAACTTTTTTCATTTTTATTTTCCTGAAATTAAAGATGAAGAGGCTGTATTACCGCCCTTACCACCTTCATCTAAGATATAAGGGGTAACCATAATTATAAGTTCAACTTCATTATCATTCCAGTTATTTGAACCAAACAAAGCTCCTAAAAATGGAATATCACCTAAGATAGGTATTTTAGAAGAGCCTGTAGTACTACCTTTTCTTTTTAAACCAGCTAAAATAACGGCTTCACCACTTCTAGTTTTCATTGTTGTCTTAAGTTCTCTAGTTGATTTTTCTGGAACAGGATTACCGTTAATAATTAATTCTCTACCTTTATTACTTATACTTGGGCTTATATCTAATGTAACAAATCCAGATTCTGGATCTACTAATGTTGGGGTTACAGTTATTTTATCACCAAGTGGTAAAAATTCAACTGATTGTGTACTTCCAACAGCGGTTCTTTCTGTTTTTATAACAGGAGATTGATCACCTGCATTAAACGTAGCTTCTTTACCATTTTGAGTAGCTATTCTAGGATTTGTAAGTATTTTAGCTTGACTTTTATTAAGTAAAGCATCTATTTGAGCATTAAAATTTGCTGTAAGGTCTCTTAACGCATCAAAAGTTAAAGATGTTGAAGATGACTTTACATTTCCTGCTGCATTACCACCTACAGATGTTGTTGCATTATTAAAACCAGCACTTAGTTGTTTTTGTCCAAAACCATAAGAAAAATTTAAATTTCTACTAGCACTTTCTGTTATTTCAATTAATTTTATTTCTATCATTACTTGTGGTATAGGAATATCAACAGATTTTACAACCATATCAAAATATTCAATATCAAGAGGTTTTGATACAATAGTAAGTGTATTAGTTGGATCACTTGTTATCATTTTAGGTGGCATATTAGGTGCAATATAAAAACTAGCTATTTGTCCAGCAGCTTCCGATGTTTTCATATTAGTTATTTTATAAGATTTTATTACAGAATCGGAAAAACCTATATCATTCATTGCCTTAGAATCACCAATAAAAAGAGTATTATTTATTTTTTTTACAGAGAGATTTTTTATTTTTAATAAAATAGTAAAAGCTTCACTTAGTTTCATTTTATTAAATTCGATTCTAGGAATATTTTCATCGCCTAATTTATTTGTTATAACTAAATTCATACCAACTTGTTCTGTAAGAGATTTTAATACATCTGATACAGCCGCATTACTAAGGTTTATATTTACTTCTGGATCTTTATCAAATTTAACAAGAGGGGCAATTCCAGACTTTGCACTGGTTGTTGGTTGCACTTTTCCGCCAGCAGCAAAAGCTGTGTTTACAGGCACTTGGCAAAAAGCTAAGCATAAAGCAAGTAAAAAAGTTCTTTTTAACATATTAGAGTTCCTCATCATTTTTTTTAATTCCATCTTATTAACTTTCATCTTTTATTGATAACACAAATGTTGTTTTTCCATTAGGAATTTTAGCAATATTATCATTACTAACAGTTACTGTATTATTTATGGTATTTATTGCTATAACTCTTATTTTATCTCCACCAATCTCCATTAATTCTTCATTTTTAGCAACAACTTTACTTTCATTACCATCTTTTGTTTTTACTGATATTATAGCAAAAGGCTTTTGACCACTGATTATTCCATTAAGAATTAGATTTTTACTAATAGTATTTTTTATTTCTATTTTAATATCATTCATTGCTTTTTCTTTTTCAAGTTTTGCCTCGGCAGCAGCAGTAACCTTCTCATCAGAAATCTTTTTAGCATTAGCCTTTTTTATTGCATCAGCTTCTCTTTTTTCTTGAGCTAATCTATTAGATCTTTGTTGAGATGTCTCTCCTGGAGGAGGTGTTCTTTTAACTGGTAGATTAGGTGCTTTGCTAATACCAGTTTTACTTGATTTTGAAGTAGAAACATTTTTAAGATCTTCTTCTATAACTGGTATAGGAGGGATCTCTCTAATTTCAGGAGGTCTTAATGATAAAAAAGGATCAAGTCTTCCTCCTAACATTCTAGCTTCTTTTACTATATCATTTGTATTTTTAGGTTTAATATAATTAGTTGCAATTTCTATTTTATCCACTTTTGGAGTTGGTGTTGCAACAGGAATAACTGATGCTGATGCAACAGGAACAGGTTTTTTACTTTCCACTGGTTTAGGTGAAGGTTGACTATTACTACCTTGTTTTACTTCACCAGACTTAGCTGGTTCTGGTGTTTTATTAGGATCTATCGGTTTACTAGAGCCATTAGATGCAACCAAAGCAGGTGAGCCTGACGGATTAGGATTATTAGAAGAAGTATTTATCGGTTCTTTAGATGCTTCTCCAGATGGTTGAGAACTAGAACTAATTGTTGGTGTAGGGTTTTGTGCTATTTGTTCAGGCTCCTCTAAATAAAAAGATAAAGCATGAAGCGATATAGCAGATGTAAGTAATATAGGAAGTATAATTAAATGCTTATTCACTATTTGCCTCCTTCTGGTAAAACATAAGCTCTTAAATTAAGTGTTGTTTTTAAAACATTAAATTTTTTATCTTTATCAACAGGTGAAAGAGATAAATTTGTAGAAGCAATAGCTCTTTGATATCTTTCAAAATCTTTTAGTAATGATATTAAATTAGGATAATTAGAATCTATGTTTAAAGATAAATTTATTTGACTTAAATTTAAATCAGAACTTGGTGCAGTTCCACCAGGTGGGGCTGCAATAGGTGTTGATAGTTCAGCAGGAAGAACAACTTTAGATAAAGCACTTGGAACTATATCATAAAGGTCTGATTTATTATTACTCTCAACTATTCTTTCAAGATCATAGATTAAACTAGCTAAATTCTCTTTTGAAGGAATTCTTTCTTTTATTTTCAATATCTCTGAATCTAATAATTTTTTTTCTTCTATTATTACATCTATAGCCTTATATTTATTAGGTGGAACATAACCCAATTTAGTTTCAGCTGCTTTATTTTCTTCAGAAAGTTTTTGATTTTCTCCATATAAAACAGAGTATTCTTCATAAATAGGATAAACTAAATAATATGCTCCGCCTAACAATACAACAAGTGAAAAAACAATCCCACCTATAATCTTATACGATTCTGGTATTTTTTTTAAAGAATCTGTATTTACTGTTACTCCAAAAATTTTTGTATCAGCCATGTTTTACCTATTTTTATACTTTATTTACTCAAAGGAACTACAACAGTAGCTCTAATACTAAACTTTGCCTCAGATTTAGCTATTCTATCTTCATTTGTAGCAGGTATTTTTTTAATACTTGTCTCATCTTTATCATCAGACAAAGATTGTACAGGATTATTAAGATCATTTACTTTAATAGTAGATGATTTCTTTGTAAAATCGAGTACAACTGAAGAAAACATAGGGGAATTCTGAATACTAGCTAAAAATATAGCAACCGTTTTATGATCAAAAGTTTGACCTGTAATTGAAACCTGAAGAGCATCAGTAATATCTATTTTATCAACCCAAAGATTTGAAGGAATTCTACCTCTTATTTCTTCTAAAAGTGCAGACCATTTCATGGAATTACCAGATGCCCATAGAAGAACATCTTTTTTTCTTTTAGTTACATCTCTTTCTGCTGTAATATTAGCTAATTCTTTAGTTTTAGAATCTAATTCTGTTTTTCTTGCAGTAAGTTTTATTTTTTCAGCAGCTTCTAAATCCCTAAAATTTGACATAACGATATAACTTACTACGTTAGATAAAATAGCTATCCCTAATAATGCCAATGTAATTATTACAGACTTACCAATTTTAAATCCAGCCGAACTTTTTTCCAATTCCTCTCTAGCTTGGTAACCAAGTAAGTTAATGTTTATAACAACACCTTTACTTACAGGCTTACTAGAAGTATTTATTGTATTTTCTTCTTCTTTTTCTAGATTAATTTCAGACATATTAAAACCCTTCTAACCCTCTTTTTGCAAGACCAATAGAGGCTACAAAAACAGGTGCATTTTCAATAAGATATTCAGTAGGATATTTAACAAGATCAAATTGAATATCATTAATAGGATTACCAACCTCTACATCAAGTCCTAAATTCATTGATAAATGCTTATCTAAGTTTTTCATTTTAGCACCTCTTCCGCTTATTATTAAACGTTGAATTTGTTCCGTACCTTGCGATTGATAATATTCCAAAGATCTTTGTATTTCTGTAGTAAGTTCTCTTAAATTTGTTCTTATTTCATTACTTGCCATTTCAACCATTGGTTCATCGCTAACATTTTGCCCTGCAATAGGAACAATAACTTTATCAAAAAGACTTATTGCTTCTTCTAAACTAACATTCAAATTGCTTGCAATTGTTTCAATAAAAGATGTCGTTCCTATAGGAATACTTCTAGAAAATTTAGGAATCCCATTATTAAAAACATTTATATCTGTTGTTTCACCTCTTATCAATATAAGAACTGTTGGTGCATCAGAGCCAATTATTCCAGAAGTTTCAGATGTTAATGCTCTTGAAACTGCAAAAGAAGCAACATCAACGCCTATTAATGTAAGACCTGATATCATAAAAGTTTCAACATAAGAGTTTACAAATTGTTTTTGAGCTGCAACAAGTAAAACTTCAATTTTATTTATTCCTTCGTCTTCAATCTCTTCAAGAATTTGGAAATCTATATTAACTTCTTCAATAGGAAAAGGAATATATCTTTCAGCTTCATGCAAAACAACTTCCTTTAGTTCTTTTACATTCATTGCAGGAAACTGAACTGTTCTAATTATTACAGCTTGACCAGAAACTGTTGTAATTGCTTTTTTGGTTGTTATTTGATTTGTTTCAAGAAGTTCTTGAATAGCTTGAGCTACACTTCCAGTATCTATTATTTCCCCGTCTCTTATTGAGTTTTGAGGTGTATTACATGTTATAAGAGTTTCTAATTCAATACCAGTTTTAGTTTTTTTTAGTTGAGTTATTATTATAGACTCATTGGTAATATCCACACCCAAAACAGGTTCGGATTTTTTTCCTCTTATTTTATTTATCAAATCATTTATATTCATAGTTTATATATTCTACAGCAAAATTACATAAAATTACCAATGTACCAATCAAAAACATAATTCTCATTACTAAACAATGTTATAAGTGATGAGAGTGCAAGGGATGGCCCAAAAGGAAATTGCTTACTCTTAAAGTTATTCTTTACTAGCAAGATAAAACCTATAAACGAGCCTATAAAAAAACTCATCATAACGCTATTTATCATACTATTTACTCCTAACCAAGATCCTAGTAAACAAGCAATTAATGCGTCGCCTCTTCCCATTCCTTCTTTTTTTAAAACTAACAAGCTAATCTTTTCTATAATATAAAAAATTATAAAACCTAAAAAAGATGCTAATAAAGATTGTATTATATCACCTTTTATAAAATTATACAAAACTCCAACAAAAATACTTGGATAAATAATAGCTGGTAGCACAATCATATTATCTATATCTATCAATGTAATAACAACCATTAGACAAATAAAATATGAAATAAAAATCCATTTCCAATCAATCCCAAATGTATAAAAACATAAAAAGAATAGACACCCTGTTAAAAATTCAACAAATGGATATCTTACACTAATTTTATCTTTACAATACCTACACTTAGCACCTAGTAAAAGCCAACTAAAAATAGGAACATTGTCATACCAAGAAATATTATTATTACATTTAGGGCATCTTGAAGACGGATAAGCAATAGATTTTTCTTCAGGCATTCTATAAATTACTACATTTAAAAAACTGCCAAGAAGGCAACCTGTAAAAAAAACTGCCAACCCATTGATAATATAAATATAACCATCAATCATAATATTCTTTTTAAGATCAAACAAAAATAAATTAACAAAAACAACGATATAAAATTATTCTAATTAAAAAAAACTTAATCTAGGTTTTTATTTTTCTATATCAATTACAATTAGAATAATAATATAAAACCTCTAAAATTTGCTGTGATTGCACACACACCGAAAAAGTGATCAAATCTTTTTCTGTATTAATTTAAACATAAATAATTATAATTACTGTATTTTGTTAATATAAAGTTAATCTATTATTTTTAATTCAATCATTTTTTCTTTTAGTTTTTCAAATCGATTATCCCAAGAAATAGAATATAACTCTTCTTCTGATATTTTTTCTTTTGGCTTATTAATAAAATAATTTATTAAAGATAAAAATTCAAATTTATCTTTTGCTGTTCTAACAAATTTTTGTCCAAGTTCTGTCTTTTCAAAATCAACTATTTCAGGAATTTTTGATGAAACAATAAAACAAGATTTAGCTAAATACTGATAAAACTTGTATGGACTAGAACTTAATATAAAATCATTTAATATATGAGGCATTATAGAAACATCGAATAAATCTATATATTTAATAAAATCCTCAAAATTTTTTTCACCTAAAAAAATAATATTATCAAATAATTTAAGTCGCTCAAATATTTTTTTATCAAATATTTTTCCTAAAAAAACTATAGAACAATCATTTTTTTCTTTTGCAATATATTCAACAATCTCAAGATCAATATCATTTCTAATACTGCCTGCAAATCCTATTATTTTTTTATTTTTAAAAATTTCATTGGTTTTCTTAATATCTAAAAGATTTTTATTATATTCAAAACAAAAATTTTCTTTATTTATTGCGGTTGAAGAAAAAAATATATTTTTAAAATTATATAAAATTTCTTTTTTTTCTTTTAAATATTTAGATGAAGTTATTATTATATTTGATTTTTCTACAAGTTCTTTTTCTCTTTTTTCAATATTTTTAACAGCTGTATTTACAATAAATTCATCATAACAATCATATAAAATACTATTATGATTTATATATTCAGAATAATCTATCAGATCTGGATGCATTATCCAAAGAATATTATTTTTTATTTCTAATTTACTATATAAATTATTAAAATCTTTTTTTATTATAAAAAAACTAATTTTTTTTAAATTTTTACAAAATCTTAATGTTATTTGATCATGTATAATTATTTTTGAATTTAGTATAAAAACATTATCTTTTTTTTCTATTTTTTCTTTAAATAATTTATATCTTTTTCTAAAAAAATTGGGTATAAAATCGTAAGGTCTATCTATTATTATTACAATATTAGGATATATAGCTTTTGCAATAGAAATAATCATAGGTTTTCTATGAAAATTATTAAATTCACCTGTTATTATAAATGTTATAGAGAAATTAATACTCATTTTAATTTTCTAATTTGTTTTTTTATTGTAAAAATAGATTTTATAACATAAAAAATTAGAAATTTGTAGAATTCAAAAGAAAAAGAGAATAAATAAATAAATAAATAGTAAAAACTATTTTTATCTATATAATTAAAATAAATTTTATTATAAAAAATAAATAATAAAAACTTATTTTTCTCTTTTTTATTAATATTATTAAGTTTATCTAGGATAATATTATGTAATTCTTTTAATTCAATTAAAATATCAAATTTAATTTCTATTTCTAATATTGAGATAAAATAGTAATATTTATACATTTGTATTTCAGGAAAATAATTCATCAAATTATTGAAAATTAATTTGGATTCATTAAAGTTATGAAGTTTTATAAAATCTAAACCTATATTAAATTCATTTAAAAAAAATCTATCTATTGAGTTTTTAGAAAAACTATTTTCGATATAAAATCTTCTATTAATTGAAATAATAAAATCATTTTTATAATACTTTTTATATATGTAATAAAGATCTTTAATAATTATAAGTTCTTTTTCAATATTAAAAAAATCATTTCTAAAGAAAAATTCTGATGTTACTTTATTTATATGATGAAAATTAAATTTTTCTGATAATCTTATTATTAAATCCCAATCTTCGTAATATTTCAAATTTATATCATAATATCCAACTATATCCAGACAACTTTTTTTATGCATAAATGAAAGAATAGGAATAAAATTTCTTACAAGAAGCTTATTATAATTTGCTTTTTTATAATAATGAATGCTTTTTCCTATTTGTGTTTCTAATACTCTATATGAATTTGTATAAGCTATATCAACTTTTTTATTTTCTATAAAATTAAATAATGTTACTACATGTTCCGGATATATTTTATCATCATCATCAAGATAGCAAATACATTCGCCTAATGACTTTTTTATACCTACGTTTCTTGCCTCAGCTCGACCAACATTTTTTTCTAAATTTATATATTTTATTCTATCATCTTTAAATGAATTTATTATTTCTGAAACATCTTCTCCACCATCATTTATAATAACAATCTCAATATCTCTAAAAATTTGAGAAACACAACTTTCTATAGCAATACTTATTTTTTTTGATCTATTATAAGTTGGTATTATTATTGAAACTTTTGGCAATTTCATATTCATTCAGAAATAATTATATTTTTATTCCAATAAGACTTCTATCATAATTATCTATATAAACATTATCAGATATTTTATCTAAAAAATCATACTGTTCATAAACTATATTAAAGCCAGATTCAATTATTGTTTGTAATAAATCTTCTTTATAAAGCCAAAATGACTTTTCATTACCATAAGATCTATGATTTTCTTTTTCAATTTTTTTTATAGTATCATTCGAAGTAAATTCTATATACCATCGTCCCCTTTTGCCTTCATTTACCTCTAATTTAGAAAGACCGTAATCAATTTTAATATTTTTACCTATTATTGTTTTTCTTTTTATTTTATTAAAAAACGAATTTTCATTATTTATAGTTGAATAATGAGTATGAAGAATTAAAAGCTTTTTTGTTATAGGGCCTAATAACTTTAAATAGCTTACAGGTTCATCTAAGTGATAAAGAAGACCACAGCAAAAAATTACATCAAATTTACCATAATTAGTTATATTTCTTATATCATCTTTTATAAAATTAACTAGTTCGTGGCTAATATCATAATTACTTTTAACATAATTACATTTTTTTATATTATCTTCTCTTGCATCAAAACCTAAAACTTTATAACCTTCTTTAGCAAAAGCAAACGAGTATCCGCCTTCCAAACAACCTAAATCAGCAATTATAATATTATTTCTAAGTTCTTTGTTCGGAAAGGTATTATTTAATGTCCTTATAAAAGCTTTACATTGCTCTGTATTTTCCAATAATTCCTTATTATCAATTGTTTGATTTTTGTTATTTAACAAAATATTATGTGCTGTAAAATTCATATTTTAGTTGTTTTTTATTAAATATAATTTTTAAATGTCATATGAATTGTATCATTAAATAGTAAAATTCTAATAATATATATATATATTAATCAGAATTTTCTAAAGGTTATGTAATATACAAAAAAACTTATAACAAAATCTGATATAATTTTAATTTATTTATATGAAACTATAATTAGTTACAATAGATTAAAAATAATTTATTTATTGTTATTGACTTTTATTTAAAATACAGATGAATAAATTAAGATAAATTTGAAAATAAAAAATTAATAATTGATAATGGAAAATATATTTAATAACTTTTATAAAAATAAAAAAGTTCTCATAACTGGTCATAGTGGTTTTAAAGGTAGTT
>ERZ1292633.915-Hain-H41-02um-R1-915-length-32906-cov-5_pt1 | contig 16030 bp, 9 predicted proteins | sample MGYA00564406_ERZ1292633 | MGnify/ENA primary metagenome ERZ1292633 (study PRJEB36523, sample SAMEA6512639) | groundwater metagenome | collected 2019-01-08 | study: AquaDiva: Metagenomics assemblies of 32 groundwater samples | reverse complement strand
GCGGTGGGGTTCGACGTGGAGGAGGAGTCGTTGGGACATCGTCATGCTTTTTTGGGTGGGCCGTTTTTACGGGGCACAACTTTCCAGCTGCTGCAGAGACATCAGGAAAAAAGCGTTGGGGTCCGCTCCCGGTCGATACTGCCGCACCCAAGTCAGGGCGTCACTGCACGAGAAACCGAACGTGGTCATGAAAAACCGGATGACGACCGATACGCTGCGACTTCGGCCCTGTTGACAATAGACCACGACATCGCGCCCTTGCCGCAGCTGTTCGCGCAGCCAAGGGACGGCCGCATTCGTGACCGCGGGGAGATCGGCAGACGGGCCGTCTGCGAAAGGCACGCGGAGGAACCGCGTCACCGACGACGACGACGCGGCTGTCAACAGCTCAGCCGCGTTTGCTGACGCCACATCGTTATGATTCGTATTTTCATCATCGCGGTCATCCACTTCCGAACTGAGACGATTGAAGAGGTCCTCGGCGTCTTGACGCAGTGGGTCGGACCCGCAAAAAGGGGAAGAAGCACCCGGATCGCACGATGGTGAGGGTGGTCGTCGTGGGGATACATCGAGCACAACGAGGTGTCGTCCCTCGGGGCTGTACCAACGAGGATCCGGCGCTTCCATCCGCGGTGCGCAACACAACAGCGACACCGGACGCTTCCTGTCGCCGCCCGGATCCGCGGTGGGTGCTTGAGGGGAATTCCACATGCGTGATGTGGCCGCGGTGTGGGGCAAGGCAGACGCCGCGTCGAGGCGGCCTCCTGGGCGACGAGGCGGCGATGGTGCGGCTGTGCCGCTGTCCCCGGAGGCGATGATACCTCCGGCTGGCCCCCGTTGCGGCGCCCCTGCTTCTTCCTCTGCCGCCTCCTCGTCGTCGTCTTCATCGTCGTTGTCATCGGTATGAGTGACAGTCGTCGTCGTTGTTGTCGTTGTCGTTGTCTGGCTCGCCGCGAGACTCGCCATGTGGCTTCCACTGCTCGCAATCTCAAGCTTCCAAAAGCCGCCCTTCACGACCGGACTAGCGTCGATCTTGTCCAGGCCTCCGATAAGAGAGCCAAGCCCTGTGGCTGCATTCGGTGACGGAAGCATTAGACTCCCTTCACCTGAACCCGGGGTGGTGGTGGTGGTGGGTTGATGTTGCTGTTGATGGTGGTGTGGGCTCCCCCCAATACCACTTAGAGGAGGCACCACCGTCGTGCTGCCGATGAAGCTGATCGATGCGTCATCGTTCGCACTCGTAATACATTGAAGGAGTTGTCCATCATCGTCCACTGCAGCCGAGACGCCAGTAACGGACGACGACGAGGGCCAAAGGAGGGGACCTCCATTCGTGGTAATGGATCTTAACCGGTCAAACGACATGAGCGTCGTGGTGGACATGATGTGTGAAACAACGGGCAGTGCTGGAAGAAAGCCGGCGCAGGCGGCGGCTGCGTCGCCTGGCGGTCGTGGATAGTCTGGGCGGGCGATGTTGACGCCGGTTGGTACCGTCGCGGAAGAGGCGCCTTCCCACCCCCCCTGATGTGAGAAGGGGCCACCTTCCACAGGTCGGTGCGTCACCGTCGCCGCGGCTGTCGCCGTCGTGGTTGTCGTCGTTGAAAGACCACCTTCTTGCTGGAAGAGGTTTCCGATCGACGCAAATGTTGGAAGCGGCAGCGCAGTGGTTCGCGTCGCTGCGGGGGCCGGTGCTGGACTCCCGGGCTGCTGATGGATGGGTTGCCAGCATGGTAACGTCGCTGCCGTCGGCACGACTTCGACGGAGCCCAGCGACGACGGGTCGCCCCCACCTTGTGACGGCTGCCGCGCCGCAGGATCCGTGGAGTATGATCGTGAGAAGCCTCGCAGCGCCATCTCGTGTGACCCGGAAGCAGCGGGGTTCGACGTCCCAACGACCGTCGCGGCGCGGCCGCACTCGGTGCCTGGTGACGGGAAAAAACTTCCTTGTGGCACCGCGCCGCCGTCCCCCTCGGCGCTCAGATTCCTCGAAAAGCTCAGCCGTTGTGTGCACCCTCCGTCGGTATATGGCGTATGGCCCAAGGACATTTCCACGGGAACGACCGATGGAAGATCCCTACGACACTTTATGGTGGCATTGGGACGACGGCCAGCATCATCCGTCGGGTGGGCGGCCGCAACACCGCCACTGCCTCGATGATCGTCGTCCAAGGGAGACGTCGTGACGACACGTTCGACGACGACATGACGCGGCGATTGCGCGAAGATTGCAGTGTGCCCGTTGTCCTCCGTCGTCGTCAACATCGTCGTGTGGGTGCCACCTCCACCGCTGCGACGGCGATCGATATCACCGACAGCGGCGGGGGCGGCACGAGAGAGAGGAGGAGCTGATGGATGCCCCTCCACACCGCTAGATGGACACACTCGGTGCGCGGGGGCAAGCGGCACGAGGTCCATGGCACTCAAGCCGCTGCTGGCGGCGGCGTGACTTGTCGTCTGCATCTTGCGCTCCTCCACGAGCCAGCGCTGGACGGCCTGGTTGGATGCCAAGAAAAGTCTGCCGGTAAACACCGGTGAACGCTTCCTCTGGCCATTGGCGTCGCCGAACGACGCGTCGTCACCAGCAAAAAGGCCGCCGTGCGGCGCATTCGGCAGCGGAATGTAGGAAAGACCCGTGGTCGTTCGTGGCATGATGTGGCTGCTCGTCGATGCGGTGTCGGGTTGAATATTTGTGTTTATTCCACCCCCTCTCTGTCAAATACTTGAAAGTAGAGCAGTGGGGAACTCACCAACAAACATCTGGGGGGAGAGAAAAAAGAACACCGTTTTACATCCGGGGCCGTCTCCAGCAGTAGGGGGCGCGCCCATCCCACCGGAGGGTGATCACCACCCCATCAGAAACGATGGGTTCCATTTGATATGTGAAGAGGCAGCGTTCTAACGTTTTCTGCTCACCCGCGGCGGGAGGAGACGTGGTGGCTGTCCGTAAATGTCAATGAAAACGGCGAATCAGCAGTCGTCCACTTCCGCGAAACCAGTGCCCATCGTCGTCGTCGTCGTCGTGTTGCTTCGTTGGGGGGGCATTGACGGCGGCGTCACGTTGCCGCAGATGTAGCTGCAAGGCTTCCATCGCTGACACGTTCACGCTTCGCGCAGATTGAAGGGTTGCCTGGGCAATGCTGTTTTGGGCACGCCGATGAGAGTCCTCACCGACGCGACACAGGGGTTGTTGTTGCTGTTGTTCGCCGTCGTGATTCGGATCTCTTGGATCGTTACACGTGCCCTTTGACACTGGCTGAGGTGGGGAGCCGGTCGCACTCACGTGATGATGACGGCCAGCATTGCCACCGATGACAGCAAAATGTGCCAAATCGACGAGTGTCGTCACCACCGTATTGAGGGGCAAGTTCCGGAGGGGTATCAATGGATCCGACAACGACGGTCCAAAATGACTTTCTCCGTGTACAACGTCCCGGTGGCAGCCTCCGCCGCAGAGGTCCGCCCCGGCGCTGGCGGCGGTGGCGGGCTGTTCCTCACCCCCTCGACGCTCACGATCACGATCATCGCCATCGTCATCCGTCCCTTGTGGACGATGCGGCATTCCGCACGTGCGCGATGCGGTCGCTACGTCATCATCGAAATAGTAGAAGGCCGCAATGCGCTCGATGAGCTCCTTTTTGGTGGTGGGTCGATTGGCCAGAGGAGGAAAGCCACACGGCGTCTTCATCCTCATCGCTGGTTCCTCTTCCTCCAACTCTTCTCCGCCGCCGTGAGGGCAGGAGTTTCCATCCACCGCTGCCGTCGTCGTCGTCGTCGTCGTGACGAATGACATCAGCCAACGGTTCGATTTCGCTTTGTCCGCGGCGGCGACCAACGGCATTTGCTTCACAATCCTTCGCAGCGCGTAGAGCGGCAGCCGTTCTAAATAGCGGCGGGACGATAACACCGCCGCGGTGCGCGGTTGCGCGGCGGAGGGGTCATGAGCACGACGACCGCGACTGTCCATGCTTGACGCCCCGACCAGTCGCGCATCGGGCGACGAGACGACTCCAGAAAGAAAAACCGCTACGTCGCAATCCGACGGTACCGTCGGAGATGGCGGCCCCGTCGGTGGCATGGTCGGATGCGGCGACGCCGGCGTGGTGGAAGGTCGTCGGTGCGCCGCCTCGTACACAGGAAAGGAGGATGAGGCGGAGGTGCCGCGTTCCAACGACCGCAGCGCAGGGTGCCAATGAAGCCGCGACGTTAGGGACGAATGCGCCGTCGGATCAGAAGGCACTTGATCCGAAAACGAGCGTCGCCGGCGATCGAGACGCGAATTCTTTGCACACAACGACCGCTTCGCGGCCACCGAATGAGCGTCCAAGCGAGCCGCCAAGTCAGCGAGAAGGTTCCTCTTCCTGGGCTGGTCTACGTGTTCCTCTTCGAGCCGCCGCATGGACAACGCCGAGCCCGCCTCGTCGTCATCAACATTTCTACTACCCACCACCACCACATCACCATCAATACGATCCTTCTCGTCAACATCATCATCCACGTCGATAATCCTGGCCGCTCGGCGCAACGACGACAGAACCTCCGCCGTCGCTGCGGGAATAGGCGTGGTGGATGATGCGCCGCTCCTCGTCGTTCCACCAAGGGAACCATCTGAGCGTCGGCGCCTGGGGTCCAAAATGACATCGTGGCAATCGAGGAGGCGGGATGACGAATCGGTTTCCGGGGCAGCGCAATCGCGGCTGGCGACTCCGGCGCTGGCTGTGGGTGGGAAATACGTCGGTTGGCCGGATCGACAACAAGCCCCCAAGGTGGAGGCCGTGGAGGAGATTGCCGCACGCCGTAACGCCGCCGCCACGGCCGTGAGTTGTGTCCACAGAAGGCGGAGCGACTCATCCTCTGAGCGCGGATCGCCGTCGCATCGGAAGGCGCCGAGGTCGATGTGCCTAGGAGCGTCGCAAGAGGAGGAGGCAATGAGGTCTCGTCGCAGCCGCCCCTGCCTCTCATCATCATCGCCTACGATGATGCGGAGACCGCGCAGATCCACACCAACGTCGACGAGCAGCGCCTTCGAATCTGTTCGTGCGCTCATGCGCTGTCGTCGCACGTTTCCTTTTGCCTTCGAAATAAAAAGAAAGACCTTTAGAAAAATCTGGTGACGAAAGGAAAACCTCTCGCAGAAAGACAATCACGCGACGTTTGGAAAAGAGACTTTGGACTGCTTCAAAAGCAGGCTGTTCTCTTCAGAGTCGAATCCTTCTTGCAGCGTTGCCACCCGAACTGCGCGCTTACACGCTGGCATTTCGGGAAATAATAGAGAAAACGACCTTCGACCACCGCGAAAGGGGCTCCAGAAGAGTAACGGAATGGGCATGCACTTGTGGCATGGTACGGCGGTGTGTGGCCCACGAGGGCAATCGTGTGGACAGTCAGTCACAAACCAAGAGAAAGAAAAAGCTAGAAGAAAAATAGTGTGTGTGTGGTTTGAAGGAAACAGTGTGGCCCTTTTGCCTCATCAGAGAGCAGAGAAAGAGGTTTCGTCCTTCGGGTCTACGCAAAAAAAAACCCCAGAAAAGAAGCTGTGTATGTTAACGCGCGGCGATGTCGGAAAAAAAAGGGGTAATCGCACCCGCAGCCGGCCAGGCGGTTTAACGACGAAGCGCTCGCTGGCATCGCAACACTCCCTGGGACACGTTCGACATGCCAGGCGAGAGTGAGTTGACCTGCTGGTAGTCGTCTAACGCCGCTTGCCACTTCTCCAGTCCCTCGTACGCGATCGCGCGACGCAACAGTGCCTTCACGTGAGCGGGTGAGATGCGGAGGGCCTCGTTGGCGTCGCTCACCACCGAACGATACTGGTGGGTTTGCTGCAAACATGCCGCGCGATTGGAGAAATAATTTGCCTTGTCCTCCGTGTCCCCAGGGGTCAGCTCGATCGCGCGGGAGTAGAAATCGATGGCCTGCTCATATTTCCCATTGCTAAACAGCGAGTTGCCGATGATCTTGGCGTCTTCCGCTGTGCGGCACTGAGCCGGTTTCGTTCGGTCGTTGCGATCCTTGATGCGGGCTCGGATTTCGGAGAGCTTCTGCTGGCACTCCTCGTTTTGCGGTTCCGTCTTCAAGGCGTCCTCGAAGCCTTTCAACGCGTCGTCTAACTTCCCGAGTGCCTCAAAAGCAACGCCCATCCGGAAATGGCCCTTCAGCCACGCGGGTTTCACGCGAGCGCAGTCCTTGGCATCCCTCAAGGCCTCTTCGTGGCGGTTCAGGGCGGCGTAGCTAGCGGCGCGGTTGGAATAGAGGGCGGCGGCCGCCTCAGCGTTCGGATCGCAAGCGATCCCTTTGCCGTAGAAGTCGATCGCCTCCGGGTAGCGCTTCGCCTTGAAGGCGTCGTTGCCCTTGGCTTTCCAGTCATCCATCGTGGCCGCCATAAGACGAGTGTGAGAGAACAGGGGAGGGGCGCCTTTGATATGCCCGTTGTTTTGTGTGTATTGAAGAATCAATTTTTTCTTGTTCACCTCCATCGCTCTATTCAGAGGGCACACAGAACCACATCGTCGGCGACGTTGACGGCACAATGGAACAAGATTGTGGGGGTTACTGTACATGCCGGTTTTTGTAGTTGGTGGTGGCTTTACGGGGGGCGCCTCGTGTGGGTTGTGATGAAAATGGCCAACGAGGGAAGTTGATATTCGCAAACGGAGAAAGAGAAAGCGCGAGAGAGAAATTTCTATACTAGTAATAGGTTGAGGGCTTTTAGGGCGCGCCCTCTAATTTCTTTGTTGGATGAGCCCGTTCATCGGCCGTTCGCGCTTCCCTCCGCCCCCTCAAGGGGCTTTCTTACGCCCCAAGAGGCACTCGTTGCACCACGACCGGAGGCAACGGCGGGAGGGGCGGGAACAGCGTCGAAGCAATGGGGACGCCTCCCTCAGCCAACGCCAACCCCTTGACCGCGACCACGACGCTGTAGTGATCTTGCACCAATTTCCACTCGTCCCAGTCGTCGATGCGCTCAATATTGTTGAGAGCACGCGTTTGGTCCTGGGTCAGCTGCAATGACAGTTGCGTCATCGTCCACGCTCGTGCGTGTTGAAAGCCGCAGCTCAGGCAGCGCCGTTCGTGGCTCGCGGGATCGGGAAGGTCGTGTATGCCAGCGAGCTCAATGCCCGCGGCATGAAGATTCTTCACCATGTTCTGACCGAAGCGCGTTTCAGGATGGACCGCATCGTAGGAGTAAAAAAGAGTCGGCGTGGGCGGTGCCAACAAGTCTTGGGTGAAGAACTGAATGATGTCGTCGCTAACAGCCTTGGAAAAGTAGACGAGCACACACTCGGCCACGACGATGGTCGGTATCGAGGGATCCAAAAGTCGAGAAAGCGTCGACGACGACGATCCATTTGTTCCCGCTGCCGTGGCGCTGTTCGATGCGGCGACAGCATCCTTCAAGGCTTGCCGTCCCCCGGTGAGATCCACGGCGAGAGTACGATAGACCGGCGATTGGTCGCGCGGGCTAAGGTGCTGAGCAAAGCGGGAAAAGACTTCGGGGTGGCGGTCCTTCATGATGTAGGACTTGTGTTCGATCACCGAGGGCCGGTCGATCTCGACGTACCGGTGCAACCCACGGAACGTGTTGACGAACTCTGACGTGCTTGGCAGAGGATGGTGATGACCGTGACCTGGGACGTCCGGCGCCGGCGGAAGGTTCACGACTTTATCATACTGAGCCGCCCACTTGAAAAACTGAGTGTCGAGGCCCGCTCCGAGCGAAACCACCTGCAGCAGGTCCCCCCCACCGCTTGAACTTGCAGCCGCGCCTCCTCCGGGGGCTGATGCTAATGCCGACGGCACGGATTTGGTTTGGGCCGCGAAGACCTCAATCGCTCGCTCAACCGCCCGGACGCGCAGCCAATAGCCCCGGTTCATCAGCGGGCTATTGATGAGCGTATCGTCTTGGGCGAAGTACGACACGAAGGGGTCGTTGAAGTAACCGAGTCGTGACGCGTGGAGCTTGCGGTTCACCGAATCGTGCATGGTCTTCTCGGCGGTGGTGGCATTGACGACAGAAGGAGCCGCATTCGCGTGCGATGCGACCGAGGCGTGTTGTGACATCATGAATGGATGGATGTTGTTGTTGTCCGTGTGCAGTGTGGCAGAATTTGGTTTTCGAAGGGGATCCACGAAAGCAATCGCCTCACTGGAGGGGAGGGAAAGAAATGTGACTTTGGTGACCACATTCTATGGATGGTCGCTGCCCAAGAGTTTCTTAACGAGAGAGGGACACCAGCGAAGACCACCACGACGAGAAGGAGAGCTAAGAGAGAAGGAGAGGGAACGCGAGGTGTGAACCAGAGGAGACCGAGAGAGGGGTTAGCAGAGTGGTCGACCACATCATCTGACAAAGGCGTGAAGGAGTGGTGCCTTCGAAGGAAGGGGCACGGGTGAGTGGAAAAACTACTTTTAACCAACCGAAAAAACCCAGAGGCGACACGATGGGTGGGAAGGACGACCAGACAGGAGGAGGAGGAGGAAAAATGAGACAGGGAATAACAACGATGGACACCACTGAACGTACACCGAAACCCGTAGGGCCGGAAAAAGCTTCCCCCCGCCGTATCGTTGGCGCCAAAGAGCATAACCAGGAGAAAAGGGGGGGTCCACTGAGCAAAAGTCGGCTGCGTTTCGTAAGCGAGAGTTTTTTTTCGCGGAGGGTGCAAAAAGGTTGCAGGAAACCACAACGTTGCGAGCGGCGCGATCCAAAGGAACGTAATCGCAACTAGGTGAAGCGAGAGGGGAAGGTCCCAGACAGATGGAAGGAAGGGAAGGAAGGAAGGAGCCTGTTTTTTTGTTTTGGTCAAGGTTGGCGAAGGCGTGAAGGGCCCTTACCGGGGTGAGGAGCACTACAACAGTGTCAGCGAGTAGGCGCTCTCGCGCACCAATACACGTGAACAGTGTGCACCGTACGGGGCTGGAAAGAGATGCGGAAAGGATTGGGGAACGACGGATCGAGAGAGGTGGGATCACGGCAAAGACGAAAGGACGCCGCCGGCTATTCTTTTTTTTGTGCAGACGCTGCCCACACTCTCCTTTTTTGGTGCCTTTAACAGCAGACACCGAACGGAAAAAAGAGGAATGGACGAAACGAAAAGAAATATGGAGGCTGGGGCAACGACAACATGATAAACTGGTTTTTTTGGTGATGACCAGGCGGTGGAAGGACGGGGGTGTGCTAAACAGTGGGGGGTGTGCTGCGGCGTGTAAAACAAAAAAAAGATCAAAAATGGTGAACGATGGTCGCAGGGCCGATTGCCATCGGGAATCCAACGAGAGTGGTAACAAAACGAAAAGGAAACGAAGGGAGGAGGGGGAGACTAGTCCAAAAAAAAAACTGACTGAAACGATGGTCCCTCCGGAGACAAAAAAAGTCCTACGACATGCGAATTAGGATCGAACCGCAGAGAACCGCTCTGAGAGCGAGAGATAGAGATAGAGATAGAGAGTGAGAGAGAGAGAGATGGTAGAGAGAGAATGAGGATCGAACGACGGCCATTTCAAAAAACCGCGGTGGTTTGATGCCATTGACGGGAATGTAGGGGTGGGCGGAAAAAAAACCCACCCACGTCACAAAACTAAAACAAATAACGGTTCCTCTCGGAAGGAGATTGTAACGTGGGTTTTTTTTTTTTCTTTTCTCACAGTGTGAATGGATCCGACACGTAGCCCAGCGCTCCCCTCTCGACTTGCGTCAGACCGTCGCCCACAAACGGGCCGAAGTGAAGATCATTCGTGAGAGGCGAAGGCTCCATTCTTTGCGGCGATGACGAGGCGCGGTGGTGGCCTTCATTGAACGATGCTGCGGTGCAAGGCCCGACGGCGCCGAAGGGAGCGTCGGAAGGGGTCCCCAAGCCGGAATGATTCGGCTGCAGGGACAGCGGCAGTGGCGACACCGAGGAGAAGGAGCCCACCACAGGGGCGGCGCTGATTATTCCCCCGGTCGCCGATGTGGCATGATGCTGCCCCATTCCGGGAGCAGCAGCGTGGTGACGGTGGTGGTGCGTTGAGGGTGGTGCGGCCATTGACTCACTGCGGCCCACCTGCTCCTTGTGAGTGCTTGGTGTGGTCGCCGCCCCGCCGCCCATCACCGGTGGTGACTGTGGCGGTGGCTGCTGCGCCGCAATTAGAGCTTGAAGCTGCATGGGCGTGATGACGAGATACCCCGGTGGCGGAGAGGGCGGTGGCGCCATGCCCATGTGAAGCGACAGCGGCAGGGACGTGCCCGGTGGAGTCGCCGCGGGCGAACCGGGCGCGGAGGCGCCTCTTGAGCCTCCCGACGAGGCCGAGTGCGGCGCGGGGGCATGAAAGCCCTCCGTGGCAGTGTACACCGTGGGTTTGTGCGCCGTCGTCTGTTTCGCAGAGGATGCCGCAGAAGCCACAAATTGCGGCTTCGAGGATGCCGAGAGATCGTCTGCCGAAAACGTAGCCGATGATGCAACCGGGACCATTATGTCGCTGGTGGCGGTCGAAGGATGCGAAACATGAAGCAGCGGAGGGACAGACGTGTCGTTTCCACCGTCGGTCGTGGGGGCGGAAGACGACGACGACGACACGCCAACCGTCCCTCCTCCTGCGGCGTTTAAATTACTGTCGCCTAAGATCGCTTGTTGGTGGAGATGATGGGCAGAGGGTCCGTTTGCCGCCGTCGTTGGATGCGACCGCGCAGTGTACACTTGTATCGACGAGCCGCCGACGGCCATGCCGTTGCCCTTGGTCACCGCCATCATTGCCGCCTCGAGTGTCTTGAACAGCACAAACCCGAAACTCCGATTGGGTAGAAGCGGCACTTCGCGAGACACCATGAGTCGCGCGGAGGCAATCTCGCCGAACTGAGAGAACAGCGATACCAATTGTTCCGTGGAGAAGTCGTTTGGTAATGAGGCGACGTACAGGTTAGGCACGGCCCCTCCAGGACTGACACTCCCAACACTGTGTTGTTGATGATTCGTCATCGTGAACGCGGCGGATCCAGCGCCGCTCGTCGAGGTATTGTGATGGTGGTGATGGCTTGGTGCTGGAAGGCAGTTCGTCAGGGATCCACTCCCGCCTCGTGGAAACGACACAGGATGAGATGGCATCATCATCATCGCCTGCTGTGGTGGCTGCGACGACGCGAGCCGAAATCCCACGGCTGGCACGCCCACCGACGGCGATGATGCCGACGACCCACCGTGATTGCTACCCAATATGGAGGGGCTGAACACGGAAAAGGCCGGCGGGGACGGCTGGGAAGCTGACGGAGCGGTGTGGCGAAGAAGGTTCGTGGACGATGTCGCGGGAGAGGATGCTATGGAGGACGCGCCAAAAAACTGCGCCGCTGCCTGCCCTCCACCGCCACCGCCGTTCGCCGAGTTGTTGAACGATGACATCATCGTGCCACCACCGGGAACGTCCAGCATCAATCCTCCTCCCCCTATATGGTGGTGGTGATTGCTCCCCCCAGACGTCGGCTGCTGGCGTAAGGTAGTGGGTTCCACGCCGGGAAAGGACATGGCCTGCTGCTGGTGAAACGGCAGCATGGAGACTGCTTGCCCGCCACCCTGGGGAAACGTAAAGCGTGGTTGAGGGATGCCGCCGCCTTGCGGTTGCTGGCCCGTCGTCGCGTTGCCTCCAACTCGTGGCGGGTGATGTGAAGGTAACGTCGTCATCATCGACGACAGCGATCCGCTGACGGTGGAGGTGGGCGGTGCACGGCTTGCCACCGATGGCGCCTGCTGCTGCTGCTGGTTCCACGAAGGGCCACCACCACCATACGCCGCGATGGTGTTGGGATTTTGCAGTTGAAGTTGACTCAGCTGCTGAACCGCGAGCACGTTTCCGTTCTCGTCGACAACGCACACAACCATTGCCCCCCCACCGCCGGTCCCCGCTGCGCCGGCCATGTGTGGCTGCGGCTGTGAGTACGCCGCGGCCTCTGCTGGCATCATCATCATCATCATCGGCTGCTGTAGTAGTAGTTGTTGTTGTTGTGGAGGCTGCGGCGGGCCGCTCCCTTGAAAAGAGAAATGGGATTGCGAAAAGGATGATAATGATGGGTGGCTTCCGCCGGCGGTTGCGACGACGTGCTGTTGCGGCTGCGGTTGCTGGGCATTATGCGCCATCCAAGCCATCGAGCCGCCGTCTCCGCCGTTGCTGCCCCACATGCCTCCTCCTCCATTGCCGAGGTGGGTGGCCATGTGTGGAATGTAAGATGATGACGACGCGGCGCCCGTGCCAGGGGAACCTCCACCGGGGCCGACCGCCATTGCCGCAGCTGCGGCACAGTGCTGAGGAAGAGGCAGGCCAGTTTGGCCCGACGGCGCGGCCATCATCATCATCGCCATCGATGACTGCATCGAATCGGTGGGAAAGCCGCCTCCACCCATCACACCATTGGACTGTGGGACACCGCCGCTGGACACTCGCATGATGCCGCCGTTAGAATGTCCCAGCATCATACCGCTCGTCGGACCTGTCAGTGGCGGTTGTCGCTGGGGAGCGCCGCTGCCGTGCGGACCGATGCTCGATGCGGCCGGCGGTGCCGCTGAGACGGCCGCTGCTTGAAATGGGGAAAAGTAGGACGACCCACCAGGAGGAACTTGTTGCGGCCGTTGCTGCGGCTGCTGTTGCGGTGGAGCGTGGTTGCTCGGATGAGGTCGCTGTGATTGTGGCGGAGGGGCAAAGCTGAAGCTATGAACCTGCTGCTGTTGCGGTTGCCCTCCTCCCACAGAGGTGGTGACGGCTCCGGTTGCGAAACCACCGGGGGCTGAAAACGATGACGGTGGCGCTTGAAGAGCGGCTTGGATACTGGAGTGTTGTTGCATTCGGGAGAGAGAAGCGCGGAGTTGTTTTCTTCTTCGCTGCGAGAGAGTCTTGGTTGGTTTTTTGTTTCCTTTGTCGTGCTGTGGTTGCCTGCGGCGAATGCTAAAAGAGGAAAGAAAAGACGATAGAAAAAAGAAAGCGGGGACGTGTAGAAAGTGGTTCCCCTTTTTTTCCGTTTCCCTTCCACTTGGATGAACGAATAAATACTGCTGTTGGTTTAACGGTTCCCTCCTTGCCCTTTGTTTTGGTCGACCGGCACGTTCGGAATGGGACGGCAAGCGGAAAGATCTGATTCTGAGATAAACTCCGTTTCCAGATGGCGTGCAACTTCGGTGACGACTGGAAACGACAAAAGCGAGCGGCGCGACGAGGGATGGAGAGAAAGAGGAAGAGAGAGAGAGATGCCTGTAAAGGTAAGACGGGAACAACAGTGCCCTTGTCAGTTCACCACGTTCACTTAAAAGTACACGATTCGTTCAGGGTGGCAAAAGGTCCCACATCTCATCAACGTTTGCCATTACGAGGTCTGAACTGCAGCGCAGAAACTGCCCCACGCAGGTCGTCGTCAAACAAATCGACATCGCCCTGCCGCCTCTCTTCAGCGTTCGGGTCCCGCGAAATGGCCTGATCGTGCGGCAACTCCGCCGTCGCGGTATCCGCCGGAGACGTCAATGCGGTTGTCCTTTGTGCCCCGTGAAAGCCCAACTCCACGCGGCGCACCAATCCCGGCTTCTTGCTGAGCGGTATGTCGTCGAGCAGCATGTCGACGGCCAAATCGACATCGACAATGACCCGTGCCGCGTCGCGGGACTCCAGCTCGACCACCACGCCGAACGGGGAGCTGTTCGGACGTTCGAGCACCGTCTTCCGAATCTTACTGCGCAGCCGCCTCTCTTCGTGGCTGAGAAACGCTTGGACCGCGCCACCCACCAGGTGATTGAGCTGACGGTTGTTGAGTAGCGCCTGAAGGCTGTCGCCATGGGCCGTCGCGATCAGTTTGACGCCGCGGTTGGCAACGCTCATCGCGGCGTATGCTTCCGTCTCATTGGCGATTTCGTCAATGATCACAATGTCCGGGGTGTGATTCTGCACGACTTGCAGTAGATAGTCACCCTGCGCGGTGCGGCGAGGCACTTGAAATCGGCGGGCGCGGCCGAGATACGGCAACGGAAAGTGACTGTCGCCTCCGATCTCGTTGCTGGTGTCGACGACAATGACCCGGGGGGCGTCGGGGCCATCGCGCGCCAACATGGCGGCCAAGTCGCGGAGCAATGTGGTCTTTCCGACGCCTGGCTTCGAGAGGATGAGCATGCTCTGCTGCACGTCACCCGCCTCGCCGAGCAGCGAGGTCAAGTTCCATTCAGGACGAGTGTGACCGATGCCGCTGCCATCAGTCGCTTCGGTACCCCCATGGTTTGCCGTGAGCATCGCCACTCCGCTGCTCCTAGGGCTGTTGGGCGGCTTGACAATCGAGGCGAGGGTCAGCGACGGTGCCCGCGGCGATGTCAAGAACGGCAACAGCGGCGCAGATGCATTCGGGACGAAGCGGCCTACTCGGATGGTGACGCCGAGGACACCCCCATCGCGATCGCGCCAGGCCGAAATGCGGTGCAGCGTCCCCTCGAGCGTGGCGCGACCATCATCCGCTCCGAATCGTCCGAAGTTGCGGAGCAATTGACGAAGTTCGTCTGCCGTTGGCGGCCGTAAAATGTGGACGTATTTTTCCGTCGAAACAACTGGCGTATCTTCGTCTGCCGTCGTCTGCGTTGGGCCGGCAGTGACGTATCCGAGGTCGTCCTCGAGCTCTGAATCCAGTGGCGAACGGTTCTTGTCAGCCGCTACGTCGTCTCGACGGCGGTCTTCCTTGTCCTTCTGCATCTGTCGCCTTGCGGAAAAGGCGTCCCGCAATGGGCCTGGAACGCGACGGCGCAGGTCATGATCTCCCACCAGCAGGGTGCCCCGTACTTCGATACTCTGTCCCACGTGGCAGAAAAATTCCTCCACGGTGTCGATAAGATGGCCGTCGTCGGAGAAAATTTCACGTCTTAGGGATTCCGGAAAGCAATCAAGCAGGGCTTGAACCTCGGCGCGAGCACTGACCGTAGACAGGGCGGCCTGATCGTATTGTCGCAAGGCGGCCGTGGACAGCGTGTCGGCATTCGCGATGCTCTCCGCGACCGCGCGGCTCCAAATGCCCCAGGCATCAGCGAGCGTGTTCGTGGGCGCCCATACTTGAGGCGCGTACATGTCTCTCACCCAGGTTGGCGGTGCGGCGGCTGCGCTCGTCGGGACGGGCGATGAGAGGGACGCCGATGAAGGCGATGGCGATGGCGAATGCCAATACGCGGATACTAAAGAGGACATGGGCAACCGTGAGGACCGGACGTTGTGCCTCTGGATAACTCCGTCCGGCGCTGTCGGCATTGCTTCGTCACTAGGAAGGTCTGAAATCTGGAGCGCGAGCCCGAACGCGGCCATCTTCAGTGGCGCACCCACTGCCCTCGATCGCACGAACCGCGTCTGTGCCGAGAGCAGTGAGGGCGGTTTCACCCTTGGCGCCCCACTCCCTTCACCACGACGACGAGCCGCGACGAACGCATCCGATGTGGCGAGTAAAACAGCATTCACCTGAAGCACCCGCGGTGTCCGTACGCGGCATGCGGGAAAGCCAAACCAGCCCTTCAGAAACATTGAAAAAATGAGGCGTGGAATGAGAAATGACTGCCTGAGAATGTCAATCGTCCCACCGCATGCGTGTCTCGAAACCGGTGACAGTCGGCCAAAAATTACCTAATCACCAATCGCGACGAGTGCCAATAAAAAGGAATCTCGACATTTTTCTATCCGCTACGCCGCTGAACTCGCCGGCGTTCGGGGAGCTGCGGCCGAGAGGACGACCGGCAGCAGATGTTGCTGCTGTTTGTACCCTAAGTACTGCGGATTACGCCGCTTCCGCTCCGTCAAGGCCCTGGCGGGATGAACGCGCACACAGACGCTGATGCCTTGCTCGTGCGCGGCCATCACAAACTGCTTGTTCGCGGTGAGTGTTACCGCACACAGCGTGTCGCCAACTCCGAACACCGCCTTGTGCCGCGCTTGCACGCGCCCTGATTCCGACAAACTTGTGATCGACAAGGAGAGGGCGCGCGCCGGTCTGCAAATGCAACGGTATTGAACAGGACCCATGTCGCGAGCCGCGGGCAATCCAGCAGCCGCGGCGGCGGCGACG
>ERZ1292633.3233-Hain-H41-02um-R1-3233-length-16031-cov-6_pt1 | contig 16031 bp, 10 predicted proteins | sample MGYA00564406_ERZ1292633 | MGnify/ENA primary metagenome ERZ1292633 (study PRJEB36523, sample SAMEA6512639) | groundwater metagenome | collected 2019-01-08 | study: AquaDiva: Metagenomics assemblies of 32 groundwater samples | reverse complement strand
TTCCCCTTGCTTTTTATTTACATGACTCAAGTTACGTTCAACGTGGCACGCGGCGTCGAAGCTGCGGTCGCAGAGGCTGTGCTGAAGGTGATCGATGGAGTTACGTCAATCTCTGATGGCACTGTGGCGTGTGAAACCGCCGACGCAGTGGCAGCAGTGAAACTGGCTATCAAGCAGAATCCCGCGGTTTTCGAACGGAAGGGTCACGATCGTCCTCCGGCAGCCAAGAGTGCCCCAGGGACGAAGCATCCAAAGCATCGGCGAGGTGAACGCGTCAAAAGCGTTGCACCAACCGATCAGCCCGAATGTTTTGAGGAGAGAGTTCCCCTTCCCCGTGGCATTTTCATTCCGTATCAGCCAGAGGTGGTGCAACGGCGGGAACGAATCGTGAACTGTTATGCAGCAACAATATTCAACGTTCCACCTGCAGCTACAAACAAGGACGTATGTGACGCCTTCGCTCCAAGCAAAGACATTCTGTCGGTGCAAAGAGTAGACGACATTGCGTTGTTGTACTTCACATCGGCAGATGCTGTTCAACGGGCCATTTTAGCGATGAATGGAAAATCGTTGAAAGGAAACATTGTTTGCGTCTCCGCGAGTGGGGTGGTGAGAGTGTCGGTTCCCGTTTAAAAACGTGTAGATGACCGTTCACCGATAACCAAACGAGGGAGCACCAAGTTGATTATCACGGACTGAAACATGTTGCTTGTGTGGTCATGTAGAATTAATTCACATCAAATTTTGTGGAGTGAAATGCGACCGACTTCGCTTTTCTTCGACAAGACGAAGGCATCGCACAAGTACTACAAGTACGGCTATCAACCAGATCCCAGAAAGTTTTACCCAGCAGACAGAATTAGCAAAACAGAGTTATTTCCGACGATTGTCCGCCCGCCGTGTTCACGCGTTCGGACTACCGACGAATTCCTCGAAAAGATCGACTATCACATCAAGTACCCGGCGAGCGAGTTCAAAACTGCTTTTTCGAGTTGGAACGATTTGATGACGGCCACGGATCAAAACATGATGAAAAGAGGAATTCCTCCAAAAGTGGCTCGCTTTATTCAAAAGCACGTCGGTTACTTTACCAATGGTTTAGTGCCCTTACGTTTCGACGCCAAAGGTGAACAAAGGTTCTGGAAACAGTTCAAAACCATCAACGGAGCTCACGTACGGTGGCCAGAATTGCCCGACAAATATCGTCCTCACCAGCTTGGCGAAGATGTTCCCCGTCAACCAAATTATGCGGAAATGAATCGATTGCCCGATTGGGCTCGACAATCGTAACGTTTCTTTAAACATTGCCCCTTTTTCATTTCGGGAGTCTGACATTTTGAGCGAGTAGTTGATTTCATCTTCCAAAGGTCATGAATTTTTCTTTGCGTGTATTTCCATTCGCGTCAATCGAATTTCGTTTCGATGGCATCGATCGACGAACTCCATCGGATACCGTGGTGAGCTTTTGTCTCCGAGAAACGGCCCAAATCGTTCGAGACAGGTCATCCTGTTCAGCACTTGACTACGTTTCGGATGAGGTGGTTTTCGTTGCTGATGGGGGTCGTTTACGCCGTACCATTTCTGAGACTTCCGATGAAGTGCCCCAGGTGGGACGACGGGTCAGAGTACTCCGCCAACCAGTTGGCATTGCGTTCTACGAGCTCGACATTGGGACAGCGTGCCCCACCACGCGAGTTCGCGGAATAGTTGATGACGGGCTTGGTTACTTATTCTTTTCAAACCACCGGCAAACGTTGATCGTCGAAGACTGTCGACAAATTCGACCGAGTGATTCACGACGCAGCGTCGAGGAAGGCGGAGGACGGTTCCCATCGCCGGTTCGCCAGGGCGGTCGCAATGCCACCAGGGCTGCGTCTGATTCGATTCGCCAGCATCACAACTGGATTATTTGCGAAAGAAATTTGGCATTGAAGTCCGTGGGCGATCTGAAAAAATTCCTCATGCGACAGGAACATGGTCTTCGTGGGATCTTTTCTTCGATCGATCCACAGTGTGACTACCCTGTGTCGAGTCGCTTGGATGACCAAACGAACAACGACGAAGAAGACGATTGTTTTTTATGCTGGTGCTTTCCAACTAGAATAACTCCGCGACTTTCTCTGCAGCAACGGGGGGACAATGACAGTCGACGCTCCGGCATGCAGCACGATTTGTCCGAATTTGACTCCATTTTTCAACGAACTTGTGCAGAGATTGCACCAACAACCCCCGCCAGCAAAATCGCTCATCTCTTGAAAGAGGCATACTCTTCCAGTACGACATTACGCAATGGCGATCCACTGTTTCCCCTTTTTGCGATTCATGACAGATTGAACGTTCCGTTGGAAGGCGACGAGGTTGACTGGATAGAAACAACACCGTTTTTTCGACTCCAGTTGCGCTCACGGAACTGCACGAACGATGCATTACTTACGAAGCAAACCACCACCTTACACATTCGAATTCATGGGCAAAACCACGAAATGCAGACATCAAAGTCACATTGGTGCGCGGTATTGCCCAACGAGGCTGCAAAGACATCGGTTCCGTTGTCGCGGCTGATTACCTTGCGGGATGTACCGCTGTCGTTGACCGTACGTGATGTGAAAAATAAGTTAGTGGATGATGGCTGGCTTTCAACCGCGCATGCGGCTTCGGTGTTGTTGCCTCGTCAAGGGTCGGACTTCGACAATGTTATTCATCAACAAGCCGACGACTCACTGAAAATTTTCCAAGTTGTGGAATGCGGTCCCTTCGAGGAAGCGACTCTCATCATCGTTCTCGCACCCATCACGAGCGAACCAGCAACCCTTCTACATCCAACCAAAGCAGCACCCCATCCAACACCCTTGATGAATGGGGATGCGGGGGAAAGCTTCACGCTACGTGTGGTCTTGGGAGAGGGTACCGCACCATTCGTTGACATTCTTCTGCCGGTTCTTTTCGGTGGGACGACAGCCGGGGATGTCTTAGAAATCTTGAGAAACCAAGGGCATGGCCGATTCGGAGTCCTTCTTTACGGCCGAATTCCACTGTCTGTTGACGACGTCATTCGCAACACAGTTTTACTACCATGCGGAGCTGGGGAAACAGTGATCGTCGTTAGAGCTGTCTTGTAATTGCCAACGAAAAATGTTCTTCATGCGAACACCTCCGTGGCCAACAGATGCCACGAATGATTGCATTTCTTCCTCCTTGTCAAGCCAAGTCCATTTGTTCCTTGAAAGTTGCCGTCAAGCAATGGGATCGAAACAAACCAAGCCCGTCGAGCCTGATATCAAAGTCCGCCCTCAACCGCCTGACGAAACCGATGAGCGGCGATCAGCAGGCAGATTTTCTGTTTCCTCGTCCGTCGACATTGTACCTCAGCTTGAGGACAACGACAACATCCGAGGTAGCAGCGTCCGCTCGTCGATGGCGATGAAGGACGGCCCTGCCGCCTACTGGCTCCCGGACAACAAGAGCGATGAATGCCAGCTGTGTGAGGCAACGTTCTCTTTTTTTCGAAGACGACACCATTGCAGGTCTTGCGGTGGTTTATTTTGCACAAGTTGCAGCTCTCGAAAAGATGTCGTTCCGCATCGAGGCTACTACACCAAACCAGTGCGAGTTTGCGACTTATGTTTCACAAAAGCTGCTGCGAACGCGCCGTCAGCCACACAACCTCGACGAAGCTTCGCCGCGGGGAGCCGCGCGAGCGCATCAGATCTCGACAGCCGAGCAAGCGACGATGTTTCCCGGCCAAGCCGATCCCGAAGTGCGCCCGTGACTCCAAGAGGCGGGCAACGTTCAGAGGGCTTGTCATGGAAGGATCCTTTGTTTCAATCGAAAAATCAACCAGACGACGCAGCAGCGGCACGAACGACAGAGAATCCTTCCAAGCAGAAGGACGCAGCCAACGTACCGCACATCAACGCGACGTGCCCCGTGTCTCGAGGCAGAAGCATGCCAGTGGATTTGGTCCGGTGCATGCTGCACTTCGCAGCATGCGAGCAACGAAAGCGGACTGCATTAGGCCTGAAGTTAGTTCCGTCGTCCATTTGGCGGTCGGTGATGGACTACTTACCGCCCCTTCACGTCATCGACTGGCGGCGAACGGAGGCAGGACTTGAACGAGCGGGTCTTGTGTCAGCCGCGTCCGTGTGTCGTGCCACAGGCGACTTTTCACTTTGCGTGTCGGAATTCGGACAGTGTCTAAACTTTTTGCTCACACCTCCAGTTGAAACCGGTGTGTCGACCGCCGTGTTGGTTGTGCACACGGTTTCATGGAAGCCCGAAGTTCATTCCGGAACAGCGACGGGGCGACCCGCTGCGTTGAAGCCTGAATTGTTGCAGTTGTTTGTCGACCGCTTGGAACGGAGCATGGTCATGGCACTCGTGCACGAGAGTGCTTTTGGAGGCGCGAGGAGAGCATCGCCAATGCCTTCTCCAAGGCAAGGGACCCGTGCGCAAACCTCTGACCCTTCCAGCGTCGTCGGGTCGCCGATGGCACTGGGAACTTCCAGGGCCCCGAGCGTTGGCATCAATTTCCACGCCGAGTTACTGCTACCGGGCGTTGGCGCCGAACCTGATGTTCCGCTCACTGTTGAAGGCTACTTGACGGACGGCGACAAGACGGGTACACTGTTGCGAGTGCAGCATCTGGTCAGACTCACCTTCGATGGTCAATCGCGAGCTGTTGTCTTCACTGTTTCGCGCCTGACTGCGCCGCAACTTCCCAGGTTCGCCCAAACGCCCACAGCAACGCCACAAAACTCCAGTCGTCGTATCCACGGAAGCGAAGATGTCGGTGCCAATTTCAGTGCGAACGCGAACAACGTCACGGTGTCATCGCAAACGCCGCGTGGTGCCGCTGGAAGATGGTTTCCGATGATCGGTGTTGCAGGCGCCTTGTTGCGCGACTCCCGTTTGCATAGTGAAACGACGGTCGATGTTGTGTTTTGAAGCCTTTGTTCGGAAAATTCATCCGGCACGGCCCGGAGGAATTTATTTTTCCCCTTCGAGTCCCGTTCTCTGTTGCACGTTCAACCGCAGAATGCTCTGCAGCATTTCAAATGCGAATTGAGGTCGCAGAGGAGAGCGGCAGACGGGTGATCCGCGATGCGAAGTTGACAGTGCACCTGTTTCGTCAACCATGGAAGTCCAACCTATTTTCCCCCTCGTGCAAAAAAAAAACCCCAACCATGACCGCGCCCAGCTTCTAACTTCCCGCTGACCGCGACAGTCTGATCATCCTGACGAAAACCGCTGAGCAATGCGAACGGTATGATGAGATGCTGGTCTGCATGAAACGCGTCATTCGCGCATCCCCGGTGTTGAACATCGAGGAAAAGAACTTGCTCAGTGTCGCGTACAAGAACGTCATCGGCGCGCGTCGAGCCCCCTTCCGAACGCTGGCTTCCGTCGAGCAAAAGTCGGAACGTGGAAACCGGCAATACGACCTCTTGAAGGAGTACAAGGCTCGCCTCGAAGCAGAAATTGGTGAGATTTGCGCCGATATTTTTGAGTTGCTCGAAAAACATCTGGTGCCGAATGCTACGGACGACGAATCCAAGGTGTTCTACTTGAAGATGAAAGCAGATTACCACAGGTACTTCGTCGAGGTCAACAATTCGGCTGAGCAAACCCGCTTAGCTCTCGAGACGTACACTCAGGCGATGAGCTACTCGGGCTGCCTTCCCGTGTCGTCGCCCATCCGTCTTGGCTTGGCCCTGAACTTCTCCGTGTTTTACTATGAAATCAAGAAGATGCCCGACGTCGGGTATGATTTGGCCAAGAAGACGTTCGAAGAGGCGCTTCCAGAACTAGAGCGTCTGAATGACGACGAGTACCGTGAATCTGCGACCATCATGTCGCTACTACGTGAAAACCTGTCAACTTGGTCAGAGGCACTCCAGGCCCCAAAGGGAGCGGATGAGGGAATGGCCATGGAAGACTGCTAAAGGACGCGTTTTTGTTCGTGAACACGACGCAGATTGCGTTAGAGGCGAACGTGCTTGGCCGAAATATTCCAATTGGTCGACGTTGTGTGTTTGTGCGCGAACGCTTGAGTGGACGGGCTGGGATCCGCGAGAATCCGAGAAAACAAAGAAAGGACCCCATAGACGCGTAGAATGGGAGATGCACACCCGGGATTAAAATTGGACGCTCACGCGAAGTTTTATCCATCGTGTTTTTCTTGTGGATTCCGGCACAGACACCGTTTCACCTTCTTTTCTCACAATGCCGCCGAAGCACACCACCGACAAGGAAACCGACGAAGTCCCGCCGAAGGATGCGATCGACGCCAAGGCCCGTCACATCGAGGAAGGCATGGATCACGCCCGTGGTGGCCACCAGAAAACGGCCAACGAGCACCAGGTCAAGCCGCATTCGAGCCGTGCCAACTAGCAGTGATCGGGAAATGTAACGCATTCAGCCTTCCAACCAACAACAACACACTACGTCAAAAGAGATGCGAAGTGTTCCGACAAAAAAGCCCGCTGATGGGGAGCATTCGCAGCGTGCGTATAATCTATTTTCCGAAACCGCAGGAGGAAGGACTTGTTTGCAGAGAACTTTGGTATTGTGAGCGATTGCTCTGTTGCACTGACAATCTGCTTTTGCGTCGCGCACTGTTTTATCGTTTTAATTATTCCAACGCTGAATACATCCACACTTTTTTTTGCTACCTCTTGCGGAAATGACGACCCCGCCGTTCAAGTCTCCCGGCACGCAGCCTTTGATGGGCACCGGAAGTCCGCAACGCCCTCCGAGCTCAGGCGGCAAAACGGTTCGGAAAACGCATGACCCGTACGCAGCCAGTGTCACACCACCACTTGAAGATTCCGCGACCAGCGGTCAGACTCCACCCAACCTCTCGTTCCAAACGACCAGAGTCGGGACGGTGACTCCCCCGCCGTTGCCGTTGTCCTCGCCACTCATTCCACCAGCCGCACCATCGACGAGCCAAGCAGCTGGTAACCAACATCCGACGCGCCAATCTGCCGGGGGGATGTGTAGCATGGCGCCATCGGCCGGCAGCGGGGAATTGTTCGGAAATTTTTCAAACTTGGCCTTGCAGTCACCAACGACACTGAGCGCGGTTCCAGGGTTCGCCCCCTTTTTGATGGGAGGCTCCATTCCTGGAAATTCGGCTGCCGTTCTGTCGTCCCCTTTGCAACCGCCGACAGTTTCCGTAGGGACGCACGATGGCTCCCGAGGCAGCGCATTTCAAAATGCACACGTTCAGCAGCAGCATGATGGCCAGCAACAGCAAACGTTCTACTTCGGCGCCGGTCAGCATCCTCAGTCACAGCAACCATCCTCGTATTTCACGCCGCAGCAGCAAGTGCAGCTCCAGCAAATGCTGATGATGGCGCCGCCGACGAGTGACCCATCTTTCCATCAGGGAAACGCAGCGTCGTCGGGAAACCATGCGATGCTCGCAAATTTCCTGCTGCAACAACAAATGCAGCAAGCTCAACTGCAAGAGCTCAGTCAAGCCTACGCCCAGCAGCAAGCCATTCTGGAGGCAGCCGCGGCGTTTGTGCTTCAGCAGCAGCAGCAGCAGCAGCAGAGCATGCCAACCATGATGCTTGGTCAAGGCTCGGCACCCGGCTCGACGGCGGCGGAGCACGCCCTGGTTGCCTTGCAGGCTCAAAAAGGCCGCCTAACGGAACTGGCTCGAACGCCCAGCGGTTCGTCCACCATTCAAGCGATCCTGAAGGACCACGGCGCGACGGACCCAAGAGTGGCGACAACCATTTGCGAAGAACTGTTCCCAGCGTTTGGGGATCTGATGCTTGATAGCCACGGTTGTTACGTGGCGAAGACACTGTTGGATAACTTGCCTCCCCAGGCCGTTCACCAGTTGCTGTCGTCCGTTGTCGCCAACGACCCACAACTCGGCTACAGTCTGTGCATTCACTCGCTCCACACGCGTCGTGTCGTGCAACACATTATCGACACCTACGATCCAAGTTTTCTTCTGGACGTGCTCATCGGGCGGTGCGCGGACGTTGCAACCACGCAACAAGGATGCATCGTGATGCAGCGATCAATGGATCGCGCGCCTCCGGGACCGAAAAAAGACGCTTTGACTGCCATGATTCACAAAAATTTCTTAGCGTTCGCGAAGGACCCGTTCGCGAACTACGTGGTGCAACATTTGTTGGAAATTGGTGATCGTGAGCGCAATTCGGAGGTCGTCTCGCAAGCAGTGGCTGGCCGTGTCGTCGAGCTTTCGTGCAACAAGTTTGCGTCCAATGTCATGGAAAAGTGCCTTTTCCACGTCACCGCGGAGGTTCAGCACCAGATATTGCACGAAATGTACACGTCCGGCAGCGAAACTCTGATCAACATGCTTGGTGACAGCTTCGGAAATTACATCATCCAGTCCTCCATTGCATTGGCCACGTTCCGCGACGTTTGGTTCATCAACGATCACTTGCGACCTGTGCTACGCCACACACCGTACGGTCACAAGATCGAGTCCCGCCTTGATCGTCGCATGAAAGGTAAGGCGGTACAAGCCAAAGTGCCTGGGTCCGTTGGATTCGGAGACGGCGATGAAGACGGCGACAATGTCGACACACTCGAAGAGCGTCGACCCGCTCGCCCAGGCAACTTCGCACCCAGCAGCGGCCGCGGAAGAGGCTCGTACCGTGGGGGCGAAGGACATGGGCGAGGCGGAGGCTGGAACAGGCAACCACACCATCAACAAGGTGGGTACGATGCCGGCCAGCACGGTTACCTCAGCGCCCCGTCACCTTCCGGCATGCACATGATGCAGCAGCAGCAGCCTAACGTGCAAGCCTTGGACCCTGCCGTGGCGTCGAACTTGTTGATGTTGATCCAGCAGCAGCAGCAGCAGCAACAACAGGCTTTCCAGTCCCCCTTTCAGCCTCCGAACATGCAACCACAACAGTACAACATGCCTGCTGGGCACATGCATGCATTGCCTCCCAACGAAATGCCGTGGTGAATTTCCTACGCGTCATGCGTGCATTATGCAATTTGGTCCCTTGCTCATTTGTAGAACCGCTTCCCGTTCGGTCTGTTTTCCTTTCAATTTTCTCCGTCCTCTCCTTTGGGTTCGATGTGGATAGTTTTTCTTTTTTCCTTCCCGACTCCTTTTTTTTCTGTTCGCGCCAATGTCACAATAGTGTCGTAAACATAAAATTCGGATCCCTTCATTCGTGACACGATGCAGTCCCGTTAGCGCACGGTAGCGGTGTAACAATGCCTTTCACGCAGGTTCATTTCCCCCACTGAGTCGTAATGAGTGCATTTCGCCCCGGTGCGAATGAATCCGCGTTTGGATCAGGGCCAGCCGCGGAACTAGTGGAAGAATGCCGTGCGATTGAAGTGGGCGGAGTACAGCGAATTAGTCATTTCGATGAACGGCGCGTTCAGTCCCTTGGGAAACACATCGCCGAGCTCGAAGGTGAACTCCACCAGCTCGCAGCCAACCCTCACATTAACTGGAGGGAAACGTACTTTTCGGCGCCGGCTTCAACCTTGATGGCAGCCATGCACCGCGACGTGCGTGCCCTCGCCACCTACTTGAACTGGCGGCTTCATCGAATCGAGGATGCTTGGTGGTCGGCATCGGAGCACAGTCTTGTCAGCGGCGAGTCGGACGCTCTTGACAGCACGTCAGCCTCTCGTGAGCGCAGGACGTGCGCCGCGGAACAAGAATACTTACGAACCATGAATGACTGCTTGACCGAGTATGCCAACACGTTCAATTCCGCACCCGGCGACGTTGATGAAAACGTCGATCCGACCGGGTCGCTGTCCTCGTCGTTCTTCTCACTCGATCTCAGGAGCTATCTGACGCGACCACCGAGCTGCCCACCTGGAACCGGTGTCGTCGAGGTGAAAGCCCTTCAGTCGATTTCGTACACATCGGCGATCACGTTCAGATCCGTCGACTTATACCCAGGAGTCGTTTGCTCGATGCCGTACGAGGAGGCGGAGTCCTTGTTGCTACGCGGCATCGTCGAGTTGCTGCAACCGGGAGGCACCGGTGGACGCTAGGGTGCTTGCACACACTCAATCGGTTTCCCTTCCTTCCTTCCCCCCGCTATCTTGATGATTACGTCGCCCCAGAACGCGAACTGAAATCGACTCCCCACTCAAGTCACTTTCAACCAGCCACCTTCCTTGATCTTTTCTTTTTTCTTCCTACCCTTCTTGACTGACTACCATGCACCACACGTTGCTCGTCGTCGCGGCGCTTGTCGCCACCATGGTGACTGTCGCACATGGTGCCGAGAAGATCGTGGACCCCCCTTGCATCGGAATTGATCTCGGCACCACGTATTCGGTGGTCGGCATTTATCAAAACGATAAGGTGGAAATCATCGCCAACGAGATGGGTAACCGCATTACGCCGTCCGTTGTCGCCTTTAGCGGAACCGAGCGACTTGTTGGCGACGCCGCCAGGAATCAAATGGACGTGAACTTCAAGAACACAATCTTCGCCGTGAAGCGTCTCATGGGACGCGGTTTCTCCGACGAGTCCGTACAGAAGGATCGCAAGTTATTATCGTACGCGGTCGTGAGCGACGCCAATGGTCGCGCGGCAGTTCAAGTCGAGTTCAACGGTGAAAAACGCACCTTCAAGCCGGAGGAAATTAGCGCCATGGTGCTCAGCAAGATGAAGGAAATCGCTGAAACGTACCTGAAGCAAAAGGTGACCAACGCAGTCGTCACCGTGCCTGCTTACTTCAACGATGCTCAACGCCAGGCAACCAAGGATGCCGGTGCCATCGCCGGCCTGAACGTGGCGCGCATTCTCAACGAGCCCACGGCGGCCGCGATCGCGTACGGCATCGAGAAGACTGACAAGGAGCGCAAGGTTCTCGTCTTCGACTTGGGAGGCGGCACGTTCGATGTCAGCCTGCTAAGTATTGATGGCATCTTCTTTGAGGTGGAGGCCACGAATGGTGATACCCATCTAGGAGGAGAGGACTTTGACAATCGCATTATCGACCACCTGGTTCAAGTCATTAAGAAGAAGCACGGCAAGGATCTCTCCAGCAACCCCGGAGCGCTGGCGCGCCTACGAAAGGCGGCCGAATCGGCGAAACGCAAGTTAAGCTCACAACCCGAAGCCCGCGTTGAAGTCGACAACGTCATTGAGGGATTTGATGTCAGCGAACGCCTCACCCGCGGTAAGTTCGAGGAGTTGTGCATTGACTTGTTCAAGGGCACCTTGGAACCCGTCAAGGCCGTGCTCGCAGACGCCAAACTTGACAAGGATGACATTGACGATGTGGTGCTCGTGGGAGGGTCGACGCGCATCCCCAAGGTGCGTGCGCTCATCAAAGAGTTCTTCAACGGCAAGGAACCCAATAGCGGTATCAATCCCGATGAAGCCATCGCCTACGGCGCCGCCGTTCAAGGCGGCGTCATTTCTGGCGTGACTAAGAGTAACGACACGGTCACCCTTGTCGACGTGATTCCGCTCTCAATGGGCATCGAGACCATCGGCGGAGTCTTCCTATCCATCATCCCTCGCAACAGCATCGTTCCCGCATCGAAGAAGCAGCAGGTCACAACCACCACCGACCATCAACCCACGATCGAGTTCCAGGTCTATGAGGGTGAACGTGCAATGACGAAGGACAACCGGCTGCTGGGAAAATTTACGCTTCAGGGCATCAAGAAAGCGCCGCGAGGTATGCCGCAGGTCGAGGTGCAAATGGACGTCGACCTCGACGGTATCCTCCACGTCAAGGCGACCGATTTGGATGGCGGCGCCAGCGAGCAAGTGGAAATCGCGCGGGACAAAAATCGCCTCATGCCTGATGAGATTGAGCGCATGGTGAGCGAAGCTCAGCAGTTCGAGGAGCAAGATAAGCAATTGCGCGAAAAGACGCAGTCCAAGGTGGCTTTCGAACAACTCGCGTACGAGGCGCGGAACAAAGCCAAGGAACAGTCCTACAAAGACGTCATGACTGAGGAGGAAGTCAAGACGGTCGAAGACGCGGCCAACGAGGCGATCAAGTGGCTCGACGACAATGGAGCGGACGCGAGCAAGGATGAACTCGATGCCAAACTTGCGGAGTTGTCTGGGAAAGTGAAGGAAATCCTCGATAAGGCCAAGTCCAAGGTGGATGCATCAGGAAAGGGCGCCGCAGAAGGTTCCGACGATTCTGGAAAAGAGGACGAATCCGCGAAGGAGGAAAAGGTCGAAAAGGAGGAGCCCAAGGAATCGGGCGACGACGCCGAGGAAGAGTTCTAAAACTCAGCCGTATTGTCCTCGTGTGGCATCGCTACCTCTCCCCGTTCACGGCGCGGACACCCTCGAAAACATCAGAAAACACCAGAAAAAAAACGGGTTGTTAACAGAGGACGAACACGCAGAGCGCGGCAACAGCGCCGGTATTGTTTATTTTTATCTTCTCTGTGCGATTTTCTTTTCAACGCGACGCGACTAACAATCACGCCACCCTGTGACCAAAGGAACCTTCCGAACTTTGACGAGGACATTTTTCCGTTCTTTTCCCGCAATGAACCTGAACAGCACCCGGCACCACCAATGTCAAGACGCGTCTCGAACAAGGTCGAAGCGCTCGCAAGGAGCGTGTTGCATGCCAGTTTGCCAGAGGCGTCGCAATTTCCATCGGATCCGTACTGCCCGCGACATCCGACAATCTATCATCGCTTGGCGGCCGACGTGGGTGAGGGAGGGTGGTTTTCCAAAGCGTGCGAGCCGATTGACAAAGCCCCGATTTCCAAGGTGCTGAAACGACTCATCATCAGGCGGTACCAGAAGCGGCTAGAAGCCGCGCGGCCGGCGGGCAGCCAGCCCAGCCGCGTGGTCAAGGATCGCCGACCCACGATCAACAGCTATCGAACGGCACGGGCAATTTGCAGCATCAACATTTTTCGAACCGCAGCGAAAATCGCCCTTGTTACTCATTATGTGCGCTCACTGCGCTCCGAGTACGCATCGGCAACACTGAGACGTCGATGCACCGGGCCAGACCTCGCAGACGGCGACAAAGTGCGCTTCGCAGTCTATCGGCAAGACGACACCGGAGAGGAATATCCAGTCTGGAGCAATGAAATCCCTGAAAAGATGGTCACACGAATTTTGAACGAATGGTTCAAGGTCGGTTGGTGCACCGAAACGAAAACGTTCACGCCCCTTGAAGAACCGAAGCGCATTTCCCATGAAATCGTGAACTTCGAGCCTAACGTGTTGCGAAATCGTTACATGTTGCGCCGGTTGCTGACGGACCGTTCCTTTCATGGCCTTTGGTTGACGCAGGCGATGGAGCACAGTGTCATCTACGTATCTGAGTTCATTCCTGCGCGTGCTTGGGATGGGGCGGAGGGCGCTGTGCCGGTTGTCGTCAATGTTCGCGGTGGCGGCTCCGTTCCATGCTGCCTGGCGTGGGCGTTGTTTTTCGATGCCTTGATAGAGAAAATGCCCGGTCGCCCACGTCGCATCCCGTTTGCGATGGGTCCAGCAATGTACTATTACCTGAAAGGGAATGAAGGACAACTGTCGACCATGTGCCCGTTGACCGCGACCTTCTGCGCCAACATGGCTGGGGGCAAAGCCCGCAGTCTTGTGGGAAGCCGGATCATGATCGACTGGAATGACGAGGCGACCAAGCAGGCTGTCCTTCGCAGGTGGCAGCAACGGCTACTTCAGCGGAAAGCAGCGAGACAGCTAGTTGGGGCCAACGAATCGGCGCGTTTTCATAGCACAGAAACGGTAAAAGGCAAATGCGTTTCGTTTTATGACATTGCTCCAGCAGGCGAAGGTGAGCTCGATCGTGCAGTGACGCAATGCTGCGCACGTTGGTCTGCCATGGAGACTGGTGGCCACCAACAGCAAGAAAACCGGCCCATCGTTCCCTACATGAACTTCTGCTTCAGTCCTCCACCCCGAGTATCTTACAGTGGCGGCCGCCCAGACGACGCCGCCTCTCGCATCGCCGGTATGCCCGGCGCATTGAACATGAAGTTACCGGGAGATTTGCGCCTTCGACAACTTCACTTGTTCGACGAATTGCGAAGGATGGTTCGCGCCGCGAAGCCAGGTGATTGACGCTGGTCCTTTCCGCCCTCCCGATTAGAGCTTGATACTTGCACAGGCACCTCCGTCGATCCCCTGTCGCGGCAGCGACTCTCGTTGAAAGATCAGCCGCCAACTCTCTCACACACTGAGTGCCGGACAAACGCTACACAACTCGTCCTTTTTGTCTCTCCAGCGTCGTTGCTTCCAGTTCAAATCTTTTTATTCCGATGCCGCCAAAGAAGTCGGAAGCGATGTCAGCTCGCGATGTTATTTTTCCACGGGCCGATGACGGAATCGCTGCTACAGGCGCGACTGAGATGAGAAGTGTGTTCCACCGGCCGGCGCGCGGGCAGCCAAGTCTGCCGGTTGCGACCACGAGAGCGCATCAGACCGATTGCGACTGGATGACGACAGAAAAGGGCTCCGCATTCCTTCAGCGTCCGTGCGAGAACCGAAAGTACGTCATCGCGCCAGAGCTCCAAACTGAGTATAACAAGACCCGGGTGGAAGCGCTGTGTCAACGCAGCGCGCAAAAGGAGCAACGCGCCGCCGAGTCACGGACGTCAAATATTGGCTCCGCTTCCACATTTCAGGCTGGAACGTTAATGTCCGAGCAACAACGTCAATACTCTCAGGTACGACAGGAGATTCGGGGCCAACGTCCGGCAACGTTGACGGTATCTGACCGAGAGAGCAAGCTTTTTTCGGACATCAGCGTGAAGCGCGCTGTGGACGGATCCTGCGAGATAATTGGTTTTCAACCACTACCAAAAGCCCGCTTTGAAACTTCGGCCCACAACCCTATCACTCACCTTCCGCGGGCCGTCGCCACCGTGCCGCTGTTCGAAAACCCGCGGGCTGCTGGCGCTTTGCGCTTGGAGCACCGGGACGCTTGCGCCTCATCGTCGAGTGCGATTCAGAGGCGACAGTTGGATGCACGAGGTGGCATTGGTATGCTAGCACGCTTCGCGGAGGGCTGCTCGGAAGCCTCGGATGCCTTCAAGGGGTTGATCACCAAGAGCGCCGATGGCCACTTCGAAAGGGCGCGTGTTTTATCGGTGTCTACATCAGGTGACGTCGTGCTGTCGGCGACGAGTCCTTCCGCGACCGTGAATGCCAAACGAGTGACGCTGAACTCCGTCACACGAACTGCCCAGCGGCAACAATATGCCAAGTGATGTACTCTGTTGTAGTAGGCTAAGCTGGAACGACGCACCCCCTGCTCAGTGTCCCCAACGTCACTATCGTTGGATTTTGAATTCTTCGTTGTCGCTCTCTCTCTCTCTCTCTCTCTCTCGAACATATCGAGGAAATGTCTCGTCAAGTCGACGTCGCCTCACTTTCGCAGCGGTTAGCCGATGCTGAAGAACGGGAAGCCTCTCTCATTCAGGAACACCGCAGAGAGATCGCCGCCTTGAAGGAAAATGCCGTTCGCGAAGAGCGACGTAACGATGGATTGCTGCAACGAATCAACTCGCTAGAGGCCACCGTTGCCTCAGTGCAAGCCGAAAAAACAACCGCGGATGAAAAAATTCAGGATCTGAAAGATAAGAATGCCAAGCTGAAAAATGACTACACACGTTTGCAACTAGCCTCTGAACGCAGCGAGCAGCAGTCCGCGGAGCAGCAGCGCCTGGTGGACACCATGCGCACCCTCCAAGAAGCCAACGAGCAATTCCGCAACAACCTCGCGGCGGCGAATGGAGCGAACCAAACGTTGAGGAGTCAAATGAGCCGGTATCAGCAAGATGCCGCGGAAGAGCGTACCCGATCGGAAACGTTATCGCGGAGGAACGGCGAATTGCAACAAGAGGTCGCCACGCTGCGCAATAGCGTTGCTTTGGGTGGGAGTGCGACGGGATCGTTCGCTGTCCCGGAAGCGCAAACGCGAACGTCTCGCGCTGGCATGCTTCCAGCGTTGAACCTGAAACTCCATGCTGCGTCCGCCACCGCAGACTCGGTGACCGCGACGTCACGGAACCTGGCGGCGGCGGGTTTCGAGCGC
>ERZ1292633.3229-Hain-H41-02um-R1-3229-length-16044-cov-9_pt1 | contig 16044 bp, 14 predicted proteins | sample MGYA00564406_ERZ1292633 | MGnify/ENA primary metagenome ERZ1292633 (study PRJEB36523, sample SAMEA6512639) | groundwater metagenome | collected 2019-01-08 | study: AquaDiva: Metagenomics assemblies of 32 groundwater samples | reverse complement strand
TCTTCCAAATCTGCTGGAAAACCCACCAAATCGATTCCATATAATTATTGTCGAGCGTCGCATAACTCTGATCGAAATCCACCCAACGCGCGATGCGCTTCATCAATTTCTCCCACTCAGTCGTGTATCGGAAAACACTCTCTCGACACGCATCATTGAATTTCCCAACGCCCATTTTCTCGATATCTTTGCGACCCGAGAGTTGCAACTCTTTTTCAATTTCATACTCCACCGGAAGTCCATGACAATCCCAACCATTCGCACGAGGCACGTAGTAGCCGCGCATCGTCCAATATCGCGTCACAGCGTCCTTCATCGAACCCGCAAGAATATGTCCATAATGCGGAAGTCCATTCGCAAAAGGCGGACCATCGAAAAACACATATTTCTTGCGACCTTTTCGATTCACCACAGATTTTTCAAAAATCTTTTTTTCTTCCCAAAAACCAAGCTGATCATGTTCGATTTGTGGAAACGACTTTTTAGGATTCACAGATTGAAACATCGGCGGGAATTAAATTCTGTTTTATTGTCTTAGCATCACAAACTCCGGATCCATACAAATACGGCTTTCCTCTGGGAAAACTTGCCCCTGATACTTCGAGTGCGATTTCTTATGATAAGGCACATCGGCTTTCGATGTCATCATTTCAAAAGCGAGCTGACAGACACGCATCCCCGGATAGAGCGCCACCGGCATGCGATTAATGTTCGTCATTTCCAGAGTGATCGTCCCTTCAAAACCAGCATCCACAAAACCTGCAGTCGAATGCACAATAATCCCAAGTCGCCCAAGAGAGCTACGACCTTCTACGCGAGCCACAATGTCATCAGCAATTTTAATTTTCTCCAAGGTCACTCCGAGTACAAATTCACCAGGCTGCAAAATAAAAGGCGTTCGACCATCGTCAGAAAGTTCGATCAACTTCGTCACACCATCGAAACATTCCGGTCGCATCGGATCCAGCACAGGAAATTGTGCATGATTATAAATTTTGAAAAATCGGCCGAGACGCATATCGAGAGAAGATGCATGAATATTCTTCATATAATCGTTCTCCGGACACGTCACAACAATGTCCTTGGAAAGAACACGAGCCTTGATATCGCGGTCAGAAAGAATCATGCCGAAAGTATAAACAGAAAACTAAAACTCCGCTACTAATTTTTCTGCGAGACCCATGTAAGTCGCCGGAGTCAGTTTCAAAAGTGTCTGAATTTCATTTTTTGGGACAGGAAGTGCACGAACAATTTTCTTATACAGTTCAGCCGTCATCTTTTTGCCACGAGTCTCTTTTTTCATCTGCTCATAAGCATCCGCAACGTTGTATTTTCGGAGAACTGTCTGAATCGCCTCAGACAAAATTTCATAATGATCGTTCAAATCGCTCGCCATCAAAGTCGAATTGATTTTCACTTTCAAAAGACCGCGCATCAGACTCTTGTATCCCAGCACACTGTATCCGAAAGTAATTCCTACATTCCGCAAAACCGTCGAATCCGTGAGATCACGCTGCATGCGAGAAATCGGGAGTTTCTCGGAGAAATGACCGAAAAGACTATTTGCCAAACCAAAGTTCCCTTCCGCATTTTCGAAATCAATCGGATTCACTTTGTGAGGCATCGTCGAAGAACCCACCTCTCCTTTCACCACCTGTTGCACGAAATATCCAAAACTGATGTACGTCCACATGTCTCGCGAGAAATCGATCAAAATCGTATTGATGCGTCGCATCGCATCAAAGAGCTCAGCCATGAAGTCATGCGGCTCAATCTGTGTTGTATACAAATTTGATTCAAGACCAAGAGACTGAACAAACTTTTGGCTCAGTTCTTTCCAGGAAACATTGGGATAAGCAACGATATGAGCATTAAAATTTCCCACAGCGCCGTTCATTTTTCCGAGCATTTTGATACGGGCGAGCGATCCCATCTGCGATTGCAAACGAGCAACAATATTCAAAAATTCTTTTCCCATAGTCGTAGGACTCGCGGATTGCCCATGTGTCCGTGCGATCATAGCTGCACCCTTGAACTCCTTCGCCATCACCAAAACCTGTTGCGAAAGCGCTTCCAAAACAGGAACGTACTCCATCTTCAAAGCCTCCTGCATCATGAGCGCATACGAAAGATTATTAATATCCTCCGACGTACATCCAAAATGAATAAACGTGGAAAGTGGCTCCACAGAAGTTCCTTTGATTTGTTCACGAATGAAATATTCGACAGCTTTCACATCATGATTCGTCGTCTTCTCAATGTCCTTGATCATTTGCGCACTCGATTGATCAAAATTTTCATAGAGATCACGGAGAAATTTCACTTCCAGGGGTTTCAAAACACGCGTCCCGCTTAATTTCGCAGTATTGCAAATGAAAACCAGCCACTCTACCTCGATGCGCACACGATAACGTTGGAGCGCCATCTCAGAAAAATAGCGCGAAAGATTCTCAATTTTGTCGCGATATCGTCCGTCGAGCGGAGAAAGAGCTTGAAGAGAAAAAGCCATAAAATATTAAAAATCAGTAAAACTATCTTTCACTTTTTTCATGCGATCCTGAAGTTTCACCAAAAGAGAAGCATCCGAAAGTGCCAAAATCCGCAAAGCACAAAGAGCTGCATTCACCGGATCAATCACGGTCAAAGTCGGTGTGTCGCTCGGCATCTGAAGAGTCGAATGCACATTCACCAAATAATCCGCTTTGTCAGAAAACGGTGGACACGCAATCACCGGATTCACCGTCGACCCCGCCGTCACACCGGAAAGTCCATTCGAACGCCCCGCAATCGTGATATATACGACAGGCTCTTTGAGAGCATCATAAGTATGAATAATTTCCAAAAGCTTCTCCGGGACTTTGTGTGCAGAGGAAGCAAGCACTTTATACGAAGACCCAAACTCATCCAGAACCTTCGTAATTTTCGAAGCAAACTCTTTATCCGAAGCTGAACCGAGGAGGAGGAGAATCATGGCTTGTAGTATGACAGAAAATAGAGAAAGAGGCAAAAATCACTCAGGAAAAATTATGCGAACTTCGCCAAATTCTTCGCAAGTCGCTCATTCACCGATCCCACTTCAGCTTGGAAAGTCTGTCCGCTGATGAGCTCATACGCCTCAATATATCGTCGCGCCGTCTCCACCCGAATTTCATCCGGAATCACCGGGATTTCACCATCGCCACGGAAGCCCTGAGCTGCGAGCCATTCTCGCAAATACTCTTTATCAATTTTTTTCTGCTCTTCACCACGAGCGAGTCGATCTTCATATTCGTTTGCAAACCAAAATCTGGAAGAATCTGGGGTGTGAATCTCATCGATGAGAACGATTTCACCAGCCGGTGTCACACCAAACTCATATTTCGTATCCACCAGAATAATCCCCTGCTTCGCACAAATCTCAACACCACGTTGATACAATTTCAGAGAAGCTTCCGCAATCGTATCCCACTGTGCTTGGGTCAATTGTCCCGCAGCCAAAATCTGTTCTGGAGAGACTGACTCATCGTGCGCACCATGCTCCGCTTTCGTGGACGGCGTCAAAATCGGTTTCGCAAATTTTTCATTTTTTCGAAGACCTTCAGGCAAAACATTCCCACAGAAATTACGCACGCCCTTTTCATAATTGTACCAAGCCGAAGTCGAAGTCACGCCTGTGATGTATCCGCGCACCACCATTTCCACCGGAAGTGGCTTGCACATGACGCCGACCATCACATTTGGATCAGGATACTCCTGCACATGATTGCCGATGATATCCTTCGTTTGTTCAAACCAGAACTTCGAAATATTATTCAAAACCTGACCTTTGAAAGGAATCGTCGCGATCACACGATCAAAAGCTGACAAACGATCCGAGACGATGAGAATACGTCGATCCCCTTTCGTATAATTATCCCGAACTTTACCTTCATATTTCTCACCCAATTGTGGAAAATCAGTTTTTTCGAGGACGAAAGGAATCTGCTTGAGAATATCTTCAGGAGTAATCATAGAAAAAAGTTAAAAAATGAGAAGGGAGTGACGGCATACTAGCAAAATCCCGGAAAGCAGTTCAAAGCCATAATACGAAAGAGATATTGACATATTACAAATAATATGTAATAATGTACAATACAGAGAGATGTATCCATAAAACGAAAATTTATGCAGTCCATGCCATCGGAACAACCATTGTGGTCACCGAAAGGGAGTCCATACCAAAGAAGGTTTGAGGCACTAAGACCGGCAGAAATAGGAGCGGAAGACAAAGGCCCAGTGGGAACGATTCTCTCAGGAACGGGAGGAAAAGCTCTCGAAGCAGCGGTCACCGAAGCAGCGGCGGCAATCGAAGCAAAAGAAGAGCGCGTCGTCACGCCCATCCAATTTTCAGATCCCAGGGGAAGATTAGATGAGATTCGAGCACTCGAAAAAACAGCAAGAGAGACTCTTCGAGGAATAGAAAAAGGACAAATAAAAACTATGATTGTCTACCAAAAAGACGATGCAAAAAGAAAATTAGCAACATGTGTAAAGATGCGAGAAGCTCTTTTTGCACAACATCCGGAACTCAGAATGTGGGACTCAACAAAAGATTGGACAGAAAGCAGCAAGCCAAGCATCAAGGTACAAAATCCCACTCCTCAAAAAACACCGGGATTCTTTCAAGGATCCTTCCAGGAAAAGCTCGAAACGGCAAAAAAATTCGCAAGCTCAGCGGTACAATCAGTAAAAGGATTTTTCGGAAGACTCTTTGGAAGAGGCTAGAAACTTCGCAAAATTCATTACCATTGTTTTTTCCAAAACCGTCCCGTATTCTGAAAGACGTATTTTATAATATGTATCTTCAGAGCAATGAACGAACAAAAAACTGGTCAAATCAGCATTATCATCGGATGCCAATGGGGAGATGAAGGAAAAGGAAAACTCGTCGACATACTCGCACAAAAACACGACATGATCGTCCGCGCCACCGGAGGCGCCAACGCCGGACACACCATCTACGTCGGCGATAAAAAAGTGATTTTTCATTTGATTCCATCAGGAGTCCTCCATCCCGGGAAAATCGCCGTCATCGGAAACGGCTGTGTCATCCACATCCCAACCCTCTTCGAAGAAATAGAAACGCTCAAAAAAGAAGGAGTCGACCTCGACGGACGACTCTGGATTTCTGATCACGCCCACATCGTCCTCGACTATCACCGCACTCTCGACGCTCTCCAAGAAGAACAAAAAGGTGGCAAAAAAATCGGCACCACCAAACGCGGCATCGGCCCAGCCTACGCCGACAAAATCATGCGCATGGGCATCCGCATCGGCGAACTCCTGAACTTCGAAAAATTCACAGAAAAATATTTAGCCAATCTCGCATTCCACCAAAAAGCGTACGGACTCGAACACGACGGCACCACAGAACTCGCGCAACTCAAAGATTTTGCCGAAAAAATCCGCCCCTACGTCACCGAAACTTTCAACGTGATTCGCACCGCAGAAAAAACTGGCAAAAAAATCCTTGTCGAAGGCGCCAACGGAGCGCTCCTCGACATCGATCACGGCACCTATCCATTCGTCACATCATCCAACGCGTCCATCGGCGGCATCATCACCGGCACCGGCATCGCCCCACAACAACTCGGACGCATCATCGGCATCGTAAAAGCCTACACCACCCGCGTCGGCTCCGGCCCTTTCCCGAGCGAACTCCTCGACGAAATCGGCGAAGCAATCCGAACCAAAGGCGCCGAATTTGGCTCCACCACCGGCAGACCAAGACGCTGCGGCTGGTTCGACGGCGTCGTCACCCGCTACGCCTGCGAACTCAACGGCGTCACCGAAATCAATCTCACCAAACTCGACGTCCTCAGCGGCATGAAAACTTTGAAACTCGCGACTTCGTACACGCATAATGGAAAAGTTCTCAATTCATTCGCCGACTGCATCGACATCCCCGAAGAAATCGAAGTCCACTACGAAGAAATGCCAGGCTGGGGAGAAGACATCAGCAAATGCAAAACTCGCGAAGAACTGCCACAGAATGCGCAAAACTACATCGCACGAATCGAAGAGCTCTCAGGCGTGCGCGTCAGCTCGATTGGCGTGGGACACGATCGAATGCAGATGATTGGGGAGTAAATAACAATGCTCAATATGTCAGACATAAAAAGAAAATGGGATCTCCTCAACAAAGAAAGGAGAGCGACGCTCATCAAAGAAATCATCACATACTTCAAAACAGAAAGAGATGAAGAAATCGGCGTCATAGCAGCTGAGGATATTTTAGATTTCTTTTTACAAAATCTCGGAAAAGATATCTACAACAAAGCAATCGAAGACTCCAAAGGAGTTCTCAAGCAAAGCTTCGAAAACCTGGAAATCGATTTGGATCTCTTGTCGAACAGCTAATTTTCATCTGCTCAATCGACGTGCATGTGCAAGAGATGAAACAGCGAGCATGCGTCTTCGAACAGTAAACATGTTTTAATTTTGACATATCTCATATTTCTGCTTTAATTTCATCATCATGATGAGGAACGATCAAACAGATTTTCGGGATGACGAGCACACGGACGCCCAGGATGCTCCAGATCTTGGAAGACGACATACCGAAGCCACAAGGGCGGTGAGCATCTACCTGGCAAAACTGAAAGAAATTCGAAGAAGCGCCGGCGCCGAGCAACAAGCAAAAAATTACCGTGGACCAGAATTTCAGGATATGGTCGCGGTTTTGTGCAGGCATGGAATCGCACTCCCCGCTCTGTGGACAGATTGGTCGATCGAACGCGACGACGAAGGAGCAGCAGAAAGCCTGGGAATTCGCAGTTTCGAAGATTTCGAGCGCGTACTGGTCGAAGAGTACGGCGACGGTGAAACCGCACTGCATATCCACAAAGGTCCAGGAAACGGCCTCCTCATGGCTGATTTGCGGGCTTCAGGATCGCCTTTGAAACAGGTGGGAATCGGCAACGCATTGTATTTTTCACTGGAAAGTACCATGCAGCAATTTCTCAGTGAGAAAGGTCGCAAAGATCCACACTTCCTGAAATTTCTCCATCTCGTAGAACAGGCACTCCGCGTAGAATTGGCAAAAAGGGGTACTGTCGACATCAACGATATTTTCAAATTGCTGGCAAACCCAAAATCGTGGATCGCAGGATTTCTAAAACCAGGAAAACAATTTCTCGTCGGCGGAGAATTCGACCTCGATACACTCGAAACCCTCGGACACGAAGTCTTCGAGCTTTTCCAGATCTATCTCGGAGAACTCTCACCAAAAGAAATCCGAGTCCGCCTGAACCTCGACCGCCTGCGCCGAAAAAAGCTTTGGGGGCATGAGCTCCAGAGACTGAATAAAGAGAGGAGAAGTTTGTTGAAAGGTGGGCGAAAAACCATGGAGAGTGATGGCAAAAAAAGAAAAAAGTTGAAGGAGTTAGACAGGGAGATCGAAGATTTGGAAGACAAAATTGCATCAATTCGGATGACGCATCGGGAGCTAGGAAAAATGGAGACTCATTCCCAGGTCAGCGACACCCCACTCTCACCCCATCAATTTTTCGGAAAAAGTTTTTCCACCAAATTCACCAAAGAAATCGAACAAGAAAACCAAGCGCAGCGCAAGGGACAATCCGCCACAAAATCTCCAAGAACACTCGACCTCCATCGCCATATACAAGTCGCACCGGAAGGCTTCGTGCAGGGCGATTTCGACGATATGCCCAATCTCTTCGAGAAAGAATCGGCGCTCGCGATCACCGGCGTGCGATCGGATTCACATCAGGATCACGAAGCTTTCGCCAAAGGAATCAAAGAAAACATCGAACTTCTCAAACCCGGCGGCGTCATCGCAACAGACGGAATTCGTCAATCGTACAGCCGAATCCTACGACTCGAAGAAATTCGCGATGTCATAAAAAGCGATCCCGAGATTGCCAAAGATGTAAAAGTAGAAGTGATTTTCGATCCAAAAACACAAAAGGTTCGCTCGTTCCTCATCCAAAAACAACACCCAGAAAAAGGCTTTTTGAGCAATAAAAAAAAGCGCGAAATGTACAGCGAAGGCGTCAAATTTCTGACCATCGACGAAGTCCTCAAAAACCCTTTCATATACATCGGTAACGACATCCGCCGCACCATCGAGGCACAAACCGGCAAAAGCGCGGTAAAAGACGGTCGCGACGCATTTCGCGATGTGCAGGAAAACATCGATCAAGAACTCAGTCGATTGCTCGAAGAATTGGGCATCAACCACGTTCGTTCATGCAAAAAAGAAAGTCCCGTCATTCAGGAAATTCGCAGAAATATCATGAAAATGTGCTCAGCAAGCTCACATTAAACCCCCTGGTGGACGATACTGGATTCGAACCAGTGACCTTTCGAATGTGAATCGAACGCTCTAACCAACTGAGCTAATCGTCCGTAGCGCGGAGATGATAGCACTTTCTGGGACTACATCAAAAACGAACTTCAAAGAAATTTTCTGGTGGACGATAGTGGATTCGAACCACTGGCCTTCTCGGTGTAAACGAGACGCTCTAACCAACTGAGCTAATCGTCCATGGTACGCCGTGAGACGCCAATAGTATTTTGGTGCCGGGAAGAGGACTTGAACCTCCACGCCCTTTCGAGCGCTACCACCTCAAGGTAGTGCGTCTGCCATTTCGCCATCCCGGCATGCTGGAGCAGCATAATAGAGAAAAACACAAAAAACAAGCTTCTAATTCTGTGCTTCACCCAGCATCACCGTCTTGTTGCTGATTTTGCCACTGCTCCAAACCTTCATGACCACTTTGTCGCCGGGATTTCTGTTGCGAATCGATTCTTGCAAACCGTAATCTGGAGTGATGTCTTTGTCCTCGACTTGGAGGATGACGTCACCTTTTTTCAGTCCCGCCTTTTCTGCCGCACCGCCAGGGACGACAGCAAATTCACCACGAGATTCATCACCAGAAACCAACAAAGCACCGTGCGTCACACCGCTGAGCTGCAATTCTTTCGCACGATCTTCGGTGAGGAGCATGTAACGAGCCCCAAGAATTGGTCGCACGATTTTTCCAGTTTTTTTGACACTCTCCACAGCCGGCTTGATGTCATTCACCGGAATCGCAAATCCGATGCCATTCGCAGAAGCCGCTATTGCAACGTTCACGCCGATCACTTCTCCAGCGAGATTCACGAGCGGACCACCACTATTTCCGGGATTAATCGCTGCATCCGTCTGGAGCAGACCCGTGAGCGTTTCGCTACTCCCCTGCCTATCACCCGCAATAATATGACGACCGATTCCACTCACAATTCCGGATGTCACTGTGTTTTGATACTCCGCAAGCGCGTTTCCGACCGCGAGCACTCGCTGACCAACTTTTAAATTCGCAGAATCTCCGAGAACCACTGGCGTCAGTGCGGGAATTTTCGATTCACCCTGTTTCGGAAGAATCTGAATCACTGCCAAATCGTTGAGTGAATCTTTGCTAACCAATTTTGCGGGGAATTCCTGACCGTCACTGAGCGCAACCGTAAAATCAACATTCTCTTCACTCACGACGTGACGATTCGTCACAACCAAACCCTCTTTCGTGACAATAAAACCACTTCCACCACCGATACGCTGCTTCTTCGTCCCAGACCTCGGAGCATCCTGCTGCTGAGGTTGTTGTTGCGGCAGCATATTTTCCCCGAAAAATTGTCGGAAGAAAGGATCATTCGCAAAAGGATGATTGAAAGACTGATTCCCACCAAACTGCACATCTTTGGAGAGAATCAGAGAAACAACAGAAGGAGAAATTTTTTCGATCGCTTTGGTAAAAGAAGACTCCTCTATGAAAGTTTTTTCCTGAACAGATACATCCGCAGGTTTCTGATCAACAGCAAAAATCAATTGTCCAAAAGCATTTCCGAGGAAACCAAAAACCAGTGCGATAGCAGCACTCACGCCGTACATTTTTTTCATAAAAAAGATGGTTAAAAGAATAGGTACAAAAAACTGCTGAAGAATGATACCAATTTTCGAAAAAGAATGGTAGACTCTTTCACGGATGAAACAACTCCTGAGAAAAAATCTCCGGGAAAAAAGAAAAAATCAGCAAAAAAGTATCAAGAAAATAAAAGATACAAAAATTTGCTCAAAACTCGAAAAACTCATCGAATTCCAGAACGCCAAAAGCGTTCTTTTTTACGCTCCAATAGAGCAGGAAATGGAAGTCGACACTTGGAAGTTGATCAAAAAATATATTCAAAAAAAAGAAGTACTTTTACCAAGTACTGAACACAAAAAAAGATCAATAAAAATACATCACATTACGAGCCTCGATCAACTCAAAAAAACAAATCTCGGAATCCTCGAGCCTGACAAAAAATCTCCAACAGAAAAACCAGAAAATATCGATCTCGTGATCGTCCCAGGCATCGCCTTCGACGAACAAGGAAACCGCATCGGTTTCGGTGGAGGTTTCTACGATAAATTGCTCAAAAAAGTAAAGTGCCCCAAAGTCGCACTTGCATACGATTTTCAAATCATGCAGAGTATTCCGGGCGAAAAACACGACGTCCCAATGGACAAAATCATCACAGAAAAAAGAGTTATAAGATGCAGCCTTCCTACATCCTAAATTCTACATCCTAACCCCATCTCCCATGTCCTTCATGCAGCAGTTCGACCCACAAGTCTACGACGCGATCCAAAATGAAGCCCATCGCCAATGGGAAGGTCTCGAGCTCATCCCTTCTGAAAACTATGTCTCCCCTGCCGTCCTCGAAGCACTTGGATCGATTTTCACGAACAAATATGCAGAAGGATATGTCGGAAATCGCTACTACGGAGGTTGCCAATATATCGACGTGGTCGAAGGTCTCGCGATCGAACGAGCCAAGCAACTATTCGGCGCAGAACATGTAAACGTCCAACCACTCTCGGGAGCTCCTATGAACGTCGCAGTCTATTTCGCGCTCATGCAGCCAGGAGACACGATCCTCGGCATGGATCTGTCCCACGGAGGTCATCTCACACATGGACATCCTGTCACCTGGATGGCAAAACTTTTCAATTACATCCGCTACAAAACCACGGCCGATGGGCAGATTGATTACGAACAGATCGAAAAAACAGCACGTGAGCACAAACCAAAAATTATTCTCGTGGGGTATTCAGCATATTCCAGAGACATTGATTACGCTCGCATCAAAAAAATCGCCGACGAAGTCGGTGCTATCACCATGGCGGACGTCGCGCATATCGGAGGTCTGATCGCGGCAGGAGAAATGAATAATCCCGTTCCCCTCTTCGACGTCGTCACAACCACAACGCACAAGACACTCCGCGGTCCTCGCGGCGGTATGATTATGTGCAAAGAAAAATTTGCAAAAATGATCGACAAATCCGTCTTCCCGGGACTCCAGGGCGGTCCACACGAAAACAACATCGCCGGAACTGCGATCGCTTTCAAAGAAGCACTCGAACCAGCGTACAAAGAATACGCCAAACAAATCAAGAAAAATGCCAAAGTCCTCGAAGAAGAATTCAAGAAAAATGAATACAAAATCATGTTCGGCGGCACCGACAACCACCTCCTCCTCATCGATATTACGACGAAAGGTCTCACCGGAAAAGAAGCGCAAGCAGCGCTCGACAAGGCCGGAATAACTCTCAACAAAAACATGATTCCTGATGATCCACGCGGTGCCATGGACCCGAGCGGTATCCGTCTCGGAACTCCAGCAATCACCACGCGCGGCATGAAAGAAGCAGAAATGCGCATCATCGCAGGGTTCATCAACGACGCTGTCGGGAATTTCAAAAACGACGCGAAGCTCACAGAGATCAAGGCAAACGTCGAAGAACTTTGCAAGAAATTTCCAGTACCAGGAATCAAGATTTAATCACACTTCTCCGATTCTTCGTGACGTCCGCGAAGAATGAGGCACCCATAGTGAATCCAGGTCACAAGTCCAAGGGTGAATAAAAATCCAGAAAAAATCATCCAAATCCAATAGAATATTGGAGCGTAAAAGTAATGGCGAAAAAAATATCCAAGCATTAAAAATCCAAATGTTGTAAGCAAAAAAAGAGGGAGCATCAAAAAATATCTCCAGCGATTTTCATATGCTGCCTCCTCACGCTTTCGAAGAATTTGAGGATTTTTCTTCAAATAATCACGGGTCTTTTTCGTTACCTGTATAAATGACCAAATATCCATGCTTATTTTATTTTAATCACTATAACAGTCATATCATCTACCTGTTTGTAGGAACCAGTAAACTCTTTCACATCACTCAGGAGTGCATTGCGGATCGCAAGCGCAGACGGAAGGCTTGCGTACTCGGAGAACGCACGCTTGAGGCGCGCAAGTCCGTAATTTTCTTTTTCATTTTTCCAAGCCTGGGAAAGTCCATCGGTGAAGAGGAGAAATGCATCTCCAGATTTGAAAGAAAGTATTTCCGGCTTGAGTTGTCGGGAAACATCCGGAACCATGCCAATCGCAATACCTGTCGAAGTACTTTCGGTGACCTTCGATTCTGCACTGTGGAATTGCAAAAGTGGCTGATGACCAGCATTCAAATATTGCAACATTTTTTTATTCGCATCCCATTCGAGAGCACCGAGAGTCAAAAAAGTTCCGACACTCATGCCCGGACGAATCGCCACATTCGTCACTGACAAAGTTTCTGCAATCGAAGTTTTCTGGAAAAGATGACGAATCAAAAGTCGCGCATTGGAAGCCACAACAGTCGCAGGAATGCTATGTCCACTCACATCAGAAACATAGAACAGAAAGCGGTTTTGAGGCGCTTCCACAAAGTCATAAAAATCTCCACCAACTTCCTGTGCCGGCAGAAGTCCTCCAGCAATATCCAATTCCGTGAAGTGCGGAATCGTCTTCGGAAGAATGTCGGACTGGATTTGAGCCGCAAGTTCCAACTCTTTCGAAACGCGTTCTTTGTAGAGAGTATCGTTCAGGGTCCGCTCCACGCCTTCGGCCATTGTATTAAACGCACGACCAAGAATTTCAAATTCGTCACCAGTATGCAGATCCACACGATGTTTGAGATCTCCACCAGCAATCACAGAAGCACTATTCACAAGAGTCTGCACTGGTTGACCAATGCGATATGCAAAGAAAAATGCAAAACCGATGCTCAGCAAAAATCCGAAGATCCCGAGGAAAATCATACGAGTTCGAAGACGAGAAACATCTGCAGAAAAAGTGTCATACGAAAGTCGATACACCAGAACGCGGTCGTCAGAAACGGGGAAAACATAAAAAGAAATTTTCTCACTCGCCTGAAGTCCATTTGTTATTTTTTCATTCTCATCGAGGAACGTTGGCTCCAACCCAGCAGTCTTTTTCACAAAAATGACGCGCCCATCTTCTGTACGAGCCGAAGGCATTTTTGATTGAATTTGAGCCAAAAAAGAAGCATCATTCAAAAAATCACCAGTCGTTCTCGCAGAAGAATTGTATAAAATTTTTCCTTGATAATCGGTAATGAAGAAACTTTTCAACGCCGGATATTTCGCAAAAAAATCAGAAACATTTCGTTCAAAAACAAGAGCATTCTCTTTCAAAAAATAATCATTGAAGTCACTCACAAGTCTCTCGGAAAAAACTTCAGAAAAAGAAGAAGCTTCCTGAAAAGCTGATCCAGCAATGTCATTTTGCTTCTCCTGAAAAAAGACGTACGTCGACGATCCGAGCAAGAGAAGCACGAAGAGGACGAGGGTCAGGACAAGTTTTGAGCGAAGAGAAAACATAATTTTTTAGTAAGCGTGAGAAAGCAAAACAGTGCCGTCAGAAGACGAAGTAAAATGAAAATCTGGTGCACCTGCGAAGAGCAGATTCGGCTCAAAAAGAGGAACGCCATAGAGATCTTCTTTCAAAAGAATCTGAGAAATGCGCTGAAGAATGGCAAGTCGATCCTCTGCAGCAGCAGTCACTCGACCCTTTTGAACAAGACTGTCGAGCTCAGCATTGGAATACGAAGAATAATTTTCAGGAGCGTTCGTAGTCGCAGCTTGTTCGAAAAAGTCAAAACTATCACCAAGATTGAAATTCCACCCAGAAAAGAAAAGATCAAATTCTTTCGCTTTTGAAGCAATTTCTTCAGGATGAAAATAAGAAACCGTCGGGGCAAATCCCGCAGCATCAAGCTGTTGCTGAATATAACTTCCCATATCCTGAAAACCTACCGGCAAAGCAATAGAGATCGGCAAACGTTGAAAATTAAAAAGGCGCTGAACAATCGAGCGAGCAGAATCGAGATCATAGGACTCACGAACGAGAGTCGAAGAAAATCCAAAGACACCACGACTCACAAATTGCGATGCTTTTTTTCCATAGCCTTTGATGAAAGTCAAAAGCACGTCAGGATCGAGCGTACGAATCACCGCCTGACGAAATCGTGGATTTTGGAAACGAGCCGTCGTATTAAAAACCAAAAAATGCGTTTCAAAAGAAGGGACAGAAATGATTTTCACATTACGACGCTCCAGCTCTTGTGCCTGTGAAGGGTTTATGAAAGGCAAAAAATCGATCTCGCCAGAAAGAAATGCTTCGAGACGTTTCTTAGTTTCAGGAATAATTTGGAGAACAATGCGATCAAAAACTGGAGCAGCACGCCAGTAATCATCAAAACGCTTCAACATGGATTCTTCATTTTTCTTCGAAGAAACGAAACGATATGGACCCGTACCATTCGGAGCAAAAGATTCATTCTCAGCAAATTCTGCAGGAAAGATAAGCACAAAAGTCATCTTCGAAAGAAGCAGAGAATCTGGACGAGCCGTCATCACTCGAACACGATCATCCCCAAAAGCTGTCATCTGCACATCTTGAAAAAAGGACTTCAAGTCGGAAGAAACAAAATTCTTTGCACGTGAAAAACTCGCCACAACATCATCTGCCGTCAATGGCTTTCCGCTATGAAAACGAACATTGTTTCGAATCTGAAATTCAAATTCTGTATCAGAAATTCTTCCCCAGCTCTTCGCAAGAACCGGCGTAACACGAAGACGATCATCGAAACGTACAAGAGGTTCGTACATCTGATTCGTGCGAAAACGAACAAGTGGATCAAGCGACGTCGGCTCTAATTGACCGATATCAGTACCAAAACCCACTGTCAAAAGTGGGCGAGAATTCAAACTCGCAGGATCTGCAGGGGCGTCGCTAGTTTCTTGGAAAAAATTCCCCTGAGTCGAAGGACCAGAGAAAGGAGCAGACAAAGAAAAACTTTCCGGAAAAAAGAGCTGCACAGAAACGAGCCCAAAAAGCCCAAGGAATCCCAAAACCGCAATAATTTTCAAAGCTCTCATATGTGTTTTTATTTCCCACCATTATAGCACAAAATAGCTTAAAAGAAAAGCTACGGCATGCTACAATCCCGCCATGAGTCTGGAAAAAATACGAAATTTCTGCATTATTGCGCATATTGATCACGGAAAATCCACTTTGGCCGACCGATTTCTCGAAGTCACCAAAACGATGGAAAAACGCGACATGAAACATGGTCAAATGCTCGACATGATGGAACTGGAACAGGAGAGAGGCATCACGATCAAACTCGCACCAGTTCGCATGGAATGGACACACAAAGGCGAGAAATACATCCTCAATCTCATCGACACGCCAGGACACGTCGATTTTACCTACGAAGTCTCACGCAGTTTGGCAGCCTGCGAAGGCGCGATTCTCGTCGTCGACGCTACACAAGGAATCCAAGCGCAAACGTTGGGAAATTGTTATCTCGCGGCCGAAAACAAACTCACGATCATCCCGGTTATCAACAAAATCGATATGCCAGCAGCCGACATAGAATCAGTCGAAAAAGAGATAGAAAACACGCTCGCGATTCCAAAAGAAGAAATCATTCACGTTTCCGCAAAAGAAGGTACGAATGTCGAAGAACTCCTCAACGCCATCGTCGAAAGAATTCCACCACCACAAGAAATCAACAAAAGCACAGAACTCAAAGCACTCATTTTTGATTCCACATACGACACCTACAAAGGCGTCGTGACGTATGTACGCGTCAAATCCGGATCCATCGCACGCGGCGACAAAGTCTATTTCCTCCACAACA
>ERZ1292633.984-Hain-H41-02um-R1-984-length-31441-cov-6_pt2 | contig 16045 bp, 8 predicted proteins | sample MGYA00564406_ERZ1292633 | MGnify/ENA primary metagenome ERZ1292633 (study PRJEB36523, sample SAMEA6512639) | groundwater metagenome | collected 2019-01-08 | study: AquaDiva: Metagenomics assemblies of 32 groundwater samples | reverse complement strand
GCCTCGACGACTCGCGATCCGCCGGCCCGGGGTCGGCGACCGCGACCTCGAGCGGCTGGGCGCTCGTCGGCAGCGGGTCCGCCGCCGGACGAACTGCCGCGGGGCTCTCGGAACGGTTGGTGCTGGCGATCTTCGGTTCGTCCCTCTTCAGCCCCGAAGCCCACTTGCGAGCCGCGAGCCCGCCGACAACGAACGCGGCGAGCACCACCGCGACCACGCCGAGGACGATCCACAAACCGGTCCTGGAAGAGCTCGACGAGCCCGCTCGAGCGGCTCCCGATCCCGCGCGAGGCTGGACGCGCGTCGGCAGCATCTCGGTGGGCATCGCCGTGGGAGAGGGAGGAGGAGGAAGCGGCGGGACGGCCGCGGGCGCTGGCGGCACGCCGCCCACGACCTCCGCGGCGCGCTCGGACGTCGACATCTTCCGAGTGCTGTCGAGCGGCGGCGCATCCAGAGGCGCCGCCGGACCGTCGAGCACCGCCGCCGGCAGCTCGTTCTCGCACAACGCCAGCGCTCGCGCCACTTCACCCGCCGTGGCGAAGCGCTGGTCGCGGTCCTTCTGCAACATGCGCTGCAGAGCGTTCTCGAGCCGGGTGCCGAGCGCCGGCCGGCTGACGACGATCGACGGCGGATCCTTGTGCAGAATCTGGTAGACGAGCGTGGTCAGCGTCTCGCCCTCGAACGGGCGGCGCCGCGACAGGATTTCGTAGAACAGGACGCCGAGCGAGAAGATGTCGCTCCGGCCGTCGAGCTCGTCGCCGCGGATCTGCTCGGGCGAAAGATAGTGCGGGCTGCCGACGACGGACCCGGTCATCGTGAGATCGGAGGTCTGCTCGGTGAGCTTGGCGATGCCGAAGTCGCTCACTTTGACCTGACCGCCTTTCCCCAGCAGCAGGTTCGAAGGCTTGATGTCGCGGTGCACGATCCCCTGGCGGTGCGCGTAATCGAGCCCGTCCGCGGCCTGCCGCACGTAGGAGAGCGCTTCGCGGAGGGTGAGCGGTGGATCCTTTTCGAGGCGCTGCGCGATATCCATCCCGTCGACGCACTCGAACGCCAGGTAGAGAACGTCCTGGTCCTCGCCGACGTCGAAAAGCGCCACGACGTTCGGATGGAGCAAGCGGCCCGCGGCGCGCGCCTCGCGCACCAGCCGGCGCTTGCGCTCCTCCACTTCGCCCGGCTTGCCCTCCTCGACGCGCACGGTCTTGATGGCGACACGGCGGCCGATCTGCGGGTCCTCGGCGAGGTAGACCTCGCCCATGGCGCCGGCGCCGAGCATGCGCTCGATCTGATAGCGGCCGAGCTTGCCGCCGGCCGGGATCTGGCTCACGCGTCCTCGGTCTCGGGCGGCAGCTCGCCTTCGAGGAGCGCGGGCGCGCCGGACTCACGCTGCGCGAGCAGCTCCTCCGCCCGGGAAAGATCGCTTGCCGCGACGTGGATCCTCACCTCGGAGAGCGCGCCGAATGTGGTCGGCTCCTGGTGAAAGAGCAACGATTCGATCCGCGACGGGATCCCCTCGGCCTCGAGGAAACCCGCGACCAGCGTCGCCTCCTCTTCGGTGCCCACGGTTTCGACGATCTTCCAGTCGCTCATGAGGGGAGGGATTCTATCGTTCCCCGGGCCGCGGAGAACGGCGCTGGTAACGGCGTTCGAAGGCGGGATCGAACGCCGTGGCGGCGGGATTCCAGACGAGCCCTCGAACCATGAAGCTCTCCGACCCGACCTCGATCCAGTGGGCCGAATTCCTTCCAGTTTCGGGCCCGCGCCCCCGCGAGGATGAGCTGGTGCCGGTGTGAAGCGCCGGAAAGGCGCCCGGTCCGGCGGGAAAGAGCTCGAGGGTCTGATGGAGGTGGCCGGAGAGCACGAGATCGGCGCCGGCGCGCGCCAGTCGCTCTGCCGCACCGATGGCGCCCCAGCAGGCGTGCTCGCAGTCGACGCCATCGGGCTTCAACAGATGATGATGCGCGACGACGATCCGGAAGCGATTCGCCGCGGTGCTCGTGAGCTCCTTCTCCACCTCGGCGAGTCGCTTCTCGCGCACTCGCCCGCCCTTGAAAGCGAACGCCTGCGCCGTGTTGATGCCGGCGACGAACAGAGCATCGTCCACGAAGGTCCACTCCAGCTCTTCGCGAAAGTGGCGACGGTAAGCACCGAAGGGCGCCAGGAGCCTTTCCCAGACGCGCCACAGCGGGACGTCGTGGTTCCCCGGCACGGCGAGAACCGGCGAAGTGCGCGCGAGCCGCTCGACGAACGCCCGCGCTTCACGGAACTGCGCCGGCTTGGCGCGCTGCGTGAGGTCGCCGGAGAGGACGACGAGATGCGGCCGTTCGCGCTCGACGAGCGCCTCGATCCCCGCCGAGACCGCGGGCAGGTGCCTGGGTCCGAAATGAACGTCGGAGATGTGCAGCAAGCGGCGGAGCGCGGTCACGCCGGACGAGCGTACCGCAGGCGACGGCTCAGGCGCGGCGTCGGGTCAGCAGAACGAGCGCGACCAGCGCGAGCGCCGAGCCGAGGACTGCGAGCCCGTAGGGCGACATCGCCGGAATTGCCAGGACCGACGATCCCTGGCCTTCTATCAGGAAGGTCGACATGGTGATCTGCTGCCCGGAGTTGGCCGGCAGCCCGGTCACGTTGCCCGCCACGACCGCCGCGCCGCTCGACGGATCGATCCGATAGAGCGGATAGGTCGCGTCGAGGATCTCGATCGCGTAGAGGTAGCCGTCGTCCGGGTTGAAAGCCACGTTGGTCGAGCCGACGTCGATGCCCAGCGGGCCGACAGGCGTCCGCACTCCTGTATCGACATCGACGGTGTAGAGGATGTCGTCGCCGCGGTCGAGATTGTAATAAGTCCCGTCCGGGCCAAAAGCGGAGGCGATTCCGCTTCCGGTGGTCGCGACGCGAAAAGTCGCGGCGCCAGAGCCCAGGTCGATGTCGTGCAGTTCGCCGAGGACGGACCAGGCGATCGCCAGGCTGTCGGTGGGCCGGATGTCGAAGGTGTCGGCGCCGAACAACGGGTCGCTCCCCACCAGGCCGAACGTTCCCACCGTCTGATCGACGGTGTAGAGGGAACCGCCGGCGTCGGTGGACCAGGCGTAGAGGATCGCGGTCGCCGGGTCGTAGCCCAGCCCGCCAAAATTGACACTGATGCCGGAGGGGCCGACCAGCGTGGCCGAGAGGCTCGCGACATCGACCACGAAGACCTGCTCGGACTGATTCTCCACGACCCACATCAACGAGGCGCCGAATCCATCGGCTATCCCGCCAGGTCCGGGGGCCAGAATCGCGGGACTCGCTTGTCCCTCGTCGGGCGCGAGGCTGCTCGAACCGGTCTGGGCCAGGGCTGCGGGCGCCAGTGCCAGCGACACCAGGACGCAGCGCGAGAATCCGGTGAGAGTGCACATCGTGACCTCCGTGATCCGGCGCCAGCCTCGTCAACCAAGGCTGGTCAGAAGAGTTGAAACTCTAACACGTCATTCGGCTTCGCCGGCAGGTCAGCGATCGGCCGTCGCTCAAGGTTCGGCGGCTTCTTCCAGGAGCGCCGCGAGATCGAGCGGGTCGGTGGTCATGGCGAGGTTGCCCGCGGCATCTCGCGGCCACTCTTCGCGCGGACGATCGCGGTAGAGCTCGACGCCGTTGCCGTCGGGGTCGCGCAGGTAGATCGCCTCGGAGACGCCATGATCGGCCGCCCCTTCGAGCACGATTCCCGCCGCGATCACGCGCCGCAACGCATCGGCGAGCGCTCCGCGCGTCGGATAGAGGATCGCCAGATGGTAAAGCCCGGTCGCCCCCGCCGGCGGCGGCTTCCCGCCGCGGCTTTCCCAGATGTTGATCGCAATCTGGTGGTGATACCCACCCGCCGCAACGAACGCCGCCGTCGCCCCGAACCGCTGCATCAGCTCGAACCCCAGCACATCGCGATAGAACGCCAGCGACCGCTCGATCTCCGCCACCTTCAGATGCACGTGCCCGATGCGTACCTCGGGATGAATCGGGCGGTGGGCTCTCTCCGTCATCGAACGAATACTAAGGCGTTCGCGTCTTCGCCGACGAGCCAGGCCATCCGGCAACCATGTCGATCAGGTCCAAGGACGTCAACATCGGGAGAGGTTTCCCGAGACACCCAACGAATCATGAGTTGAGCGGCGTGCCCCACAGCGCTCACCGAGCGAAGCGAGCCGCGGCGCAACGGGCGCGTCCGGTCCAACGAATGGTTAGGCTGCACCCCGCCCCGCCTTGGAAGCCGGCCAAGATAGCTCCAGCCTTCTTCCCGAGGTTGCACACTCACGAAGGTAGAGATTCATGAGTGTTTGATAGGGAATGGCCGTCTGGCTTGATAGCGATTTGAAGTACTGGATGATCGGCTCATCAAGCCTAAGCGTAATCTGCTTCTTGAGGCGCTTTGCGTAAGGATTCGGCCTCGCCTTGGAAAAATCGTAGTTTCGTCTCATTTCCGGACCCTCTCGAAGTAGGTCGATTGGTCTTTGCGGTCGGCCTTCCAAGCCGAGATGACTCGAATCGTGCTTCCGCCCCGCCTGTAGCAGTGCGGCACTACGAGAATCCGCAGCGTGGCACTCAAGCCCAAGAGAAGGCGGTCGACGCCTCCTCGAACGAGACGCCATGTTCGCGCAGGTTCGCCGCTGCTTTACGTTTGTCCCACTCGAATCCTAGCCGCGCAGCCACCCCGCCATTATAACTCCAGTGTAGCTACACGGTCGCGGCGCAGCCTAACTAGAGATTGTGCGTCGCGATGGGCGGTGATACGCGACGGGGTAGGCGGGGTGCCCGCCGGTTTTCATCGGGTGTGCGAGGAGCACGGTTGCGGCGCCGCCGATCCGCCGAAAATGCGCCGTCCATGCGCCGAGTAAGCCTACGGCGTTCCGTTCTTCCGCGGTGCGCTCTGCGATCGTCTGCCTCGGAGCGCGGCGAACGCCGCCGACAGGAACAGCGCGGCGAACGCCGCGAGCGCTGGACTCGACAGCGTCGGGATCTCGAGGATGGACTGCTCGACCACGGTCACAACGAAGTCGCAGCTCGCGGCGAGCGGCACGGCGTCGGTCGCCGTGCACACGACCGGGCTCTCCCCCACCGGGAAGAGGTCGCCAGACATCGGCACGCAGCTCACCGCGACCCCGGGGCAGTTATCGGTGGCGAGGGGATCGTCGAATTCGACCGCCAGCGGCACGCCGCCGGGAGGGGCGACGACTTCGAAGCTCTCCGGGCAGACGCCGATGTGCGGCGGCTCTACGTCCAGCACCGTGATCGATCCAGCGGCCGAGCCGACGTTTCCGTGCGCATCCTGCGCCGTGCACAAGATCGTCGTCGTGCCGACGGCGAACGTGGAACCGGGCGCGGGCGAGCAGCTTACGGCACCGGCGCCCGGGCAGTTGTCCACCGCGGCCGCGGCGAACTCGACTTCGGCCGCGCACCGCCCAGGCGCATTCGGAGCCGAAAGGAGCGGAGCGGACACCTGCGGCGCCTCATTGTCCAGGACGATCACCTCGAAGGAGCAGGAGACCGTCGTCGTGCTCGATGAGCAGACCACGTTCGTCGTTCCCACCGGGAAGAAGCCGGACACCGGCGAACAGGAGACGATGCCGCACTCACCGACTGGCGTTGGATCGGGGGTCGTCAGTGACGCACCGCACGCCCCGGCGTCGCTGTCGACGCTCATCCCGGCGGGACAGCTGATCGTGCACGTTGGTGCGTCGTCGTCCAGGATCACGAGCTCCGCCTGGCCGTCCGCGATCGTCGCCACCGTCGAGCCCAGCAGCGCGACGGTCAGCGCCTCGTTCGGCTCCTCCTCCGAGTCCTCGATGGACTCGACCTGCACTGTCAGCGTCGTGGCGAGCGGTGGCATCGTCGCGCTGCCGCCGCCTTCGGTGTAGTCGACACCAGGCATTGCCGATCCTTCGACGGTCATCCACTCCAGGGTGACCGGCAGAGCACTTGGCGCGGACAGCGTGATCGTGATGGCCGCCGAGTCGCCCTCGACGACCGAGCCATCCGCCACCGAGAGCGCGGTCGAATCGTCATTCTGAAGCGTCGCGACCGCATCCGAGACCAACAGCTCGGCGAAGGCGGGAGCCGAGAGCGTGACTCTGAAGGTCTCGTCGTTCTCGACGACGAAGTCGCCGATCGCCTGCACGAGGATCTCGCCGGCGGCGCTGCCGACCGGGATCGTGGCCGTTCCGGAAGCCGCGACGAAGTCCTCGCCGGCAACTGCCGACAGCCCCTCCACGACCCAGTCGACGCTCACCGGCAGCCGCGCCGTTCGATCGAGCGTCAGCGCAAAAGCGATCGGCGTCAGACCGACGTCGCCTTCCGGCGCGGACACTCCCGAAAGCGAGAGCGCCGGGTAGACGTAAACCGCCACGACTGTGGGGTCGAGTGGCGCGGGAGTCGCCGGATCGTCGGATGGCATCGAATCCACGGCGGCGGCCAGAACCGTCGCTTGATTCGCGACCGACTCGACTTCGGCTGGCAGCTCGGGATCGATCGTCGTGCGGAAAGACACCGTCACCTCTCCGGCCACCGGAACCGTGTCGAATAACACGGCGATCGGCTCGCTCGACAGCAGCCGTCCGCCCGGTGCGTCGATGGACCCGGGAACCAGGGCAAGGTGCTCGCCGATCGGATCCCGCACGAGCAGGCCGTTCGCGGCCGTGTCGCCGGCCACTTCGACCGCGACCGACCAGCCGAGCTCGTCTCCGGCCGTCGCCACGCCGTCGCCGTCGACATCGATGAGCTCCGCGGTCTTCCGCGCGATCAGCGCCGGCGACGCGAACACGGGCGTGCGCGTCGGATCCGCCGGGCCGGGAACGGACGGATCGTCCGTTGACACCGGCGGCGACTCCGCCGACGCCACCAACCCGCTGTTGACGATCTCCCCGACTCCGGAGGGCAGCGGCTCCGAGATCGTCACCGCGAACTGCACGAGCGTCGAGACCCCGGGCTCCAGCGGTTCGATCGCGAGGGTGACGGGATCCGTCGACAGGACTGCGAGCTCCGGGAAGATCGAGCCGGGAATGAGCGTCGTATGCGCCGGAACGGCGTCGATGAAGGTCACATCATTCGCCTGCGAGTCGCCGTCGTTGAAAATCCCGATCCGGTAGACGATGTCGTCGCCGGGAGACGTCACGCCGTCGCCGTCATTGTCGACGACCGTCGCTGTCTTCTCTGCTCGCAGAGCTGGCGGAGCGGAGTCCAACACCGAGACCGTCAGCACGCCGCAGGCGGAACCGCCGTCGTCGTCGCTCACGCATACCGTGACGGAATAGTCGCCGGGAGATTCGTAGCCATGGACCGCCGCCACTGTTCCGGCGCCGCCGTCTTCATCGACGTCGGCTGCGTCGCTCCCCAGATCTCCCCAGTCCACGGCCGCGAGATGGCTGTCGAGGATCCCGGGGTCGCTGAACGTCGCGAGCTCGAAGCGCTGAGTGAACCCGGGATAGCCGATCGCGTCGGCGGCCGCCACGACCACCGGCGGGCGATTCAGGACGATCAGAGGAAACACGCCGCAGCCCTCGGCGAGCTCGTCGTCCTCGACGCACGCCTCGATGCGATAGTCGCCGTCGTCAGGGAACGCGTGTATCGCGCTCGCGGCTCCCGACCCCTGCGCTTCCGTCACGTCCAGCGGCGTCGTGGCCCCATCGTCCCATGAAGCCTCGGCGGTGTGCTCGTCCAGCACGCCAAAGTCGGCGAAACCGGCCTCGAGCTCGAATCCATCACCCTCGAACCGGCTGGTCAGGCCGGAGATGAATCCGCGATAGCGGACGGCCTCCTGCGAGAAATTGTAGAAGCCCAGGCGGCCCTGGGGGAAAGAGCCCGAAAGGTCGAACTGCAGGACGCCGTCGACCCAGAGTTTGAATCGGGTATCACTGTACTCGAAGGTGAAGAGATAGTCCCGGCCAGCAAGCCACCGCGAGGCGCCCAGCGTGATTCCCCGAGCGAGCTGAACGACTCGATTCGTGCTTCCGTTGCAGTTGTCGTTGACGTGCGCCCAGAGCTCACCCGAACCCGGGATTCCATGAACCAGGGACGCCGCCAGTCCGCGCACTCCAGTGCGAGTGCCGCAGTCCATGTCGAAGTTCTGCGTCTCCTGCTTCCAGTCCACCAAGATGAACTCCGCCTCGGACGAAGAGGTGTCTCCAGGTTCGAATCCGAGCACGAAGCCGATGAAATCGTCGTCCCAGTCGCCCGCCGGATCGACCCGGATCACGCCCTCGATTCGAGTGCCAGTCGCGGGGAAAGCGCTGTAGAAGATCGACGGCCGGCTGTTGATCGATTGAAAGACCGAGAGACCGTCCGGCGCCACCGCCCAGTTCGCCACGGGACCCGGCATGTTCCACTCCTCGAGCCGCCAGAGATGGAGATCCACCGCCCCGGGGTCGGCAACGACAGGCGCCCGATTCGCGATCGAAGCCGTGCCGGACCGGCACCCCGTGCGCGACGATGCATCCGTGACGCAGATCTGAACCGAATAGGTTCCGTCCTCGACATAGACATGCGATCCGTTCACCGCGCCGGAGGTGCCGCTCGACGGAGAGAGCGTCGCGGCGGTCGTCTGCCCGTCTCCCCACGAGATCGTTCCCGTGTGAGCCTGCCCTGCCGTCGTGTCGTTCCAAGCGACTCCCGTCAGAGTGAGGAGCGCGCCCTCCGAACCGCTCCATGGCGCGGCGATGGTCACGATCGGAGTGAGGCCATCCGAGAAGCGCACCGCCGCGCTCGAGGCGTTGTTGACCGGATTCGCGTCCGGACCCGAGGCGCCGTCCTCACTGACCTGCCCGCTGTTCGTCACCGCGGCGCCGAAGGGCGCGGTGGCCGCGACCTGCAAGGTGAGCGCCGGCGAAACCGTGGCTCCCGGCGCCATCGTTCCAAGACTCCAAGTCACGACTCCCAGAGAGTGAATTCCTCCCATGGTCGCGGAAACGAAGCTGAGATGCTGCGGCAGGAGATCGGTGAGCACGACCCCGCCCGCCGGAAGCGAACCAGTGTTGCGCACGAGCAACGTGAACACCACGTTCTGACCCGGTCGCGCCTCGACCGGCGCGACACTCTTCACGAGCTCAAGGTCGAGCGAGCGCGGTACCAGGCTGATCGCGCGCTGGTCGCAGGTCGATCCCCCGTCGTCATCGCTGACGCAGGCTTCGACGGAGTAGGTGCCCGGAGAAGCATAGGCGTGGGTTCCTCCGAACGACCACGTACCGCCGCCTCCCGTGGGAACCGGCGCTTCCGTCGCGCCATCCCCCCAGCGGATCTCGACTTCGTGCGTGTCGAGAATGCCCGGGTCGGTGAAGCCCGAGCCCGTGAGCTCCACCGGGTCCTCGACGAGACCCGTGGTGTTGACGACCAGTGCGAGAGTCGGCGGCACATTCTCGATGGCCGCCGGCGTGTGCGCGCAACCTTCATCGCCTTCGTCGTCGGTCGCACACGTCGTTACGATGAAGTTGCCGTCGTCCTCGTAGATGTGCTGCCCGAAGATCTCGCCACGACCCTCCTCCTCGGAAACGGCGCCGGTGCTCAACGCGCCATCTCCCCATTCCATGGTGGCTGTGTGGGTATCGAGGATGCCGGCGTCCGAGAACGCGATGCGCGCCCGGGCGAGCTCGCCTTCTCGCGCGGTGACGAAACTGTCGGCGACGCCGGCCCCGAACGTCGTTCGCTCCTGGGAGTAATCGTAGAGCGCGAACAGGCCGTTCGGCACCGGACCCGAGTAGTCGATCTCCAACCGGCCATCGACGAAGAACCGCAGCCGCGTCGGCGTCGCCTCGAGCCGCAAACGATAGTCGGTGTGGCGCGCCCAGCCGGTCGCGGCGAGTGTCGCGCCGCGCGCGAGCTCGACGACTCGATTCGCGGCGCCGTTCCCCGCCTGGTCCTGGTGCAACCAGAACTCGCCGGAGTACGGAGCTCCGAAGACTCTCGAGAGCGCGAGCCCGCGACGAGCTCCGCTCTGATCCTCGCGTTTCCAGTCGAGGAGAAGGTACTCGGCGGTGGCCCGCGAGGTGTCGCCGGCTTCGAACCCGACGGCGAAGCCGAAGTAGTCGTCGTCGCCGTTGTCGCTGACTCGTACCGAAAGCTCGATCGAACCGTAGCCCGGGACGTCGCCGTGGAAGAAGGTGGGCTCGCCGTTGAGATCCTCGGTCGCGGAAAGCCCGTCGGCTGAAACCGTCCAGCGCGAGGTCGCTCCGCCTCCGAGCTCTTCGCGCACCCAGGAGGAGAGCTCGAGCTCATCGACGGTTCGCACCACCGGCGCCTCATTGGCGATCGATGCCGGCGCCGAGCCGCAGGCGGAAGCGCCGTCACCGTCGTCGACACAGACTTCAACCGTGAAGGCGCCGTCTTCCGCATAGTCATGCTCGCCCACCGGGACGCCGCCGCTCACTGGAATCGACTCGACGGTTCCATCGCCCCAATTCACGGTCGCGCTCAGCAGATCGGCGACTCCTGGGTCGGAGACCGCGAAGCCGCCGAGGTCGACGGGGGCTCCCTCCGCTCCATCGACGCTCGGCGGCGGCGCAACCACCGGCGGGACATTCGCGATCGAGACGTTGGCATCGTCGGAGTCGATCTCCCCCTCGTCATCCGTGACCCGGAGCCGAACGGTGAACGCGCCTTCGTCGGCGAACTGCGTCGTGACGACCGCCGTCGTGGCGTCGTCGAAGGCGCCGTCGCCGTCGAGGTCCCAGGCGAAGAGCAGCGGGCCCCCGTCTCGATCGTGCGAAGCCGAACCATCGAGCGTGACCTGCTGTCCTTCACCCGCGATGTAGGGCCCACCGGCGTCGGCGATCACGCTCGTCACCGCATCGCTGTCGCTCGCAAGATTGTTCGCTGGCGTGGGGTCCACTCCTTGAGATCCGTCGTCCGTCACGCTCGCGCTGTTGGTAATCGAGGTCACCGACAGAGGCAGGTCCGGATCGATGACGGCCGTTACCGTTCGCAGAGCCACGCCCGTACTGGCGAGCACGAACGGCGGCCAGCTCACCGTTCCGCTCGCCTCGCTCCCCCCGTCGCTCGCCGCGAGGAAGGTCGCGCCCAGAGGAAGGATGTCCGTCAGCTCGATGCCCGAGGCGACGCCGGCGAAGGCGTTGTGGACGATCAAAGAGTAAGTCAGTACCTCACCGGGAGAGGCCGCGGCGACACCATCGCTCTTCGTCAACCAGAGACCCAACGAGGCCACGTCGATCGCTACCGAGTGAGTGTTGTTCGTTTCATCGCACTCACTCTCGCGAGCCGTGGCGTCGGCGAACACGCTGATCGCGCCGGAAAGCCCGGCACCGGCGTCGAACGAGAAGGTCAGGTCGAAATAACTGCCGGGAGAAAGGGCGATCGGAACGACTCCAGTCGCAAGCAGATTGCCGTAATCAGGAGTCGCTCCATCGTGAATATTCACGATGATCCCCGGTGCCACCGTCGTGGCCCCCGCGTTCCCGATCCGCGCCGTCGCCGTCACGAGTGGGAGAGCCGAGACGTCCACGAGCAATCGACCGGCCGTGACGTCGGGGCTCGCGAGCCGGCTCAAGAACGGATCCGAATTGGCACGAAAGGTTTCGTGCTCGATCCAACCCCACCGGGAATGGGCGGGGATGCGGCCGTCGGCCTCGACGTTGTCGATCGAATAGGCGTGCTGGTTCCAGATCGGGCGCGCGACGCGCCAGGAATCGTACTCCTCGCCAAAAACGCGCAGCCCCGCGGTGCGCTCGCCTGCCGGCACGGGGTAGTCCCACGCATGATCGCTCGTGACGACGATCTCGGCGTTGCCGTCGCGGTCCACGTCGGCGACCACCGGCATCTCGGTCATCGTCGTCGAAGAGAGCACATGCTCGAAGAGGACCTCGCCATCGACACCGCGGTAGATTCGCAGCCGGCGCTCGTCGCGATAGACAACTTCGTTTGCGCCGTCGCCGTCGAAATCGAAGAGCGCCGCTCCGGTCTGGCTCGAAGAGTAGTCGCGGGTCGATGCCTGCCAGAGTGCCGTTCCATCGAGCCGCAGAGCCCAGAGGATGTCGGAACCCGCGACGACGATCTCGGGCAGACCATCGTCATCGAGGTCGCCCACCGACGGCGGGCCGCCGGACTCCGGATCCGAACCTGGCATCTCGATCGGCCCCCAGAGCAGCGAACCGTCGGTGTCGTGCAATCGCACGAATCCTCGCGCCACGACCACGATCTCGGCCTGTGGATCGCCGTCGGCGTTCAGTACCGCCGGATAGCCGTCCGGTTCAGCCCGCTCCCAGACGACTTCGCCGTTCCAGCGGTAGAGCGTGTTGCCGGTGACGATCTCCTGCCGGCCGTCGAGGTCGACGTCGGCGGCGACGGAGATCGCTCCGCCGACGATCTGGTTGTTGCGCTGCGTCTGGTAGGCCTGTCCGCCGCCACCCGCCCAGAGAAGATTGCCGGAGTGATCAAAGACGTGCGCGCCGACGACAATCTCGACATCGCCGTCGCCTTCGAGGTCAGCGAGGAGCGGGCTGTCGCGATTGCTCGTGCCGGAGCCGAAGGGATGCGTGTCGAAGTTGTCGCTTCGCCACTTGAACGCCCCGTTGTGCTCGTACGCCTGCAAGAAGCCATAGCCGTTCGGCGACACCACGCTGGTCACGATCTCCGGCTTCCCGTCCAGATCGATGTCGCCGCCGGCGAGTCCACTCAACGAGATGAATGATGGCGGCACGGTGAAGAGGCCGGGGACGTTCCAGAGCGCGGCGCCGGAATCTCCTCGGATCGCACGCAGGACGATGTCCGGCTCCGGCGGGAAGGTCGGTGCCAGGTTGGCGGTCACGAAGATCACGTCCGGAATGTCTCTTTCGTTCCAAAGGCCGTCGCCGTTGTCGTCGGTCAGCTGCAACACGATCGGCGTCGAGACGGAGTCCACGGACAGCGGCTCGAAGGCGGGACCTCCGGTTGCCGGCCACTCCAGCTCGACCACCGGGCTCATGTTCTCCAGATCGGCGCCGGCCTCGCACGCGGATCCCGTGTCGCAGAAGTTGTTGGTCTCGTCGAGCTCCACGATCGCGGCATCGGCGTCCAGAGCCACGAACAGGCGATCGCCGCGGAGCTCGAGCACTCCCGAGACCGGGACCGAGAGCGCCCCGAGCTCGCCCGGCTGCAGTCCGTCGTGAGCCAACTCGCCGAGCACCCGGTCCGCGGCTCGAGAGAGCCGGCCATCGTCGTCGAGATCTTCGAAAACAGCTACGACATGCGCGCCAGCTTCCACCGTTCCGTTGTTCGCCAATTCGACACTGATCACGCCGGCCAGGGCCAGCGATTGCGCGTCGAACGTCGCTTCCTCCGACCGGATCTCGACGACAACCAGATCCGCGAAGTGATTCGCGACATCGATGTCCGTTGCCGAGTTGTTCGCGGGCGAGGGATCCGCGCCATTCGCACCATCGTCGTTCGCCATCGCGACGATCTCGAGCGCTGTCACCGCGGGGTCGAGATCGGCCGGCACTCTCACCGTCACCGCACGTTCAACCGAGGCACCCGCGGCAAGCGAGAACGCGGGGAACGAAACAGTCAGGCCACCCAGCTGTCCTCCGTGACTCGAAGAGAAGTAGTCGACGTCGGGCGGGAGGTCCACCGTGACGACCACTCCTTGGGCATCTTGCGTGCCGCCGTTGATCACGGTGGCGCGATAGAACAGGGTGTCTCCGGGCTGCGTCGTCGCGCGTTCATCGTCGAGGTTCGTGATCAGGTCCGGAGCAGCCGTCAGCGAGTCGGTGTCAGCCGCCTGGTTGTTCGCGGGTTGAGGGTCCGCGCCAGCGCCGCCGTCGTGCGTGATCGTCGCCGATGTCGTCACCTCTTCGACGCCGGCGGGAAACGTCGCGGGAAGCCGGATGGCGAGCGTTCGCTGCGTGGTCGATCCTTCGAGAAGTGAGATCGCCGGCCAGGTGACACGGCCCGCCACCGGCAGACCGCCGTGGCTGGCGAACACGAAGCTGGCGCCAGCAGGAAGCTCCGCCGTGATCATGATCCCGGCGGCGTTTCCAGGCCCCGAGTTCGCGGCCGTCAGGGTGAAAGTCAGGAGCTCGTCTGGCGCGACAGAGCTCTGGCCATCATCGAGGGCAATCGCGACATCGGGACCCGCTTCGGCGGCGAGGTCCTGCACCGCGAACGTGCCTTCGTTCCAGCTCGAGGTCGCCGCGAGCACACCACCGACCCGGATCTCGAACGGCTGGCCGGGGAGCGGACCCTCGGTTTCCGGAGTGTCGCCACGATCGCCTGGGACGTCGAGTCGATAGCGACTCGAACCTCCGTCCGCAAAGGCGGTCGCGAAACCGATCTCTGATCCCGCGAAGACGGCGGCGACGCGCGTGCCGGGAGGCGCTGGCGCTCCGCCGATCTCGACGGAGCCAAAGCGGCTCGACGGCAGCGGCGGCGCATCCGCCGAGACGTGGCTCGCGCCCGCGAACACGACAACAGAACCGACCGCCACGCAGCCGCGCCAGCGTCGACATCGCCCTCGCGTCGCCGACTGGGCTCTCGATTCCGACACTCCTCCCACCATCTGACCGACTCCAGAGAAAACGCCGCGGCTCAACCCCGAAAAGGGAGTGAGTCCGGCAACACCGGTTCTTGGGGAAAACTCGCGCTTTATAGCACGATTTGCGACGCCTCGCCCAACCCCGACGGACCTGCTCCCGATCTTCGATTCAGAGATTGCGAGAGATCCGGCGCGAGGTTGCGCTCGGCGCGCCGACTTCGCTCTTACTCGAGATCGTCGTCGACGAGGCCGAGGACGCGTTCTTCGACGCGCGCCAAGGCCATGCCGGCGAGGGCGCCGACGAGGGCGCGGCCCTGGCTGCGGCCCAGGAGGTAGCCGCCGAGGCCGGCGACGAGGAGCGTCGGCCACGGGTGGCGGCGCACGAGTCGCCGCCAGTTCACCGCGGGGGGAATCAGATCGTCGAGCAGTCCGTCGACGAGCGCTGAGCCGTCACTCTCGACGTCGAAGTCGTACGCCCCGGAGTACGCGTCCGGGGCGTAGAGCGGATCGACGCGGCGGTGCTGCCTGGAGCGCGGCTTCGAGAGCGGTTCAGCCAAGGCGGATCGCTCGCTCGTCAGTCGTCGTCGCGGCGACCGCGACCGCGCACCAGAAGGCCGATCACGAATCCGACGCCGGCGGCGATGAGGATCGCCTTGCCGGGATTGTCGCGCACGAACTCGTCGACATCGCCCGAGAACTCCGCGACCTGCTTGCGCGCCTTGTTGTAGCCGGCGCGTACGTTCTCGGAGGCGGCGTCGTAGCGTTCGCGCGCCGCCGAGCCCAGCCGTTCGGCGCGGCGCCGAACTTCGCGCTGCGTCCGGCGCGCCGAGCGCGACAGGTCGTCCGCCACGTCCTCGAAGCGCTCGCGTGCCTCGTCGAGCCCCTCGTCGATCGCGTCCCGGGTTCCTTCGACCGCGTCGGACAGCACCTGACGCGCCCGATCCATCGTCTTGCCTTCGCCCATCGCATCCTCCTCGCGGACCGCGGACTCGCCGTCCGCCGACCGCTCGCATGATACCCGGTCCACCGGATGCGCGAAAGCGCCGATGGTACAGTCGCCACAGGGAAATCCGATGGGCAAAGTCACCTTTCTGGGCGCCTGCGGCACGGTCACCGGCAGCCGCACTCTCATCGAAGCGGGCGGGTCGCGGATCCTCGTCGACTGCGGACTTTTCCAGGGCGACGAAGAGCTCGAGGCGCGCAACCGCCAGCCGTTTTCGTTCCGCCCTTCCGAGATCGACGCGGTCGTGCTCACGCATGCCCACCTCGACCACGTCGGCCTCCTGCCACGACTGGTCGCCGAGGGATTCTCCGGGCCGATCTGGTGCACCCCGCCGACGCGACCGCTCGCCGGCCTGGTGCTCGAAGACTCCGCCGAGATCCAGGAGGAAGAGGCCCGTTACGCGAAGAAGAAAGGGTACAGCCGCCACGCGAATCCGACGCCTCTCTACACGGCGCGCGACGCCCGCGCCGCGCGTGAGCTCCTCGAAACCGTGCCGTTCCAGGACGAGCGCGAGATCCGGCCCGGATTCCGCGTGCGCTTCGTGCGTGCCGGCCACCTGCTGGGCG
>ERZ1292633.3227-Hain-H41-02um-R1-3227-length-16047-cov-6_pt1 | contig 16047 bp, 7 predicted proteins | sample MGYA00564406_ERZ1292633 | MGnify/ENA primary metagenome ERZ1292633 (study PRJEB36523, sample SAMEA6512639) | groundwater metagenome | collected 2019-01-08 | study: AquaDiva: Metagenomics assemblies of 32 groundwater samples | reverse complement strand
GGGGCAGTGTGGAAAAAACGGGGATTCCACATTCTAATGGGAGGAGACGAGGAGTTGGTAGGATGCACTCACGCCTTGACGGCGACGGTCGGACGCTGAAACGTGTTTGGGGCGATGGCGCCCAGGGTCGGCGTTTGCGCTGTCGCAATTCGCTTTGCGCGCATCTTCGCTTCAATTTTGTGGGCGAATGGACTGGTGGTAATTGCAGTCTTCAGTCGGTCGCATAGCCGCTTGTGCTCTTGCGGCGTGGCCACCGTGTCCAGAATCGTTTGAATCACGAAGTTGCCGAACCCATCCGCCGCGACTTGCTCAACAACATCCGCGAAGACAATTTCATCCAAAATCTGCCTTCGCACTGAGGGTGCACCGCAGCGTATAAGCTTTTCCAGGACGTTGCTCGCATACTTGTTGCACGCCAACTTCGCGAATTTGCCTGTGCAAGACCGGAGGGCGTAGTCAGCGGCGAGGGAGCCTTCCGTATGCTCGAACAAGTGTTGTGCCACGTAGTTGCCGTACTGGTCGCAAGCCAGTCCAGCAAGCATCGGAATGAGCGTTTCGACCAGGTGCGATTTCTGAGCGGCGGAGCACCGTTCGAAGACCTTCATCATCGAGATGCACCCTTGCTGTGTGGCCGCAAGGTAGCTCGCATTGCGCGCCATGATGTCGACGACGTACTGCAAGTCACACTTGCTGTGCTTTTCGAAAAGTGTCTGCAGAATGCGTCTCGTGTATTGTGACAGGGTCGACATGTTCAAGATGAGCGTTTCGTCGAGTCGCATCACCAGCGCGGCGACCTGGGACTCCTCAAGATACTCCACCAGCAGGCGCACCATGTGGCACGAATGCTGGTCGAGCATGAGCTTCTCGCTGTTGTCTAGAACGGCCCGGAAAATGATGTCGAGCTCCTCCGGTTTTTTGTTCCGGATCACCGCCTGCAGTAGCGAACGACCGTGGGGAGTGCAAGCGTGGGTGAGAAGGTCGCCTTGAATCGCCGCGAACTGCTCCGACGTCTGCTTGATGGTGGCGGCGGTCGGAGCTTGGTGGGGCACGCCGCCTTTTTGCTTCGGCGATGTCATGGTGGACGAGACATTTGAGGTTGGAGAGCCAGCGCTGCCCATTGAGCGGCGGTTCTGAGAGGGCGATGCGCTCGTCGCGACGGACGGCTGGGACGAAGGGAACGGTATGCCCGGCGAAAACATTCCAGGAAGGTACATCATCGGTTGATACATGAGGTACTGGTCGATTCCGGGCGACAAGGAGCAGCGCGGCATCGAGGCCACACACGCCTTACCGTCTGCCGCGGGCGGAGGGGGTGCCATTCCCCCCATGAGCATGACCGTCCGGTAGTACTGGCACGTGGGGCAGATGCACTCGTACACTGGGTGGTTGCCGAGGATCGATGTGCCGTGGGCGGCGGCAAGAGTTGGGGGAACCGCGGCCGCGGTTGAGGAAAGCATTTCCGCGGGCGAGCCTTTGGGGTGTGCGGCTGGCACGGGACTGGCCGTGGCTTGCGGCGGCGGCATCATCATTCCTGATGCGATGGCATGCTGCTGCATCAAGGCTGCCGCCAGCAAAAATTGTGGGTGAATGCCAGCGAGAAGCGAAGCGGTCGCGGCATTGGGCGGGACGGCGGTCGGAGACGGCGGCGACTGACCTTGATGGCTTGGTGCACAGCTGGCCGACTTTTGGGGCGTAGACTGTCCGATGCGCACGTGCGGAGGTGAACCCGCAACCAAGTTGGTGCCGTTGAGCGCCATAGGACTCTTGGCGTTCGGCGATTCGCCCGATCCAAACGTGCTCTTGCTGGGTGTCTTCACGGCGCCACTCATGCGTTGTAAGAAGATTGAAAACAACAATCGCTGTGCGTTTTTCAAAAAGTAGGGAGGGCAGGGAGCACCGCATCAGCGACGTCATGGACTTGCACGTTCGGTGCAACCCACGCAGTCAGTACCAGTGTCGCTGGATCCACCACTACTACTAGACTGCTTTCGTGCATACTGTATCAGAGGTGATCGACTGAGTGCAGCGAGTGCCACACGCGCAAACGGAGCGCCTTCAGCAGCGACCGTTGCATGGCCACGGTGTCATCCGGTCTTGGCGAAGCAACTCTTGGCGCATCGCCCGGCGTCGCGGCTTGTCGAAGCAGCGGCGATAGGCGTCCCGGTGCCGCCGTGGCAGTCGGTCGGCCGTGCTCAGCGAACCACCTGTGACTGTCATCCTGGAAGGGACGCTTCCCCGGTTTTGCACTGGCTGAAAGCGAGATCGACGAGGTAGATCCAAGCACGCCGCCGTGAACGGCCGCTTGATGCGGAGTGCGCCTTGCATTGGAGACTTGTTGCGCCATCGTCATCGGCAGTGGGCGTGAGGGCCCTCCACCTCCGCCACTGCGAGAAACATGATGGGCCGCGTGCGGCAGCTGGAGTTTGTCGAGCCGCTCTCCGCCTCGGCTTGCAACAGGACGAGGGAGAAATGGTGGAAAGTAAGGCCCAGAAAACGCCAAGCACTGACTGATCTCCGCGATGTTTAGGGGCGTCTCCACGACACTCTGGTGGTCAGCCGCACGTCTCGAGGATTCGTCTTCGCTGAACTGCCAGCCGATCCCCACCGCTCGGTCGAAAATATCGCGGAGGGGAGCGACATGGTTCATGTCGTTTGCGCGTGCGTTGCGCTCTTGTTCTCTCAGGAGTGACAGACGACGGGCAATGCACGAAGGGGAGTAGGTCGGGCAGCGTGCGCTGTCCTGCTGGTGACTTACGTTTTCGTCGGGCAATTGGTTCGCCGATGCCGGCGACGGCCTCACCAACGTTGGTTTCCTCGGCTTGGTATCCCCGATCACAGTGGTACCCGCGGTGTTTTCCTCGCATGGAGCGGTTCCTTCATTTTTAGCGGGTGCCAATTCTTCCTTTTCTGGTGAAATCGGCAGTTCCACCGTCCGTGTGTCACCGCCTGCTGGCACGCTGGGAGCGGCGCATGCACCTCGGGGCATTCGTGATCGCGACGATGGTAGGTGTCCTTGCCGCTGGAGAGGTTTGACCTGGGATCGTTGCGGCGAAGCGTTCGTCTTTGCGACTGGCGCTGCGAGTTGTTTCGGCGGCGCAGACTCGGTGGGACTGTGCAACGCGTCTTTCTGCCTTGGTTGCTTGGGATCCGCCTTGAGGGCACGTTGCTTGCCGTTGATGTCTTGCTTATCCCCATCGATCACCTTTGCTTGTGGGGTGGCTTGACGTGGACGGATCTTGTCCGCGGGTCGCCTAGCAACAAACCCCGGACTCGCGAACGAAGATCCGCCGCTTTCTTGCGGTGGGGTCAACAACTCCAGTCGTGAGGCATCTTGGAGAGGCGTCCAAGGACCGGACCCTTCTGGACGGGGTGTGGCGAATGGGGTTGCGCACCCCCCGTACGGCGGTGCGTCGTCTACAGCAATTGCGACTGCCGAATAAAACCGAACCGCCATCCGGGAATCCTCGGTCACTGCGTTGATTGAAAATGGGTGAATCCACAATGCCGCCCGGCGAGTGGATTCGTTGTTCTGCGCGGTGCTCCGCCTGCGGGGTGTCTGTTTGTCGTTGTCAGCAGGAGGATTCTGGTTCGCGACATATTTCTCGTGTTCGACCGTTGTCACGCCGGGCTTCGCCGACGCCACGGGATGTGCTTCAGCCTTTGGTTGCGCCGTCAGCGCCGAGAGTCTTTGCATCATCGATTCTTTCGAGGCAGCAGCCGCCCAAGCTGGTGGTGACGTTTCTGTTTCGGCGCATGCTAAGAAGTCGTCGGCAAGCTCATCGCATTCCCATTCCGGGTGGTCAAATTCAAGAAGCGAACTCCGGTCGCCCTTTCCTTTGACGGACTGTAGGAGTGTCCTCCTCTGAGGAGCGGCACTTGGCTGTTCGGTGGCAGCGGGCGAAGCGGACGGCTGGTCTTCGGCATCGCTGTCCACATTACCATCGCGAGGGAGCAACTGATATCCACCGGACGGTCTAACATCAAAAGTTAGTGCGACTCCATGCGGCACGTACAACCTGTCACCCATGGAGGAGACGTGGAGCTGAATCCCTCGTTGAACGCTCATCGGCACACCGTCAGCTGTATGGGCGTCTTGCGAAGGCGCTACTCGTTCGGGGAAAAAAATAGCTCGCTGCCGCTGCAACGTCAAGTGAAGCCGAGACAAAGCGTTATCGAAATCATCTTGGTGCCACGTGGCTGGCTTGCCAATCTGTTCGATGCAAGCGGCCCAGGCATGCACCGTTTCGATGCCTGTCGATGACCACAAGGTTTCGTCGCTCATACGACGGTGAACGGAGACTGCAAGGTGGTGTGTTTGTCGCTGGCAAATTTAAAACATGAAATCGTATCATGGTACTGTCCGAAAATTGTTTCAGCCCACATGGATGCAGTAGTCGCGATCGGAATGTAAAAAAGTGGACATGTATTACAAATTCATCGAGGGGTCGGGAAGTTCATCGCCATCTTCCTCATCCTCTTCCTCGACTACGACAAGGCGCGAGGAGCTGCTAGTTCGCTGAGACAAGAAGGGCTGCTCAGCCAACGAAACAGGATTGGTTCGACTTGCCGCAGTGCTCGGCGTGTTTGTTGGCGACATGAGTGGTAACTCCAATTCATCAAGCTCGTCCAGGTTCACGGTGCGACGAGGAGGAGGGACGATACGGAAAAACGTGGCCGCGCGCTGACGGAGGCTTTTCCCTCGCGGCCGAGCGCTAGTCGCATCCGTGGAAGCGGCGTCCGTTGTCACCGTGCCTTCTGGGTCTGGCGCCTTGCCGAGGACCGACTCGTCCAGCGCCGCCTTGTTACTCTTCGTGTCACGAGCAATCCGTTGGCGTTCCAAAAGTCGTTTCGCGCGCCGCTTTCTCGCAACCGCCCCGTTCACCAGGATGATCGCCGCGTTGCGCACAGTAAGATCAAGGAAGGCGGCTTGCTTTTGGGTGTGTGTCATGGACGCTACTGATGGAGCGGTGGCCCCTCCGGCTGGGCCGTTCCACCGGTCCACGTGTTGTTGAAGTGAGCTCGGTGGAAGCTGAGAGATCGCCTCGTCGAGCGAGGGCTGGTGAAACTCGCGATCGTCTGGGGAGTCAACTTCGAAAGAGTAACGACAAAGAACGTCGACCACTGTTTTCAAGGGCACCCGCTCCTTCAAGTTCACGACGTGGAGGTCAGACAGCAACGCAAACTCCTGATTTATTCGCCCTCTTTGCTTGAAACGCGTGAATCCCACGGCACAGCCGACGGGTAAGGCTCGAATCAGAAATAGGACGTCAAACGGCGAAATCGATCCCAAGTGCAACGTGTCGTAGTGACCCCAAATACGACCGAACGTCTGTGCGTCATCTTTCGTGATGGCCGTTAGCAGCGCCGAAGACGCGAAGGAGTCCAGCATAACTGCCGTGATTAAATGGCGCATGGTCAGATACGTCACGAAGACAAGGGCAATAAAATAGAGCTGCGGTCCCGGCGTATCCACGCCGCAGTTGCCCAGGTGGTCCGAGCACGTGAAGCCATCATCAAGAATGACTCCGTACAACAGCTGCGGCCAATCGCCTCCGATCATGACGCGAAACACAGTGATGAAAGCAAGGTCGATGCGGCTAAAATTAAAGTCCATATCCAGCCCTCCATTCTGAGAATTCGACAATGGCACTCGACCGAACAGTCGCATTCCGACAACCGCAAAAATGAAAAAAACTAAAACGCAAACGGCTGACACCGTTAGGAGCGCACCGGCAGCGCGACGCATGTTGCTAATCAAACGTTCAATGTTGAACACGCCGCGTAAGTAGCGAGAAAGACGAACAACGCGAAACGACAGAAAAATTGACGTGGCGCGAACGTTGACGGACAACTGCAATATCATGCCGACTGCTGAAATGATGGTGACAAAGAAGTCGGCCCTGTTCCAACGACTCTGAAAAAAGGCCACCCTTCCCTCCGCAACTCCTTTTAGAAGCATTTCGAGTAGGAAAAGAACCGTAAACATGATGTTGACCGCGTCGAAGGCGCGCGCGCTGCTTTCCGACATGGGGTAGGATCGGCTCGCCATGACGATGAAGTTAAACGCGACCAGAAACATGATGCCGTGAACGGTCCATGGATTGTGAAAGAATCCTCGTAAATTGTGCCGTACTGCCGAGTACCAGGATGGATGCACAGGCGAAGGTGACGTGGTGGTTTCAACCTGGTTGCCGCGTTCCGGCGCAGCTGAGGGAGTTGATTTGACGAAACGTTCGAGCTTCGAGGCGATAAGTGTTTGCAGTGGCGCGTCGCCTTGTTGATTGTCAGTAAGAAGACGACGAACAATCCGTTTTTCGGTTAACTTCCAGGCATCTTGTTGTCGTGCGGTTCGCAATGACGGCTGCATCGATTTTTCGCGCTTCGATCGATTGTAACTGTCGATCAAGGCGGCTGAGAACAGATTCATCAGCAGCAAACCAGCCAAAATTGCCATGATGATAACGTACCAAGCAGCGCTCGGGTTGGCGTCTCTCAGGGGAGGGCTCTCGATTTCCGTCGCGTCCACAACCTGATACATCACTGAAGACCACATTTCGAGGGTGGAAACCTGAAACAAGGCCATCATCCCAGCGAAAACATTGTCGAAATGAGGTCCGCGGTTCATGTAACGACCTCCCAAAGCCCGGCACTCAGCATTTGACAAAGACTTTTCTCCACGAATTTTGGCGTCGACTACTTCTATGTACAGTTGGGTGGCATTCAGCGGTACGATAGTGTCGGGCTGCGTGTTGGTGGTGTTGTCGTCGTTGCTAAGTGGCACGGCGGTTCCTGGTACGGTGCTGATCGCAGTCGAAAAAAACGAATAATTGGACGCATTCGGCGGCGGGAGGGGGGTCGAAGGTCGATTCAAGTCGGAAGGAAGCTGACAGGTTCGCAATTTTCCTCCGAAAAAGAACACACCGATGACTGCATACATGGCAAAAAGCACCACCGATATCACCGAAATGTTGCGCAATGGCGCTATCGATCGACCGATGCAAGAAAGTACCAGCTTCATGCCGGGGCTCTTTCGTGCGAGGCGCAACGGTCGCAGCGAACGCAGTACCTTGAGAATACGGAGGACGGGAAAGCTATAATCGTCCACATACTCGTCGACGACCCCGATGACGCTAATCACGACGAGGGAAAAATCAATCACGTTCCACCAGTCGCGCCGCAAGTAGGTGTTTTTTCCAAGCACAAAGCCATACGCGTAGGCGATCAAAAGCATTTCGATGCAGAATACGACCGTCACAATGAAGTCGATAATGAAGAGCGTTTTTGCCTGTGTCGTGTCCGGGGCCATGAAGGGGTCTGCGAGCGACAGTTCTATGCACGACAACAAAATCACACCCGCAAAGAATATCGTAGTGTACCGATTTTCCAAAAAATGTTGAACCGAGAGGCGATGGTTGTCGAGGCGTACCAACCATGCACTGCGGGACGACAGCTGCGCGGCGACGGGATCAATTCGATCTGGCACACGGGGTGCATCGGGAATGCGGTGCCGCGCGCGTCGTTCGGGATCAAAACCAATTTCGATCATCGTGTTCGTGTCTACTCGTCCCGTGACGGCATGGTCCCCCTCGTCGTGTGTCGTTTGTTCCGGTTTGTCATCATGATCGGCGTGCTCGGCGTTGCGCACCGCGTCACTGTCAGCGTGCGCAGCGAGCATAATTGCGATGAGCAAATTCACAACCACAAGATTTCCGACGTAATAAAAAATCATGAAAGGCACCGCGATTCCACTGCCTTTCGACGCCATGGCCTGATACATTATGATATCCCAGCCGTCCCCCAAAAGGATGATGATGGACGAGACTACGCCCTCCGAAAAGCTGTCAAACGAAGTTCGCGAGACCATTTCTACGATGGAGTCTCGAACGATTCCCGGCACAGATTGTAAGTTGCGGCTGTAGTTGGCGAACGATGCGTTGCGATCCAGCTCCGCCAGCATTGCCTGCACATCCGGGAAGTATTTCAGACAAAATGACTGGGACGGGCTTAAATAGGATCGAAGCGGAACGGCCGCTCGGGTCGCCGGTGAGCTGCTTGTTTCGAGTGCCAACATCAGTTGCTGCAAACTTGTGGCGTTCACACCGGTATGAAAGATGGTGTCATTTTCATTTCGCTGCGGCGTTGGCGCCATGACGAGCAAGTCGTAGTCGACCCACCTGTTGAGTTGTCTTCGAGCTAAATCCTCAGCGGCGGCAGGAGACGCGGAAGCTGAAACTGGAACCGCGCACATACGGCCTCCCAGCACTTGCATTCCTAGGCAAGCCATGACAATGGCAATCAAGCTGAGAACGGCAAAGAGCACGGGCGCGACCTTGAGAGCGCTGGCGATTAAAACGATCCAGCGGTAAAGGGAAGGAAAATACTTCAACAACTTGACGCAACGCACCGTTCTCAGGGCACGAATGACGGGCAGTTCCACGCCGGCGGCAAGTATTTCAACGTAGCTGACCGCAATGACAAAGAGATCCAAGACGTTCGTTGGGTCGGTCACGAATTTGTAGAAAGACTCTGCCGCTAAGAAATGAATGACTGCCTCGATAGAAAAAGCCGCTGTGAATACAATGTTGAAAACGTCGAATACGTCAGCAACAGCATTCGGCATGCCGTAGTAAGTTGAGCAGAGGAACACGAGGTTCAAAACAACGATAAATGACGTTGTTACGTGAAAGACTTTGGTGTCACTCAACCAGGCACACGTTTCGTGCAAATAGCGCATGCAGGACATGGGACCTTCGGCTGGAGCCTCTGCATCTGCGTCGGGGTGGTCGGTTTTAACCCGTCCCGACGTGGTGGCAACGGTCGTGGCGTGCTCCGCGACGCTTTCAAGTGTCAAGTGAGCTGCCCGGCCTTCTCTCGCGGCCCGCATTCGTTCTTCTCTTCCCAGTCGCACCAGCTCCTGAACGACCTTCGTAAACGTCCACGCTCCATGACCTCCAACGGCGTCCTCTTCCTTGCGCAGCCGAAGTCGCTCGGATTCTCGATTTTTCTCGAACTCTACGGTGATGATGATGATTGTGAGATTTACAAGGACGAAGCTGCCCAAAACAATGACAATGACGAAAAAGGCCACGGCAGTAGAGTCGGTCGCATTCTTGGTCCAGCTGGACAGCTGGGCAAACGATTCCAAGGTCACTGTGACAAAAACCGTGATGAACGACTGAGCAGCGTTGTTGAACCCAACCACACCGCGATATGGATCTTGTACGTCGACACACGAGTAATTGAAAGGACAAATGTAGGCTCCACCCAATCGCGAGACACGTTTGAGGTAACTATCGTCGCCAACGATGTCGTCGTGTTGACCTGCCACGTCATGTCCGACCGCTTGTCGCTCGAACGTGCATGTCTGAGAAGGAGAACAGAAGGACGAACGTTGCTCGGTGCTGCGCAAAACGTCGACCTCGAGCTTGCCTCCACATTCGAAGTCAGACAGCGAGAAGTTCACGAATTGCCCCTGTGTGGCGTTGATGCTTGACAGGCCCGCAGCCTGAACGCAACGCCGGTCGAGCACGGAGCCGAATTGGTTGAGGCCAGCCACAGACATCCACAACAAGAACATAACGAAGAGAATGGTTACGTCCGTGAGTTCCAAGATACAGCGCGCGATACTGACGACGAGCACGCGAACCGACGGCAGTTTGGTAGTTGTGAACAGGGGTCGGACAAGTCTAACTGACCGCAAGACGTTCAACGAACCGATGTCCGTTTGTGCTCCTGAAAGAAAGCTGATGAGAAGTCCGACGTTCACAAGTACAAGCGCAGCATCCACGAGCCTCAGGGGGTGTCGCATCTTTTTGAGACCGAACGCCAATCCGTGAAGAACTAGTTCGATGGCAAAAATAAACGTTAAACACAAATCGGCGATTCGAATTCTCCTGCACCGATCCGTTTCGCAAGTCGTGTCCAATGGATCCTGCAGCGTCGCAACGATAACAGCGGCGATGAGAGCGATAACCATGAAGTATTCAAAGAGTCCCCCAGATCGACGCGGCGCAGTCGCCGTCGGTGTCGGCTGTTCGGGCGTTGTGTCGTCATCACCCACGCCATCATCAACCGAGTACATCACGCGAGGAAAGAACGTTGCCCGTATCTTTCTGCGCCACTCAGGCATTGCATCGTGACTGTCACTCGACATCCTTTCGTCTAAGTGAGTGGGAAATCTACACGCATGCCAAAGTGATCGCGGCCGCAAGCCCAAAATCTGTCATCGATGCTGTGCTTGGCGATTAACGCGCTACGCTAAAAGGGAACTTATGAACTTCGACGCTGCGTGCAGATCTTTGCCACCACCTAGTTCGTGCCAGGTGACGTGCGTCTCAGTAGGTGGAGGCCGCAAGAAACGATGGACGAGGCCCGAGATAACTTCGAGCGGCGGTTGATGAAGCACTGAGAAGCAACTACTCGCACAGGACAAGGCGTCCACAGCAACCGCATCATCGCTTGGAGCAGCAATGTCCCGAACAGCCGCGCTAGCGCCGTTACATATCCTCCAAGAAGGGCATATCACGGATGAAATTTTGCATGCTTGCTGACACGAAACCGACGGGGCGGTGTGATGCGATGCGTTGCGACTTCGAGCAGCGACGTTCAAATCGAAATATCCTCCGGTGTAACCGTTGCCAACCGCCTTCAGCCCATCGATGTTGTGTCGCTCTAAATTGGCGAAATCTTGGGCGTTCAGCCAGGGATGAAACGGGAGGCCCACAACTGAGGCGGATTCATCACCACCCGGCCAAAAAATCATCACCGCGCCTGAGCCGACAATCGAGGTGAGTGGATCCTTCGTCAGTGTTGCGATGTTAAGTGCTCCTTGAGAAGCGTCATCGCCTAGAATCAAGACGGTTTTTTTCGTGTCGGCACGTGTGATGGCATGCCCGATAATGACCAATCCACCTGTCAACGGTAACCAGGCACTCCACAAGGCAGCCGCCCAGGCCCAACGAAAAAACAACTGCTGGACAAAGTCAGATTCGCCTCCATTGAGCATTGCAATGACCCTTCGATGATGTGAATCGCACAAGATCACAGGGGTACGTAATGTGCTAGACCCCAACACGTGACCGCCGTGGAGAATTCTCGCCGCTCGAACGTAGGAGAAAGGCGACCTCGGGCAATGAAAACGTGTCGTTAGGCTATCAGCGCCTGCTAAGCCTCGCAACGCTGACGATGGGAGTGACGGAAGGCGCGTTTCCTTTCCCCAAAACACATGTTTTGTCAGTGAGCGTTCATCCTCATCGACGGAGGCAAGCGCGGTGAGGTCGCGCGATCGCGCGTCGGCCACCAAGTCGCTCTCTCGCCAGGTAATTGCGGCACCTGTCTTTTCCGGAAGGTCACTGCGCAACCACTTGCCACCCATCGTGTTCTCATCTGTCCGGCACAATCCGGGAATCTTAAAAACTTGCGCGAGACGAAGATCTGCCAGCTGCGGAGATGCAGCGAACGTCCGCGAAGGGCACGTGCGTCGCCCCAAAGGAGTTGACGAGACCGCAACAGATATCGCACAACTTGGAATGGACTCTTCGGTTGAGGTCAGGTAGAAGGACGATGCAAGGAAGTGTTGAATGTCAGGACTTCCAAGGGATGCGAACGACTTCAATTTCCAAGTGAATTCCCCCATTGGTGAATTACAGGTGCGCGGCTCGCCGATGCCAAGATTTGTTGCTTGTCTCCAAAGCCTTCCAAACGCCAATCGCCGCAGCTTTGTTCGAGACATAAACTTGGTTACTTTTTGGGCAATTGGGACACGAAGCACGACCAAAGTTATTCCACGATTGTTTTTTTTGATGACCCGGAAAATCTCGATCGACACGTCTACGCGGACTAGGCGTAGGTTGTGTTTTTTTTGTAAATGTAATCACGGTTTTCCATCTGGAATTCTACAACTAGAGCCACACCGGCAATCCGACTATTGAGTACTGATCCACGTCAACCACCTTTCGGTTGACAGATTCTTCTTCTTCCTCGAGACTTGCGGCATGCACGAATTGCTGGTCAGCACGGTTCAACCGCTGCAACAACTGCGCGCCCCACGCCTCAAACTGCTCAAGCTCGAGGAAAGCACGACCCGACAGTTCCTTCAAGAAACATACCTGCAACTCAAGGATACAATTTTGCGCGGCAAGCGCACAGCAAAGGATGGCTCGAAACACGGTTTCTTCGTCACAGCATAATCTTCGACGCTGTGTTAATTCTTCGTTTCGAACTTCGTCGACACGATGTTGAATCTCGAAGAGGCACTCTCGGGCGTTGGTCTCCTTGCCCACGATTTGACTCCGCTCTCGAGCACACAGTAACTGCAACGCACTAGTGCAGTACTTTTTCGCGGCTCGCAACTGAACACCCAATCTTTGTCGACAGATAACTGCGGGTATCAAGGTGCGCGCAACAAATTTGACGTATTGATGGTCCTTCTTCCACCGCGCACGCAGTGAATCACGTTGTTGTTCAGCGTTCGCAAGAAGCGCTTCCGCACAAAGAGAAACTCGGCGCGTAGTTTCTTCGCACGCAAGTGCACGAGCGAGACAAATCCAAGATTCTGTCAACCAATCTCGATAGACGAGGCGAGCGTCGGAATCTGCGTCTCGACTTATCCGTCGAGTAAGATAGCCGAAGCGCAACGACATACAGTCCCTGTTAATCAACCGTCTTCCACTTTTTTGGATGATACGTGTCGCGGCATTTCGAACGACGAACCGCTGAAAAAAGTAGTCGCGAAAGCGAATCGCAATGTCGCTCCACATTTCAATGCACAGAAATATTTGGTCACACCACAGTATCCTCCTGGCCACTGCTTCAGCACGAGTGAAACCGTGTCGTTCTATCGCCTCAAAGACAGCTCCAATGGTTTTGCAACGTTGAGTTCCAAAGAACGCGAGCGTTTCACGCGATGTCGCTTCACCGTCGATAACAAGTTCTCGGCGTTGTATTTCTTGTTGTGCCATAAAGAAACGTTGCAGTTTTGCTAGACGTTGCTGCGATGTTTCATCAAAGTTGCGAATGAAGTCAGAGGTTCGATCGCGTCGTTCGCAATACTGCAGAAGCAGGTGTCGGACAAGAGTTAACCGACGCAAAATGGCGAAACGAGCGTGACGCTCCTTCACCTGAAACGCCGCCGTAACGGAAAGCCATCGACTGAATGTGCGCAATTTCGCCGTAAAACCAAAATTGAGAATGGTCGAGCAATCCCATAAATGCAATTGGATTTGTTTCGCTTGCGTCAATAGTTTTGAAGAAGCTGCTTCACGGAAGCGAATGCCAGCGCACCGCATTGTGAACGGGGCGAGAATCAAACCAAAACAGCTCAGCTCGTCGCGTTGGATTTCTTCCAGTGCCACATCATGTTCCACCAACAGGCGGAGAATGCGGCATTGCAATAACCGACGTTGACGAGCGATGGCCAAAACGGAAGTCATGGTCGCTCTCGACAACATGGCGAGCAACGGACATTCATCATCAATCGGAGATCGCCGTTTTTTCCAATCGGCAACGTTGTCGTGTCGGTCACGCATTATCTTGCTGATCAAACTACGCGACATTTCAAATGATCTGTGGGTGGAATTCAAATGGATGTATCGAATGAGCAATGAATTCAAAACCAACATGGATGTATCGATCGAATGAGCAATCGCAGTGGTTGGTTGGAAATCAAGTCTCGTATCAACGTAGACGACAAAGCAACGTTCGCTGCTTGCGCCATTCCAACTCTTCGCGTTTCATCATGGCGAAAATAGCTCGATCAATCATCTTCGGATCGAAACCAATTCTATGCAACTCGATCACCAAGCGACTTTGTTGAACAGTTGTGCCGACTGTCAAACGCCGTCGGATGGCATCCTCTATTTGGAGCAACGCTGCATTCTGCTCTTCTGACAGCGTACCTTCGACAACCCCAGATTGAATTGCGTCAAAAGTCGACGCCGCAAATAACCGCATGGCTTCCTTTGCGTCTTCAACTTTCACGGACGAATCCAATCTCATTTTTGCCAATGCTTCGCTAATTCGAACGAGAGATTCCAGTTGACGCGGTGTAATCTGGATTGCGGTGCTTCCAGTGTTGCTGTTCGAATTGAGACTCGCTTCTCGCGCGTTTTTTCTGACGGATACGAAGTAATCCAACAACAAATTGGCGGCGGCAGTCGTCAACCGTGGATAACAAGTCGACCGAGCATAGGACACATACTGAGTGATGAACGATAGCGGTATTTCACCTGCGGTCGACTCTTTCGGCTGCCCTGGTGCATTTTTCGTGGATTGCCTTGATTTATGAACGGAGATAACATGTCGAGCGAGAGTACCGTCCAATTCCTCGTTTCGAGGATCCAACACACGGAAAATTAGATCGAATCGTGAAAGGATTGAACTTTGAAAATCCATTTGGTCTTCATTTGATTTCGTCGGATCGTAGCTTCCCAAAGATGGATTCGCGGCAGCCAGGACGCTGGTGCGACTGTTCAGCATCGTTGTCAAGTTTGCTTTGGCCAAGCTGATGGTTTGTTGCTCCATCGCTTCATGGATCGCAACTTGATCTTGTTCCCGCATCTTATCGAATTCGTCGATGCAGACTACACCTCCGTCCGCAAGAACCATCGATCCTGCTTCAAGCCAAAACTCTCCGTTGCCGCCACCTACGACAGCAGCAGTAAGGCCGGCTGCACTGCTTCCTTTCCCAGACGTGTAAATGCCGATTGGTGCAACTCGTTCGGTGAATTTTAGAAGTTGGCTTTTTGCCGTTGACGGATCTCCAACAAAAAGCACGTTCATGTCGCCTCTCAAGTAGTTCCCATCCAACAATTTTCTGTTCCCTCCGAACAAAAGGCAGGCGATAGCCTTCTTTTGATCGACCAAACCAAAAACTGCCGGGTCGATTGCTCGAGAGATTCTGTCGTAAACGTTGCCGGCTCGAGCAAACGTTTTGAAACGTGCTTCGTCAGCAGGATTCCACGAGCGATGAAGGCGATCATGTGTTTTCCCCGGTGTTGTAGTTTCATTGATTCCTGTCAAATCTCCTGCCGTGATCACACCAACTCCACGCAAGAATTGAGCGCGAAGTCCGGCGATGCGGCCGGCACCCCGAGCTTTGTCGGCCTCCCGTGACTTCTTTTCTTGCACCGAGACCACGGCAATCACAATCACTCGCGCTCCAGGTGCAATTCTATCCACCAAATACCGGTCAACGACAACGGTGGCATGTCGAGGTAGTTCGCCGGTGGGTACTTCCTCTGGGAGTTCTTGAAGCTTTATGCTTTGTTGATCTTCGAAACTGCATTGATCCGGCAAAAGGACGTAAGGATACGGTCGACATCGTTGACGGTTGCCAGTGACCATTCCGTTTTCGTGGCATTGTGCGGGAAGCTCTGAGACTGCTCCTCCGGAAATCGTCGTCTTTGAGCGACAGCTAGTGCATTGAATAGTGGCTTTAACGCACCGGACGTGCGTTGAACTTGACTTGACGACAATGCCTGATACGCAAACTAATTTAGCGATCTCCTCTTTCGCAAGGTTTCTCAATGACACAGGAGTCGTATGCCAGATCAATTGAACTTGAACTTCTCGAATCACTGACGAAGATGGAAACAGTTGCAATGTTGAGCACAATTCAGTTGCAGCTCGTTCCAGTGAAGGAAGAGAACGAGTCGGTGCCGTCACCAAGGCGTGACCAAGTGGTTCGCTGAATTGAATCAAATGCGACAAGTTCACTTCCACAAAGTGTTGGCCCAAGCTGACGTTTCTGCGAAGTTGGACGAGGTACGAAAAATCGCCAGATGGTCCGTGAAACAGCTGTAAAAAGCTCAAAAATTGTTGATGCAGCCATGTTGCGTCGACAATATCGTTATTTGCAACGTCACTGGCCAAGCCGGAGCGTACATTTGTTGTTGTGACGGTGCCAAGATCGTGATCCATCAAAATAGCTTTGTCGAAATAGACTGTTGACCTTTGCACCAAATCCTAGCAAACTTTGGGGAGGTAAGCAACGACTTGGCCTTGAGTGGCGATGCATGCGCCCATTCCGCCGCAGGACTGCTGATCGAT
>ERZ1292633.3225-Hain-H41-02um-R1-3225-length-16065-cov-6_pt1 | contig 16065 bp, 10 predicted proteins | sample MGYA00564406_ERZ1292633 | MGnify/ENA primary metagenome ERZ1292633 (study PRJEB36523, sample SAMEA6512639) | groundwater metagenome | collected 2019-01-08 | study: AquaDiva: Metagenomics assemblies of 32 groundwater samples | reverse complement strand
GGCGTCACGATTTCCATATCGGAAAAGGATCTGAAGAAAAAGTACATTGATTTGGTCCGGCTGCACCATCCGGATCGTGGCGGCGACGAGGAGAAAATGAAGGATCTGACCACAAGTTACGACCTTATTGGCGGGCTGTCGGAGTCGGAGAAGCAGAGCTACCAACAGCAGCTGCGATCGGGTTACGGCCCCTCCAGTGGTCGAGGAGGCGGCGGAAACGGCAATCAACCGTTTCACGAGCAACGCGCCTATGACTTCGCCGCCGCCTACCAGCGCCACGCGCAACAGCAAGGTCAGCAGCGCAGCCGGCCGCTCCACTACCGATACACCCCCGAGGAAAGCGAAAAGCGACACCAGGGGATGGAAAACCTCTTCCGCAACAGCGGCCCTATGTCTGGAGTGCTATCGAGGCTGCAACGAACGCCACTTTATATTGTGTTGATGCGCGCCCTCGTCGCGTATTTGGTGTTCTCGTCCTTGTTGCTCTTGATGTATCGGTCGTACATGGACCGCGCCTCGGCGGAAGGGTGGAACAGTTTGCACTCGACGGCGCGCTACGAGCGCATGGAGGATCTGTTCCGCACCCGTCAGGAGCAACTGGAGCGCTTGAGGGAAGGTGGGGATCGCCGCTCGATTCTTGGCCGAAAAGACGACGTCGAGCGAAACAAGGAGCGAAGGGCGATGGAGTACGCGGAACAGCGCGTGCAGGACCTCCGTAAATTGGAAACACAAAGCTGGCCGACGTTGCCGGCCGACGGCGCCCTTGGGTGCCTGCTGAAGGACCCGAAGGACCCATTGGGCATCACCTATTTCGAACCTCAGCTGCCCGCGTCACTCGCCGCTAGCACATCGGCCTCCCAACCACCCGCAGGTACTGCTGCAACCCCCGCGGGTACGTCGCCACCCACTCCTCCTACGGTCGTTCCATCAAACGGCAGTGTTGTCGGCGGAGGCAGCGTGCTCCCCGCGGCCGCGTTGACGTCCGTTAAGAGTGCCCACGACATCATGCGTGCTTCCATGTCCATGGGGAAGGGTTTGGGATGAGGCCTACCTTCATCCGCGGCTCATACTGACATATTCGGGGAGGAAAAACATGGACTGGTGGTCGCGCTATGGTGGTGGTCGAAGCCCCCTCGGTCGCATCTCCCAATGCGGAACACAGAGTAGTCATCCTTTCTGAGATTTTTTCCACTGAAAGCAAGAATGGTTGCGGCGTCGACCAAGGCCCGGTTTCTGGCTTTCTTCACGACGAGCACTGCGCGCGTCATCGCACAGGTGACTCCCGACATGGCTATCGTCGAGACGTACGCGTCGCCGAAACTTTCACTCTGCGGTCATCTCGTGCTGGGATGCTTGTACTTCCTGCTCACCGGCACCTACGCATCGTTTATCTTCTATCAATGGGGCACGCGCCCACCCACGCAGACGTTTAGTCAAGTCCCCTCCGCACCCTTCGGCGGCATTCCCATTTATGTGACGGCCGAATGCAGCAACACTCCTTTTTGCGGAAATGTCACGATCACGTCCAATTACTCAGTATCTCGCACGGCCGCCTGCGCGGCCACGAGTGGCCAAGCCTCGGTGATCGTGACAGACCCTCTAGCCCTCCGTCAAACGCCGTTGCCACTCAACACCTCCTTGTGCTTCACTGGCGAGCAGGTCTTCACGACGGACGTCACGACACCGATTTCCATCGCCGGCGTCATCGTGGACTTCTCGGCTGTGAATCCCGGGATGAACAAAGCCCTCAATGTCGCCGACCCCACAATGAAAGCGGTCGGCGTCGTGAAAGTCTTCGACAGCCGCAACGGCGACTTGCTCCGCATCATCAACTTGGACTCCTGGCAAGTGAAAACCCTCGTCATGGGCGTGAGCGTCAACAAGGTCCTCGGGGTCGTCAAAACGGACGAAACAACGCCTTTTCCGATCGCAGTGCAGTACGAAGGGAAGCGGCCCAATTGGCGGGCGACGTTGATCATTACGCTCGCTCCTTATGTGAACCTTGTCAGCTCCACGAAAACACCCAATTATACCATCCTGGGCGAAATCGGCTCTGTCTTTGGCGCGTCGTTGATCGCCATGATGCTGTTGAGTTACGTGGAGCCACTTGTCGTGAAGGTGTGCCCGGGTCCGGCGACGCTCGAGGAGCGGAAGCGACTCGCCGCGGAGGTTAAATTAGCTGACGAGAGTGAAATGCCCTTAAAAAGTTCGACCAATCACAATGATGGTGGAGACATGATATCGTCGGAGCGTAGCGGTGGCGGCCACGCCGATTCGCCAATAACAAAGCCTACTGCACCTGCCCCAAAACCGACAGGGGGGAGCGGAGCCCCGCGCGCGGCTCGTGATCAACTTCGCGACTTGTAATCGGCATGTGACCTGCGTGCATCTGTTTTTCTGAGTTACGACGTAATACGTATAGAGTCTGCGGATACTACTCCTGCATACCTTCGTGACCTGCGTGCATCGTCTGCGTTTTCTTCTTTTTTCCGCGTCCGAACTCAGTTTTCGCTGGCAACACTGATCTTCTGTTGGCCGGCCGTACAATGTCGTCTTTCCCCCCTCTCGCTTTGTGTTTTTTTCCATTTAAAATAATGAAAAGGGTGTGTTCGAAGAAGGGGAATGAATTTGGCATCCACCCCCGAAGAGCCAGCCCGTTGTGTAGGGACCGACGCGTCAGAAACACAACGCCGCCCGCGGCCACCAGGCGTCGGTTGTGAAGAATACGACAGCGATGACGACGACGACGCCGTGGAGCGACGATGGAGGGACCGCCTCGCAGGATTCGTCGTCGAGGAAGCGCACGGCCGTGGGGTGGCTACGGCGGCGTCGCCGCCTCCGGCGAGGTGCCGCGAGACGATCACCACGGTTGCCGGAGGGTCAACTCGATCTTGGAGGACCGTGCCGGGGGGGATGCTACCCGATGCCAACGACGAAAGGGGTTCCATCGGAGGGGGAAGCCGCGGCTGCATCACCGTTGAGGCCCGCGGCGCGGAGGCGGCCCCTGGATGTGGGCGGCTGCAGGATGCGATGACTGCCACCGCCGCCGATCAGCAGCAGCGGGAGGCGGCGGAGGCGTCTGTGGAGGATCTATGCGACACCTTCGAGCGGCTGCTCCGCGGTGGCCTTATCCAAAGATCCGATCTGGTCGACGGTGGGTTCACCGATGTGGCGTCCCATTTGCTCGTCCATCGGTCACGCGTTGTGCTGCGTGAACCGCCTATCCAACCACTTGGTGACCCTGGTTGCACAGTGTTCTCTCGCAAACGCGTCACGCGTAGTGCGTCGGAGTGAAGGATGGATAGGTAGCTGTTGGATGCGCCGCGCCGCGGCTTCTTCCTCTCTGCTTTGCGTGGATGATGACTCATTGGTGCATTTGTCGTTTGTCGTTCGGCCGACCAGAAAGGGTGTTGGATGTGGGGTGGAAAGCGCAAAATGCCGAAAGCGCTCGTCGCGGATGTGCTGTTAGACGGTCGTGGACGTTGGCTCGCATTGCTGGTCATTGTGTGCGTCGCCTCGGCCGGCTGCGGCGGCTCCGTCAATCGGACTTCCTCCTTCACCCCCACGGGATCTGGCATGACCCGCAGCGTCTCGTACGAACTGCCGGTGGACGAGGGTCGCGTCTTAGCGGCACGCTTTCTCCAACTAGGGCTGGCGGCTGACTCCTTCGCGCGGGTCCCGTCGTTTTCCACGCTGACGACGTGTGCTTTTTTGCAGCCGAGCGCGTGCCAATCCAAAAGCGGAGAGAATGACGCGGCGGGCCACAGTAGAGTCGGCCGCAGTCACGTGGTCCTCGCATCAACTCCAAGTACTCGACGAGGACTCATTCTTTCCGCTCCTCCTCCTCCTCCTCTTCCCCTTCCACCTCCGACGGACGTCTCTGCCCCCGGCGCACCGGCAACGACGATTAACGACACGGCGACCGCATTTGTCGTTGCGACGCCGAACTCAACGGTGCTGGTCACGACACCGCACTGGTACCTGACATCTTCTTTGCCGCTGCCGTCGGCGCCGCACGACGCCGTGTGGATTAGTGACAGCGTCTCACAGTCATCGGAGGCGATTGTCGACGGCAGTGTGAACCGCGACGACGCGGGGCAAGGATTGGCCATGGCCTTAGGTCTTGTCAGCGTGCTCTCGAGCATTGCCGATCCGTCGGGGGCGTTGCGCGTGGCTGGCTTCTTGACCGCGCCGGCCGCCCTTACCTGTCATCGATCCGCCTCCGCGTCAGGCGGCGGGGGTTATGACTACCTCGGCGTCGCGGACGTAGGCGGCTCGGCGGATGACGGCAGGTTCCGGAATGACGTCGATGTCGATCGAGCGGCAGCCGCGGCGTACGCGTCCCTCGTGGCCTGGCTCGAAGACAGCATTGTCAACCGCGAGGCCTCGCTAGCGTCGGCGCTCATCGAGCAAGCGGCGAGGCTCAACACGACGGCGACAACAACGACATCCTCCCCGGCCCCGACCGTAGCCGCGGACGCCGCCGCTCCCCCCAGTGAAGACGCTGCCGCCATTGACGCGTTGCGATTCGATCTCCGCATGCAGCGGATGTTGCGGGACACCTTGGAAAACCAAGGCGCGCCCTTGTCGCGCACCCTCAAGGTGCTGTCGCCATATGTTTATCTCGCGTTCGGCGCACCCTGGAGGCCCGTTATTAGTCCCGCGCTCTACCGATGTCTAGCCTTGTGGACGCTGTTTCGGCCTGGATTCGACGATGGGGCGAAGTTCTTGCAGGCAGCCCAGGCCGCGATCGTCGCCGACGACGACGTCGGTGATGCCGGCGCGACCACCGGATCTTCGCCTTCCACGATTCAGTACTCGGTGGTCCGAGACGTCGCCACTGTGTCAGTGTGGTCGTCTTTCTTCGGCAGCAGCCCGTGGCGGCATGCGAATGCGGCGGTGTTTGGCGTCAGCGTGTGGCTGCACGCGCTGCTATTACTGCTCATGGGGATTCGCGCGTCAAACGCGGAATTGCTGGAGCCGACGAGAAGGGCACCGCTGGGCCGAAGAGCGCACGAAGAGAACGAAATGGGCGGACAACATGAAGAAAGTCGTCTTGGCGGCCCCGATCCCACCGGCGTTTCCCACGCGGGCTCTGGAACCCAGGCCGCTTCGTGCTGGACGCGGTTCTGTCACAACCCGACCACGTTGTTTTGCCGCCGTGCCGTGAGCCGACTATTCGCTTCTTCAGTGGCGCTGACCGTTCCGTGGCTGGTGGCCAACGTCGTCGCGATGTTGCAGCCTCAATCCGGGTCGACGCTGTTCGACAAAAGTCTCATCGGAGGCGTAGCGGCGTTCACCATCGCGTCATGTGTCCTAGTGCCCTTGGCGGTGGTCGTGCGTTACCTGACTCGTTGCCAACACCTCCTAGGGGATGTGGCCGTCGAGCCGTACTTCGTTGCGAAACAATTTTTGCGCGCCCCGAGCTGTCACTCGGTACGACCGTCGCCCATGATATTACCACTCGGCTCCGATCGTCAGCAACGTTGGCGTGCCGTGGCCGCCCAGGTGCGTTGCGTCGAGAGGCGATTGGTCGTAGACGAAGCCCTCGCGAAGGAAACGAATAGCAATCAACCTGCTGAACCTGCAGCAGCGCCACTGACAGCCACCGCCCCCGGCCGAACCATGAGGCTGGACGACTGGTGGCGCCAGCCATTGCCCGGCGACCCAGCCTACGGGTTTGCACCTTGGTTTGAGCATGCGGTTGGCAAAGTGGTGTGTAGCTCCGAAGGCAATGCGTCGAACGCACACACCGGAGGCGAACCAGCGGCTCCCTCATGTGATGTGCCATTGGACCTCCCGAAGGTGGTGGCGTCATCAAATCAGCAACTCCGTGGTCTCTCGCTCCTGGATCACGTTGCCGAGCGAGTGGTGTCGTTGCGCGTGGCCGGCCCGATGAAAGAGTGGGTCTTGTACGGGCCTCCCGCGGCAACGATTGCACTCTACCAATTTTTGGACCTTGCGCTGATGGCATTGGTGGCGGCAATTGTTTCGCTGCAGTTCGAGTCCGACGCTACCGTAGCAGGGATCGAATACGATGATGCGGCGCTGATGGATCGCTATCGACTGACAGAGGCTTTCTTCAGCCCCTACCCTTCGCCACTGGTGGATTCGCAGCGACGGCTTGCCGGAGAGGATGGGGTGATGCCCTTTCCGCAACGCCTGCTCCTTCAAGGGGTGTCTGCGGTGACGGCTGCATCCACGTGCTCCATCCTGCTGTTCGCGGCCGCGATCATTCCTGCGGTGCACTCCGCGTTGCTCGTCTTCTTCCGTCCATTTCGGAAGCCGCGAGTCCTTTTCACCGCTGTCGTTGGCGAACTGTGCTTGTTGTGCTATCTGATTCTCCTCGGTGTCGCGAGTCGCCGCGGTGGTGGCGCCGATCTGTTGCTACTGCGAGCCGACGTCCCCGAAAATGGACTCTTCTTGCCGGCGGACGACCCCGTGCGATACGTGCTGCACAACTTCTTTGGTAGAGGATTCGCCCTGCCGCGCGCTAGCCCCGCGGACGGGTTGCCTGCATCGGGTGTTCTCGCCGTCGTAGCCTCGAGGGCGAGTAAAATCGCGGTGCTCTCGGTCATCCCGTTCGCCCTGCTGTCCCTTGTGGCAGCAGTGATGGGGACAGTATGGGCCGTCGAAAGCGCCGTCACGCGGTCGTTTAGGTTCCTTGGGGAGAGGCCCACTTCTCCGAAGGGCGGAAAGGGAGAGGGACTCTTGGCGAGCGAACACGACGAGGATGATGATGACGAAGAAGAGGGCAATCGTGCGAATGCCACGACCGACGACGACGGCGAGTGGCACGAACTCGACGTGCAAACGGATCCGCTTCGGGTGCGGCAGCAACAACAGCCGCCTGCCATGCAACGTAGCGTATCCGAACCGATCGATGGCACAAGGCATCGCGCTGGTGTCACGTCTCGAGGGGGCCATCGAGGAACCGGAGCTGACTGGACATCCGAACTGGACGAACGGAGCCGCGCATCGGAGGGTAGGAGCACGTCTCGCGCGTTGACGTCCGAGTGCGATCCGCACGACGAGGAGGACGACGAGGAGGATGACGGTCCTCGTGACCTTTCTCGTTCGACGACGAGGTCTCTCCGGCCGTCGCTCGATGACGAGCTGCACGACCACCGACAACGGCCATCGACGGGCCGCTTTCCCCTGGCACTATGCGCCATGGAGCGCGCGGCACGAACCGAGGATCGGCCCTCCGCCTGGTGGCTTCCCACCCCCCTGCCTTCCACGGATCAGGGGGCCACCGATGGTCAATTCGGAGATGCACAAGCATTTCCCAGTCAGCACGAACGTCGCGCGTCCGTGTCGGTCGTCGCCAGCCGCCGCTGCGCAACGGAGCATCCGCTGACGTATTATACCGATGCTATGCCACCGGATCCGTTTTCCGACACTGCTCGGCAGCTGGATCACCAGACGGTGGGCCTGTACAGTAGGATGGCCGAGGTCTACGGCCCCCGGGCGTGGCCTGGGCGACACCTGACGTCGAGTGGCGTGTCGGAAGCCCACCGACCTCCGCGACCTGCACGCTGGGAGGATCCCGACCCCGACCTCTGAATTGCGGGTTGGACGAAAGCGAGCAGCAGATGAGTACACCCACATTTTTCATCAATTCCTCGCCTCACTCGCACCCCTCGTCCGTGAGACGCAGGTCAGAAGGATGCATCTTCAGAAAACGGCGAATTTCGTTGTCAACACCACCTCGGTCTGTTCATTTTATCAAAGCCCACTCTGTGTGACCTGTGTGATGCGCGGGATCACACGCGGCGCATCGCGTCTCCCGTCGTCGGCTTTGCCGCACCGCTTTTCTCGGCACGCGACGCTGACAACGTTGGCATGGTCTTGCTGCTCTGCTCATCGCTTTTCCGTCGACGCGTCGTCGGCGTGTGGCAATCAGTACACCGCTGTTACCCCTCTCGACTGGCCGTCGTTGCCCATTGGCTGCCTGGCCGACGTGTTGGTCCGACGGCGCGATGCGCCGCGTGCGGGACGGACGAATGGGGGTGGAGGTGCGGCCGCCTCGGACCCTCCTCCTCCTCCTCGGCGGCTCGTGATTTGGTCTCCGTTCAGCGACGTCTACGACAACCTCGCACTGGAAGAAGCGATCGCTCGGGCCGCCGTTTTCACCGCTGGAAAGCCAGCACCGCTGTGCGCCACGGAGTGTCGTGCGGATGCTCACAATGACACGGCGACGCTGGTCACGAAAGATTCGGAATCGACAGAAGGAGAGGAGGCGCTCCTTTCGAGCGAGGGCTCCGCGACTGGAAATGCCGCGGCGCGAGAAGCGCGCGGCGTTGGTGGTGCGCCCTCCTTCGCGAACCCTGTCGCCTCCGCGTCGATCGATTTCCCCTCGACATGGGATGAGGTGGTTCTGCTTTATGTCAACGCCCGCGCCGTCGTCATGGGACGCCATCAGTGCGCGTGGACAGAGGCCGCCGTGCAAGACTCCACGTGTGGACGTTTGCTGCCGTTCACCGCCACGGACACGGAGTGCAGCGAGGAGGCCGAAACGGTGCGACGGCGACGACGGCGGCCATTTCAACTCTCCCGGAGGTTTTCCGGTGGAGGCACCGTTGCCCATGACAGCGGAAATCTCTGTGTCTCCTTCATGTGCCACCGTGACGGCTACTGCCCGCCACGCAACATGGCGCACCTCAAGCGGGGCGCAAAACGCGAATTGCGACGTCAGTGGATAGAGTTATTCCACAGCGGCAATGTAGTGGGGAATGCCGCGGTCGGACGGCCTGGTGAAAATCAGGCGGCGTTCACGAGTCAAGTGCCACCCCTTCCGGAATCGTCGTCGCTGGTCCTGGAGTTGTCGGACCGACACGACATGACGCTCAACGGCAAGAAAGTAACGGGCTCCGCAATGAGTCTCAAGCGCGACATGGCCATGCACCACATGACGCTGCTCGTGGACAGCGATTTGACGTTTCTCCGGCGCGCGCTGCGTGCGGCAGCGTATCGAAAGGAAGGTGGAGCTCCCATTGCTGGATCATCGTCGACTGACGTCCATGAGGAGGGTATTACGGCGCCCCCGCCGCAACCGCCGCTTGGCGACGTGTGCATTCAAGAATGCCGTGCCGTCACGAGTGTGAGGTCGCCGGTGACCACGCTAGTGGCGGCCGTGACGGCAGCTGCTGCTTCTTTTCGTCTCGTCGCATCTCCCACGGCCCTGACAGGAGCACACGTGGCCAGGGGGCCTGACGCAACCATGCGCGCCGCCCAGTCGTTTGTGACCATGTATTGTCAGAGCGCAGGGGAAGCGCACGTCGCATGTGTGACACTCAGTCTGGATGGTCAACCCGATGCTTCTTTCGGAGTCGTCGCGGACGCCGCCACCACACCGGTGTTCAGCTTCGCGGATCGGCAAGGTCATCCGAAGGGCGTCATCCTATCCCTCGACCATGTTCGCAAAGAGTTGGCGGATCCTGTCTTCGTGGTTCTCGGCGGACGCGTGTCGTCGTCTTTTTTGCACAACGTGCGCCTATCGAGCGACCGTCTGCGCGCGAACGCCGCCGCCGTTGGGCTCTCCGATTTCTGGTGGCCAGACTTGAGCGTAGACTGTCTGCTCGACAACGGTGTGGTGGTGACGGCTGCGGTCTGCATGCCTTCCTCCTCGGGGCCCGCCTCCCTGGAGCGTGGTGGCGAAGTCGGACTTATCAGTGTCGACAAATCGGCGACGTCCGACCCCTTGGGCAACGGAATTCTCTCCGCCGCCGCGGTGAGCCGAGGAAAGTCACCGGATTGCGTCGAGCGCGGCGAAGTGTCCACACGCCGCAAAATATGGCTTCCTAGGGGATTCTGGGAATCCGTGCTTGTGGCGATGGGAAAGTCGATCACCGGGGCCAACTTACGCTCAATGCTGTCGAGTCAACAGAAGGAGGGCGGCGATGATGTGGTGTCGTCGTACACCATGACATCAGAAAAGAGTAGCGATATTGACACGACCGTTGACATCGCTGCGGAGCTATGGCGCACCTACTACGGCGACCAATTCGAAGCGTCCGTCACGCGCATCGAGCAAGTATTGTTGGCTTTTGCTGAGTCAGGTCGAGCGACTCACGGAGGTGACGCGGCGATGACGCGATCCGTTGACGCGGTGACAGTCATTTGCAACGTGTTTGTCGCGACGTGGCGAAGGTCCGGAAATTGGTTTCCTCGCAGGCCCCCAACTCTGTAGGCAGTTTTGCTTTGTTTTTTTAAACAATGATTATCGCTTCTCTTTCTGGGGAACCATTCTTGGAGTCACCTCTGTTGTCGCTTGTCCCTTGTTGCATCATTAATCAATTGATTCAAAAGCCGCGCGCTCGCCGCCCGGTCGGGATTTCCCCCACTCCTTCGAATCGAGAGAGACCACACTGACTTTGCAAATGAGTAAATGCTGTTTGGTCCATTCATTTCGTTCCGCCAGTGAAACGACCGTTTCGTCTATTTTCGCCGCTGTCCGCATCTGCATTTGGCTGACAATTGTCGTACAGCCCATTACGGTGCAGTGTCAAGTCTTCGACGTGTCCACCGTCGCAGGATCCGGTGCGATCACGGTCTGGACACCGGGAACGGGCAGCGGTGCGGGCTTTGGCGTCATCAACGCTTTGGCCTGTTCTTCTTCCAACGAGGTGTACATCGCAGGCGGCAATTGCGTGATGCGACTATCGCCGCCGAACGTTGTGTCCAGGTTCAAGTGCGATGCGTCGTGGCTGACATTATACGGCATTGCGATGGGGCCGTCTGAAACCTATGCGATTGTTGCCGACGCGGGTCAACACGCATTGTTCAAAGTCATCCTCTCGACAACGGCGGTCTCGACGTACGCGGGCATTCCGGGCGCGAGGGGCGAGACGACGACCAACACGAATGCCGCCCTCGCTTACTTCAACGAGCCGAAGCACGTTGCGTATGACAGTGGCAAGACGAAGTTGTACGTCTGCGACAACGGCAACTACCGCATTCAACTCATCACCGTGGCCACGAACGTCGTGAGTCCTTTCGTGGGGACCGGCGCGCAGGCGGTTAATACCTACTTCGATGGCCCGAACGCCGACGCGACGATCCGCAACGCGACGGGGATCGCCGTGCACTCGAATGGCGACGTGTACTGGCTGTCGGCGTGCTTGTGGCCGTCGCCGTCGCTGTGGATGTCTGCGTCGTTGTAGCTGTTGGCGTGAAGGTGGAGGTGATCGTAGTCGTGCGCGTGGTGGTGGCCGTTATTGTCGTCGTTAGCGTCGTGGTCTGCAGTGACGCCTTCCGCAAGAAGTAGTTGCCGGAGTCGCCAATGTAGATCGATCCGGACGGGCACACTGTCACGGCTCGCGGATACGAAAACATTGCCGACGATGCCGGTCCATCGGCGTATCCAACAGACCCTGAAAATCGTGTCACGGCCATGCCTGGTACAGTGACGGCCCTGATCGCGCTCGTCCACCAGTCCACAACGTAGAGCTTGGAAAAGGTCGTGCCGAAGGCAATCTGAGTGGAAAGAAAGAAATAGGCGGCGGTGCCATACCGTTCATCGAACTACAAGGGAAGTTTGGCGCTACGCTTCCAGCCACCGTCGTCACAGAGTTGGAGGCGCTTTTCCGGATGGCGCAATAGTCTGAGAACAACCAGCCTGACGGCGACGACCACGGGAACCCCAACTGCCACAACGACGCAGACATCCACGGCGACGTCGACGGTCACCGCCAGCCCGACAGCCACCACCACACCCGACGACGTCGACGGCCACCACCACGCGCACGTCCACGGTCACCGGAACGTCAACCTCCACGCCAACGGCCACAACGACGCAGACATCCACGGCGACGGCCAACGGCACTGCGACCTCAACGGCCACCACCACACCCACGGGAACGTCGACCGCCACGCCAACAGCCACAACGGCGTCGACGGCCACGACGACGGCCACCACGACGCGCACGTCAACAATCACACCAACAGCAACAACGACCCAGTCATCCACGGCGACGTCGACGGCCACCGCCAGCCAGACAGCCACCACCACACCCACGGGAACGTCGACCGCCACGCCAACAGCCACGACGACGTCGACGGACACCGCCACGCGCACGTCCACGATCACCGGAACGTCAACCTCCACGCCAACGGCCACAACGACGCAGACATCCACAAACACGTCGACGGTCGCTACCGCGGCGTTGGTGAACAGCACCACGAGTGATGAGTCGTCGCCGATCGCCGCTGCGACTGGCACCGCTGCAGCTCCCTACGCGGTCGATAGCGCCGCGGTTGCCATCGCCGGGAACGTTTCGATGACGGTGGCGTTCACCGCCTCATTCGTCGCAGCCGGTGGCGTGTCGATGGCGCAGCGCGCTGCGGGTGTCCTCGCGGCGTTGCGATGCCCCGATGGTGATCTTGTCGCCCCGTCCACGTGGCAGCACCCACTCGGTGTGTCTCTCGGACGACGGCGGCAGGAAGGCGGAGGAGGTGGAAGCGGCAACCGCACCGATGCCGAGTGGACATCGCTGGGCTTTACGCCTCCGCAGCTTTCTTCGACGTTGTGTTGTGGCTGCCGTTGAGTATTGTGGCCGTCGGTGCGTTAAACGGCGCGCTTCTATTCGGTATGGGGATCGACGACCTGGACCGGTCCTACGTCGCGAGCGTCGGTGGGATGGCCACCCTTCGCGGACTCTTGTTCATTGCCCGCGTCCCGTCGTGTATTCTGCTTCCCGCGGCGTGGTTCCTCAGTCGTGCCCTCGAATCCTCGGCAACCTCCGTTAGCTCCGCGGATAGCGCCGAGGGCAATGCCTTCGCGATCAGTGTGATGTCATTGGTGTCGCTGCTTGCGCTCGCGGCGGTAGTTTGGATTTTGAAAATCACGGCGCCCTGGCCCTGCTTTCAAGGCGGCCAGGATGAAGGCTACTCCTTCGCCGCCGAGCTCATTGATGTCGTCCTCCCGCGTCATGCGGCTTCGTGCCTCTCACCCAAGGTCTACGCGTTCGTTATGGGGCCGACCGAGTGGGTCCCGACGACGTACGAAGTCGAAACCGTAAGCGGCGGCAGCACCGAAGGGGCGTCGCGCGGCATCGACGGTGGGCGCCGCGTCAATCATCCCTTTCATCGACGCACCGCCGCGTTCTATGAGGACTCGTTGCCGACGCGCAAGTGGTTCCTCGCCGTCGGGCCACGTCCTTTCTCGTGTCGGCCGTGAGTAGCGTGCGATCTCGCAACAGTACGGTGTGCCTAGCGGTGCAAGCAACGGTGCTGGCAGCTGCCGCCCTAAGCCTCATCCTGACCTTGGCGTTGCGTCCGTATCGCGCTCCGGCCGATCTTGGTCATGCGATCTTCGTTGGGGTCACGACCGTCGTCGCCGGCTGTCTGTCCATCGTCGACGTCACCAGGCCGTATGCCTCGACCGTCGCCAGCGCGGCGTTGGCGAGCGCCGGGGCGAGGATCTTCCTGGTCCTCTCAGTGCTCATCATCCAACGATTGCCCGTCGTTCGCAACACGCTTCACCAAAAGGTGGCTCAGTTGGCGCAGGCGCCCAAACGTAGACAAACCTTCGTCGCCAACGCGGCAGCCCCGCTCTTGGTCGTCGAGGCTTCCGGGTACGCTGGAGATAACCCCCCTGGCATTCTTCATTCGAAGCAGAACCGCGTCCTGGTGGTCGACGACGACGTTGGGGACCAGGGTGCGACCAAGTGTCATCGCCCGGCCCGAGTGGAAACGCGCACTATCATCGGATCGGACCTGCTGCATGATCTACTTTCGGACAACAGCACCATCCTCCAAACAGCGCCGCTTCACGTCATCGACCCATCCACGGTGGCGGTGAACCCCCTAGAAGGGTTCGTCGACCGCCCTGTGGTGGGCACATCGCATGCTGCCGACGATGCGATTTCCGACGACTTGGACGCCATGCTGGATCGGCTGCTGCGGCCACAAGCACCACCAGGGCATGAATGAACGTCGCTTCCCTCGCCGGGGTGGGACAGCCTAGTCCTTCCTCCGTCGAGGTCGACAGCCCAGTCGCTTCCTAATTGTTGCAGTGACAAATACGTTCGCTGCGTGGTTGTCACGCGTCGCAGGACTCATCCCCCCCCCAGAAACATCACGGAGCATTAACTGGAAACAACTCTGGAAAGCATCATCAAGGGAAAAGAACACCAAAGTATCGTTCACCATCGGCGGCGGAACTGTGAATCCTGCCGCGTGAGTCCAGGCAAATCACCCACGCCCGCACAGCCGGTTTGCCCACCTGGGCCAGAACCACAACTTCCTTCCTTCCTTCCTTCCCAACTTCTTATGGGCGCCGTCGTCCTTTCGTTTTGGTTTGGCTCCCGAGGAGGAAACCGCGAACCATTGGCGAGCCTCGGGGTCCAAACAAGAGTTGCGTGCCCATCAACTGCCGCGTCCAAAGCACTTTGCTCCAAAGAATGGCGGCCAAATTTTGCCGTTACGGCCCGTATTATATCCTCTTTTTTCGTTCTGTTTTTCTCTTACCGAGCAATCTTTTCTCTTGTCGTCATCGACAGTCACCGGCAACGGGCTCAATCGTTCAACCGCAAAGAAGCACGTTAGCTGCGAAGCCGGATCAACTATTTCCCTTGTTTTCCGTACGTGCACACCCGGATGGCTTTTCCTCTGATTCGCATTCGTTCGTGACACCGTGCTGCGTCCGATTTTTCCGCCCTGGAAACGTTCGAGCGTTGGTCTAAACGTCCCTCGATTGTTAGAGTCGTCTCTCATTCATCAAAGACATAATGGCATCAGATGCTCGACCTTGTCAAACTCCCCACCAGCACGAGGCGAAGTATCGGGAGCTTGTGGCTCTCCTCCGACATGCCGCGACCATCGAGCACGGCCTGATGGTCGCGTACCTTTACGCGGCGTGCTCGATCAAGTCGCTGCCCCAGGAGTTCCCGGACGACGCGCGCCGCGCCCCGCGTTTCGAGCAATGCCGCGACGCCAAGCGCACGATGCTGCGCGTCGCTGTCGAGGAAATGGTGCACCTGCACTATGTGAACAGCCTGCTCCGGGCGCTGGGTGAGCGCAGTGAGTTCTCCCTGCCTCCTCGCGACGCTGCCACCGGGATGTTCCGCATTGCGGACTGGAAGGGCATCGTCGGAGATACCGCACAGCGGCCACGAAAGAAGTCGCCCGAAGATGCTGCCTTGTCGTACGTCGGAGTGCCTGTCACCAAGTGCACGGAGAAGGCCGTCTTCGAGTTCATGAAGTCAGAATCAACAGGGCCGATGCAACAGCGGTGGAGTCCAGCGGACATGCGACAACGCGCGGAAACGATTTACGATTGGGAGACGATGTTGAACTGTCTGTCTGTGACGCAGCGTGTCCGCGTCAACGACGCAAGCAAAAGTCTGGAGTCCACGTCGCCAAATCTCGGCCTGGCGCGAGCGTTGTATCACGTCCTCGTGGCCCACCGCGATGAAGTCATCGGTGATGGCGTCGGAAAGAGGACGAGGCGAGGGCAACCGCGCACAGCAGCCACGTCGTCGCGAGCCTCCTTTTGTTCCGCGGACCATGTTCACCCGCCTCGTGAACACAACGTCGCCGATGATTCGGAAACAGGCCGAGCGTTCCCTCCGGTAGCGGAGTTGTACATGACCCGCATCTTACCGCTGTATGAGCACGCGGAGAAGGAAGGTTGGCTACGCAACGACAACCGCTCGCTCGCGAACGAAACGATGTCGGATGGGGCCCACGCAGGGACGGGCATTCTCGTGTTACAAGTATACCGGGGCAAACGATTTTCGACCATGCATGAGACGAACTTTTGTTCCCTGATGGAGTATAAGACGATGCTGCAGGAGATCGCGGAGGAAGGTGAGGGGTTTTCAGACTACGACCGTCAGTTGGACGCGCTTTTCAAAACCTATCCGCCAACCTGGAAGGGCGTCGACAAGTACTTTGAGACGTCCTTGGCACCTAGTCCCGATAAAAAGCCCAGCAACAAGCCCCCTCCATACTGTCCAGCCCACGTGAATCAACGGGCCCGTGCGTTACCCATCGAGGAATACCGCGTGTTGCGGCACAGCCATTTGTACTCGTTCTCGTCCGTGCTCGGGTTCATCCGCA
>ERZ1292633.527-Hain-H41-02um-R1-527-length-44062-cov-7_pt1 | contig 16076 bp, 19 predicted proteins | sample MGYA00564406_ERZ1292633 | MGnify/ENA primary metagenome ERZ1292633 (study PRJEB36523, sample SAMEA6512639) | groundwater metagenome | collected 2019-01-08 | study: AquaDiva: Metagenomics assemblies of 32 groundwater samples | reverse complement strand
CATCCTGTAAGAATACATAAGTACTTCCGAGAAAGGATTTAAAAGTTTGCCCCCATGATACCAGGTACGGCAGAGCAAAGTTGTATTTACCCACAGATAATTGAAGAATTACTGAGGACATTAATAAACAACCACCAAAAATCCAATAAAACATCCAATTGCAATTGCGATGTTGGCCAGGGCACCGATAATAGTGGTCACCATGGAGTAAGAAGCCGCCTTAAGGGCACGATGATGATCTTTAAACTGCACGAGCTCGGCTATGAAGACGCCCAGGAACAGCCCGATGAACGCGCCTAGCGGCGGAAAAGCAATGAGACCGATAAACAAGCCCATAATGCCGAAGATTAAGGCTTTTTTACTAGCACCTCCTAGCTTGGCTCCGATTAAACCGGAGGAGTAGTCGATAGCGATCGATAAGATTGCCAAGGCTCCGAAAACTCCCAGATGCCAAGGTTGCAGGGTCGCAAAGCTATCGATAAGTGCGTACAGGAAAATCGTTCCAAACATGACCGGCACTCCGGGCAGTGTGGGGATGCAGGTCAGCATGACGCCTAGGAACAGCAGAATGGTGAACAGAATATCTAGAGTCATAGCGTTTAGGTTATACCGTCTGATACCATACCTGTCGATACGTAAATGTATGAGTATTTTTTCGCGTGAGCGTGTGGTCTCCTCGCTCCGCAACGGAGCTATTACCGTGAGAACCTTTCTGGGTAAGCCAGAAGTTTTTGTGGCCGGTTATGATCAGTCGACTCCGTATATGCGTACTTTGTGGCGCAAGGCCTTACGCCAGCTGCCGTCAGCAAACATCAATCGTGTACTCATGCTCGGCCTTGGTATCGGGGCCTCGTTGCCTGAAATTCGCAAACGTTTTCCCGCGGCGCTCATAACGGTTGTAGACTGGGACCCAGTTATGGTGGGCCTTTTCCGGGAATTTTACCCGAGCGATGCTGCTGAGATCCTTGAGGGCGACGCCGCGGAAATTGTACCTCAGCTAAGCAGGCATTTTGAGCTTGTCTTGGTCGATCTCTACACGGGTCAGCAACCAGCGGCGATCTTGTATAAGGATGACATGGTTAGATCGATTGCTGAAGTTCTCACCCCAAACGGTTTTTGTATACTTAATGCCTTTGCTGATCTGTCTTTACTGTCGATCTTTGAACGTCAGCTCAAACACCTCAAGACTTGGAAATACCGCTATAATAATCTGGCGCTTTATCAACCTCGGGCTCACTAGCTGTTTATGTCTATAGCTAAACTTCGCCACACCACTGATGATGTTCCTGGCATTACCCGTAAACAGGTGGGGGAGGAGTTTATTTTTCTTGATCCCCGCGGCCGACAAATCAAGAATCAAAAGATCATTGATCGTTGTCAGAAGCTTGGCGTGCCACCGGCTTACACTGATGTTTGGATTTGTCGGGATCCCCGCGGCCATTTGCAGGCCACAGCTCGCGATGATCGAGGTCGTAAGCAGTATATTTATCACGCCGCCTGGAACAAGCACCGTGATGCCACCAAGTATGATCGACTACTTGAGTTTGCCGGAGTACTCGGATCGATCCGCGGTCGGGTGATGCGTGATCTTAAAGCGATCGGCATGCCCAAAGAAAAAATTCTCGCTACGATTGTAAAATTACTCGACACTACCTATATTCGTATCGGCAATGAAGAGTACGCGCGTGAAAATAAGTCTTATGGCCTGACAACACTCTTGAATAGGCACTTGAAGGGTCGTGGGGCTAGCATGCGTTTTGTTTTTAAGGGCAAAAGCGGTGTGGCTCATGAAATTCCCATCGAGGACAAGCGGATTCGAAAAATTGTGGCCCAATGCCAAGACTTGCCTGGCCAGGAGCTGTTCGGCTATCTGGGTGATAATGGCGAGACTCACGGTGTGGGCTCGGAAGACGTTAACGCTTATTTGCAGGCCATCACAGAGGCCGAGATCACCGCCAAAGATTTTAGAACCTGGCATGGAACGGTGCTCGCAACCACCTTCTTGGCTAATTGTGAGATCGGTGACACTGAGGCGGAGAGAAAACGTAGCGTGGTGGCTGCGGTGAAAACAACCGCCGAAGCTCTGGGGAATACGGTGGCGGTGTGTAGGAAATGTTATATCCACCCTAAAGTTATCAGTCTTTTTCTCGAAGGCGAACTTAGGCTTCCGAACGGAATTCGGGGTATTAGGCGTCGTTTTTCCGGTCTTTATGTAGATGAATTGCGGCTCGTGAGCTTGCTCGAGAAGTGGTAGTCAGACAGCCTACTTTTCTTCCTTAGGGATTTCGATCTCAGCCCAGACGTCGTCGCGTTTACAGTGAAATTGCGTCCAGTCGTAATATTTTCCCGTTGTGCCGCGTGATGTTTTTGTTGCCACGACGCCCATGTCGTATTCACATTCAGGACATTTCATAATAACTCTATTTTACACCATTTCGCTGGTCTCTATTTATGTCTTTGAGCCTTGACGCCGGCCTCACGGGCAATACGAGTTTTACGTAATAACTTTCGAGCGGCCATGGGGGGAGCGGGTTGGACGGTACGCTCGCTCAGGCTCGCTTGCAGGCGTTCAAGCAGATGAAAGGGGTGTTCATGCATGAAGTCTCCTTTGATAACTCGACGCACCTTATTCTGAACTCGAGTCTGGAGGTGGGAAAGTATTTCGTGTCCTTTCGGAGTGAAGATGTAGATATCAGCAATGGTGGCCTTATGTATTTGACGCCATAATTCAACGCGCAGCCGTCGCACAAAACGCCCAACGCGTTTGTCGTCGTAGGGCTCCCTCACTGAGCCGCTAGCCGCTGTCAGGGCCCGGCCTTGACCCATTCTGGACGTACGAGACTCAAAGAAGCCCTCGTTGTCAGTGAAGTATTCCGGCTTTTCTTCGATACGTTCAACGACCTTGAGGACGCCTTCGTGGGCAAAGTACAGGATTGCGGATACACGTCCCGTAACAACGAGCAGCGATGGTTTGTGAGTAAATTTTGGGAGATCTTTACGAATACGCATACTTTATGATCTATACTCCTTTTAGCGATTTTCTGCTCGGCGATTTCGACTGCTACTCTTACCTCCGCGACGGCCAATCTCAGCCATATGTTCGCGATCCTGACTTACCGCTTCGCCGCCCTTTCTGGCTACCTGTTCGCGTGTTTCCTGATTGGCACTGGCCAGACCGCGATGCTCGTTGTGAGTTTGATTAACCATAGGTGTGATCATTAAGAATGAGGGCTGCGCCTATTGTTGACAGTCGTCTCCTTGGCAAGCCCGAAGTAGCTCGAGCTCGGCTTCGAGCTTAGTTTTTTGCGTAGCGTAAGCGGGGTCATTGATGATATTTTTTAGCTGATAGGGATCCGTTTCAAGATCGTAAAGTTCTTGTTCGCCATTTTTGAAGCTAATGAGAATCATTTGTCCAGTGTGGACAGCGGTAAACGGCGAAAGTTGGCCCTGCCAGTTTTCTGATAGGAAGTGCTGGCGCTCGAACTGAGGATCTAACAATGATCGGCCATCGAGGTTGTTAGGCGTCGCAATGCCAGCTAGCGCAGCGATAGTTGGTGCGAGGTCGATGTTCAGCGCGAGTCGATTATCGGTCTGGCCGATCTGGTCTCGACCGTCGTATAGGTAGAGCGGTACATGGACCGACTCTTCATAAGGGGTCGATTTTCCAAACGGAATACGGTGCTCACCCCAGTGGAAACCGTTGTCCGCGATGTAGATGATGACCGTATTTTCGGCGACGCCAGCTTCGTTCAGAGCTTGGACGATAGTTTGTATTCCGTCGTCTAGGCCACGGAGCGTGCCGGAGGTTTTATCTTTGGTCACCTGGATACGAGTTTCTTCTGCCTCGGTGAGGAGTGGTCGGGTCTCGAACCACGACGATTTGTCGCTCACATCGGCTTCGTTGTAGCTCGGCAAATTTTCTTCGCCTGTAGTCTCGTTCTCGTATCGCGTTGGCGGTGTCACGGGGCCGTGGGGTGCATACGGCGTGTACATAACAAAGAACGGATGTTCGGGCTCTGCGGCCGCCTCCTTGATGAAGGCAGCTGCTTCAAGAGCTAGTAAGTCTGTCGAGTACACCTTGTCCGCATTGAGGTATGAAGTATTGCCCTCATATTTGTCGGTTCGGTGGCGAGTAAGTCGGAAAACAAAATAGCCGGGCTCGTTCACGAAGGCGTGAAAGACATCCCAGCCGGGTGGCTTGTAGGCGACATCCTCGTTGCTGTAACCGTTGAGGTATTTTCCGAACAAGCCTGTTTGATAGCCGGCATCCTGGAGCCAGACCGGCAGCGTGGCCGAGTCATTGAACTGATCGAAGCCTCCGTCTGGGGCAGTATTACTGAGCACACCATGATTATGTGCGTATTGTCCGCTCAGGATTGACGAACGCGAGGGGCAGCACAGTGGAGTGGTGACGTAGCCGCGCGTGAAGGTGGTTCCTTTGGACATCAGGTCTGCCAGAAACGGCATGGATTGAAGCGTATCGTAGCGCTGGTCGTCACTTACGATGAGTACGATGTTCGGACCCTCAATGGTTGGTCGTTTGTCTTCAACGTTTATGAACCAGTTGATGCTAATAACAGCCATAATTATGGCGATTGTTACAAACATTACTCCCATGGGGATTCGGTTCATACTCGGTCTTCCTACCACCACCTGGAGGGAAAGCAAATAGTTGTTCACAAAAACACTAACCTTAGTCAGCCGCACCACACAACACCGGCCCCAGAGGGCCGGTGTTATATCTCAGTAATTATGGCTGGAAGAGTTCCTCGGGGATGAAGCTCACTGATTGAACTTCGGGGAACTGTTTAGCAGTGGCTTCAATTTGATGCCAGAGTACGCCTACACGACAAGCGCCACCGCCGGTTTTGTTTTGTGGGTCATTGAATTCAAGGGTGAGATGACTGTTCTTGAGGTTAGCTCCCTTGAGTTCGAGGCCGGCCAGCGGATATTCCGTGTCAATGCCCTGTGCTTGTTCTTGAGCTGTCAGCTCGCCTTCGAGCAAGAGGCGGAGGGTGTCTTGAATGGGGGTCTTCGTCACGGGAATTTTTCGCTCTACGGCCACGAGTCCTTGCTCGGAACAGAGTATGTTACCGCTTGAGTCTCGGTCTTTATTAGCATCGTAGTAATACAATTTTACTGTGCGCTCATTTTTTACGAAAGTAACCGGGATGCGAATTTCGTCCGCGTGTTCAGGAAGACCTGAAGGATTGTCCTTCTCGAGGACGAGCAGACCCGTCTCAGTGCTCGGAGTCGTGAAGGTGAGCGTGGATACAAAAGGTACAAATTCCTCAGTCATCCATTCGTCTTGTGCTTGAGCGTAGGAAGCTCCCAACTCTTTACCGTCGGCATCGAGAATACGGACGGGGAATGTGGCTTCAAAATACCAGGTGCCTCTAGCTTCACCGGTGATGGTCAGCGGACTCGTAACACTGGCGTAGGGTTGAGGAGACGTTACGCGAATTAGTACGTCTTCTGTAGGGTTGTCAATGACCGGCGGTAGGCTGTCGTTGTTCTTTGCGACTACGAGATAAATAATTACTCCCACTATTACCGTAAGGATTAGGCCGACTACAGTTTTCAGGGCAGTTGAGTTATTCATAGTGTTTGTAGGTTAGTCGCCTTTGCTTCAGGAGTATCATTTTATGGCTAATTTGTCACGCAATCATCACCAACACAGAGGATGTACAAGAAACAGCTAATTAAGGAGTATAATCCCAGACATATGAAAAAACTCGTTTATTTTCAAGTTCTGTTTATCTTAGGTCTGGCTGTTATTTCGCCCAAACCTGTTAGTGCGGCCAATGTTGGGGACTTGATCACCTGTTCCGAGTTTTCCACGGTTTATTTTCTGGGAGAAGATGGTCAGCGTCACCCCTTCCCGAATGAGCAAACATTCCATAGCTGGTACAACGATTTTCATGATGTCGTGCAGATTTCGTGTGACGACTTGGCCACAATTCAGGTGGGAAGCACGGTGGTTTACCAGGCCGGAACTCGGCTCGTGAAACTGCCAAGCGTACCGACAGTTTACGCCGTTGAAGATGATGGTGTTTTACGCGCGCTATCGAGCGAAGAGCAGGCTGAGACGCTCTTCGGGGAAGATTGGGCTGAGCGCGTCGACGATCTTTCGGAGGCCTTCTGGCCGGATTTTGACTTGGGTGCCCCATTGATAGACGGGGAAATCCCCGAGGGGACCGTGCTAAGAGATGACGAAGGCAGCCTATTCCGAGTAGAAGGCGACGAAGCTATTGAAGTCGATGCCGTCCTGGACACTGATCAAGAGGACAATCTCCAAGAACACGCCCTTGAACTTGAAGATCTTGAGGACCGTCTCGGGGTGGCCTTGGCACTTATCCATGTAGATGCCGATCAAGCGGCCACGGTACTCGCTGAGATTTTGGAGAAGCTCCAAGTGATTGACGTTGATGACGATGATGAGGCTGAACTTGATGATATTGATGAGCTCGACGCCGATGACGCGGACGACGCCGATGACGCTATTTCAGATGCTCAGGAAGAAATTGCGGAGGCTGAAAGCGATATTCTTGAGGACCAAGAGGACGGCAAGGATATCAGTGCCTCCGAGGTCTTGCTTGCTGAGGCCAGAGTGCATCTAGCTGCAGCCGAGGCAGCCTTGGCCGTGGGCGATTTTGCACTCGCTGAGGACCACGCTGACGAAGCCAAACATGCGGCTATGTGGGCTCGTGGGAAGGCGGTGAGCAGCATTGATGATGGTGACGACAGTGACGAAGATGAAGCTGAGGACGATGACATACAGGACGAAAGCGAGGATGAGAGTGAAAGTGAAGATGATAGCAGCGGCGAAGGCGACGGGGACGAAGCCGATGACGAGTCGGTCTAGGTCATGAAAAAATACCAGCCCGAGTGGACTGGTATTTTTTGATGACAAGCATTACTCGGCAAGCCTAGCTACGTTTACCCCGAGTTCGTGCAGAATAACGTAGAGTTCTCGACAGGTTTTGTTGAACTCTGCTTGTCTGGCTTGAAATTCGGGATCAGACATTTTTTTGATCGTCTCTGGTGCCATGTAATCGACTGGTTCAGCCTTCTCAACCGCTACTTCGAGAAAACGTTTAGCCTTATCGGGTCCTAGCTTTTCAAGAGCCTGGCGGAGATGGCCCTTCTCTGACAAATAGTAGAGAGGTGTTTGTCGGTAGCTGTAATCGTTCTCGAGCATCTCTTGGGCCTCAGGTAGTTTTCCGGGCCCGAGGTCACGTAGCCGTTTAAGCATGCGGTTAGCACTGTCTCTAATGTCAGGGGAGAAGACGGCCCAAAGATTATTGGCATTATCTGTGCCTTCGCCGGCTTTGTAAGTTTGATATCGCTGGTCCTGACTCATGTCAGTCTCAGAAATAGCCTGGTCCTTGCCCATAGCCATGACAAGTTCAAGAGATTCTTGAGGGACGCCCTCATCCTCTAATTTCAAATACTTTTTTACGAGGCTATCGAATTCATACGCCTCTTGTTCTCTCAGGTCGGGTTGTCCTTCGCGATAGGGCATAACAGTTAAATAACTTTACTTCAGAAAGGGGTTACGCTTTACGATTGCTACTTGTGACCACCGTTTTCCTAACCCCAAGTAATCGCCAACGGGTAGTTGAGTGAAGAGCAGGAGTACGAGTAAATAGATAATGTGTTCATCGAGTATGGGATTATGTTCCGGGGGCAAGGAAGCGGCAAGAAACATGAGGGCCATCATGAGAGCTCCGGCGTAGCCAGCGATGCGGACGCCGATTCCTAATATGAGCGCTAGTCCGATGAGAAGCAACCCGGTCATGAATAGCCAGTCGACCAAGACGTTGCCGGCCAACATTTCGAACAGTGGTGCCAGTGGTCCGTGAGTAGCGAAGGTGAGATAGCCGTAAGTAGGTGAGACTCCGTCTATGAGGGCCTTACCTGGTTCAGTGGCAAAACCTAAGCCGAGGACCTTGTCGATAAAGGCCCAGATAAAGATCCAGCCCAGGCTGAGTCGGAGTAGTCCGAGGAGTGATTGCTCAAAAGATAATTTCATAGGTGCTGACAGTATACCGTTAAAGTTGGCTACTAATCTGCACATCGTCAGGCCTTATCAACATGTAGTGATTAAAATTCTTTCGCCATACTACGGGTAGTGTATGCTAGCGATAACGGTATGAACTCTTACACCGATGAGTATCGCTGTCAACGCTGTCAGAAGCTCTTATTCAAGGGCGTTCTGATTGAGGGCGACATCGAAATCAAGTGTAAGTCGTGTAAGGAGGTAACCACCGTCAAAGAGTCACGGTTTAACAATTTGTTGTGCATGATTGAAAACTGCCCTCATCGCGTTTACTGCCCATCGGCGCAAAAGACGACCTAATTCACCCTTACTTCCCAAAGAAGCCCTCGAGGCTCGCGAAAGCGGGTTTTTATTTTATTATGAAGACGATCATCACCTTGAAGGATTTTGAGCTGACCGAGACTCGGATTCCTGAGGTTGCGATTCCGGTGGATGCCATTACAACAGTGGATGAGTATCTTGATCGGCTTGACTGGCGCATTCACGCTAATGCTAACCAGGGCTATTCACTTGGTGGCATGATCTTGAATATTTCCGGGAAAATCATCGCCAATTATTGGTTGCATAAAATTTATCCAGAGTCAGTTCGTAGGGCGCACATTGAGGGTGATGTGCATATTCACGACCTGGACATGTTCTCGGGTTACTGTGCCGGTTGGAGTCTGCGTCAGTTACTCATCGAGGGCTTTAATGGGGTCTCGGGCAAGGTTGAATCCGCTCCTCCCAAGCACTTTGATACCGCTCTTGGCCAAATGGTGAATTTTCTTGGGACCCTGCAGAATGAGTGGGCTGGAGCTCAGGCCTTTTCCTCTTTCGATACCTTCCTAGCTCCTTACGTAAAAAATGACGGTTTAGATTACGCGGAGGTCAGACAAGGAATTCAGCAATTTATTTTTAATCTCAACGTACCTTCGCGTTGGGGCATGCAAACACCGTTTACGAATATCACGCTCGACTGGAATTGCCCGGCTGACATGCAAGATCAGAAGCCAATTATTGGTGGTCAAGAGCAAACGTTTACCTATGCTGAGTGTCAGCCCGAGATGGATATTATTAATAAAGCTTTTATTGATGTTATGGCGGCGGGGGATAGTAAGGGCCGCATTTTTACTTTTCCAATTCCTACCTACAATATTACGAAAGACTTTGATTGGGATCACAAAAACGCCCAGGGGTTATTTGAGATGACCGCCAAGTACGGCATTCCGTACTTTCAAAATTTTGTAAATTCAGACTTGAATCCGAATGACGTTCGCAGCATGTGCTGTCGGCTTCAGCTTGATCTTCGCCAGCTTAGAGCGAGAGGAGGTGGTCTATTCGGCTCGGCAGAGATGACCGGCAGTGTTGGGGTAGTAACCATTAACTTGCCGCGGATTGCTTATCTTGCCAGGACCAAAGAGGATTTCTTTGCGCGTTTGGGAGAACTTATGGAAGTGAGCAAGCTATCACTCGAGCTGAAGCGCGGAGTAGTTCAGAAAAATATCGACATGGGACTTTTGCCTTTCACAAAACGCTATTTGCCGTCGCTCAGAAATCATTTCTCAACCATCGGCTTGAACGGCATGAATGAGGCTTGTCAGAACTTGCTTGGTAAGGATTTCGATATCGCCTCAGCGGAGGGTAAAGCATTAGCTGTTGAGATCCTGCATTTCATGCGCGAGGAACTGGTGAAGTATCAGGCAGAAACTGGTCATATGTACAACCTTGAAGCAACTCCGGCTGAAGGTACAACCTATCGCTTTGCCAAGGAGGATAAGAAGCGTTTCCCGCACATCATTCAGGCTGGAACGAGTGACGCGCCGTATTACACCAATTCTTCACATCTACCCGTGGGTTACACTGATAATCCCCTCGAAGCTCTTCGTCACCAGGACGATCTTCAGACTCTTTACACTGGCGGTACGGTCTTACATCTCTTCTTGGGTGAGCGTATCCACGATTGGAAGATGTGCCGAGATTTCGTGAAGAAAGTTATTGCTAACCATCGATTGCCATACATTACGGTTACGCCGACTTTTAGCGTTTGTCCTACACACGGCTATATCTCGGGCGAGGTGAAGACGTGCCCGACTTGTCAGTCAGACTGCGAGGTCTGGTCACGCGTGGTTGGCTATTTCCGACCAGTGCAGGAGTGGAATAAAGGTAAAAAGAGCGAATACGCCGAACGCGAAGAATATCTCCCCCTTGTTCATGAAGAAGATAATGTATGCGTATAGCTGGCTATCAGCCCCTGACACTCATCGATTATCCCGGACACATTGCTGCAATTGTTTTTACCCAGGGCTGTGCGTTCCGCTGTGTTTATTGTCACAACCCAGAACTCATTCCGATCAAAGGTCAGGATGAGCTTAGTGAAGCTGCCATCCTGGCCCAGATTGAAAAAGATGCCAGTATGCTGGACGGTGTGGTAGTGACCGGCGGCGAGCCTACGCTGCATCCTGACCTGCCCAGCTTCCTCATGAAGATCAAAGCGCTCGGGTTAAAAGTGAAGCTCGATACGAATGGCGTTAACCCGAGACTGGTTGAAAGATGCTTGCAGCTCGAGGCGGTCGATTTCTTAGCTATGGACATAAAACATCGCTGGGACAAATATGCGGATGTAATTGGGGATACGCCGGAGATTGCGGTCGAGAATTGCCGTAAAACTTTTCGTATGATCCAGGATTGTGGCCTAGATCATGAATTTCGAACCACCATCTACTCGGCCCTGCATACTGAAGACGATATTCTGACAATTGCGAGTCAGCTCAAGCCGGATGAGTCGTATGCGCTCCAGCAGGTTCGTTATGACAAGACCCTGGTCCCGGAGCTAGAGCAAGCGCTCCCCCTAGATCTCGACCGGTTAACAGTCAAAATCCATGCCCAGTTCCCATCACTCAAGCTTGCCATAAAAATTTAGCCGCAAACACCAGCCCCGTCAGGCTGGTGTTTCAATAAGTAAACTATGTGGTGATTCTTAAGCCGATTCCCCGAAAGCTTCATCTTTATGGTCTGCGGTTGCATCGGCCTTGTGCGGTGGACGGTGCCATCGATATGATTCGGGGGTACGTACACGGTGGCGATGATTAGCGGTTCGTTCCCCGTATTGATGATGTTGTGTTTAGCTTTGGGCGATACGACTAACACATCGCCAGGCTTGAGGGCCGATTCCTGGCCTTCGATAATGGTTTTGCCCGTGCCTGATTGGAAGTACAGAACCTGCTCTACGTGATCGTGGGTTTCTTCGCCAATATCTTCGCCGACCGGGAGATTCATGATGACCAGCTGACTTTTGGCTCCAGTGTGAAGAACTTGCCGGAAGTATTGATTAGTCTTGGCCGCTTGGGCCAGATTTATTAGGTAGGACATAGAGCTCTAGCTAGTTAATGGTTACTGTGGCCAGCAGCTCTCGCATTTTATCAGGACTAATCACCGGTCCGTTCGGGCTGGTCATGAATACGCCGCCGGGTAGAGGGCCGTTAGGCGTATTCAGGTAGGCGACCAATTGGCCGGGTACGCCGGGGAATGAGCTTGGGCCACTGGCCTCCTGTCCTTGAAGGAGCAGGGCCAGGCCGTTTGCGAGGGGAACCTCACCAATAACCAAAGACTCGGGAACTTTTTGAGCAGTTTTCCCAAGGAACATGACATAGTAACCGTTTGCTCGTTTTTCATACCCCAGCACGTCGCCAGCATACCCGCCTCTGCCGAGGACATGTTCGGGATCGGTGGCTCTATAGATTACGGCTGGTTGTTCACTGAATTCGCCACCGTACTCCCAATAGTCTCCGATCTCGGGGTTTCCTGGGAATGAGATTTTATGCAAGACGATGGAAAAAATCCCCCAATCTTCCGGTGGGTTGATAGTAAAGCCAATCTCGCCCTCGGTTAGGGGCTCATTCGTTTCGAGCCATCCGGAAGCCCCCGAGGCGGTCGGGCCAGCCTGAGGAGCCTGACCGGTTTCCGTTTCGGTCGTATTCGTTGTCGACCTTGGAATGGTGCAGCCTGCGCCGAGAAGTATAAGGGTGGCGAAGGTGGCCATGATAAAGGTTTTAGACATATGTTTTTCGGTTAGGCACTTAGTGTCGATATACACCCGTATACAGATGAAGGCTAGAGGCGTTCGGAAGGGGGCTATCTTCAGTCGAGTTACCTCATGCAAACGAAACACCAGCCCACTAAGAGCTGGTGTTTCGTTATCTTATTCCTCGACCCTAACCGCAAAGACTATTAAGCGTTCGTTGTACTGTCGAGCTTTTTTGTTCCAAGTTCCCGTACACGTAATGAGACTAAGGTGGGCTAGGCCATCGTTCGAGCTGAAAACCTCGGTCGAATCTGCTGTTGGATCAAATTTTCGAAGTTCACGAACGATAAAGACGATGTCTTTTCCTGAGGCATCCTGAATGGTGATAGCGTCTCCGGGTCTGACCTGATCAAGATCGGCGAACACTCCCGTAGTGTTGTCCCACCAATCAACGTGTCCGGCGATAGCTGCGCTTCCAGCCTGCCCTGGACGAGCTCCTAGTTGATACCAGCCGGCGTTCTGAGGATCCTTGGGTACATCCATGGCACCGGTAGTTGTTAGGCCGACTTGTTCGATGGGGGCGTCGAGAGCGATACTCGAGATTTTGATATGGACCGGAATCCCGATTTGCTCAGCCTCGACGACCAGAGGTAGTGGGGGAGTCCCCGAGGAGACTTCGGAGGCGATGACATTTTGTAAGAGCAGAAAAGTGCAGACACTGAACAGACCTGCGGATACAGTAAGTATCCCGAGTCTTTGGCGGCGCGTTGTTTTTCTGAGAACGTCTACGTTAAGCATTTTTCTCAAGGATCCGTTAGGTGGTTCGCTTCTTTTTGAGCAGCAAGTAACCAACGAGTGAGATCACGCCGAGGCTGGCGGCGACAATCGGCCAGACCAGCATGCCAGTTGTAGGGGCCAGGCCGGCGTTTGGCAGGGTTGGCAAGGCGGCAGCCACGAGCACGGTGACAACTGCGAAGTCGGTAGCCATCATGTCATTAGCCTCGCCTGTCACTGTAACTGTATTAGTGGTGTTGCTAGTGATATTTGAGCTACAGGTGTGTACCCACGATTCGTCGCTCTCGAGTAGACCATTATCGTTGGTGTCGCCAGAAACGTAGGTTACAGGACTGCATTTATTGTCGCTGATGGTTACGTTGCTCAGGGTTTCTGTACCTGGGTTAGTGATAGTTTCGGTATAGGTAACCAGGCCTCCGCCAGCGAGCAAGGTGAGCGGGTTCGGGATTTTTGTTACGTGAATCAGTGGTGGCACAATCGCTTCGCCAACCACGACAGTAGCGGTAGCCACATCAATAGCGTTTAGGCCATTGGCCCAACCCGAGGCCACGACGGTGTTGGTATGGGTCGAGGACAGGGTGTTGGTACAGCTGTAGGTCCAAGTCTCGGTGAGATCTAGGTGGGTGTCGCTATCACTGTCACCTGACACGTATGTCGGCACACAGGTGTTGTCGGTCATGACAATGTCGGTCACGGGAACTGTACCGATGTTGTACAGGGAGTAGGTGTAGGTGACCGTTCCTGGACCGTCAGGCAGAGCGAGAGGGCTAGGAACTTTTACGACCTCGATAATTGGTGGCACCGGAGGAATGATTATCGGCGTACCGATGTCGTCATTTGTCAGCACACACAGCAGATGTTGTGCTCCCCTGAGATTCATGAAGCCGAATTCGTCACAGTCACCAGTGAAAGCTTGGGTGTAATTAGCGTTAGAGGTTTCGCTGACAAAATACTGACTAGGGTTAGCAGGGAGGGATGTAGTAGCTCCAGATAACACCTGAGTGTCGTTGATGAAGAGGGGGAAATCTTCGATCTCTTGGGTTCCGCCGTTATCGTTGATAACGATTTTTACTACGCTGATCGTGCCCGTGTATCCCGACGAACCGCTATCCGGTGTGGTGGTACATGTCGGTACGGTTACGGTGGTGTTGTTGAGCGTCACGGCACCGTTACGAGCCAGCAGTCTGCCGTTGACGGTTGAGCCGCCATTATCGGTAATTGAGGTAAGGGCTAGGATGTTACCCGCGAAAGTTGTCCCCGTACCCAGAGTCGCAGAGCTACCTAACTTGCCAAAAGACGTTACAAGCACTGGCGCCGTTGATGAGTGACACGGTACTTCCGACTCCCGTGATCAGAGTTGAGCCTGATTTGAAGATGAAGACCGCGTTAGCATTGCCCTGTCCATTAAGTGTCAATGTTTGTCCAGCCGCAATTGCCAGCGAGTTTGGAGCGTCATTGTCTTCGTAAACACCTGCGTTCAGAGTCTGGCCACCGAGGTCGGCAGAGATTACACCTGATGTTACTTGGCTAGCGGCAGTATAGGCTGCCGTTAAGTCTGTTTTAGCTCCATTGACTAAGCCAGGATTATTACCCGAGGCACCATCCGGACCAGTGGCGTCAACCGCATAAATAGTGCCGCTGACTTCTGCTGAGGTTAGCTGGGTAATATTAGATCCGGCAGCTGGGCTCAAACCCACGTCTCCAGTAATTACGGAGGGATTTGTATCCGAAATGGCTGTGCCCGCTAAGACTGCAAAGGTCTCGGCCGTGCTCAGATCAACGGTCGTGGCGGCCAGCACATCAATAGGTTGAAGCGCACTAATAACTAAAGCCAGAGCCATGAGGCTACCTAAAACGCGTTTAGATGATTTCATGAAGGGGTAGTAATGCTACCTGGCACTAACCCGTGGTTAAGCTGCCACCGCAATTATTTATTGCTTGTACGATAGCACGTTATTGTGCTATTAGCGGTTTTATTGCACAGATAGCTTTAAGAGCGTAATAAAATTTTTATCTCCTGAAAGGTGCTATCCTGCCAGGATTAACGATTAATCTTAAGTGTAAATTTTTTATGGGCATAATTTTGTGGATCATTCTCGGTGCCTTAGCCGGTTGGATCGCTTCCATGATCATGAAGACCAACGCTCAGCAGGGTTTACTTATGAACATCGTGGTCGGCATCGTTGGTGCTTTACTTGGCGGGCTTGTCATGTCACTCATTGGCGGGGAAGGAGTTACTGGTTTCAATCTCTGGAGCTTGCTCGTGGCTGTTATCGGTTCGGTGATCTTACTTTGGGGCGTAAAAATGTTACGCCGCGTTTAGTGCGAGCGGTTTCAATAAAAAAACACCTCCGACGTAACGTCGGAGGTGTTTTTTTTATTGTGCGCTCGCGAGAGTAGTTTCTTTGAGGTCGGTAAAGACGACAAAGCGCTTTGTGTAGCTATTGGTAGCTGGATCAAGAACGCCGCTACAGGTAATCAGGTTCAAATGAGTGCCGTCAGCTGAGGTAAAAATTTCTGCGGCATCGTCGGTTGGGTTATACAGACGTGTTTCACGAACAACGAAAGCTGTCGAAAGGCCTTGGGCGTCGACAACAGTGATGACATCGCCAGTCTGCACTTCTTCCAAACGGAGAAAGACGGCAGTTGTATCGTGCCAACGATTATGACCGCCAATAACCGCACTGCCGATTTCGCCAGGACGTGGTCCCGGGCTATACCAGCCAACAGCTACGGTGCTGTCGGGAATGGCCATGGCACCTTCTGGCGTCATGCCGACATTTTGAATACTGGCATTAACACCAATACTTGGGATCGTGAGATATGCACCTGCTGGTGCTGTTACTGTCGGTATGGAAACTGTTTCAGGAATAGTCATCACGATCTTTTGAGGTGCGGCGATAGCTACGGGAGCTTCTACAATGACAGCGGGGGAAGGCGCAACTGCCTCGACAGCGGGGAGCGTGTGAGTTTCGGGAGCAGCCAAAGGATGAGTTGCAAAAGTATGTGAAAGCAAAAGCGCGAATTCAAAAGCAAAAATTACCAAGAAAATACCTTTTGGAAGTTTTTGCATAGGTGGGGAAAAGGTTCCAACGGAACCAGGAAATATAGCATCAAAATGCCGTTTCGTCAATGATTTTGGGCCTAATTAGGGCTAATTTCATTGACTTTTTGGCAATTTTGTGCTATAATGTTCAGTTACTTAATTCGCATATCTGC
>ERZ1292633.3223-Hain-H41-02um-R1-3223-length-16078-cov-6_pt1 | contig 16078 bp, 2 predicted proteins | sample MGYA00564406_ERZ1292633 | MGnify/ENA primary metagenome ERZ1292633 (study PRJEB36523, sample SAMEA6512639) | groundwater metagenome | collected 2019-01-08 | study: AquaDiva: Metagenomics assemblies of 32 groundwater samples | reverse complement strand
GCCCCGATGTCGATGGGTTGATCGGTGACAAAGAAGCGACCGATGGACTGCGCCACGAACTTTTCGAGCGCGGCCGTGAGCCGATCGGGTCGGAGGCACCGGAGAATGAGCAGCCGCTGAAACGGATTGAGCGACTTCCACTCCCCTGGCATCTTCTCGTCCTCAGGCTTTTCCGCCTCAGACCACAAGCGCCAGCGGTTGTTCTCAGCGATCTCTCCAGGCAAGGTTTGCATCGGCGGCGTGGTGCCATCCACGTCCGCAAGGGCCATTACAGCAGCCCAATTCGCCTCCGGACACCACTCACGAACCGATTCTGGTCGGTCCTTTGGCTCAATGACCTTACGCGTCCCTCGAAGTAAGAAGTCCAACTGCCGCCGTTCAATTTCATTCTGCCTCGATAGGATGGCAAAGCACAGCATCGAGGAGAAGATGAGCTTGTGCCGCTCAAACAAGCCCCGGGCGACGTATGCGTACACGTTTTCGGTGACGGAGCCAACGACGTGGCGCACGCGTTCGGCAACGTTTCGTGGGTCGGCGGGCTTGGCGGCCTTGTCCAGCGCTTTGTTGAAGACTACCATGTACGCCTCCAGCGAATACTGGTACATGTGATCGATGCGACACAGGAGGTCGAGCTGGAAGAACAGGAGCGCCCCGCGCGTGGCGACGAGCCGGTAAGACTGGCGGCTCGTGGCGATGGACGTTTGCGTGTCAATGGCCAGTGTCATACTCTTGTTGATTTCGATCGCCTTGCGCTTCGTGTTTTCAAGATTCTCCACGAGCGCGACGTTCTCGAGAATGTCACCGGTGGCGTTCGACAGCTCGAACAGCAGGCCATCTTCGCACTGCTGCAGCTCGATGGTCATGGTGTTCATGTGACGGATGAGGGTCACTCGGCGCTCTTCGAGGTCGGGCCGCTCTTGGTTCACCACCACCGCAAGCAGTTGATCTTCGAGGCCAAGCTCGGTGACCATGAAATTGATGAGCGTCGTTTGGGCGTTGATTTCGGGCTTGTAGTGCGGATTGGACATGCGCGTCTGCAAGAATAGGCGGAATTTTTTGTGGTACTCGACTTCGTTGCCTCCGATGCGGATCATGGTTTTCGGCCCACGCCGGAAGGTCACACGCCCCAGCACGTTGTCCAGCACCGGGTCCAACGACTCTCCGATGGTTTCTATCATGCACGGCCACCCCTCCTCGACGCACTGCGTAATCTTGTGGATCCACTTAAAGCTCCCGGGTTGAACGACCACCAAGTGGTTGCTCTCCTCGCGGGTGCGGATCCACTTTGCGCCCTGCAACTGTGGGTCGATCATGAGCGGCCAACGAGAGCAGTTCGTCATGATCGAGCCGTTTTGCACGCTGACCGCGTCGTTCGGCAAGCCCTCGTTGTTCCAACCGGCGATGTTGGCCTCGTTGGTCAGAATGCCGAGGATGACGTCCAGGTTCGGCGTCATGGGCACTTCGCGCCGCAAAATGTCAACGGTCCACTTTTCCTTGACGATCTTGTCGCGCAAATCTCGGCTAAAGGGTCCCACGTAACTGACGAAGGCTGATGCCAGGAGAACGTCACCGATCAGCATCTCACGCTGCCGCTTCAGCTCCTCGATAGTCTTCGCCCAGCGGATCTTTTCATCGCTGAGACCGCCAACCAGGCGCTCCGCAAGTCCCATCTTGTCCTTGGTCTTCTTTGCTTTGGCCTCGATCAAATTGGATGTGTTGACCGCATCGTCGTATTGACGCATCAGTCCATCGAGCTTGAGTTTAAGGTCACTGACCTTGTCCTGAATCTTGCGCAGTGCCGCGCGGCTCTTTTCGAGCCGCTCGTTGGCCTCCGCGAGGCGCTCCTCCTTGGGGCGCACCTGCAGCCGAACGCTGTGGTATTTATTCATCGCGATGACCCATTTGCAGAGGCCGCTGGCCGCGAACGACTTCGTGACGACGCTCGCGGGGTCGAAACTCGGATTGGTCACGTAGAGCTGGACCGCGTCGACGGCCGGCTGGGGAATGTTGTCCTGGTCGAACCCCTCCAGGTCCTTCATCCACTGCGTGACGTTGGCCATCATCTGCTTGCATGCCGCCCAGTCGCGCTGCTTCAACGTGGGGATGCGGCGGGGGTCGCTCGTGAGCACCTTGACCGCAGCACAGACCATGACGACGTCCTCCGGGGGGCGCGACATGGACTTGAGCTCGGTCAAGCTGTTCTTGTCCAGCGTTTTCAGCGCGGCGAGGGCCTCCTCCACGAGAGGCCGGGCAGCCGCAAGATCTCGCTGGCAGTCGGATTGAATGGCCTCGGCCTCCTGAGCGATCTTGACGGTCTTGGCCTCCTCGACCTCCGCGATGGCGGACTGATCGGACACGATGGCCTTCTCTCGGCCAACGGTTTCCAACAGACGTGCCGTCTTTTGGCGCGCTTCTTCTACTTCCAAGGACTCGCGCTGAAGCACCGTTTGCAATTGAGCGACCTGCACACTGGCCTCGCGGATTTTGTCGCAGCCGACGACCAGCCGGTTGTTCTTGTCGTCGTTTTCTCCGCGTTTTCGCGCCAGAAGCTCTTTGTAGAGGTTGATCAACTCCAAGAAAGATTTTGGCGTCGTGTAGGCGCGACGCTTCGTCGATCGGTAGTATTCTTCGCACGTTTCAGTCACGCCGATGTGGCACTCGGCCATGAACTCCGCGACATTGGTCACGCGCTCGACGGAGCCGAGGCCGATATCGTTCAAGAATCGCTTGGCGACGCTCTGAAGCGCGGTGCGCGGCCACGGTTGGAACCAATCAATGACGGTCGTGTTCGACAGCGCAGGGAACTGCCGGCACCACGTGGCGAACGTGCGCGAAAGGGGCGAGAAACACAAGACGATGTGCAAGTTGGAACGGACCTTTTCGATGAAGTACTCGAAGCATACATCCGCGACCCCGTAGTCAGGGTTGCCGCTGGCCTTGACCTCGTTGGTTATGGCGCTGACGATGCCATCGCGCTCGTCGCCGATAAACAACTCGGGCACGTTGCCGCTGTTCAGCATGTCGTTGACGTAGACCAGCATGTCCTCCGACACCATTTGAAGATCGGTCAGAATGAAGGAGTAGACAGCGTTTTTCAGGCCGCATTTTTTGTAGAGCTCTTGCATATCCACACGGAATTCGGGCAATCCGTAGGTACCCGTCACCTGAATTTGGAAAATTTCGAGCTGATTGATGTACGACGCAAGACGAGCGAGCGACTGCTTGCCGCTACCGCCGACGCCGACGAGAAGTGCGTTACCACGAGGGTTGCTGGTGATACGGCACACGCGACAAACGTGCTCCACGGCGTCCTGGAACAGCACGAGGTCCATGCGGGCGTACTGGCTATTGTAATCGACGAGCTTCTTCCCAAGGTACGAAAATGCCTCCGACGTCTGAATTTCATCGTAAACGCCTTCGAGACCCTCCTTTGTGGTCGTGAACGGCGCCCAAATGGTGTCCTTGGTAACCTCCCATTCGGCGGGTGGCAATTCGGGGAACGAGGCACGTTGCTGGGCGAGGATGATTTCATCAAACTTGACGAGGTCAGTGTCACGAGGCATGCGATCTCGGAAGGTGCGGACACACTCGTTGTACCACATGCGCGCGAACGTTGCCGGCTGATTGTGAATCTGGGGCAGCGACTTGGTGAGGCCCTGGAAGATGTTACCCAATTCGCGCATGTTCCACTGGTAGTGGAATAGCACGGCCGTCGGCAGGAACACCTTGGTGATCTGCGTGTGGAGATCGATGGTAGCGTAGGTGATCGTGTCGGCGAGCTGCTTCACTTCGGCGGGGAACTTGGCCAAGTGGGCACCGAAAATTTGACCGTAGATGCGGTACAAGTCGGCACGCTCTGGCATCGATGTGGCGAACACTGCGAAATGCCGTTGAAGCCGATCGAGCACGTGGAAGGTGCCGGACTTGGGATTCATCGCCGCGACATAGCGTACATCGACGATCTCCTTGAGCTGGATCTTGATCCGATCGTACCAGCAGCCGTAGTTAATGTGTTGCTGCATGAGCGCGATGGCGTCCTGCGTGCCATACTTGTCCGGGTTTGGCATGTTGAGGTCGTCCATGAAGAAGACGAGCTTCTTGCGGTTCGGCGGACCGAATTGTCGACCTGTGCGCTTTTCGAGGGACTGTTCCATCACGGTTTGCAACGCGTTGCTGGATGTTCGCGCGTTGAACGCGATGACGCGGAAAATCGTGTGAGCGTTGTCAAGCCCACGGAGCTTCGTCAGCATGAGACTCGACTTGCCTGTACCCGCAGTGCCAACCAGCAGCACGGGCTTCGCATTGTCCACGAGCAGATTCATCAGCCTTGTCATGCGGGTTGTCTCGGCGGTGGGCACCGTCATCGAGGCAACGGGAACGTCGGGGTCATACTGGAAGGGTTCCACCAGCGTGCTCCATGGCTTCAGCTCATAGCGGTCGCTGGCGTCGATGTAGTAGTCGAACACCGTGCCCACTTCGCCCATCTTCACGGCAGGATTCTCCTTTCGCCACCAGTTGCTGAACAACGTGCGGAAGTCGACCCGGCCGTCGGAAGAGAGGGGTCCCCCGAAGCCCCAGACCAGCGCGAAGACGAAGTACTTTTCGTACACTTCCGCGGGCTTGTCTTTCCCAATGTGCTCGAGCAAGCCTTCCAAAAGGTAGCAAATGGTCTGCACGATGTTGATGTCCATGCACGGGACAATCGTTTTGCACGTGCGCTTCCAGAATTCGAACGTGGGCCCCATGTACTTGTCGAAACAGCCTTCAATGTGGGTGGATTCACGTTCATCGGCACGGGTTGCGAGCCACTTGTCCTTGAAGGGTCCCCAACCTAGATCGCTCTCGTTGATGAACACGACTCCACCGCGTGAGACCGTTGCCGGAGATGCGTTCCGGAGGTGACTGACCTCGAAGATCATGCGCATGCTTTCGGTGAGCGGAATGCGTTCGTTCGAGACGAGCGTGAGCATCTTGTTGTCGTCCATGACCGTGTTCATCGACTCAATCCACTCGGCGTCGATGATCCCGTCGAGCACGATCCACTTGGAGTTCTTCTTCCCGTTGCGCGAATCGATCGCGAACTGACGGAAGATGTTGCTGAGAATGCCGTCGCGCCACTCTTTGCTCTGGGGGTGAATGTACCCATACAGCTCGTTCGACGTGATGGCCTTGGGATTGATCACTTGCGTCGCACACTTGTCCCCGAGTTTGTGCAAGCCGAGCTGCAAACATTTCCAGACCTGCGTCTTGCCGCAGCCGGCGGGACCGAGAATGAAAACAGAGTGTCGCACATGCAAAATTTCTTCGTATTGCAGGCCCTTCAGGATGAAAATTTCTTGGTCGCCGGGGAAGTTGCCTAGCTCCTTGCAGGCAGCTTTGAGCGCATCGGAGAGTTCCGGCTTGTCACGCTTCTTGACCTCGACATTTGGGAACAATGCCCGGATCAGCCCCATGAACACGTACACGTCGTCTTTGCTCAACTTTGCCAAGTTGGTATCTCGAAGGGCTCGCATGAGAACTTTGCGTTCCGGAACGTCGGGATCCGAGCGCTTGAGCGCGCCGGCGATGTACAGCACCGACTTGACGGCACGAAGACCCCAGTCGTAGTGATCTTGCGGACTGAGCAGCTCTTTGTTCAGCTTGTAGAGCGTCACGAATTTGAGCGCAAGGTCCTTGGCGTCACCAAAGCCCTCGGCTGCGAGCATGATTTCGCAAATGTTTTTCAAATCCGGGACGCACATGGCGCACGGACGGAACAGCGACTTGATATTTTCTGGCAGCTCTGTGCGGCCCGCGTAGCCGGGGTTCATGGTGATGAAGATGCCCACCGAGTGGATGATGCCGATGTCCTCGTCCATGAAGTTGAAGCGCTTCTTGTTGGCCTTGAGCGCGTTGAGAATGCGGCCGACTTGCGTCGCGACCACCGAGAGCACTTCGATGGAGATGCGGTTGAATTCGTCGAAGCATCCCCAGGAGCCGCTCATCGCTAGCCCCTTGAAGATTTGCCCTAATGTGATGTAGTTCATCTGATCGGAACAGTTGAACACGTAGCATGCAATGCCCAGGTTACGCGCGAGATCCTTCGTGGTCTCCGTTTTGCCCGTTCCTGCCGGCCCCGCGGGCGCGCCGCCTCGCTTGAGGTTGAGCGCCTGCGATAGCGTGATGTAACAGCGATCGGTGAGCTTCGTGATGACGAGGCAACCGCAGAGGCCGATGTACTCGTAGCCATTGACAAAGTCCGCGTCACAGATGGCCACCGTGGACCCCCTCGCCTCGTCGAAGCGATAGCGAAGCTGCGACTGCCAACTGAAGGCGTCCACGGCGTCGGTTTTCTCGTCCACCAGCTGTTGGATGATATCGCGACTGTGCACGTCAATCGTGATCAAGTGCACGAGCATCTTGCGTTGGTTGGAGTCGCGGTCGAGAAGCACCTCGCGAATGAGGGTGTCGAGCTGTTGCTTCTGCGCTTTGAGGAAGTCCTTCATGGCGGTCTCGGTGCCCTCTTCCAGTTGCCGGAAAGCGGATTCGCACTCCGTCGTGAACCAAGTGCGACTGGCAACGATGACGGCCTGGCAGGGATACATGTAGATCCACTCGGTACGCGCCTTGTCGGTGTACCCAACATTTGCCTCGGAGATGTGCTGCTTCATCGTGACCTGCATGACGTCGATGCAGCCGGCCAGCCAGCTCTCGACCGGACCGTCGCAGATGTAGTCCTTGGCCAGCCGCACGTGTTCACCTTGAATGCTGACCATCTCCCACACTTGTTTCGGGTGGACGGAGGGTGGAGCCGGAGCGGCAACATTGGCCAGCGAACTCTCGTGCCCCGGTGACGCCGAAGCCGGCGTCAGTGGTGACGAGTTGCCGAGCAGCGGGTTATTGTCTAACGCAAAATACTCGACGCTGTCGACGATCTTACTCATGTGGATCATGACGGCCCGAGGGTCTGACCCCTTCGATAAGATGTCCACGAGGTCTGCCGACGACACGAAAAAGAACCGCGGGAAGATTTTCCGCTTGGTTTCGAGGTATTCGGTCAGCGACTTCTCACAGGAGATCAAAATATCCTCCATCTGTTGTAGGTAGGACTCGAGCTCACCCGTCTTTTGCAGGCCATCCAGGAGCACGGACGTGCACAAAACTTCAATGATTCCCCGGTAGTGAAACGCGACCCGCATCAAGTTGCGGAACATTTCGTCGACCACGGCAAAATTTCGCGCATCCTCTGGCAGCTGCTCGCGAATATCAGCCGACAGCACGAAAATCGGGTACAAGTTCACCCACTTGCGCTGTATCTCAAGCCACTTGTTGAGGCACGTGTCGACCACGCCAAGATTACGCTGCCACAGTTGCACGGAGTCCAAGAAGTACTCCACGAACCGGTTCGCGAGCATGCCTTGCAAGGTGTTGTTGTCCGCCTCGAGCTGTTCGATAATGGCGTCCACTGGTGCGAGCAGGGGGATGTCATATTTGGCGTTCATCTCGTAAGTCAGAAGCAATTTATCCCAGGTGTCAATGATCTTTGTCAGAGACCGTTCGATCGTGAGCTCGCGTTGCGCCTTTTCGACCACGTTGTAGACCTCTTCGGCGTGGTCATGAAGACCAAGGTTGATGAGGCTCTCCAGTGTAAAGCTCGGGTCGCTGCTGGGATCCAAGGGCGCCGCGGTCACCGATCCTGTGCGCTGAAGCGTAGCCGTCGACACGGCTTCACCACTGTCGCGGGGAGTGCTAACCTCTCTGGCTGGCTGCTTCGACGCGCGCCGTCCTGGAAGCGAGCGCTTGGTGGTGGCGAGAAGGCTCTGCCAGTGCCGGGGCCGCATCGCCGGAGACCGCAGCTCGGCGCAGAGCGGCAACGCTTTGGCCATGTTAGCCGCCTCGCGCTCCAGACCCTTGAACACGGGCCAGTCGCGAGCCTTCATTGGCAGCGTGCGGAGTTGCTGCTGCTGGAACTTCTTGATTTCGTCCAGGAACGAGTCCACGTCGGCCGTGAAGAAGGAGCTAGACATCCAGTTGCGGAAAAGATGGTTGACATGGTTCACGAGGTCCCAAACCTGCTTCAGCGTGACAAGCTCTGCGCGGCAGTCGCGCAGATCGCGGAAGTCCGTTGCGGTGAGTTCGAACAGTTCTTGCAGCTCCCAAATATCGCGCGCGCTCTTGTCGAGCAGATTGAAGCGGAGAGCCCAGGCATCAATTTGATCGTAGGAGCTGTCGGGCGCCAACGCGTAGCTGTAGAGCTGGTGGTTGTGCAGCTCGGCGCCGACCTCCGCGAGGCTTTCCTCGAACAAGGTCGCCTCATCCTTCATGCGCTCCGCCTCGCGATCCTGCGCACTGCTATTTTGCTCTCGCACGTTGAGTGACCGGCGGTACACGATGGTCCACGCCTCCAGCGCAGGCTTCCGCAACTCCTCGATCTTTTCTACCATCTCGAGGCTCACAGATCGCGGGGCATGCTGCTTCAGCATGATGGACACGTGGGCCATCGGCTCTATCATGTTCGACACGCGAACATGTCGCTGTCGGCAGTCGCGGATGCAGCGGAGGACCGCCTTGAGCGAGGCGATGTCGCCGTCCAGAACGTCGCGGCCTAGTCCCTTCTCTGCGGATGACATGAACGCGTACAAGTCGTTCAAGTCCGCCATGACGCGGCCCGTTAGGAAGCGTATCAGGGCGTCGCGATAACGCACGCAGAGGTCTAGGAGGCTGTGCTTCAGCGGCTTGGAATCAAGTTTCAGGAATCCGACGGTGCAAGTCGGAACGAGCGACTCTAGTTCGTCTTCAAGTTCCTCACACTTGGTGATTTCTCGTTCCAGGTCGGCCATCGGAACGCCGAAGTAGTCGACCGGAGTCACGGCGCCATCGGACACCGCTGCCACGGCAACCACGGCAGGGGCACCACCGTCTTCACCAGCCTCTTCGTCGTCGGGCACGACGACCTCCTTCACCGAGCTCGACCGGGCCGTCAAAAACCTGCGGAACCTCGCCTGTGGAGGGGCCTCGTACAGAAATTGGTACTTGAGGTACTGCGCCATGACGTCCCGGGCGCGGTGCGTCGTCTCATCGACCTGCCCGCTGAGGTCTCGCAGCAGACCCTGAACCACAGGGTCGTGCAGCAGCTGCGCGTCATAGTGCACATCCGCGGAAATGCTGCACTGCGAGGACGTGCCTGCTCGACTCCCGGGCGGCTCGGCGAGGCGGAGAAGATTGAGGATGCTCGAGACGAGCTCATCTAGCATGAACTCGAGCGTCAGCAACGGGGTTGGAGCCGGAGGCGGCGACGCATTGCCCGCGTGGACTGCCACGTCGAACTGGTAATGCTTGCTCGGAACCACGGGATCGAACGTGATATGAGTCTCTTGAAGCTCAAATCGAGACGCGACGGGCTGATCAATCGCCTTTTGACCAGGCTTGCGAGGCGACATGGGCGACAAGGCTGCAGCGGCCGGGGCGGGCTGGCTGGCAGCCGGCTGCCTTTTCCCCTCCGTCGAAGGCGGGGTCCACAGGATGAGCTTCACGTCGAGCAGCGGCACGCCGTTGTTGCTGGCCAGCCAGCGTTCATCGAGTTGATCCCTCACGTGCTTCAGCGACGACGCGGTGCTCTGCGCCAAGGCGCGCTCGACGTGCTTCGATGCGAACGTGATGTACTGTTGCCAAATCGTGGCCTCGGAATTGAGCTGCGGCAAGGTGAGCTGCGCCTTGAGGCTGTTGACGACCTGGAACGTGTCGTCCATGAGTTGGTGGACGCGGTTGACGATGGCCTTCATCTTTGCTTCCCGACTGGCGCAATGCTCGCGCAGCTTTTTGCGGAAGTCACCTTCGGTCATCACACGGAACGCGTCGGTGCCCTTCGCCCCCGCCCCTAGAGGGAGGAACTTGTCGTCACTGATGAACTCCGCGAAGCTCTCCCATATTTTGACAAGGTTGGACTGCATCGCGGTCACCACCACGTGGAGGGCCTCCACCTCCGCGATCGTCGACTGGATGTAGGCCTCCACCGCGTCCGGGCGTGACCACTGCAGCTCCGACAAACCCCGTGACAGCGTGCCTTCCAGCTGCGTCCACTCGTGCTCAATGAGAGCCTTTTCACAGGGCAGGAGTGTCGCCTCCATGGTGTTCACACTGTCGCACACGTGCTGCAGCTGAAGGACGAAATTGCGGAGCGTCTCTCGTTGCTTGGTGATCGCGACGACCTGCGGTGGGATGGTAAACTGGTCTTCGTGCTCTTGCGCGAGAAGCTCGACGTAGTTGACTTCTTTCAGGGTGCGGACCACGAGGGGGTCGAAGTTGACGGCGTAGATGAGCTTGACGCTCGCACTGGAGTCGCCGAAGGCCCCGCCGGTGCTCGCCACAAAGAGGCGCTGTGCGTTCAGGTAGGCCGCGCCGAGTTCGGGTGTGGCATGCTGTAAAAAACTTAGCGCGCTTTGGCAAACCTTGAAGTTTGGCGGTGTGTTCATCGTGAGCGTCTGCAACACGACGGAGCCAGAAGGCGCGAGCAACCCGCCGCTGGTTGAAGCGCGGAAAGAGTCTCCTGCGTTCGGCGATGCCCCTCGAGACGACGTGGTCGCCAGAGCGGTCGAGGTACCCGCAGCAGGAGGCGGCGGCGCCCGAAGAAGTAAGAAGGAACGCAAGCGCTCCATGGACAATCCGCCGACGTTACTCGCCCACGCCTCGTAGGTCGATTGCATAAAGCTCCGAAGATTGTTCCTCAAGGCTTCGAATAGCCGGAAGGTTTCCTCCGCGGAGTCAGTCTTCAGAACGTGCTTTCCGAGCTCCAGCATTCGAGGATGAGCGACTTGAACGCGCTGCAGGAGGGAATTGGCCCAAACCAGAGCGCCTGAAGTTGGCGGCGTGTTGGGCAGCTCTGGCGGATGATCCTTCTGGCTCACGAACTCTTCCTGCACGGTGAGCAGATCATGTCGCCAGACCGCGAGGACGTGCGGCTGGTGCGCGCTCCATTCATGCTGCGCGACAACGCGGTCGGTGAAACCGTCGAACGAATCCACCACTTTGAACGAATTCGGCAGGCTGACCAAGTTGTCGTTGAGAGACCGTGACAGCACCGCGGCGAGGTGGCGCTCCGCCTCGGTGACGCGCTGTTGAAACTTGTTGTAGTCTCGCTCGAAGCGTGGATCGTCAATGTCGAGCATGTCGTATGTGGCGGCTTGCAGTTCGTTGAAGTGAAGCATAAAATGCGCCTGCAACTGGTCGATTTCGGCGCACTGTTCCACGCCGGCGACACCGCCGACGCGTAAGTTTGCCAATCGACCGAACAGCGTCGCGGTTTCGACCAGATCCAAGAGATCGTGAATGCGTTCGAGAAACATGTCGAGTCGCTTGAAGAGGGCCGTATTTTGGAACCTCCACGGTCGTTGATGCTCTTTGACGCTCACAGCCTTGTAGAAGAAGAAGGCGTTTTTGAATTCGCCGAGGTGCACGAGGGTCGTCGTCAGCGTCTTGTAAATTTCCTCGGTGTCCGACGCGAAAACGTCCTGCACGGTGATGCTCTCGCGGGCAACGTCAATGATGTCGTTCACGCACAACGAGATGAGATGCACCATGCGGCCCACGGTTGAAAACTTGGGGCAGTGGCACCAGACCGCGTAAAGAAGGCAGAAGAGGCGACGGAAGGTGTTGGATTCCGCCAAGGATTTCACGCTCTGGTGGTTCGCGGAAGCCACGTTCATCAGCTCGAACACTTCGACGAGCGGCTTCAAGAATCGGTGGACATCGGTGCTTTCGGCGAGTGCCTCGTGCACCTCGAAGATGAGGGCGTTGAAGGGTTCGTAGTACGTGGACCCGCAAAGCTTCAGAATCACCAGCATTTTTCCTGCGTAGGGCGTGCAAAGCTGGGCCTCTAGCTGCTTCAAGTTGACCGTTTTCTGTTCCCAAAAGGAGACTTCGTCCATGGGGCCTGGATGCCGTTGCAGCAGCTGCGGCAGGGACTCTGGAGAGGCGTCCACGGCGTCGCGGATGAGCTCCGCCCAGTTCACGAGCGTCTTCTCCAGACCGTGAATCAAGGGGCGGTCGATGGTCCCGTTTTCAATGTCCGACGCGTGGATGCTTCGCGGAAGGGCAAGGTTCGGTCGAGGTAGCATGGTAAGGTGGTGATGTCGGCCGACGGTTTTAATCGTCTCGCTGTAGAAATCATGCGTGTAGTCCACCAGGGTGCGCCGGCTGACAGGGGGCACGTTCGCCGCGTTCAGCACGGCGGCGCTGCTCACAAGCGGCATCACGACGCCTTTCACGATGAACTGCAGCGCTTGCAACACATCCGGCGTCAAATCGCCGAAGGTGACGCAGCCGCCCGATGCAAGGGCTTTATCGTCGACGATGCGTTCCTTGCGCAGCTTCAGAAAAAAGAACACTTTCCGTTTGTACTCCAACGGCTTGTGCCCGACGGCGTCCTTTTCGCTGCTCATCACGGCGTAGCCATTGGCATTACCGACGATGAATACGGACCGACGGTCGGCTTGATCGAGGAACTCAAGGAGCAAGGCCCGGTGATCGTCGTTGTCAAAGAGTCGCTTCGCGTCGGCTTGCTTCAAGCGAAGCGCGGCGGTGGCCTTTTGCTCGAGCCACGTGACACGCTTGTCTACAACCTCGTCAAGGCCGCCTCCACCGCTGGCACCTTCCGTTCGGCGCATTGGTGATGGTTGTGGCGCGACGCGAGGTGCGTGTTGTGTTGTGGAGCGGAGATCAAGAGGGAAGGGGGGGCGTGCCGGGAGATTGGGATGGCTCGAAAGTCTAACGAGCACTGCTGCCCGGAATATGTGCGATGTGGGGGAGCTTGCACAATGACGCCCGCACATGGATCATTGCCCACGGGGCAGTGAAAAGGGGGGATCACCGATTCGGACTCCTTACTCTGCAAGTGTTACTGGTCTACTCTGCGCTTGGGTGATGTTCCGGGGTCGCGGTATGGTAAAACAGCGGGCGGACGACGCGGTACACCCGTGAAAACTTCTCCAGCCGCGGAAGATTCACCGGAATTGTGCCCCCAAGCCACAGATGCAACGGCACTCGCGCCGACATCAGGTTGCGGGCGCCTTCGTAGACGTCTCGCCATCGAGCTCGGAGCCCAGGTGTTTGTGATCGCGAATTGTGGCGGTGGTGAGGCGTGCTTGTGGACGGGGAAGACGACGAGTTTAGCGGCATGGCGGTGGCGTCGTCGTCATCGGAACGACCCCCTGAAACGCCTCCGTCGTCGCTAATCGACGCCGTATCATCATCATCGGAGCGTGCGGCGCGCTGCGGGTGGTGGCTTGCGCTGTCAACGTATTCGTCGTCGTTGTCCACCAACAACCATCGAAACAGTGCCCATGCGGCCGTGAGCCATGCGCGGGTAGCTTTTCGGCACGTTCCCTTCGCTGTCGCGTAGCCAGCGACCAGGAGTGACCATGCCGTAGTGAGCAGCATTTCAACGTACACGAGCAGGATCACGATCGGGCGGAACACACCGAGGAACAGCAGCGTCAAGATCGCATCTCGCGCATAAGCGATCGGCGCGTGAACCGTCACATCGAGGACGACCGACAAGAAGGAGGAGCGAGTTCCGCCCGCGGTGGTGGACGAGACGGGACGATTTGAACGCGCCGCTTCGAAGCAGCGGTATGGCCTTGGGCCCCCCACCCGTCGGTCGAGCAATTCTTTAGCCACGTCGGCATCGAGGAGGCCGCGGATGACGAAGCACTTCACGGCTTGAACGTAACCAAGCTCGTACAGCTCCCGATAAGTCGATTCGTTAGGCGGATACACGCCATACCAGACAGGTACGAACGTATCGGGCTTGATGTCGGCGGTCGTGAAGTAGAACGGGCTGACCGTGATGATGTGGGGGCCGTCACCCTTTCGAGGCTGGAATGCCGTCAGTCCCCCGTCACAAACCCATTCGCCTGTGCGTTTCAGCTGAAAGGGCCAGCCGGCCAGCGGCGTGAGACAGCAAGAGGCGAGTAGTGCCTCTTCGAGTTCTTCCTCGGAGTTAAACTCATGCATCACCTTGGCGCGGCACCAGGGAAGCACACTGACGAACACCTGCAGTCGGGTGTTCAGCGCTCGCCTCACGCTGCAGGTGGGATGAATCGACGCGCCGTGCGGCTTGAGGTGCGGATGCGCCGGGCGACCGTCGCGTGTGAGGGCGTGAGGGACACGAAACGATGAAAGGGCGCGTGGCATGGGAGGTGCGTGACGGCATCCCGGGCCGGCGGCAAGCGGCAGACTGTCATGTCCGGTCTCTTCACTCCTCAGGGTCGGGGCATGGTCCTTGGATGGGGGCCCTGCCATCCTTTCTGCGCCCACCGCCGGCGGTTCCATCATCAAATCATCGGCGAGCCCTGCGGCGGAAGAGGTGGACGACGACGAGTTGGCAGCCGCGGCTGCGAGTCGTTCCGCTTCGTCGCGCTGTTTGTGAAGCGCGCTCACCTTTGCACTGAAGGACATCGTCGCAAACCGCTGAATGCCCACGCGCACGTACTCGCGAATGCTGCACGCGCCGATCAAGAGTGGCTTCGACCGGCAGTCTGTCACGCACGACAGCGCGTAGTCGCGCAGCTCGTCGAAGTCAGTCTGCAGCACCAACGCCGTCGATGCCAGGGCGCCTGCGGACGAGCCGCAGAAGTGAACTCGAGCGTTTTGACAGCGTTCATCGAACTTACAGTCCTGAATTGCCTTAGCAACGCCGAAGTGAAAGATTTGAAGCCACCCGGCGGCGGCGAAGCTGAAGACGAGTGGCGATGTGGAGCGGGTGGCGCTTCGGACACCACTTCCACTCCGGCGTCGCTTTGAGGAGACGGGCTCCTTGTCCGATGTCGACAATGGCCGGGTCGGCTCCATCAACATCCGCTTTCGCCCTCCCCGGCACGCTGAAAAAGAGTTGCGGCTGATTGTGATTGTGAAGTTCGAGGGAAAGTAACAAAGACTCACGACGAATCCTTCACATGCCACAACTCTCTTCGTTTCAAACCCTTGTTCACATTGAATAGTTCATTTTCGGTGATACCTTTCTCCACGTATTCGTTTCCATTCTGTCCTTCCTTCCCCCTTAATTTTTCAACGAAAGTTCAGCGCAGCAAAAAAAAAAACACCAAAAGAAGGCGGAGACACATCTCCGTGCACCGGGAAGCAAAACACCAAAGACGCCAGGGGAAGGAAGGAAGGAAGTGAAGAGAGTTGCTGACACACGATTGATCACACACACACACACACACAGCGATTGGGGGAGACCCTAGACGGGAGGTAGGCGTGTGCAGACGCTTCCAGATCACGACATCGACTGGCGTTGTGATGCGGTAGAACCACAAACGAAACGGGAAGGCGAGGCCGAACACGGCCAAGCACATGTACACGTTGGAATGAAAAAGGAAAGGGACGGCCGCGTTGGGATTAATCGATGCAACGGCCTCGTTCACCAAGCCTGGCAGAAAGACTGAGTCGCTTACGGCCATTTTTTCGTCGCAGCCGACGTCACGTGCGGTCTCAGTCGCGAACGTGTACTGAAAGTTCGAGCGCAGCATCAATAACGTCACGTGAGCGGGGAATGGAGGCAAAGGCGCGCTGCGATCCTCCCAGAGGTCCACGGGTACCGTCGTCGTGGTTCTGTGTTTGACGACCGGAATGGGCCACCCACCGTGGGAGCTCGTTTCCCGGCGGCCGGAGTAGTACACGGTCGTCGTCGCGGAACGAGCGTTTCCGTCCAGTGCCAGCACGTCATGTGCAGTGAGAACGTGGGCGCCGCGCACCGCAGTCCTTCCACGTACCGCGGCGTCCTTGATCAAGTTGCGACTCATGCAGGAGAATACCGTGTCGCACGCGAAAAGATCCACGAAGTACACAATCACAAGCGGCGATGCGCCAATAATCGCGTCATGTCCAACGGCCTTACCCCAAATGGCACCGATGAGGAACGACAATGGGAACATGGCGGCGGCACCCCAGACCAAAATGGAGACAATGCCGCACACAACGAGGCTGGACCGCTGTCCGCATATCCGCGCGGTCGCGTTTTGCATCGTTGGCTCGGCGAATCGACGTGAACAGCTTCTGGCGATAGGGGGTTCTACTTGTCGGGGGGAAAGAAAGAAGGGAT
>ERZ1292633.3222-Hain-H41-02um-R1-3222-length-16078-cov-7_pt1 | contig 16078 bp, 15 predicted proteins | sample MGYA00564406_ERZ1292633 | MGnify/ENA primary metagenome ERZ1292633 (study PRJEB36523, sample SAMEA6512639) | groundwater metagenome | collected 2019-01-08 | study: AquaDiva: Metagenomics assemblies of 32 groundwater samples | reverse complement strand
TGCTGATTATTTGCTTGAATATGTGAAAACAACGGTGGAAAGATACAAGAATCATCCGGCGTTGGAATTATGGCAGGTGGAAAACGAACCGTTCATCAACTTCAAATTCGGCGACTGTCGGAATTATGATGAGAGCCTGGTGGACGATGAAATTAAATTGGTTAGGTCTCTTGATCCGGCGCATAAAATTATTGTCACCGACAGCGGCGAATTGAGTTTTTGGTATCGGGCCGCCAAGGCCGGCGATTTGTTTGGCACGACCATGTATCGGGTGGTGCGTTCGCCCGGCGGACGGATTATCAATTATGATTGGTTGCCGGCCTATTTTTATCGTCTGAAAGCGCGGTTGGTCGGGCGCGATCCGAAGGAAGTCTACATCGCCGAATTGCAAGCGGAGCCGTGGTTTGGCGCGGCCACCGGAATTTCTACGGCGCCGATTGCGACCCAAGAAGAAACCATGAATCCGGACCGCTTAAAAAAACATTTTGATTACGCCCGCCGAACCGGCTTCCCGCGCGCCTATTTGTGGGGCGTGGAGTGGTGGTATTATATGAAGGAAAAAAATAATGATGGAAGATACTGGGAAATGGTGAAAGAGGAGATAATTACAAATTAAAAATTACGAATTACGAATTGTGTTCGTAGTGAGTACTGTCATTCCGACCGGAGCGAAGCGAAGTGGAGGAATCCCCCGGTTAGAGAAATAAAACAGGGGATCTCTCCACTTCTCTCCTTTCAGTCGCTTCGGTCGAGATGACATACTTCGTATTCGTAATTTGTAATTTTTAATTATTAATTAATCACCATGAACATCGCCGAACACAATGGCATTTTCCATAAGCAAATTTCGCTTTTTGAAGCGGTCGCTTTGATTTTATCCGGCACAATCGGCGCCGGCATTTTGAGTATTCCTTACGCGGTGGCTAAATCCGGGCTTTTGATCGGTATTATTTATATCATCGGCCTCGGGATTTTGATGATCAGCCTGAACACCATGTTGGGCTTTATCGCCGTGAATACCGCTCATCAGTATCAGTTGCCCGGACTCGCGAAAGTTTATTTGGGCAAGTACGCCGGCTATATTATGTCCGCCATCAGTTATTTGATGTTTTTCAGCGTTCTCGTGGTTTTTATCATCGGCGAGGGCAACGCGCTTTCGGCCTTGTTCGGGGGATCGGAATTTTATTGGAGTATAATATTTTTTCTTTTCGCGTCTATCTTTACCATATTCGGTTTGAGAACCGTCAAAGTCGCGGAATTATTTTTGATGTTCGGCATTTTGTTTGTGGTGGTGATTTTGTCATTTATCGCCTGGCCGCAAACTGAATTGGCGCATTATTCCGGCGTCAATCTCCAATTTTTGGCTTTACCTTACGGCGTGATTTTGTTCGCTTTCTACGGCGCGGCTTCCATTCCGGAAGCGTACAGCCTGCTCAAAAATCGAGAAACTGATTTCAAACGCGCCATCCGCATTGCCGGAGCGATCGTCATCCTTGTTTATTTATTATTCACGCTTCTCGCGCTCGGTGTAACGGGGGAGGGCACCACGGAAATCGCCACCATCGGTCTCGGCGCGAAACTTGGCCGGAGCGTCAATATCTTCGGCAATATCTTCGCGGCCCTCATTATGGGCACAAGTTTTCTCATGTCCGGCATCTCGCTTCGCGATTCGTTGAGCTGGGATTATTCTGTCAAGCCTTGGCTCGCCACCACCGCTGTCTGCGTTTTGCCAATCAGCATTTTTTTGTTGGGAATGAGGGAATTTATCGGCTTGATTGATATTATCGGTGGGGTATTCGTGAGCGCGGAATTGCTCATGATCATCTTGATTTATTTCAAAGTAAGGAAGAAAATCGGGTTGAAAGGCAAACGGATGATGGTTTCGCTTTGGCTTATCTCACTCTTCATAGTCGCTCTCGCGATTGGGACGATTTACAGTATAATAAAGATAATTTAGCGACATGACCGATTAATTTTTTATGGCATAATCCATTAGTACAAAAACATGAACCGATTTCAAAGGAAATTTTACAAAAAGTCAAAGATGAATTAATCAGTCATCTAGTTTGACAAACACCGCATTTTTGTCTATTCTTAATACATTAATTCCAAGAAAATGGTGTTCGTTGTCGGCCGGTGGCATCTTGACTAGGTTTAGCCAAGATTACTATCCGACAATGTCCGTCTCGGCCCCACGGCTTGAGCTTCCATCTTCTTAAATCGCTTGCCCTGGCAAAAGCGATTATTTATAGCCAGTATGGCGGGAAACTATATTTTTACATCGGAGTCGGTTACCGAAGGTCATCCGGATAAGATTTGCGACCAAATTTCCGACGCGGTGCTGGATGCTTTGCTCGCGCAAGATCCGAATTCGCGCGTGGCTGTGGAATGTTTCACCACCACCGGTCTCGTGATTGTTGGTGGCGAAGTGACGACCACCGGTTATGTGGATGTGCAGAAAATCACCCGAGAAGTATTGGAAGGGATCGGCTACACTGATCCGGCCTTTGGCATAGACAATGAACATGCCGGGGTTTTGGTTTCCATCCACGGTCAGTCGCCGGATATTTCTCAAGGAGTGACCAAGCCGAGCGCCGAAGAACAGGGAGCCGGGGATCAGGGGCTGATGTTCGGCTACGCTTCCACGGAAACGCCGGAACTTATGCCCTTGCCGATTTCATTGGCGCACCAATTGGCGAGACGGCTGGCGGAAGTAAGAAAAAATGGCGTTTTGAAATATCTGCGTCCGGATGGAAAAACACAGGTGGCGGTGGAATATGTGGACGGGAAACCAACCCGTTTACGCAATGTAGTGGTGGCGGCTCAACATGATGAAGATGTAAGTCTGGAACAATTACGAGCGGATATTTTGGAACAGGTAATTCGTCCGGTTTGCGTCAAATATATTGATGCCGAGACGCAATTTTTTATCAACATGACCGGCCGGTTTGTTATCGGTGGCCCGCATGGCGACACTGGCCTCACCGGTCGCAAAATTATTGTGGATACCTATGGCGGCATGGGTCGGCACGGTGGCGGTTGTTTTTCCGGCAAAGATCCATCAAAAGTGGATCGTTCTGGCGCCTACATGGCGCGCTATGTAGCCAAAAATGTGATTGCCGCCGGGCTGGCGGAGAGGTGCGAACTGCAGGTTTCTTATGTGATCGGCCGCGCCGAACCGACCAGCGTACATATTGATACTTTCGGAACCGGCAAAGTAAGTAATGAAAAATTAATAGAAGCGATAAATTCCACCTTTGATTTCCGTCCCGGAAAAATTATTGAATATTTTGATTTGTTGCGTCCGATTTATCGCGCCACCGCCGCTTACGGCCATTTCGGCCGACCGGAATTTCCTTGGGAAAAAACCGACAAGGTCGAGGAATTGAAAAGCAAAGTGGGCTAAATTGGCTTGATCCAAGGAAAATAAATCCATTGAAGCCGGCGCCGAGCCGGTTTTTGGTTGTGCTCTGATTAAGGCTTTCACGGTTGTCATCCCCGCGAAGGCGGGGATCCACGAACACCCATGACAAATAGTCCGTTCGTCTGGATTCCCCCGACTTAGTCGGGGGAATGACAAAAAAAGGTGGAAGATATCCACTGCTATTTTTTTACTGTAAGTGGTATAATTACCTCAAATTGTCAGTCTGCGGTGGTCGCGCTTTGCTTTTTTCAGCCAATGCTGTACAATATAATTGTCATTTAACTTCGTCGTTTATTTTTAATTTATTCTTTATGAAGAATAAAATGTGCGTTGTGCACAAGGTGGCCGCGGTCTTGTGTCTCGTCGGCGGTCTGAACTGGGGTTTGGTTGGAGCCTTTGAATTCAACCTGGTGGAATACTTGCTCGGAAATTGGGCGGCGGTGGAACGCACGGTTTATGTTTTGGTCGGATTGTCGGCCGTGGCGATGTTGTTTTCCTGTCATTGCAAGAAATGCGGTGGCGGAGGCGCCTGCGCTTGCGGCGGAGACAAGGGTGGAAACAAAGACAAAAGTTGCTGCGCTTAATGAATATCTGTCAGACAAAAACCTTCCGACATCCGGGAGGTTTTTAGTTGAAAAAAATCGGGAATTGTGCTAAAGTACGCTTACAAATTTATGATATATCCATTGATATGAACACATCCGGAAATGCTACCGTGGCCGTTTTGGGAGCCGGCAGTTTTGGCACGGTTTTCGCGAAGATTTTGGCGGAAAACGGGCACAGCGTGCGCCTTTGGAATTGGGCCGGAGACCCCGGCGTTTTAGCCGAGATTGAAAAAAATCATACTAACAAAAAGTATTTGCCCGGCGTAAAATTGCCGAAGAAAATTATTCCCGAGGGAGATCTGCGAAAAGCCGTTGCCGGCGCGGAAGCGGTATTTTTCGCGGTGCCGAGTAACGTGGTGGCGCGAGTAGCCGATGATGCTTCGCCTTTTTTGGAAAAAAATACCATCATTGTTGATATTTGCAAAGGTCTGATTCCCGATTCGTTGGAATTGGTGTCGGCTTGCATGGTGAAACGGGTAGACTTCGCCCGCGCCAAGAGTATCGTCGCGATCGCCGGACCGGCCATCGCCAAACAGTTGGCAACCAAAAAATTTACGGCTATGAATATCGCCGGCAAAAGTCGAGCTAATGTGGAGAGAGTGCGCGCCTTGGTGGAAAACGAATATGTCCGATTGATTTATTGTCCGGATATTGTCGGTCTGGAAATCGGCGGCGTTGGCAAAAATGTTTACGCGATCGTGCTCGGGCTTGCCGATGGCGTTGGCTTGGATCTGAACGCCAAAGCGGTTTTACTTACGGTGGCGATGAAGGAAATTTCCAATTTGGTCAAGGCTATGGGAGGAAAAAAAGAAACCGCTTATGATTTGGCCGGATTCGGCGATTTGATTGGCACGGCTTTTTCACCGGACAGTCGCAACCGCAGATTTGGCGAATACCTTGGGAAAGGAATCGGCAAGGAAAAAGCCTTGACCAAAGTCGGTCAAGTCGTGGAAGGAGTATCAGCTACCGATTGCTTTATCGCTCTGGCCGAAAAACAGCGCGTTCAAGTTCCATTGGCGAGAATGACGCGAGAGGCAATGGCCGGAAATCGTGGTATAAAAGAAATTATCATGGAATTTTTGCGAAAGTTGTAAGGTTATATGGATCAAAAACAGGTATTCAAAATCGTTTATCAGGTTTCAGAGGAATTGAAAATGCCGGCTTATGTTGTCGGCGGTTTGGTGCGCGACGAAATCATGGGCCGAAAAAAAGAAATTAAAGATATTGATTTTGTTATTGTCGGGAGTGGCCTCCAATTCGCCAAAAAGTTTGACGAGATAATGGCGACCGCGGGGAGTTTGGTGGAATTTCCGGATTTTGACACCGCCCGCTATGTGTTTCCGGATTTGGAAGTGGAATTTGCCGGCGCCCGATCCGAAGCCTATAAAATCGATTCCCGAAAACCGCAAGTGGCGGCCGCCTCGCTCGCAACGGACTTGAAGCGACGCGATTTTACGGTGAACGCCATGGCGCGGGCGGTTTTGAAAAGCGGTCTCAGTAAAATTTTAATTGATCCTTTCGGCGGGCTGAAGGATATTGAAAATAAAATTTTGCGTACTCCGCTTGATCCGAACACCACTTTTTCCGAAGATCCATTGCGGATGATGCGCGCGGCCAGGTTCGCGGCGCAACTGGATTTCAAAATTGAATCGGAGGCCTATCAGGCGATCGTGAACAATAAAAATCGCTTAAAAATAATTTCCGCGGAACGGATTCAGGAAGAATTATTGAAATTATTGGCCGCTCCGTTGCCGAGCGTCGGGCTTTATATTTTGCACGAAAGCGGGTTGGTTGATGAATTTATGCCGGAGGTGAGCGCGTTGAAATGTGTGGAAGACGCGTTCGGTCATAAGCACAAGGACAATTTATGGCACACTTTTCAAGTGGTGGACAACATCGCGAAATACAGTGACAAAACGATTTTGCGTTTGGCCGGGCTCCTCCATGATATCGCCAAGCCCGGGACAAAAAAATATGTTCCCGGCCGCGGCTGGACTTTTGACATGCACGAGCATCTGGGAAAGAAAATGGCGCGCGCGATTTGTCGGCGTCTGCGCGTAAGCAATGATATAACCGAATATGTCGCCAAGTTGGTGCGCTGGCATCTTTATCCGATTGCCATCATGGATGAAGGCGTAACTGACGCTCCCGTTCGTCGCTTGGTTGTCAATCTAACCGATGATTTGCCCGACATGCTGATCCTCTGTCGCGCCGATATAACGACCGGCAATCCAAACAAAAAAGAAAAGCGGTTAAGAAATTATGACGCCCTGGAAAAAAGAATTGAAGAAGTCTTGGAAAAAGACAAACTGCGCGCTTTTCAATCGCCGTTGCGTGGCGAGGAAATAATTGAATTGACCGGCTTGAAACCCGGGCCAACGGTCGGCAAAATAAAAAAAGTCTTGGAAGAAGCGATATTGGATGGTGTAATCCCGAACGAGTATGAGGCGGTCAAGGAATATTTTTTGGAGATAAAAGACCGGTTTTTGGCCGGAGCGGGGGAGTGGGAGAAGAAATCAAACAAAAAAAATGTCCTCCCCACTTATCGGCAATTTTTGGATGAATTGATAAATTCCTTGCAAAATCGGAATGATGTTGTTTTTGAGAAAGTCGGCGTTTTGAAGTATCTTACAAAGAGTGGCGAGAAATATTATGATTATTGCAAAATTTCTTCCGCGAACATAACCGAAAGCGACAAAATTCTTTTGATCCGCGCCGGCATTCACGGCGACGAAACACCGGGGCCATTCGCGATTATGGAGCGAGTGAGTGAGATTTTTGATTACGCTCATGGGCGCGGCGTAAAATTGATTGTTTTCCCGCTGGATAATCCGTCCGGTTTTGAAGCCGGCACCCGATACAACATTGAAGGGGATAGTGGCGATGCCGGAAACAATGATTTTTTGCGCTACATTTTAGCCGATGGTTCAATAACGGATGATTTGGGTGTCGGTTCGGATTTCAAAGAATGGAAATGGTCAAGCGATCCGGCTCTCGGCGTCAAATTACCGGCGGAAACGGCGGCGCTCCATCTCGAACTGAAAAAATTGCCTCTCAATCAAATTGTCGGCGTTTTGGATCTGCACGCGGACAATTTTATTAACGCCCCTTATTTTTATCAATATGGATTCGGCGACACCGGCGTTTACCGTGATATCGTCCGAAAAATTCACGCCGTCATTCCGGTTCTTGCCAATGAGTATATTGACTCCGGATATCTAAATAAGCCGGATTATCGTCCGGAACAAATTAAAGACGGCGAAATCGTGGAGGATCCGTTCGCTCCGAAGAGCGATGCCGATGGATTCATTCGGCGGCACGACGGCACTTTGCCGGATTTATTTTATCGCTTGGGCGCGAAATATTGCATTACGGTGGAAGTTACCGGCGATGTGGATCGAAATTTGGCGGAAGAAGCCAATCTGGGTTGGATCAAGGGGTTGATTGACCTCGTCGCGCGCGGATAGTCTTGCTTGATTCCCCGAATTTTGGTATAGTGATAGCACTATGTTTGGAACAATTTGGCACGATTTTCTCTATCAGCCGTTGTTTAATGTCTTGATTTGGTTTTATAATAACTGGGCGAATCAAAATTTCGGCTGGGCAGTGGTTTACCTCACTATCGCGATTCGTTTGGTTCTTCTGCCATTTACAGTCGTCACCGAAAAATCGCGTCTGAAAAATGAAGAATTGTACGAAGATGTCAAACGGGTAGACAATGAGTTCAAGAAAGACCAGATATTGAAGAAAGAAGAAATCCGGAAAATTTTGAAGAAAAGAAAAGTCCATCCTTGGGCAAAATCCATTGTCCTCGGCGCGCAGTTGTTGGCCTTGATTCTCTTGTATCAGGTCTTTTTGCGGGGCATTACTGGAGAAAAAATCGCCAAAATACTTTATTTGGGAGTGGATTTCCCCGGCAAGATCAACACGATTTTCTTTGGTTTTGATCTGGCTGCCACTCGTGATTATCTTTGGTCCGGAGCGGTGGCGATTTGGCTCGGTTTGGAAATTTATCTCGGTTTGCGCAAAAGAAAAGCGCAGATGGCCGACCTGGTTTATTTTATTTTTTTTCCGGCTTTCATCTTCATCGCGCTTTGGTGGTTGCCGATGGTAAAGTCCTTGTTCATCTTGACATCAATGAGTTTTTCCGTTATCCTTCATCAGTTTATGAAGCTGTTGTATCTGGGTTCCAAAATTAAAAAATCGCTTTAATCCGACTAATTAAAATACTTTTATGTCCGCAGAATCCTTGGATAAATTGATGTATTCCTTCGTAATGGAGGATGTGTTGAAAGGCTTGTTTATTTATGTTCCGCCGGGATATGTGGCCTGCGTGTACGACCTCGGCCGAGGAGTATTGAAGAAGGTTCTAACACCGGGATTGCATTTCAAAATTCCTTTTTGGCAGAAAGCGAAATTGTTTAATACCCAGACATTGGAGTACAGCATCAGCCGCGAGTTCAATCCCCAGAACGAAAAAGCAATGGGCGATGTGCCGATCGCCGCGGTTTGCGCTGACGGCAAGAGAGTGGTCGTGGAGGGGACGATTCTCCTCCGTCTTGACATCCACCAAATTCCGCATATCTGGCAGACGATCGGCGAGGATTTTGTGGCGAAAATCATCCGACCGACCGTTCGCAGTCGTATTCGGATGGTGGCCAGTCGGTTTGAAGCGGGCGAAGTGATCGGCGCCAAGCGGGATTCGGTGGAAACGGAATTGAAAAATGAATTGGAGCGGATATTCTACCCGCGCGGAATTTATGTGGAGACCATTCTTTTGAGCGATGTGTCCATTCTGCCGGATGCGGTCGGTCCGAAAGCGAAAATCGCGGTAGATTAAAAAAGAAATACTAAAAAATTCCCTTTCTCGGGGAATTTTTTTAAGAGTGGATGTGTTTGCCCGCCCGTGTTCGTCGCTGGTGGTACAAACACGGGGGGCTCTCCTTGTGGATCTTCACCCGCCGCCATGTTAGTAATTCCGTCGGAAATTGCCGGATGTTATCCCCATTTGACAAATTTTGTCTGAATTGCTATATTATCACTCATACTATGCGAGTGCTAAAAGGCAACAAAAAATTTTGCTAAAATAAGGCAAAATATGGAAGCAAGGAAGGAAAATTTATTGAATTTAATCATTGAGGACTATATCAAAACCGCCGAACCGGTCGGTTCTAAATTTTTGGTGCGGAATTATCGGTTGGAATTCAGCGACGCCACCATCCGCAATGAAATGCGGGAATTGGAAGAAGAAGGTTTCCTTACCCATCCCCACCCCTCGGCCGGAAGAATTCCGACCGAACAAGGGTATAAGTATTATGTGGAGCATCTTCCGAAAGCGGCCAATATCGGAAAGAAAACCAGGGATGAAATTAACGACATCATCGCGGCGGAGAATGACTCGGTCGCAGCCAGAAAAAATGTCGCCAAATTCATTTCCGATTATTTAAATACTTCGGTCATAGTCGCTTATGATGACAACAATGTTTATTACACCGGCATCGCCAATTTGTTTTCTCAACCGGAATTTAGCGAGACGGCTTTGACGGTGAATATGTCCGCGATGCTTGATCAATGCGAGGAAGTGATTGAAAAAGTATTTGAATTGGTACTCGGCAACGAGTCGGTGGCGCTGATCGGTCGGGATAATCCGCTCGGCGGTTTCGGCAGTATTATCGGCGTACGGGTTGGTGATGACGGCTTATTCATTATCTTGGGGCCGATGCGGATGGATTATGCCAAGAGCAAAAATATTTTAGAATATCTGGTAAAAATTATTTAATTTAATCGAGAGTGGTTATGGACGATCAAAATGTCAAAAAAGCGAACGATGATCAGAGTGGGGTATCGGACGATTCGGAAAATGATGAGAGATCCGGCGATCAAGCCGACAGTGGAAATGAATCAGTCTCGCCCGGCGTCGCGAATTGCGAGAATTGCTCCGGTTTGAAAGCCAACGCGGAAGAATATAAATCCGGCTGGCAGAGAGCGTTGGCCGATTACAGTAATTTGAAAAATGAGACGGCCAAAGAAAAAGCCGATTGGGCGGTCTGGAGCGAGGAGCGGATTCTCTCGGAATTCATTCCGGTTTACGACAATTTCAAGAAGGCTTTCGTGGCGCGACCGGCCGATACCGGCAAAGAACAGGAAAATTGGGCGATTGGCATTAAATATATAATGAAACAATTCGGCGACATTTTGCGGATTCATCAAGTGGAAGAAATAAAAACTGTCGGCGAAAAATTTAATCCTGTCTTTCACGAAGCGCTGGGAGAAGAGGAAAGCGACGACGAGGAGGGAGTGATTGTGAAAGAGATTGATGGCGGGTATACGCTCAAAGGAAAAGTTTTGAAAGTGGCGAAGGTGATATTGGCGAAGGGAATCGTGGCAAAGTAACGTCATTTTATTTATTTAACATCGACCCCGTATGCAGAACTCTAAATTTTATTCATTGATTACCGGCTTGTTTGTCACCAGCCTCGTAATTTCCAACATTATCGCGGTGAAAATCGGCGCGTTCGGCGGTTATTTTTTGCCGGTTGCCGTCATTCTTTTTCCAATTACTTATATTATCGGCGATGTTCTAACCGAGGTATATGGTTTTGTCGCCACTCGGCGGGTTATTTGGATCGGATTTTTTTGCAATTTGCTCGCGGTCGCGGCCATTTACGCCGCCATCAAAATTCCGGCCGCGCCGTTCTTCGCCAATCAAACCGCTTTTGAAAATATCTTGGGTTTCGCGCCCCGATTGCTCGCGGCTTCATTTGTCGCTTATCTCATCGGCCAATTCGCCAATTCAATGGTGTTATCAAAAATGAAAGTCAAGACGGCGGGCAAGCATTTGTGGATGAGAACTATCGCCTCCACGATTGTGGGTGAGGGTTTGGATTCTCTGATATTCATTACAATCGCTTTTACCGGAGTGATGCCAGGCGCGGTAATCGGCGGATTGATTTTAACGCAATGGATTTTCAAAGTTTTATTTGAAGCGGTTTTGACGCCGGTAACTTATGCGGTCGTAAAATACTTGAAGAAAAAAGAAGCGATTGATGTCTACGACACTGATTCCGGTTTCAAACCATTTTCTATTTCCTGATATGCCTACCTCAAAACAAGATTTGACCGGCTTGTCAAAATTAGGAAAAAGCGATTCAAAACCGATTCGTCAGCTGGAAGTTTTTCCCAATCACGCGCCCGGCGAAATTGAAGTGGAATTGTTTTGCACGGAATTTACCTGTCGCTGTCCCTTGACCAACCAGCCGGATTACGCGGAAATTAGAATAATCTATGTTCCAAATAAATTTGTTGTGGAATCAAAATCATTGAAGTTGTACTTGGAAACTTTTCGCGAGGTCGGAGTATTTCACGAGCATTTGGCAGTGGACATCGGGCGTGATTTCATGAAATTCGTTAAACCGAAAAAGTGCGAAGTGGAAGTAATGTTCAATTCGCGCGGCGGGATCGCCATCAGGGCAAAATGGACATCGGCTTGACAATTTAATCATGTAGCGGCATTTCATGTCCATTCTGTTTATTTCATACCCACTGGGATCCTTCGACTTCGCTTCGCTCCGCTCAGGATGACGCATCAACAACATTTCAACCATTTAACAATTTAACAATAATATATAAATGTATGGCAAAGATACTGGGAATCGATCTCGGCACAACCAATTCATGCGTTTCCATTACCGAAGGCGGACAGCCCAGGGTTCTGGAAAATAAGGAAGGGCATCGCACCACTCCGTCGGTCATCGCCATGTCCAAAACCGGAGAAATTTTGGTCGGGCAATTGGCCAAAAGACAGGCCGTCACCAATCCGAAAAATACTTTGTATTCCATCAAGCGATTGATCGGCCGGCGCTACAGTGATCCGGAAGTTGCCTTGGTGAAAAAACACATTCCTTTTGAAGTTTCGGGCGACGGCGAGAAAATAATGGTGAAGATGGGGGACAAAAATTATTCGCCGCAAGAAATCAGCGCCATGGTTCTCCGCAAATTGAAAGAAGACGCGGAAGCGAAACTGGGCGAAAAAATCACTCAAGCGGTAATCACCGTGCCGGCTTATTTTGACGACTCGCAAAGACAAGCCACCAAAGATGCCGGACAAATTGCCGGTTTGGAGGTTTTGCGCATCATCAACGAACCGACCGCGGCCGCGTTCTCTTACGGTTTTGACAAAGCCAAGGATCAAAAAATCGCGGTTTATGATCTTGGCGGCGGCACTTTTGATATTTCTATTTTGGAAATCGGCCAGGACGGCGAGAGCTCAACCGTGGAGGTGAAATCCACGGCCGGCGACACCCATCTCGGTGGCGATGACTTTGATCAGAGAATTATTGAGTGGATATTGGAGGAATTCAAACGCAAAGAGAGTATTGATCTATCCAAAGACGCCTTGTCTTTGCAAAGGGTGAAGGATGCGGCCGAAAAAGCCAAAATTGAATTGTCCAGCACTTTGGAAACGGAGATCAACGAACCTTTTATCACGGCCAACGCCGACGGACCGAAGCACTTGAATTTGAAATTAACCCGCGCCAAGTTGGAGGAGCTGGTCATGGATTTGGTGGAAAAAACCTTGGGTCCGACCAAGAAAGCGCTGGAAGATTCCGGATTCGCGAAGACGGATTTGCAGGAAGTATTGCTGGTCGGCGGCATGACTCGCATGCCGATCGTTCAGAAAAAAGTTGAGGAATTTTTCGGGAAGAAACCCAACGCCAGCGTCAATCCCGATGAAGTGGTGGCGATCGGCGCGTCAATCCAAGCCGGACAATTTCAAGGAGATTTGGGAAAAGAAATTTTACTGCTGGATGTGTCTCCGCTTTCTCTCGGTATTGAGACGATGGGCAGCGTGATGACCAAATTGATTGAAAGAAATACCACGATTCCGACCAGCAAATCCCAAACATTTTCCACGGCCGCCGACAACCAGCCGAGCGTGGAGATTCATGTTTTGCAGGGCGAACGACCCATGGCCACGGACAACAAAACTCTCGGTAAATTTTTCTTGGATGGCTTCCCGATGGCGCCGCGCGGCGTGCCGCAAATTGAAGTTAAGTTTGACATTGACGCCAACGGAATCTTGAATGTCTCGGCCAAAGACAAAGGCACGGGTAAGGAACAATCAATTCGGATTGAGGCCTCTTCCGGATTGAATAAAGAAGAAATTGAACGGATGAAGAAAGACGCCGAAGCCCATGCTACCGAGGATAAGAAAAAACAGGAATTGATTGAAGCCAGGAATATCGCTGACACCATGATTTACACCACTGAAAAAATGATGAAAGATGTGGAAGAGAAAAAAGTGGCCGTCACCGACGAAGAAAAGAAGGCGGTGGCGGACGCTCTCGCGAAATTAAAGGAAGCGAAAGATAAAGACGACATAGAAGCGATAAAAAAAGTCTCCGAAGAATTATCCAAAGCCGGACAAGCGGTGGGCGTGAAGATGTACAGCCAAGAATCCGCCTCCGCTAAAGCTTCGTCGGACAAGCAAGCAAAAGGAGCTGGCACTGCTAATCCTACCGCGGAAAATCCGCTCGCGACCGATGAAAAAAAAGATAATGATGGCAATGAACCTTTGGAGGGCGAAGTGGTGGATGACAAGAAATAATCATGATATAATAATCCCGCTCTGAATTCGGTCAGGGCGGGATTAACTTTTTTATGGCAAAAGATTATTACAAAATTCTCGGAGTGGACAAAAACGCCTCCGTCGAAGAATTGAAAAAAGCTTTTCGTAAATTGGCGCATCAGCACCATCCGGACAAGTCGGGTGGCGATGAGGCCAAATTCAAGGAAATTAACGAAGCTTATCAAATTCTTGGGAACGAAGAAAAGCGCAAACAATACGATCAGTTTGGCGCGGATTTTGAACAGCAAGGCGGATTCGGCGGTGGCGCCGGCTGGGAAGATTTTATGCGCGCCAGCCGCGGTCAGGGTGGCCAGGGCACCGGCTTTGATTTTGGCGGAATGGATCTCGGCGATTTATTCGGCGATATGTTCGGATTTGGCGGTGGCGCCCGCGGTCGGCACGGTCAGAATCGAGGCAATGATATTCAAGTGGATGTTGAACTGTCATTCCGCGAGACGGTATTCGGTTCAGAAAAAGAAATCTCTCTCACCAAAAATAACGCTTGCGCCGTCTGCGCCGGATCAGGCGCCGAACCCGGCAGTAAACTCAACACTTGCGCCACCTGCAACGGTCAAGGGCAAGTAAAACGAATCCAGCAGACGATGCTCGGAGCGATGCAAACCGTTGGCATTTGCCCGACCTGTCACGGCCACGGCCAATCCGCGGAAAAATCCTGCAAGCATTGTCAGGGGAAGGGTGTCGCGAGAAGCGGATCAAATTATAAAATCAAAATTCCGGCAGGGATCGACAACGGTGAATCCATCCGTCTCGCCGGCAAAGGCGAATATCCGGGTCGCGGCGGCCAAGCCGGAGATTTATTCGTGCGCGTCCATGCCCGCGCCGAAGCCGGATTTGAACGCGATGGTTTTGATGTTTACACCAAAGTTCACATCTCGTTCATTCAAGCGATTCTCGGCGACAAAATTGAAATTGAAACATTGGACGGCCGGAAAAAATTAGTGATTCCCGAAGGCACGCAATCCAACCAGCAATTCAAATTGAAAGAATTGGGCATTCCTTATATCAATAGCTCTCGCCGCGGTCAGCAGTTTGTGAATGTGATCGTGGACATTCCGAAACATATCAGCCGCAAAACGAGAAAAGCGCTGGAAGAATTACGAGGGGAGATTGTCAATTAATAATTACAAATAAAAAAACCTCGATTAGGTCGAGGTTTTTTATATAGGCTGGAATTGTAATTCTATTTTGTCTACTCGTTTATCCAGATTGTCTATTTTTTCTTCATCGGTATCAAGTCTTTTGTCAGCGCGCTTAAAATGTTCATTGGTAAATATCCGTTCCTCGTCAAGACGGATTAGTATTTTCATTATTTCATCCTGTCCTTCCAATAAACGATTAAAGTCATCTTTTGTCGCCATTGTAGCAAAAATCAGATCCAATTTTTCGTCATGTTCCATCAATTTTTGAATCACCAGATCCTCGTTCATATTTTTTTGTTAATACTGTCCAGTATATCTTTCCGGCAAAGGTAATGTCAAGTTTGGCTATTTGTAGCCGTTTTTCGTGTGCTTATCGGCCGCTCTTCACTCCGACAAGCGGATCCAACACTTTATTGACCTCGGCGTCCGCTTCGCTGTTGCCGGCGCGCGGCGTGTGGCGTAAGGAATATTTTTTGAATTTTTGCAATTCGTTCCAGGCCGACACAAACAATTTTTGCAAAGTCGGTTCTTTGACTTTCCAATTGCCTTTCAACTGTTCAATCACCAGTTTGCTGTCGGCGACGCACTCCACTTCGGTCGCACCCAATTCTCGGGCTTTTTTGAGCGCGGAAATTATCGCCGAATACTCGGCGAAATTATTGGTCTGCTTGCCAAGATATTCGCCGTAATGGGCAACCACATTGCCGGCTTCATTTTTTATTACGATTCCGGTCGCCGCTGGCCCGGGATTGCCGCGCGCGCCGCCGTCGGTATAGGTGATCAGTTTCATACACGAAATGAGTGAACAAATATAAAAATTAATTTTTATATTTGTGAGCGAATGAGTATATATCCTAGAGATATATTTTCATTGTTTTTTCAAATCCGCAATTGTCAATTGCAGTTCCCGATTGCCGTTCCATTCATTGACGCCGACTTCAAACACTATATCCACCTTGTCGCCGGGTTTTAATTGTTTGGACCAATTAACATTGTCTTCATTTTCGTTGCAGAAGCTCCAGCCGAGAATTTTTCTCATCACCCAAGTGGTGTGATGGGCGACCAAACGCAGGTGTTTGGCTTCCTTGCCAATACATTCAATTTTATCCACTGTAACGCCTTCAGCCAGATATTTCGGTTTCGGGTTGCCCTGCCCGAAAGGTTTGAATTTTTCCAGTACATCATACAGTTCCCAATTCACTTCCTCCAATGTAAGTTTAGCGTCAATGTTGATGGTCGGTTGGCAGATCGCGCCGTTGGT
>ERZ1292633.3221-Hain-H41-02um-R1-3221-length-16078-cov-38_pt1 | contig 16078 bp, 15 predicted proteins | sample MGYA00564406_ERZ1292633 | MGnify/ENA primary metagenome ERZ1292633 (study PRJEB36523, sample SAMEA6512639) | groundwater metagenome | collected 2019-01-08 | study: AquaDiva: Metagenomics assemblies of 32 groundwater samples | reverse complement strand
CCGTCGTGTTTTCGCTCGGACGAATATATTTGGAAGTTTCGTCTATTCTGTTTTTAAGATCTTGCTTGAAAAGTTTTTCCAATTTTTCTCTTTCAATCGGATTCGTTTCGTTTACTATCCTATTATAATTTTCCAAACTGAACTTGGAGTCTATCGGTAACATTTTGTCTTTGTCTAAGAATATTACGGCATCCACAATATCGCCATCGGCAAACTTGTATTGCATTTGAAATCTGCCCGGAGGTAAAACATTTTTTAAAACTGTTTCCAAATAATATTCACCAAGCACTCCTCTTTGTTTTGGATTGGTTAAAATATTTTGCAGGCTTTGCAGTTGGCCGGCAAAACCGATGACTTGCTTATTTGTTTCGTCCAGCTTGGTCAACTTTTCCGTCACTTCGGAAATTATTTTGGCAGAATGTCCCGCTTGTGATTGCATGGCCTTGGTGGATTCCCCTATCCTGCTGTCCAAAGTATTCCTAATATCCAAATTTGTCTTATGCAAAGCTTCTTTAATATCTTTCAACTGTTCTTGCAACATCAAGGCGGATCTGTCTTTGTCGCTATTGTCATTCTTCGGCGCCAACGCCTTTTTTATTAAAATCCAAAACACCACGGCAAAAACCGCCATCACTCCAATCAAAACCAAAATTATCGTCAAAATTTGAGGCATAAAGATATTATAACATATTGCGTTTTCGCGTTACTCAACTAAAAGATTTTTAATGATTTTTATCATTGTTTCTTTTTCTTTCGGCTCGCTTTCGGCGACAAGAAGCGCCAAAGCCACAAGAGCATTGTCGTTGATTTTTCGCTCGCCAGAATTTTTGAAAAGAAAATTTGTTTTGTCCAAAAAATACACAAACAAAAATGCCCCTGAGCGTTTATTTCCGTCAGAAAAAGGATGATCTTTTATTGTGAAATAAAGAAGATGCGAGGCTTTGTCTTCTATTGATGGATACAGTTCTTTGCCGTCAAACGATTGATAAAGCCCTTTGATGATGCCCTCAAAACTGCCACCCCTCTCTTGTCCAAAAAGATCTCCCGCTTCCTTCTTCGCAATCAACTCTTTTTTCAGTTCGGCTATTATTTTCAGGCAATTATCATACCCCAAAACAAACTTTGTTTTTCCGCCTTTTGTTTCTCTAAGTTCTCCTTTGTCGTATTGCTCAAGAATTGACAGGGTTTTGGCGTAATTGGAAAGCAAACTTAAAATTTCTCCGGCTTGTCCGGACAACAATTCTTTCTTTGATTTCTCTTGCAAAAAAACTATAACATTCTGTAATTCTTGAAATTTCTCTTTTGCTTCCAATAATCTTTTTTCATTGATCGTATATCCTTTTAGGAGATGTTCTTTCAGAGTTTTAGTCGCCCACATTCTGAATTGGGTTGCTCGCGCTGAATTAACTCTGTAGCCCACGGATAAAACTATATCTAGATTAAAATATTCAACATTTCTTTTTATATCTCTTCCGCCTTCTTTTTGAACTGTTGCGATTTTTGCAACAGTTGAATTTTGTTCTAATTCCCCGTTTTGATAAATATTCTTTATGTGACGGGAAATGCCAGATTTATCAGTATCAAAAATGCGGGCAATTTGATTGAGGTTGAGCCAAACCGTGTCTTTTTCCAATCGCACATCCAAAGCAACCTCATTTTTTGAAGTCTTGTAAATTATTATTTCCCCTTTTTGAAAACAGTCTTTTTTCATTATTAAAAATGTGTTTGCTGAAATTATAACATAAAAAAGAGGTGTGTGGTTGTCGCCACGCACCTCTTAAATACACACTGATCCCGCTATTTTATATATCTTTAAAGTCTATTTCTTCCTTCGCCCAAGGTTTTTCTTCAAGACTTTTCTTAAGCTCAAGAATTTCTTTTTCAATGCTACCTAATTTATCAAGAACTTCTTGAGCTTCCCTGTATTTTCCTGAGTCAAGAAAGCCTTTTTTCTCTATTTTGACCATTTCCCTCTTGACAAAACCGGAAACAGAATTAACGGAAGCAATCAGTTGATCGTCAATTCTTGTGTTATGGCTTAATTATTGAGTTTTTTGATTTGTATTCCCAATTCCGCCAGTTGTTCCTTGCTTATCTCGCTCGGACTGTCCATCATCGGGTCGCGGGCGTCGCCGGTTTTTGGGAAAGCGATGACTTCACGGATGTTGGGCTCATTTTGGAGAATCATCATCAGTCTGTCTAATCCCAAAGCGATTCCGCCGTGCGGAGGCGTGCCGGAAGAAAAAGCTTTGAGCATATGACCAAAATCCTGCCAAATTTTTTCTTTTTCAAAGCCCATTATTTCAAAAACTTTTTCCAGCGCTTCCGATTTATGATTTCTAATGCTTCCACCGCCAGCCTCATAGCCATTTAAGGCAATGTCGTATTGGGTGGTCAAAATGTCTCCTATATTTTCTTTTTTCATCAGCATTTCCATGTGTTCCGGTTTCGGCGCGGAAAACGGATTATGCGTAAATGTCCAACCGCCCTTATCCGTCTTTTCAAAAAAAGGAAAATCCACCACCCAGCAAAATGCCAATAAATCCGGATTGTTTTTATCTTCTCTTAAATCCGGCTTATCCGAATTGTATTTTTCTATCGCTTCTTTGTGGGTAATAACTGGAAAAGGAACTTGCTGAATCTTTTTTTGCGGATACAATTCTTTGACCATAGTTATAAGCATCTCCTCAATCAAATTCATCACATCTTTTTGCTCCACAAAGCTCATTTCCAAATCCAGTTGGGTGAATTCCGGTTGCCTGTCGCCTCTAGTGTCTTCGTCTCTTAAACACTTGGCGATTTGGAAATATCTTTCCATTCCTGCCGACATTAGTAATTGCTTGTATTGCTGGGGCGATTGAGGCAGAGCGTAAAATTTCCCATTGTAAAGCCTTGACGGCACAACAAAATCTCTTGCTCCCTCTGGTGTTGATTTGGTAAGAAGAGGTGTTTCCACTTCAACAAAACTTTTGTTGCCTAAATAATTTCTAATAAGTTTAAAAACCTCATAACGCATTCTCAAATTTTTCTGCATCCTGTTTCTTCGCAGGTCAAGGTATCTATTAGTTAGCCTTGTTTCTTCGTTTACTTCTCGCCCATCGTTATTTATTTCAAAAACGGGCGTTACTGCTTCATTCAATATTTTTACTTCCATTATTTCCACTTCCATTTCGCCCAATTCTTCATCCTTATTTATCATCTTCTCCGGTCTTTTGTTGACTTTGCCGATTATTTCCACCACCCATTCGGAGCGGAGCTTGCTCGCCGATGTATGCGCTTCTTTGTGATTGGGCAATGCCACCATTTGAACTTTGCCGGACATATCTCGCAAGTCAATAAAAATAAGCTTGCCGTGATCTCGCCGGACATCCACCCAGCCGGCGATTTTTACTTCTTCCCCTATTTTGTTTTTTAATTCTTTAATATAAATTCTTTCCATAACTAAAATCCTAGCATAAAAAACTTTATTTTGAAATTTTACCTAAATTTTTTCCGGAATTTTGACGCCAAGCAACGTCAAACCGTTTTTAATTACAATTGCTGTGGATTTTATGAGTGCGATTCTAGCCAGCCTCAAAACTTCGTTTTCCGTGCCAATGATAGAAACTTCGTTATAGAAATGGTTAAATAATTGCGCCAATTCTTCCAAATAAACGGCGACAAGATGCGGTGAGTCATTTTTCCGCGCTTCCAAAATAATCATCGGAAAAAACATCATCTTTTTAGCCAGCGCAAACTCACTCTCTTTCTCAAGAACAATATTTCCAAGGACTGTCCTTGGATTGTTTAATTTTTTTAAAATAGAGTTTATGCGAGCGACGGTGTATTGCAAGTAAACAGCGCTCCCTCCCTCAAAATCCAACATCTTTTCCCAATCAAAGGAAATATTTTTTTGGCGGGACTGGCGAAGATCGTTATAAATCACAGCTCCCATACCGACAATTTCGGAAATTTCTTCCACCTCATTAGACAACAAATCTTTATTTTTGCTCATCAAAATTTCTTTTGCCTTGGCGATTGATTGATCAATCAACTCTTCAAGGCGGACAAGTGTTCCCTTTCTGGTGGACATTTTTTCGCCGTCCACAGACACGAGACCAAACCCGATATGTTTTGCGGTGTTTCCGTCCGCGTACCCAAGGGCCTTAGCCAAAGTGAACATTTGCCTAAAATGCAAAGATTGCTCTTCCCCCACCACATAAAGCGTTTCTTGCGGATTGAAAGTTTCTGTTCTGAATTTAAGCGTCGCCAAATCTCTCGTAATGTAAAGCGTGGATCCGTCTTGTTTGCGAAGAAGAAAAGATGGCAACCCGCCAAGTTCCACCGCTATGGCTCCGGTTGTCGGATCTTCAAAAGCGACTTTTTTATCCAAAGCATCTTGAATTATTTTTTCCGCCTCGCCGACAAAATAACTCTCACCCAAAAAAGTGTCAAAGCTTATGCCGAGTTTTTTGTAAACTTTGTTAAATTCGGAAACGCTTATTTTCTCAAACTTTGACCAAGTTTTCAAAAGATTTTCATCACCCACCTCCAATTGTTGAAATATTTTCCTCGCGTCGTCCTCAATGCTTGGATTTTTTTTCACTTCTTCGTGAAATCTTACGTATAAAATATTTAATTCTTCTATCGGATTTTCTTTAAATTTTTTCTTGTCTACCCAATTATTATAAGCGTAAATAAGCTTGCCGAACTGTGTCCCCCAATCTCCCAAATGATTATCTTTCACGACGCAATAACCGGTAGATTCGTAAATATTTACCAACGCTTGACCGATAATAGTGGAACGCAAGTGCCCTACGCCAAAAGGCTTGGCAATATTAGGACCGGAATAGTCTATGACTACCACATTGTTCTTATTTATATCGCTTTGTCCGAATTTATTTTTCAGCTTGGCAATTTCTCTCAAAAGCAATTCATACGCTTTTTGCTTTTTTAAATTTAAATTGAGATACGGACCGAGAGCTTGGGCGTTTTCAAAAAAAATGTTTTTTGTTTCGTTTATTTTTATCGCCAATTCTTCGGCAAGATTTTTCGGATCAACCTTCTTTTCCTTGGCAAGTTCAAAAAGCGATACGCTCAAATCAGTTTTTACATAAGAAGGGGGAATTTCCAACGAAAAACTATTTTGACTGACATCCAAAATTTCGCTCAAACTTTTTTTTATTTTAACAATCGTGTAATTATCAAAAACAACTCTCTTTTTTGACAAAAGTTCTTTGGCGATTCTTTTTTTTGTTTTATCAATAGCTTTGTCCCCCGCCCTTTTAACAACTTCCAACATATCCCCTATCATAATATCAAACATCATTTTTGCCAATAAACAAAACAAAGGGTGGAGTTGAATATTTTTACTTCAACTCCACCCTTTTAAAAAATGTCTGCTTCTGCTATCTGGAAGTAGTGTCCGGATACGAACCAATAAAGCGCGGCGGGTTTAATGAAAGACCTAGCTTTCTAAACTCAAGCCACGCCTCCTCCATTTTCTTGTCGGTCACATACCCTTGAAACTCCAAAAGAAAAGTGTACTCCCAATGCTTGCCCGGGATTGGACAAGGATATATGAGCAACAAATTGATGTTTCTATTGGAAAAAATATTTAATGTTTTAGACAAAGATCCCGGCACGGACTGCTCAAGATTGATTAAAAAACAAGTTTTATCCTTTCCAGTTCTATCAGCATGCTCTTTGCCTATTATCCAAAACCTTGTTCTGCTGTTTTTGTGATCTGCCACAGATTCTTGTCGCACGCGAACCAAGCCGTATGCCTCACAGGCTTTTAGCGAAGCAATCACCCCTATGCTGTTATCGGTTGACGCCTCTTCCGCCGCAACTCCAGTAGAATCTCTAACCTCAACCACAAGATCCTTAATTTCTTTCCGAAGCGCGGAAATAAACTCGCTACATTGTCTTATGGCTACCGCATGAGAAATTAGTTTTTTCGGTGGCTCAGAAACATTCTCTTTTCTTAAAAAGAACAGCTCTATTGGCACAACAATTTCCGCCCAAGCTTTTAATCCCAAATGACCGTCCACATCATCTACCGCCCTGATTGTTTCAGTGACAACGCCATCTATCACATTTTCAATCGCAACGACTCCATAATTCACTTCTTTCCTACCAACAGCCAAACACACTTCCTCGTGTGTTTTATATGACACCAATTCAACATCATTTCCTTTTTCTCCTGATTTCAAGAAAAAATTTTCCGCAGCCACATAACCAAATGTTGACATATTTGGTCCCAAATAACCAACCTTTGAGCTCATTGAAGTTCTCCTTTAAAAACAATCCGCCGATATTGCTTTTTGCCACGCCGGATTAAAATTATAGAATTTTTAACAAAATTCTCACCGACAATCAAATCTGCAGAAACAACCCTTTCGCCATTTAAACAAATTCCTCCCTGATCAATCAAGCGCCTGGCTTCAGATTTTGTTTTACTAAAAGCAATTTCGCAAAGAAGATCAACAATAGGAACCCCTTTTTTAATTCTTTGCGCATCAATCTCAGTCGTTGGCACTGAATCGGCACAATCTCCAGTGTTGGCAAAAACAGCACTTGTGGCGTTTTTAGCTTTAACAGCCTCTTCCTCTCCGTGTGTTAACTTAGTCGCTTCAAAAGCCAAAATTTCTTTTGCTTTGCGAATTTCCACTGAAGAATCTTTTTTAAAACTTAAAATTTCTTCTTGAGATAAAAAAGTGAAATAATTAAGGAACCTTGCAACATCTCTATCGTCTGTGTTGATCCAGTACTGATAAAATTCATACGGAGATGTTTTTTCCGAATCAAGCCAGATGGCTCCAGATTCCGTTTTGCCCATTTTATTTCCATTAGCGGTTGTAAGTAGTGGAAAAGTTAACCCATAGACCTTTTTATTCCTCACTCGCCTCACAAGATCTACTCCCGCCAATATGTTTCCCCACTGATCATCTCCACCCAACTGCAAAGAGCAATTATGCTTATCAAAGAGTGTTAAGAAGTCATAAGCTTGAAGAATCTGATAATTAAACTCAATGAAAGACAGCCCTTCTTGCCTATCTAACCTTTGTTTGTAAGCTTCCGCTCTTATCATTCGCAATCGAAAAGTTTTATAAAACATTTCGATTTTATCAAAAAGTCATCGCATCAAAAAGTAAATGGCGTTTGGAAAATTAAAACAAATAAATCTGGACCGGTGCTTGGAATAACAATCCATACTCATGGAAACGAACCTAGCGGACTTGCTGTTCTTTCTCATTTTCGAGAAAAATTTCCACTTGAACAACACTTAAAAACAGGGTCTGTAATATTTGTTCTTAACAACACCCGCGCAACTGAAATGTTTTTAGCAGCTAAAAACATGGAAGATAAAAAATGTTCTCGTTTTGTAGACATCAACATGAATCGTCTACCAAATAACACCTTAGAATGCAGCAAAAATGATGCTAGATATGAAGTTCGGCGAGCTCAAGAATTAGGAATCATTTGGAAACAGTTTGATATTGGACTCGATATTCACAGCACAACGCAAGAAAGTGACGGAATAATTGTTAATATCGGCACCCTCCAACCTGATTTGATTCGAGGATTTCCAATCACAGACATAATCACAAACATAGAAAATATACAAGTAGGCAAACCTGCCGTATCTTTCTATGGGAACGGTTCAATACCCGTGATGGTAATTGAGGCTGGATCTCACGAAAGTCATCAAGCGTTCATGAGGGCAATTAATTGCACTGATGCTTTGCTGAAAAATCTCCAAATGATTGAAGGAAAAACAAAATCTAGCAATCGTAAATACCATGAGTATTATGTTGGTGGTGCGCTTATGTTTCCAGACGCATCATATGCACTGACAAAACCATTTAAAAGCTATACAAAATTTACGGCTGGAGAAAAGATTGCGACCAATGGGCAATGCAACATCGTTGCTCCATTCACGGGATATTCAATTTTTGCTCCGCAAGGAACAACGGTAAAAAACTTAAACGAAGAAGTAATGTTTTTTCTACAACCTCCAAAGATAATTACTATTGAATAATGAAATAGGTTAAACTTTTAAACACAGGGGTCTTTAGCGTCCCCTGTGTTTTTTATTTCTCTAAACAATCACCACCCCCACTTGAATTAACATTGCGCAAGATAAGCTGTTCAATTAAACTTTTTATTTGGACATATGTCCTTTCTGAAATATCACGAGTGGCAAAAGAAGGATTTTCTACTTTCCACAACATCACTTTTCCACTATCGCGCAAAAAATCTGGAACAAATGGTTCTTCTGCCATTGAAACAACAACCTTAGCGTTCTTAACCATTTCCGGCAAAAGTTTTTTAGTCCGATTGTTCCTTATATTAATTCCGTTTTTTTCCATAACTTCAAAGAAATCGGATGTGCGAAAATATCCTTCAATAATAGTCCCCTCTGGCACATCAACAGAACCAACATAAGTACCGGCAGAATAAGCATCATTTGTGCCAGTCATCTTGTTGTATATTGAAGCCGCCATTTGACTGCGGAATTGATTATTTTTACAAATAAATAATATTTTCATTATAAATTATAAATAATTGTTTTCATTTATTGGATAATTTTATTAACCACTACCCGCCACTATCTTATAATTTTTCTTCACCTTTTAAGATACTATCAAAAAAAAGACTGGCACACAAATCGTGCCAGTCTAGTATTTATTTAACACCAACCTTCAAGCCTTCAAGATGCTTTCTGCCAATAAATCCATATTGACATTATTTTCGTTGTTAACAACAATATGGTTTTGGTTATAAAAACTCTCGAAAACTTCTTTAAACAGAATGTGCATTTTTAATGCCTCTTTAGTTGAAAGAATATGCCCTTCTCTTGCTGTAAAATGAAGCCGTTTTTCAACGATATTGTATGGACACATTACCTCAACCCACAACACTTGGCACTTTTCTGAACAAAGAGATTCCAGTTGAATGCGGAGTGAGTTTAAATGAAACACTTCATCAATTATCACCACTGACATTCCGCGATCAAAAAGATCAAAAGCACACTTTAAAGCCTTTTGATAATATACCCACCTTACTTCCGGCGGATCTATTTGATTCTTTACAAGTGTTGGGTCAACATCGGTTTTTTTTAAATTATCGATATCAACAATTTTTGCTCCAATCTTTTTGCTAATTATCCCGGAAATAGTTGACTTGCCTACACCTGGCAAACCAGCGAACAATAAAAGTTTTTTCATTTACTTCCTCCTTTTTTTAAAGGTCAATGATTTAATGTTATAATTCAAAAATGCAAAGAAAAATTTTAAAACCAAAAGATTTTCCCGCCCTGCTTAAACAAATACCAGATCCGCCGAAACTGTTATATATAGAAGGAGAACTTCCGCCCGATGACGCTATTTATCTTGCTGTCGTTGGCGCCAGAAAATTCACCACCTATGGCAAAGAAGCCTGTGAAAAAATAATCGGCGGACTGAATAATAAAAATCGGCAAATAGTCATTGTTAGCGGACTGGCTATCGGCATAGACGGCATTGCTCACAAAACGGCGTTAAAAAATGGATTAAAGACAATCGCCATTCCCGGCTCCGGTTTAGATAGCAATGTTCTTCATCCCAGTTCCAACTTGAAACTCTCCAAAGAAATTTTGGAAAATGGCGGGTGTCTTATCTCCGAACTGGACTGGGGTATGCCCGCCGGTATGCACACATTCCCTTCTCGCAATAGAATTATCGCCGGAATGTCTCATGCCACATTGGTGATAGAAGCGGCGGAAAAAAGCGGGACGCTGATAACGGCGGATTTGGCGACACAATACAATCGCGATGTTTTCGCCGTCCCCGGCTCAATTTTTTCCCAAAATTCAACCGGCACAAATAAATTGATAAAAGCCGGCGCGGCCGTGATAACTTCCGCCGAAGACATTTTTGACGCTTTCGGTCTGCCGAAAGAAAAAGAAAATCTAAAACTTAATCTATTTCTTGAACCGAATGAAGAAAAAATTTATTCGCTTCTTGTTGAGCCAATAGACAGAGACGAACTCCTAAGAAATTCCGGACTGCCGTCAGCCAAAGCCAACGCCGTCATTTCTATGATGGTTATCAAGGGACTAATCAAGGAATCAGGCGGAGAAGTTTTTAGAGTGTGAAAATTAGATAAACTCTTTAAGTTTTTCCGCATCTAAATTAAGGCAGTTTGCTCATACGGCAACCGGAGCCATAAATTCCCGCCTTGGGTTAGATAGGACTCCTGGTTCTTCTTCCAAATAAAGAATTATTGCTTCTTTAGTATTTTTTACGGCTTCTTCAAAATTGTCCCCTTGAGAAAAACACCCTGGCAATGAAGGCACGGAAACGCTGTATCCGCCGTCAATTTCTTCAATAAATACGGCATTAAAATTAAAAACCGCTTTTTTAATTTCTTTATTTTTTCTTATGGCTTTCATTTTGATATGCTACCATGTTATAAAAAAAAATAAAAGCCAACTCCGTCATCTCCATGATGCTCCTCAACGGCATCATCAAAGAATCAGGCGGAGAAGTTTTTAGAGTGTGAAATGTTTATTATTCGCTTTCAATCCTTTTTCTGCGTTCATCAAGCGTTTCTTCTTCATACATCCAATACAATGGACCAGATACAGTATAATTATAACCGAGTAATTCTTGTGCCGCTCGCGAAAGACTTTTAATTTCACCATTAATTTCAATGTTGCCATTTGAAACAACTTTTGCTTTTTTGCTCTCATCTCTTGTAAACGACAACTCGGCATCAATTGGAATATTTACGGCACTAAAATTAAATCGTTTTGTATAAATTTTCTCTAACTCTTCTTTAACATCAGCGTACCCTTCTGTGTCTTGTCTTGGAGTAACATCTTCAATCTCTCTTAATTTTATCGCCGCCACGACTCTTTCGGGGTTAACTTTAAAAAACTCTCGATTTGATCTTGTTCGACTTTCTGTAAAAATTGAGTGGAGTTGTTTTTCAATAAAATTAGAATCATTTACTTTAGCTGCATAATAACATTTAAACGGCAACGGTATGTTTGTCCAATCTAAGTCTTGGATGCGTCGCATAATATCATTAGTTTTCCCAATTTTTATATAATCTGGCATTGCTTCGTTTGTAAGAATATATACTATTTCGTTCATATTTTTATTTTAATTTCTCAATTTGTTTTTTCAAACGCCTTGTCAAAAAAGTAAAAGAAACTGCCGGATTTCGTTCCCGCTTTTGTTTTCGCCGAAGCGGAAACCGACGACATCAAAACAGCCGCTAAAATAAAAAACATTGCCAATATCAGATATTTTTTCATCAATTGTAATATAACCCTTTCCAGCCCTTTTCGCAATCTATACCCCTGCAAAGTATCCCCTATCCCATTTTTTTACTATCGCAAAAATAGGGGATAGCTAATGAAATATGCCTAACTATAACTTAATAAAACCGGACTGCCTTCGGCCAAAGCCAAAGCCGTCATCTCAATGATGGTTATCAAAGGACTAATTAAAGAATCCGGCGGAGAGGTTTTTAGAATATAAAAATGCTTTAACATTTTATAAAAATAGTCCATAATGTAAAAATGAACAATATTTCAAAAAACAAGGACACTTCTTGGGGCAAGGTGGCGGACTGGTATCACGAAATGCTGGAAGATGACGCTGGCACATATCAAAAAGATGTCATTTTACCAAACTTAATGCGAGCGATGGGTTTAAAAAAAGATGAAAGCGTTTTAGATATCGCTTGCGGAACGGGATATTTTGCCAGAGAATTTATCAAAAGCGGAGCAAAGATTTCTGCTTGCGACATATCGCCGGAACTCATCACCATCGCCAAAGAAAATTCTTCCAAGGAAATAGCCTTTTTTGTTTCTCTGGCGGACAAGATAATGGGAATAGAAGACAAAAGAGTTGATAAAATTTCCATAATTCTCGCCATTCAAAACATAGAAAATTTAGCTGGGACTTTAAGTGAATGCTCAAGAATTTTGAAACAGAACGGAAAATTGTTTATTGTTATGAATCATCCGGCATTTAGAATTCCTCAAAAAAGTCATTGGGGTTTTGACGAAGAAAATAAAATACAATATCGCCGGCTGGACGCTTATATGTCCGATTCTAAAGCGGAAATTGAAATGCGTCCCGGAATGAAGACTGGAGAAAAAACTTTTTCTTTCCATCGTCCGTTGCAAGTCTACTTTAAAGCGTTAAAAAAGAACGGATTTTGCGCGAGTGGTTTGGAAGAATGGATTTCCAACAAAAAAAGCCAAAAAGGTCCGCGCGCGGAAGCGGAAAACAAGTCTAGAAAAGAATTTCCAATGTTTTTATTTTTAGAAGCGGTAAAAATTGTTTAAATTATGCGACTAAATCGCTTTCTTGGAAAATTTGATCTGTCAAAAAAAGAAATATCCATAAAGGATAGCGACTTTATCAACCAAGCAAAAAGTGTTTTAAGACTTGGCGCTGGCGACAAAATCATTCTTTGCGACGGCGAATCAAATGAAGCCATTGCCGAGATTGTTAACCTAAACAAAGAATTCGCGGAGTTGAAAATTTCAGAAACTTATAAAAACCAAAATGGACCGGAAAGGTATGTCGCTCTTTACTGCCCTATTTTGAAAAAAGAAAATTTTGAACTGGCTGTTCAAAAAGCAGTTGAAATCGGGGCGAAAGAAATCACGCCAATTATCACAAAGAGAACTATCAAACTCGGTTTAAATTACGAAAGATTGAATAAAATTATTAAAGAAGCGTCTGAACAATCAGGACGAGGCGTTTTGCCAAAACTTAATGAAGTAATTATTTTTGACGAAGCCCTGAAGTTAGCCAAAGAAAACGACCTTAATTTGTTTTTTCAAGTCGGTTATCCCCCACTTGGACATTCAATGTCCAAGTTTAAAAAAATAGGAATTTTTGTCGGACCGGAAGGAGGATGGACGGAGGAAGAAACAGAAACGGCAAAAGAGAACGGTTTTATTTTTGCCAGTCTCGGCAAAACAACCCTCCGCGCCGAAACGGCGGCAACAGTGGCGAGTTATTGTGTTTGTAATTTATAACTTTGTAAACTAGCTATGCTACAAAATACAGTAGTTTTAATAGACGAATAGCGCCATGTTCGCTGTGTTAGCAATAACATAAAAAACGAACAAAGGAATGTCTATAAAAATTTTAAGTTGAATGAGTAGGATTATCGGTATCCGGCATAGGGTGAAGAAAACAACTGAAGGAGAGGCGAGACCAACAGAGATAGCGGTTTTTGCTGACTTAAGTTTAACCAAGCCAACAGCTTATAAACTTGAAGACGAAATGGATGAACTGGACTTTGTCTTTGGGCGCTTCCCTGTTTCTTACAGAGAGGCAAGCGAAGGAGAAAACTTGTCTCAATTTTTCTCTCGCCACATCAAGACAAAAAAATCCAAAGATGAAACCGGCAATGAAATTACAAAAGTTTCAGCACCAGTTTCTCATGACGGCTTGACGGCTGGAGACACGGTTGTTTCCATTTTAGGAGGCAGTGGAAGAAAAATAATTTTCGCTCTTTCTAGAAGAGCCGAACAAATCGGCGCAAAGGTTTTGTGTGTCCCTTCCGGATTATTAAATAAATTTCGGGAGCAAGATAAGGAAAAAGACTCGGAGAATGTAGCAAGATTGTTTGTCAAACAACCTGATCTTTTTCACGAAGTGACAATAAAAGACCGGGGGTTGATCATTCTTCGGGAAAAACTTGATGCTCGAACTGATGCAATGAAGGCAAGAATCGCTTGCGAGCAAAGATTGTTGCAAAGAATGATTGGCAATGTATTTTGCAACGAAGATGGTTTGTACCCCGAAGGCAAACTGGAAGAAATTTTCGCCGAAGAAAAAGCGAACAATTCTATCTTTCAAGCGTTGCTCTTGGAAGAAAAAGCAAGAGAAAAAGAATTAACCGCCTGCGTCTCGGCGATGGATATTTATAAAAACATTTTTTCGCCGATTGAGGGATGCGGTCCGATGATCGCATCTCGCATAATCGCCTCTGTCGGCGACATCAGGAGATTTGAAGGCAATATCGCCAAATTTAAGGCGTATTGCGGAGTTCACTTGCAGGACGGACAATTCGCTAGACAGCGAAACAACGAGGCCGCCAACTGGTCTAACGAAATCCGCCAAGCGATGTATCTGCTTGGTGAACAATTCAACCGGCGACCAAATTCTGTTTGGGGGATGAAGTTTCGCGAATATAAAGAAAAAATGCGCAACTCTCACCCCGAAACAGTCGGAGAGGGTGGGAAGAAAAAATATACGCCAAGTCACATTCACAAGATGGCAAAATGGCGGACGCTGACAAAGTTCGCCGAATATGTCTTTAAAAAGTGGAACAAGCAACAAACGATGGTATAAATGTCCCAAGGGACGACGCTGTAAATGTTTGTTGCTTTATCTTGAGCAATGGCAACGAGAACGAGCTGATTATTGTGAAATGATCACGACTGAATGTATGTTCTCTTGTCATTGCTCGCTTGAGCATCAATATCAGTGGTGGACGATGAGATTAATGTTTCTAACGAAACGAGCTTTTGAATGTCCGACACTTGATTTAATTAACAGATTAATTGAAACAGAAAACGATACTGTGCTTGTTTGTTTTACAGAACAAACGACAATGAATTTGTTTTTTGTTTTAATTAAGAATAAAGAGGATGCAAGTATATGCTTGTATCCTCTTTTTATTTTCTAAATTAAAATGCTAATATATCAATAATGAACCTCTATAACACCGCCTCCAGAAAAATTGAAGAATTTAAACCGCTTAATACGCCGGAAGTGGGTTTTTACACTTGCGGACCGACGGTTTATGATTTTACCCACATCGGGCATTTGAGAACTTTCATAAATAACGATGTTTTAAAAAGAACGCTTGGTTATCTCGGCTATAAAGTCCGACACATTATGAACATTACCGATGTCGGTCATCTTACAGGCGACAGCGACGAAGGCGAGGACAAAATGGAAAAAGGCGCGATAAAAAAAGCGACGACCGTTTGGGAACTGGCAAAAAATTACACCGATTATTTTTTATATTCCATAGATTCCATCAACATAAAAAGACCTGATGTTTTATCCAATGCCACTGATCATATTCCAGAGTTTATAGAAATGATAAAAACTTTGGAAAAAAAAGGTTTTATTTATCAAACAAATGAAGCTGTTTATTTTGATGTGAAAAAATTTCCCGATTACGGAAAATTGTCCGGTCAAAAATTGGAAGACAAAAAAATAGCCGTTCGGGAAAATGTAAACATTGACGCCGGCAAAAAAAATCCGGCAGATTTCGCTTTGTGGTTTAAAGCTGTCGGAAGATTTAAAGATCATATTATGCGATGGGAATCTCCTTGGGGCGTCGGATTCCCCGGTTGGCACATAGAATGCTCGGCAATGTGCGTGAAATATCTCGGCGACACGGTGGACATTCACGCCGGCGGAGTGGATCATATTGCCGTCCACCACGAAAACGAAATAGCTCAATCGGAAACGACTACGGGCAAACAATTCGTCCGACATTGGTTTCATAGCGAATTTTTATTGGTTGATGGGAAAAAAATGAGCAAGTCGCTGGAAAATTTTTACACCATAGACGACATAAAAAAACGAAACATTAATCCCCTCGCCTTAAGATTATTATTTTTGCAAACGCATTATCGCCAAATAATGAATTTTACTTGGGAATCTTTAATATCTGCAAACAACGCTTATGCCAAACTTGAAAAAATTATTTGCGACTTAAAACAAAAAAACGATTCGCTAGTTGTCAAAAAAGAATGCGGGCAAGAAGCAAAAGCTTATCGCCAAAAATTCATAGATGCCATTTCAAACGATGTCCAAACGCCAAAAGCGCTGGCGGTGTTATGGGAAATAACAAAATCAAATATTCCAAATGAAGAAAAACTGAATCTTATTCTTGAAATTGACAAAGTTTTAGGACTTAATCTAAAAAACGTAAATCCTGCTGTTATTGAAATTCCCGAAGAAATAAAAAAACTTGCCGAAGAAAGAGAAACAGCGAGAATTTCCAAAAACTTCAGCAAATCGGACGAACTGCGAAAAGAGATTGAAAAAAAAGGATA
>ERZ1292633.3220-Hain-H41-02um-R1-3220-length-16080-cov-4_pt1 | contig 16080 bp, 14 predicted proteins | sample MGYA00564406_ERZ1292633 | MGnify/ENA primary metagenome ERZ1292633 (study PRJEB36523, sample SAMEA6512639) | groundwater metagenome | collected 2019-01-08 | study: AquaDiva: Metagenomics assemblies of 32 groundwater samples | reverse complement strand
TCCCTATTAAATCAAATACTTAGCAAAGTCGCCACAAACTTGCCCACCCGGTTATCCACAGAAGGCGGGGATAGTTTGCAAGCGGTCGTTGCATCGCTTGCCAAGAAAAAACCCGGCACATCGGCCGGGTTTCAGGTTGATCAAATTCGCGGGCGATCAGTCGCGGGCGTAGATGTCTACATTCTTGGTCTCAGGCACAAACAACATGCCAATCACGAAGGTGGCCCCGGCAATGATGATGGGGTACCACAGGCCATGATAGATATTGCCGTTCTGCGCCACCATCGCAAAGGCGATAGAGGGCAGCATGCCGCCAAACCAACCATTGCCGATGTGATAAGGCAGGCTCATGGATGTATAGCGAATACGAGTGGGGAAAAGCTCAACCAGTGCCGCCGCAATCGGTCCATACACCATGGTCACGAAGATCACCAGCACCGTCAGAATACCCACCACCAAAAACCAGTTGAACTTCGCAGGATCGGCCTTGGCGGGATAGCCTGCACCTTTCATGGCATCGGCCAGCTCTGCCTTAAACGCCTTAATGGCTTTCGCGCTCGTTTCATCAAACTTGTAGCCACCGCCAGTCAAAGTCGCAGTGGGTACGTTGATCACTTTCTCGCCTACTTTGACGGTGGCAGGCGTGCCCGCTGCCGCTTCAACGGTATCGTAACTAGCTGCCGCCTGCGCTAAGGCACGTTTGGCAATGTCGCAGCCACTCGTGAAGTCAACCTCTTTGGCCACCGGACTACCTTGGAACGAGCATTGTGCGGGATCAACCGTTACCACCAATTTTGAGCTAGCTTGCGCTGCCGCCAAATCGGGATTGGCCGCATTCGTCAGCGCCCCGAACAAAGGGAAGTAGCTCAGACAGGCCAAGAGCAAACCCGCCATGATGATGGGTTTACGTCCGATCTTGTCAGACAGTGTGCCGAAGATCACGAAAAACGGCGTGCCAATGAGCAAGGACAAGGCAATCGCGATGTTCGCAGAGTTCGCGTCAACTTTAAGCACCGTTGTCAGGAAGAACAAGGCGTAGAACTGGCCGGTGTACCAAACCACACCCTGCCCCGCGACCAAGCCAAACAAGGCCAAGCCGACAATTTTCAAGTTGCGCCATTGACCAAAGGACTCAGAAATGGGCGCTTTAGAAGTTTTGCCTTCCGACTTCATTTTCTGGAACGCTGGCGACTCGTTCAGCGACAAGCGAATCCATACGCTAACAGCCAGCAAGACGATCGACAACAAGAAGGGCAGGCGCCAGCCCCAATCGGCAAATTCAGCCTCACCGAGCAAATTACGCAGACCCAGAATCACCATCAGCGACAGGAACAAACCCAAGGTCGCAGTGGTTTGAATCCAAGAGGTGTAAGCCCCACGCTTGCCATGCGGAGCGTGCTCGGCCACATAGGTGGCCGCACCGCCGTACTCGCCACCCAGAGCCAAACCTTGCAACATGCGCAGACCGACCAAAATAATGGGCGCAGCGACACCTATAGTGGCATAGCCCGGCAAGATACCCACGATGAACGTGGACATGCCCATGATGAGAATCGTCACCAAAAAGGTGTATTTGCGGCCAATCATGTCACCCAGACGGCCAAACACCAGCGCGCCAAATGGACGCACGATAAAACCTGCTGCGAAAGCCATTAAGGCCGCAATAAAGGCGGCGCTGGGGTCAAGCCCAGCAAAAAACTGTTTGCTGATGATGACCGCCAGCGAGCCATACAAATAGAAGTCGTACCACTCAAAAACCGTACCCAATGAAGAAGCGAAGATGACCTTCTTTTCCTCACGCGTCATGCTGCTACTGGGCGCGGGCGACGCAGCAGCTTTTCGAACATTTGCAACAGCCATCTCGTTTGTCCCCTTTTGTTTCTTGCAGTCACACCGACCGGCACAACCATGCGTTGCACTGTGAGCCTCAACCCTGACACATTTCTGACGCCAAACTGAACACTAACTGACGAAATCAGCAGCAACCCTAGTGCTTCTTTTCTCGATGTGAAAGATGCAGCGCAGCACGGGGTAATCACTGAGCCAAATTTGCGCATTGCGACATGCGATCTGTAAGGCCGTGGAAAGACCCACCACCCAAACTGCACAAATCGAAACTCAATGTATGAAGGAGTCCAGCATGACTGATGCTGTTACGGCCCGCATAATCGCCAACCCGAAATATCAGGAACTTAGGCGCAAGCGCAGCAGTTTTGGTTGGCTGCTAACGGCTTTGATGATGGTGGTCTACTACGGCTACATTGCGCTTATCGCTTTCAACAAGGAGTTTCTAGCGCAACGCCTAGGAGACGGCGTAACCACACTGGGAGTACCTATCGGCATGGGCGTGATCATCTTTACGATTGTGATTACCGGCATCTACGTGCGCCGCGCCAACACCGAATTTGATGCACTCACCCAGCAAATCCTGAAAGAGGAAGTGAAATGAAGCGCGCAGCCATTTTTGCATTGAGTTTGCTAGCCGTTGGCGGCGCTATGGCCGCTGGGGCTGATCTGGGGCAAACCGCCAAACAAGCTACCAATTGGACAGCGATTGCCATGTTCGGCATCTTTGTAGTCGCCACATTGTGGATTACCAAATGGGCCGCAGCTAAAACACGTTCTGCTGCGGATTTCTACACCGCGGGCGGTGGTATCACGGGTTTTCAAAATGGCTTGGCCATTGCGGGCGACTATATGTCAGCCGCTTCATTTTTGGGCATTTCCGCAGCCGTGATGGCAAACGGTTATGACGGCCTGATTTACTCCATTGGTTTTCTGGTTGGCTGGCCCATCATCACGTTCTTAATGGCCGAACGACTGCGTAATCTGGGCAAGTTCACGTTCGCCGACGTTGCTGGTTATCGCTTCAAGCAAGCACCTATCCGTGCCTTTGCGGCCTCGGGCACCTTGGTGGTCGTGGCGTTCTATTTGATCGCGCAAATGGTGGGTGCGGGTGCACTCATCAAGCTGTTATTCGGCTTAGAGTATTGGATTGCGGTGGTCATCGTTGGCGCATTGATGATGGTTTACGTTCTGTTTGGCGGCATGACGGCCACCACGTGGGTGCAGATCATCAAAGCCTGCTTATTGTTGGCTGGCGTGACCTTCATGGCCATCATGGTGATGGCGCAGTTCGGTTTTAGCTTTGAAGCGCTATTTGCCAAGGGCGTGGCCGTCAAGGCAGCCATCGCGACGGCTGCAGGCAAAAGCCCCGAAGAGGCGGCCAAAGCGGGCCAAGCCGTGATGGCGCCAGGCGGTTTCATCAAAGACCCCATTTCGGCTATTTCGTTTGGTATGGCCTTGATGTTCGGCACGGCTGGTTTGCCACATATTTTGATGCGCTTTTTTACGGTGCCAGACGCCAAACAGGCGCGCAAATCCGTGTTCTGGGCCACGACCTGGATCGGCTATTTTTACATCTTGATCTTTATCATCGGGTTTGGCGCTATCACCTTGGTGTTAACAAACCCAGAAATGGCTGATGTCGCCAAAGGCGTCATCAGCGGTGGTGCGGGTACGGCCAATATGGCAGCCGTGTATGTTGCCAAACAGGTTGGAGGGGACGTGTTCTTTGGATTTATTTCAGCCGTCGCGTTTGCCACCATCTTGGCAGTGGTAGCAGGCCTAACGCTCTCGGGCGCCTCTGCCGTATCGCATGACCTGTACGCCACAGTGTTCAAGCACGGCAACGCGGATAGCGCGAGTGAATTACGTGTTTCCAAAATTACCACCATTTGCCTTGGCATTGTGGCGGTTGCTCTGGGTATAGCTTTTGAAAAGCAAAACATTGCCTTCATGGTGTCGCTGGCCTTTGCGATTGCAGCTTCGGCGAATTTCCCGGTGCTGTTCATGAGTGTGCTGTGGCGGGATTGCACCACCAAAGGCGCAGTTATCGGCGGCTTCTTGGGCCTCATTTCGTCTGTCTTGCTAACAGTCGTGTCGCCATCCGTTTGGGAGGTCACCTTTGGCAATCCTAAGGGCTCAGCCTGGTTCCCATACACGTCGCCCGCCTTGTTTTCCATGACGATTGGTTTTGCGGGCATCTGGTTATTCTCCATTCTGGACCGTAGCCCGCAAGCAGCTAAAGAACGCGATGCGTTCCTAGCGCAGCAAGTACGTTCGGAAACCGGTTTGGGGGCTTCCGGAGCTTCAGGTCACTGACTCTGAACTTGTATGCTAACTCATAAAGCCCGTGACCAATCTCACGGGCTTTTTCACGCTATCGAGTAGAGTCGCTACCATCTAGCTTTTCTAGCAACACCCGCTCTTGTTCCAGAACCTCCGCGTCCCACGCCCGCATTTCGCTCACAAATGCCTGCGCCGGTAACGACAGGCTGCGCCCTCGTAGATGCGCCAAACCAAACTGCCCCTGCAAGCCCATTTTGATCTTCGGCAAGGCCACTAGATCTCCGCTACGTAGTTCAGCTAGCACCATAAAGGCGCTCAGAAACGTCATTGCATCGGACTGAGCTACCACGGTTTTGAGAATTGACGAGCTGTCACACACAATGTTCAACACCCCTTGCTTGCGCAATTGTTCACACACAGAAGCAGGCAAATCTCTTGGCAATTGCGCCAGCAAGTCCTGTAATTTACCTGTGGGCAGGTTGGGGCCAGCCATCGGGTAGCTGAACACGTCCGCAATGGTTGCGTTGGCTTTGGACACCAAGGGATGCCCTTGCCGACAGACCAAGATCCCCGGGTGCGCCGCCAGCATTTGCACCGCCAAATCGGCCTGGTCCATCAGCTCACTCACGTGCAACACCAATAGGTCAATGTCACCCGCTCGCAATCGGTCGGGCAGTTCGCGCCAAGGAGCTACCAGTATTTTGATGCTCAGCTTAGGGAAGCGCACATTCAGCCTTGCAATGGCGGCGCCCACCAACATCGCTCCGCCGAACGGGCCGACGCCGATATTCAACTCACCCAGCTCCAACCCTCGCGCCAAATCAAGCTCGCGCTGCAAATCGCGTGACGAAGCCAACAGTTCGCGCGCGCGCTGCAACACCAGCTCGCCAAATTGCGTGGGTGACACCCCCGTGCGGCTACGATCAAACAGCTGCACACCCAGCATATCCTCAAGGGTTTGGATGCTGCGCGTGAGCGCAGGCTGCGTGATGTTGAGCGCCGCCGCTGCGCGTACAAAATTCCGATGCTCAGCTAAGCCAACAGCATGGCGGAGATGGCGTAATTCAAACATGAGTGCGCCCTTTCAATGCATACAATTTATCTTACACATCATAACAATGCATTTGACGCACAACCAAAGCAAGCCCAAACTGTGCGGTACTTTGTACGCCATGCTGGCAATTTGCTTCCCAAGGAGAACCCGATGGACCGACGTGAAATCTTCAAACACGCGCTAATGGCTGCGGGTGTCAGTAGCCTACCCGGTTTAGCTAGCGCACAAGCCAGTGCCGCTGCATCTGGCGTAGCCAACGAAGGCTTGGACTTGCTCAAGGGCCAGGAGGGTGGTGCGATGAGCCCGCGTGAAACGCATGCTTATGCGATGGGTTTGCAGGCTTTTGAATTTGGCTGGCCGCTCATCTACTTTGCCAGCCTCATGTGGAACTGGTCGAACAACCCCAAGAGCGTGATGCGCCCGCTCAACTCGTGGATCACCACCAAGGACTTTGTGGCCACCTCGAACTACCGCGATGGCGGTTCGTTCAACACGGACACGGTTTACACCGGCGCGTTCATCGACTTGCGTCAGGGGCCGGTAGTGCTGTCAACAGCAGACCCTGAGGGGCACTATTTTTCGGTGCAATTGTCAGACCTGTACACCAACAACTTCGCCTACATGAGCAAGCGCTCCGGCGGGCCGCTGTGGGGGAACTTTCTGTTGGTGCCCCCAGGCTGGAAGGGCGAGGTACCAAAGGGTAAATTCGAGCGCGTTTTGCAGTGCGAGCAAAAATGGATTTTTGCCTTAGTCCGCTTACGTGTTGACCAAGACGATGCCAAGGAAATCGCTTGGGCAAAGCAAAAGTTCGCACAGGCTAAATTGACGCCCTTGCCAGACTACCTAGCAGGCCGGCCATTTGTAGCGAACGACTTCAACGTTTTCGACGTTTCCAAGCTGATGGGCAATCCGCTTCGCCCATTTGTGATCTTGAACTATATGTTGGAGCAAAACCCACCACCAGCCAGCGACCAAATGATGTTGCAGGGCTTCAAGACCGTCGGCATCGGCCCAGGCATGGACTTGTCAAAAATAGACGAAGCCACCAAACGCGGCTTGATGCGCGCCGCCAAAGACGGCTTACCAGCACTGCGCGCTCAAGTCGAACGCCCATGGGCGCGTTCCGTGAACGGGTGGTATTACTTCCCGACGCAAATTGGGCAAGCGCACACAACCGACTGGATCATGCGTTCGGCCTGGCAATCGCTATGGGGCATCGTGGCCCACCCTCCCTTCGAATGCACCTATTTGTGGGCTTCGATGGACCAAAATAACGAACGCCTAGCCAGCGGCTCGCGCTATGAAATTCATATGCACAAAGACCAGTTCCCGAAGGTCGAAGCATTCTGGTCGTTCACGCTTTATCAGGATTTCAACCTGGTTCCTAACGAAATCAATCGCTGGGCGATCCGTGAAAATATGAAAGGCCTAAAGTTCGATGCTGATGGCAGCTTGCGCATTTACATTCAAAGCGATCGCCCCTCAGACGACAAACTGAGCAACTGGTTACCCAGCCCCAAAACCGGCAACTTCAACATCACCATGCGCAACTACATGCCGTCGCCAGAAATCGTTGAGCAGCGCTACGACCCTCCAGTGTTAAAGAAGGTTAGCTAAAGTGATTTCAGGCTGCGCAGCTTGATAAAGGCTAGCGCAGCCATCACCGCATCGTTAAGCGCGTCGTGGGCTTCTCGGCTCGGTAGCTTCAAATCGTTGATGAGTGTGGCAAAACGCAAATCAATATAGCCACCTCGCTCATGTGCCGACCGTTGACGATTCTTGTAATCGTAGTACATGCTAGAAACCTCGTGTTTGGGCTGTGGCAGGCCCACGCCCAGCAACGGGAACAGCGCGCGATTGATCATCGCCACGTCAAATTCGAGGTAATAGCCCACCAACGGCCGACTACCAATAAAGGTCATCAGGCGGTACATGGCCTCGCCGATTTCCATACCTTGAGCGACATCGGCTTCGCGCAAGCGGTGTATCCGAACACTTTGATGGCTAAGTTTTCGCCTTTCTGGTCTAACTAGTAATTCCAGGCGTTCACTGGTCATCACCCGGTTGCCAACAATGCGCACCGCACCAACGGCAACGATCTCGTCTTTGTGAACGTTCAAGCCCGTAGTTTCACAGTCCAGTGCGATATATTCGTTCGGCGGTGGCGTATCCCACATCAAGCGAAAGCGCGGGTCGCCTAGGTGATAAAGCAGCCAAGCTCGCTTGAGTCTGGCCCAAGGCGAAAGCATCACATCGCATCCAAGTGATAACGATGCCGCAGCAGGGATTTGAAACGCTTGACCGCACCTAATGAGTCCTTGAGTAGGTCACGGTCTAAGCTATCAAGCTTGGCAACTTCAACCAGGCCTGTTACGCCCTGGCCCTTTTCCAGCTCCTGTAACCCCGCTCTAAGTTTGAGGCCCATGAAAAAGTGCAAGCTACCGGTCAGCTCAGCACCCACATTGGAGGGTAGTTTACCCATCTCCACAAGGGCGGCTATGCGCGCTACCGTGCTGGTTGCGCGTAAGCGCTGCTCCAGCGCCATACTGCGCACGCCATGCACCAGGGCAAAGATGCCCGCCTTCTTCAAGTTCAGTCGGCCTTGCTCATCAAGCCCTAGACCGAGAATACGATTCCACCAACCGGTGGTTAGCGCAAAACTATCAATGGCCGCCGCAAAGCGTGCTTGTAACACGTCATTTACACCGGCCAGCTTATACACTTCGTCACGCACCGTTTCGAGCAGTTTGGCGTTACCGCAAACTGCATGGGCGTCGATAAAGATGGCCAAGGCCATCAGGTTTTCTGCGTCTGGCATAGCCAACCATCGCCGAACCGTTTGGCTGAACTGTGTTTGATCGGCGCGCCAATTGGGGTTGCTAAGCATGATGTGACCCGGGCATGGTGGATAGCCAAAACTGGCCAGTGCCTGCGAAAACGCATCACAAATCTCGGCAAGATTTTCGGGTGGTAAGTAACCGTCACGCCAAACCAAGCCGTTGTCTTGATCGGTCTTGAGTAACTGCTCGCCACGTCCCTCACTACCCATCACAAAGAGGCAACTGTTTGCCACCAAATCGGCAGGGGCTATCAAACACCAGGCGCGCTCAAACAGCTTGGCATTCAACTCCTGCACCAACCTGGCGATCATTTCAACTTTCGTGCCGCCGCGCAGTAGCAAGGCAATCAAACGATTGATTTGTGCAGCAGCTTGCTCCAGCCCTTCAAGACTCGTGGCTTGACTCACTTGGACAGTTATCAAGTGGGAGTGATTCGATAAAAAGCCCAGCAAGTCGAGCTGCTCCAGCACACCGACGACGTCTTCACCCTTTTGCACCACGACACGATGCACACGGTGGTGGATCATCGCAATCAGTGCATCGAAAACATAGTCATCCGGTTTCACACTAATCACAGGGAAGCTCGCCAATTCACTAACCTTCAACTCCCTCAGAGGCGTTGGATGCAAAATCGCATCCTGTAAACCCGTGGTGGTAAATATCCCTAGGCGCGGCGGGGACGTAGCGTTATCGTGCACCAGCACATTCGAGGTTTTGTGAGCCTTGAGCGTTTGCACCACGCTATAGACATCGGTATCGCCAGAAACAAACACCGCTTCGCGCACAAAAGCCTCACTCACGCGGGCTATCGTCAGGGCTTGCAACTCATGCTGGCTTTGACGCTCAGCCAGCGCTGCAAGCTTCTTGGACAAGTCCGAAAACAACAACGCGCCAAAGGTGGCGTTGCTGGCAATCAACTCGACCACCGCTTGCTTGGCCAACTGATAAGCCACCACCTCTTCGGTGGCAACAAAACGGCCATTAACCTTGCCGGTCATCAAGCTACGGCCGTCGAAAGTGTCTTCTGCGTGATAGGTGGTAATGACTTCATCGTCGTCAAACTGGGAGACAAGCCCCTTGATGACCACAAACAGATGCGTAGGCAAGTCGCCTTCAGCCAGCACCGTTTCACCTTCTGGGAAGTAGGCAATGTCTACATGGTCGCGCACGAGTTGCTGCTCGTCGCTGCTCAGCGCATCAAACGGAGAAGCGGCAAAGTTAAAGGCGTTGGGCATCGGCCGACGTTAGCTGATGGGCTTGTCTTGAAGCTGACAGGCTAGCCCAAATCCTACCCGCACCCGTTAATAACAGTCGACCCGGAAATAATAGGGTCAGAGTCAATTAATTGGCTGACGTGCTACTTTTCTGCAGCGCACTTGTAAGAAAGACCCCATCCACGCGACTCATAGCAACGTGGCCAAGCCTAATATACACAGGCTCCGACGAACCGCCTATTGAACATGAAAAGAGGCAAACGATGCAGCACTTCAAATGCGACTCACTCATCATCGGCGCTGGCCAAGCTGCACCGGGCCTGGCTGTCAGCCTGGCAAAGTCGGGCGAAACCGTTATCTTGGTTGAGGCTTTGCATTTGGGTGGCTCTTGTGTCAATGTGGGTTGTACGCCGACCAAAACTTTACGAAAAAGTGCTCGCGTAGCGCACATGGCGCGCCGTGGTGCTGAGTTTGGTGTGCTAACGGGTGAAGTACGCGTTGATTTTGCCAAGGCTATGACGCGCATGCACGAGCGCGTGCAGGCCTCACGATCTGGTCTTGAAGACTGGCTTGCCAGTACGCCAGGCGTCCAAGTCATCAAGGGCTTTGCTCAACTCACGGACAAGACAGATTCTGGCTTTCACGCCCAACTGCTACAAACCCCTAGTGGCGCCCCCTTACAGGCAGACACCGCGCCCGCCATCGCGCAAATCCAAGCCCTCAAGGTGTACCTGAACACAGGCACACGCCCGTTCGTGCCGCCGATTGCTGGTATCAACCTGGCCCAGCGTGACCCGCGCATTTTGAGCAACGAAGAACTGCTACAACTCAGAGAGTGCCCGCAACATTTAGTGATTCTGGGCGCTAGCTACATTGGCCTTGAGTTTGCACAAATCATGCGACGTCTGGGCGCGCGCGGGTTTCGGTGATCGAAAACGGTGAGCGCGTTGCTTCCCGTGAAGACGCCTTGGTCAGCGGCCTCATTGCCGCCTTCCTACAAGAAGAAGGCGTGGCACTGTACACACAAAGTGCACTTGACACCGTCGTATGCGAGCCTAACGCTCTGCACTGCCAGATCAAAAACACACAAGGGCACCGCAGCGTGCTGGACGCATCGCACCTCTTGCTGGCCACAGGCCGTCTACCTAACACCCAATTCCTAGGTTTGGAGAGCGTTGGCGTCGTCGTGGACGCACGGGGTTTCGTGGATGTCAACTCTCAATTAGAAACCACCGTGCCAGGCCTTTGGGCCTTGGGCGACATGAACAAACGCGGTGCCTTCACCCACACCAGCTATCACGACTACGAGATCGTGCGCGACAACTTACGTTCAAGCGGCACGCCACGCAGCGCCGATGAACGCGTTATCTGCTACGCCATGTTCACCGACCCACCGCTTGGGCGCGTAGGCCTGAACATGGCGGCCGCGAAACAAGAACAGGAAAAAACAGGCCGCCAGTTTTTAGTCGCTACGCACCTGATGAAGCATGTCAGCCGCGCCAAAGAAGAAAGCGAAACGCACGGCGTCATTCAATTCATCGTGGATGCGTTAACCGAACAATTCGTCGGTGCCACAGTGCTGGGCATTCAAGGCGACGAGATCATTCAAGTTATCAGCAACTACATGAGCACGGGCGCTAGCTATCGGCTCATGCGCAACACGCTGCCCGTGCATCCGACCGTTACGGAATATTTTCCAACAATATTGGACAAACTAAAGCCGCTGTGACACCTTGCCTTCATAGTCCTTCAGCGGGTGCGGCCAAGCCGCCTCTCCGTAGGTTCGCAACACCTGCGAAATGACCACGCGGTAACCTGCCAGCCAATTGGCTTGCTTGGACTTGGCTTCTTGATGGGTTGGATGCTGAATCAAGGCTTGCAAGGCTTCCATCGAATCCCAGTAGTACACGTTTGAGATCAAGCCAGTTTCAGCGTTGTCCCAAGTTTCCTCACCCAGATAACCAGGAATAGACTTGGCAGCCGCAGCAATGGTTTCATCAAGCCGATGAAACTGCGCATCGTATTGTTTTTTTGCGAAGATGAAGGTGGAGGAGTACATAGCAGATTGTTCTTGTGTCAAAAATTTTGCCGTCAATCAGTCACGGCGCCGTACACCCGGCACCAAGGCCCCGAGCTGATTCCAAGCTTCATCAGCAAACCAGGCGTCTCCGTTCAAATAGGCCGACAGCATCTGCAAACCGTCTTGACCAAAAAAGGACTTGCCATCAACAAGCGCTGTGGGCACACCAAACACCGCCTCTTGTACCGCCATTTGGGTTTCTTCTTGCAGACGCTGCTTGACATTTGGGTTTGACGGGTCTTGCAAAGGCTGCAAAAGCGTCGTCAGTGCCCGAAGCCGATCAGCATCGCCAGCGTCTAAACCTCCTTGCCAAACATGCTTGAAAAGCATTTCGCACACATAGCGGCTCGGGTAGTCGCCAGGCTGCGCGCAAGCATAGGCTAAACGCAGCAAGGGCAGCGGGTTGAAGGGGTGCTGAGCCGGCAATTCCAGGCAGGTGCCTTGCTGCTGAGCCAACCAAACAACTTGTCGATAAGTCCATGCACGTTTGGGTTCAATTTCGGCTGGGCCTTTTTGCCCCCAAACCTTCAGCAAACCAGCAAACAAGATGGGCTTGTAGCGCAGCACCACGCTATGCCCCATCAGGGCCATCGGCAAGCGCTCAAAGGCAAGGTAAGCATACGGTGATATAGGATCAAAGTAAAAATCAATCGCCTTCATTTCCCAGCTCCTGAATCAAGCACCGCCACACCAAGCTGTGCCAACGCCGTCATGCGCGCAGGTAGTTGCTCAAGGACTTGCCACTTCGCGTCGTCGTCCATTTTTGACCATGCAGCGATTTCATCAATGAGGCGGCCGCAACCTTCGCAATAGCCCGTAGCAACATGCATACGGCACACGTTATTGCATGGGCTGCTCACCACGGGGCTGACAGACGTTTGGGTGTTCACGATTGCACGGTATCGGTCACAACGTTCACCACAGCAGCTCCGGTCAGAGCTTGCAACTCTTGCGGGCTCAACCGGAACACGCCGTTGGGGTGACCGGCAGCTGCCCAAAGCTCTTCAAAGCGGAATAATTCTTGGTCGATCAAGAGCATAGGGGCAGAGTCCGTAAACCCGACAGGCGACACGCCCCCAATCGAAAACCCTGTGCTGGCCTTCACAAATTCGGCATCGGCTCGGCTCAGCGGCCCGGCATAGCCCGCCACCTTTGTTTCATCCACTCGCTTGTCGCCCGAGGTAATGACCACCACGGCAGTGTCACTCGCCTTGCGCCGGAACACCACACTCTTAGCGATCTGCCCAAGGCAGACGCCCAGGGCGTCCGCCGCCTCTTGCGCGGTTCTGGCCGATACCTCTAACCACCTTGGTGCATGGACGTGACCCCGTTCACGCAATACCTCGCTGACCCGAACAAACCCCTCAGGCCGGGCTGGCACTGCTGGGTCAACATGCGCTTGCGGAGCAAACATAATATCCGCAGCCGCAATAGCCACAATGGGCGGGCCAAAGCTACGCAAATTGGACAGCGTGAAGTTGTGATGCTCACGAATCAAAGCCCCGGTAGCATGGGCTTTGTCGTGCGAGGTATGCGCATCTGAGGCCAAACGCACCGGGTAACCCAGGGCCGCAGCACGGCGGGTGGTGGTGTCAACACAAAACTCAGTGGAGTAACCGGCTATCACCAGCTCCTGTGTTCCCCATTGCTGTAGCAGCCCCAGAAGTTCAGTCTTCAAAAATGAGTCTGGCGTCGTTTTTCGCACCAGCACATCAGACGGTTTGACATGCAGATTTGAGGAAAGCTGCCAGTTCTGGCCGCCATACTCCAGCGGACTATTGGGTGCCTCATGCTGAACAAATACCACGGGCACGTTTGCAATGCGAGCCCGTTCACTTAGCTCGTTAATGCGATGAACAACATCCACCGCGTCATAGGGTCGCGGCTCGCGGTCAAAGAGCCCATGTTGCACATCAATGATCAGAAGAGCAGTATTCATGGCGACAAGAACTTCAGGCTTGGGTTTGACGTTTAGACAGAATGGCACGCGCCACACGCGACTGCGTAGGCCGCCCTAGTGCCCCGGAAATATAGGCCCCCGCGTCAACCAGACGGTCAAGGTCAACACCGGTTTCAATACCAAGACCATTCAACATAAAGAGCACATCTTCGGTGGCTACATTGCCGGTTGCACCCTTGGCATAAGGACAACCACCCAAGCCCGCTACGCTAGTGTCGAAGGTACTGATTCCCAGTTCCAAAGACGCATAGATATTGCTCAAAGATTGGCCGTAGGTGTCATGGAAATGCCCACTGACCTCGTGCAGCGGATAGTGCTTGAGCGCCTTTTCTAGCGCCGTCTGCACCTTGCGCGGCGTGCCCACGCCAATGGTGTCAGCCACGCCGACGTGATCAACGCCAATATCATGCATGAGGCGAGCCACCAGCTCTACGCGCTGCGGCGCGATTTCGCCCTCATAGGGGCAACCCAAAGCGCATGATATGGCACCGCGAACCTTGATGTTATTCGCATGCGCCGCCGCCACAACCGGCGCAAAGCGTTCAATGCTTTGTGCAATGCTGCAGTTAATATTGCGTTGACTAAAGGCTTCGCTAGCGGCACCAAACACGACAACTTCGTCTGGTTGATTTTTTAGGGCCGCCTCAAAGCCTTGCATATTGGGTGTTAGTACGGAATATCGAACCCCTGCTTTGCGTTCAATGGCCGACATGACCTGCGCGTTATCAGCCATTTGAGGCACCCACTTAGGCGACACATAGCTGGTGACTTCGATCTCACGCAGACCGGCCATTTGCAGCAGGCGTATCAGCTCAACTTTATGATCGGCACTAACAGCTTGTTTTTCGTTTTGCAGACCATCACGAGGGCCAACTTCAACTAACCTGACTTTGGCTGGAATCATAGAACATCCTTTCGAAGGGCACCCCTAGAGCGGAGGCGCCACTTGGGGGAAAGAGCAACGCGACTGTGGGGCTCAATGACTCGCCTCCATTCTCAGTAACTCGCCGCCTTCTACAACTTGATCGCCCACACCGTACATCAGCTCGGCAACCACACCATCACGCGGCGCGGCGATCGTGTGCTCCATTTTCATGGCTTCCATCACCGCCAGGGCTTGGCCTTGCTTGACGCTATCGCCCACTTTGGCGAAGAACGCGACCACCTTGCCAGGCATGGGTGCTGTCAAACGCCCCGTGCCTGTGGCGCCATCACCAGCATGGGCAAGCAAGTCAATTTCAGTAACATGTGCCATGCCTTGGTTCGTAAAGATAGCCAGCTTTTCACCCTGCTTGTAGACCTGTACGCGCTGGCTTTGCGTGCCATCAAGCCCGATGATGTGGTTTTCAACGTCTTTGGAGTCAATGTTGAGCGACCAAGTTTTTTGCTCAATCTGAAGATGCATGCTGCCTTCGTGTTTGCGAGCAAAAATAACTTGATGATGCTCACCCGACACTTCAAGGTCAAAGCGCCTTCGCGCAGCACCATACATACGCCAACCATCACGGCGGCTGAACGGGTCAGCGCCCTCTTGTGTTTGTTCTTGCGCTAAGGCGTGGGCCACAACAGCGCTGGCGACCCACTCCAAGGGTAGGCCTGGCACATCAAACAGGGCGACACGCTCACGCTCGATCAGGGCGGTGTCTAAGTCGGCTTGCGCAAATGAGCGGGTATTGATCACGCGGCGTAAAAAGGCCACATTGGTTTGCAAACCTGCAATATGCGTGGATTGCAAGGCCGTATCCAAACGGGCCAAAGCTTGCTCACGGGTTTCACCCCAAACGATGAGTTTGGCAATCATCGAGTCGTAATGCGGGCTCACTTCGTCACCCTGAGCAAAGCCCCCGTCAATACGCACAAGGCCGCGCTCAAAGCTGCAATGCTCTGGCCAGCGCGCCACTTGCAAAACGCCCGTGGCAGGCAGAAAGCTGTTGTCTGGGTTCTCGGCGCAAATACGCGCCTCAATGGCATGACCGCTACGCCGCAGCTCGTGCTGCTTCAAGGGAAGGGGCTCACCGCTGGCCACACGCAACTGCCACTCCACCAAATCTAGGCCCGTAATGGCTTCCGTCACCGGGTGCTCCACTTGCAAGCGTGTGTTCATTTCCATGAAGTAAAAGCGCAGGTCGCCATCTGGCGTAGGCTCGGCAATGAATTCCACAGTACCTGCGCCAACATAACCGACAGCCTTGGCAGCAGCCACCGCTGCTGCGCCCATTTCAGCGCGGCGCGCTTCGCTCATGCCCGGAGCCGGGGCTTCTTCTAGCACTTTCTGGTGGCGGCGTTGCACGGAGCAATCGCGCTCATACAAGTAGACCAACTCGCCATGCATGTCGGCAAAAACCTGGATTTCGATATGGCGTGGGCGTGTTACATAGCGTTCAATCAGCACGGAATCATTGCCGAAGCTGCTGATGGCTTCCCGCTTGCACGATGCCAAGGCCGCGTCAAACTCAGTGGCCACTGTCACCACGCGCATGCCCTTACCGCCGCCGCCCGCGCTGGCTTTGATAAGCACCGGGTAGCCAATGCGATCCGCCTCGCGTTTGAGCAAGGCTTCATCTTGGTCAGCCCCGTGATAGCCTGGCACCAGGGGCACACCGGCTTTGTCCATCAAACGTTTTGACTCGGCTTTTAGGCCCATGGCTTTGATAGCCGCTGGCGGTGGGCCAATGAACACCAGGCCGGCATCTTGGCAGGCTTGCGCAAACTCCACGTTCTCGCTCAGAAATCCGTAGCCGGGGTGTATGGCTTGAGCACCAGTGGATTGGGCGGCTTCAATGATGCGCTCCCAGCGCAAA
>ERZ1292633.2481-Hain-H41-02um-R1-2481-length-18847-cov-7_pt2 | contig 16087 bp, 5 predicted proteins | sample MGYA00564406_ERZ1292633 | MGnify/ENA primary metagenome ERZ1292633 (study PRJEB36523, sample SAMEA6512639) | groundwater metagenome | collected 2019-01-08 | study: AquaDiva: Metagenomics assemblies of 32 groundwater samples | reverse complement strand
TCCGCCTTGATCCTGTCGGCTTCCTCCTTGGCCTTGCGGTCAGCCTCCGCCTTGATCCTGTCGGCTTCCTCCTTGGCCTTGCGGTCAGCCTCCGCCTTGATCCTGTCGGCTTCCTCCTTGGCCTTGCGGTCGGCCTCGAGGCGGGCAAGTCGCGCTTGCTGTGCCACGCTCAAGGTGACCAGTCGACGGCGGTCCGTGGCTTCGCCCTCTATCAGCACGGTGCGCTCGAGATCTTCCATCCCCGTCAAGTGTGGAACCATCACGGCGGCCGCAAGCTGCGAGTGCTCCGCGGCCACCGCCTCCGCACGGGCGATATCCTCAGCAACATTTAGTGACTGTCGTTGCCATGCATGCCAGCGCGGCAGCCAGCATTCCATCATGTGCCGCTGCAGCTGCCCGGTGGCACCCCAGGGCGCGTCGTCTCGGACGACGCGGCGCCTCTCGACGCCCTCCTCCAACTGCATACGCTCGCGGTCGGATTGATACTTCATCACGGCCCCCACCACGACGCCTAGATCGGCCACGGTATGATGGATCGCCTCGACCATCGGTGCCACAATACCTACCGATGCGCTCATTACGTACTGGTTGACGAGTCGTAGGGACGCCAGCTTGGTCGCCCGTTCCCTACCCTCGACAAAGAGCATCCCCATGGCACGCCACGAGGCGGCTTCGGGATCCATGACTCTTCGCAGCATCTCCGCGTCGAACTCGACGAGGAGTTGGAGGCCCCGCCGGACGAAGGTGGACACCGCCGCGCGCTGATACGATTCGCATGACAGCACGTGGAGCCGGGCGTGGAGTTCGGCCACACCGATCTCATGTGCGGGCAGCAACCCCAGCGCCCAGTGTCGTGTCGACTGCGTTGGCGATGGGAATGCGTGTGCATGCTGTTGAGGCACCATTGTTGCGCCGTCTACGACGAGCTGTTCAAAGGCTAGCCAATACGCCGCCGACGTGCAGTACCGTTGTGCGTGCGCCCACGTCACGGTGAGGAGGGTCCCGCTTCCGTCCGCGGCCATGGATGGGACGCGCAGCCGATTGACCTGGATGGACTCGTCAGCGATGACAACGTCGCGCTCCGACCGTTCGCTGGATATCAGACTGGCGACGGTCCATTCGATGAGATTCGGCGAGGAGGAGGAGGAGGAGGAGAGGGAGGAGGCGTGGTGTTGCGGCGCCCCAATGATCGGGGCGGCGGCAGTCGTCCGGGGGCGGCGGTGGTCGTCCTCGTTCTGGACGGTGTCGCGAGCATGTCGACTTTCAGGTGGACGTCCATCCTCAGCATCCTCACGTTGTGGTGCCGGATCGGACATGGCGAGCAGGAGCTGTGCTTCCCAAGCAGCGATCGCGGCCTCCAGCATGGCATCCGCTTCGGCGTCTCCCGGATCGTCAGCGCCGTTGCTTGAGTCCCCGTCGCCAGAGGGTGCTGCTCCGGGGATTTCTGCATCTCCGTCGTCGTCAACGTCGCGATCACTCGCTTCTCCATCTCCCGACGCGAACGCCTCACTCGCGGTGGCAAAGAGTCGGCGTACTTCCTGCTCGAGGAGGGCGGCTTCATCATCGCTGTGACGCGGCAGGTGGTCCAGAGGCGGCGAATCAAACGCGTCCCACAACAAGGTGCGAAACACGCAACGCGGGTGCGAGACGCCAAGCGTGGACGCCGGCACGTTGATCTCGGTGCGCGCAATGGGCTCTGCGGGGTGCATCATCGTGGTTCTATCTCCTCCTGGCACGTCCCATCGGTACTCGCGGGGCTCACGCTGGGCGGCAAAGTAGTAGGCCGCCGCCGTCATCAGGTAGTCGCGCTCCGCGTCGGCGTCGTCGGCATCATCAACAACGACATCATCCGCTCCATTCTCATGGTCATGGGCCCGGACCTTTGCAAGCAAAAAGGCGCCTAGGGCACGGACCAGCAGCTTGCAAACGGACCACGACCCACCGGTGCCAATGGGCCGATCGTCCAGCGCGGTGCGGATCCATGGCTTCCAGACATCGATGACCGGCAGCGAGGAGCCAAGTCGCGGAGGGGGAGAGAGGGTCGGCCATAAGGCTGACGACAACTGCTCCATCATGCCGAGCGCGGACGTGCACATGGCTGCCGTCAGCACCGCGGCCACCAACCGTGGCGTGACTGCCTCGTCGGGGTCATGTGTGTTCCTTGCGTCGCGGCCCAAAGCAGCGGAGGCACCCTCTCGTCGTTCGGTGCTCGCATCTCGTGGCGTGGCGCGAGCGGCGGTCGTTGCAAGCCACAGCAGCCAAGGCGTGGGTCGGAGGTCGCGATCTTCGCTCTTCTCAGAGTCTTGTTCGATGCTGCTACTCGGAGATCGCGACTCTTTGTCGTCGTCATCGTCGTCCGTCTCGATGTCGCTGTGCGTTGCATCTCTGTTCTCCCCATTGCGCTCGTTCTTGTTCTTCGCCGCGTTCGTCTCCACGACGACCCAACGTGCAATGTGGTGGGACAATCGGCTGGCGTCGGGGTCGACAGACAGAGCCACATTAGACAACGTGTGCGCCCAGTGCGAGAGGGTGTGGCACAGTGGCCCCGGGTAGACGACCGTATCGCAAACTTCAACGAGCAGAGCGGCCCGCCAGGTGGCTGAGAAAATGCGGTTGAATGCGTCGCGGGCGGCGAGAGGAGCTTGAGACCGAGGCGAAGAGGCCTCTTCGGTGCATCGAGGAAAAGCAACGTCCAACACGTCGCGGGAGATGTCCGCGAAATGCAACACGCAGTAATCGGCAAGTCGGTGAAGGTAGACGTGCGATGAAGGACGATGCCCAGAGGCGGACGTGGTGGTAGTGGTGGCGGCGGCGACTGGATTCTCCGTTGCTGCCTCCTCCTTCGTTTCGTCAGCGGGGGTGGTTGCGGCCATTCTCGCAAGGTGGCCGGATAGCCACAGCTGCGCGGCGACAACATGTCCAGCTGCGTCGCTAGATCCACCGTCCGACGGTGCGACAGGTGTCAGTGCCAGCCACAGTGCGTCGTGCACAGACGCCGCAACCGTGGGAAAGGGTGGTGGGGCCAGCGGCGCTACTTCGGCGCACCGCGCTCCCTGGCAGCACGCACCCATAGCCATGCACAACCGCGCATACCACACTGGGACGACGCGTGGAACAACTCCTCCTTCTTCCTCTTCCTTTCCGGCGGCGGCGGCGGCGACGAGACGTCGTGCGTACAGCCTCAGCATCCATGGAAAGATGGTCGGCTCCTCCGACAGCCACCGGAGCAGCCACATCGACGCCTCGGCCCTTCCGGCCATGACGCGCCACAATGCCTTGGATTCGTCTCCGTTGGGAACGTTGTCGTTGGTGTCTCCCGTAAGTGTTGCTTTTTCGTCGTCGCCGTCCTTTCTCACAGCACAGAGGCATACGGCTTGACAAAAGGATAGACAGTCGAGGAGGCAGCTAGAGTGTTGGCCTTCTCCGGCAACATCCCGCTTCCCGTCTTCTGCATTTTGCATTCGTCCGTGGAGTTGGCTGTCTCGAGACCTGTTGATAAAGGCACCGAGGGCCCGTAGCCAATCTTCGCGAAGGGTTGTTTCATCGGTCTGACAAAAAGTGGTCAATGAACGTCGCAGGATCCGGAGCAACCGTTCCGCACACTGAACGTCAAGGGGTCCGTCCGCCCCTCCTCCTCGTTCGTCCTTCACCACCTCTTCGCAATCCTCCCCCCCGCTGCGCCAATCGCAGGTCGCCTCGACCGCCGCAAGCGCCCAGTCACCCACCGTCGCGTCGAAGTCCCCATCCACGCGCGATGCGGATGGTGTCATGGTGAGCATAGCCGCCGCCCCGAGCAGCACCGAGGCACGGCTGGCCCTCCCCCTCCGCAACGAGGCAGCCGGTGTCGCATCGGCTGCTGCCACCTTTTGTAAATCGTAAAACGCCGTCGTGTAGTCGCCTGCAAAGGCAGCCCCGAAGGCCACGTCACAGCCTTGGGAGAGAAGTGGTGGTGGCCGCAGGGCAGCGGTGCCCCCCGCCACCGTTGTCGTCGCGCCTCTTGACATTGCCAGCGACGAAGAAAAGTGAGAGAGATTTGTATTTAAGTCGTCGTGGTAGACGCCCTCCTTCAGTCTTGCGAGATTTAGTCACTTACATAAAGAACCCAATGATCACGAAACGGGAACGTTCAAAATGAGTCGTTGGATGAAGACCTTGGGACCTTAGGTGCATTGTGGCAGAGGGGCCGTCGATCGCCGTCGCCGATCGCGGGTCGTCCCCGGCGTACGGGAGACTTGCTAAAGGGGAGGGTGAACTCGCTTTTAGCACCCGGCCGGTCGCAATGGTTGCATCTTGAGGCAGTACGGGCGATACCGATAGAGGTCCTCACCGCCCGCCCCATCCTCGCCGCCGTCGGTGGCAGCTCGGCTTGCGGCGGGGGAAGGTGGCATCTCGTCGCGATCCACCGGCCGCTCGATGGCGTGCACGAAAATGACCGAGGCCTCCTTCGTGACGGCGAGGACGATCAGATGGGTGGCGTTGGCGAAGACGACGGTGGCCCCCGTGCCGAGGTGGTAGTACCCCCGCGGCCGCGCAGGCTGCGCCGACTGGTGCAGGTTATCGGCAAACCCAGCCGACACGAGTTGAAAATATCCTCCTTGGACGCGGTGTAGCTGCACGGAATGAGCATGGGCACAGAGAAACAGCGGCACGCGGTGCCGCACCAAGACAGGGTGAACATGCTGCATCATCGGGCGCGAGTGCGCGAAATCCGTGAAGCCCCAAATAGGTTCGTGGGTGGCCACAATCTTCCACGTGGCCTGGGAGCGGCCCAGCGCCGCGTCGAGCCACGCCGCCTGTGCGGGCATCCCCGCCGCCGCGGCATCCCCAAGGACGTGGCTGTCCAAGAAAAACACCTGCACGGAGACGTCGTCCCCGGGTGGCGGAGTGGTCGCTGGCCGGAAGAGCGGCGTGGCGTACATTGCGGACGGCATCACAAAGTACGGATGCTGCCCCGGAAAGCGTAGCTGCGCCCGGTAGTCCCGGCCGTCGTGGTTCCCCACGGTCCCGAAGAAAGGGGCTCTTAGGGACGGGTGCCGGAAAAACTTGGTGAGGAAATCGTGATCCAGGCGCCAAGCGGTTTTGGGTGCCAACCCCGAAGGATAAAAATTATCTCCAAGAAGCAACCCGATGAGGTCGGAGCGCAGTACCGAGGATTCCAATGCTCGCGCCACGTCGGCGGCGGTCAGTGGTGGTGGTGTCGTCGCATTTTGGTGCACATCGGCGCCGCCACCGCCGCCTGCCGACTCCTCCGGCGACAAGGCAGGGCGCCCGGGGCCGCCGCAAACAGATACGACTCGCGAGAGCACTTCGCCGAGGCGGCAGGACGTCGAGGCGCATTGTCCGCTCATCGGGGCGGGATCGCCGAAACAGCCGATCGGCAGAAGCGTGATCGGATATCGATAGCCGCTGCCACTGCGGCCGGACGACAGACACGGAAGCACATCCGAGACCGGGCGACCGGCCGGGAAACTGTTGGCGGACTGACCGTCGGGACAGAAGGCACCCCCTTCCGGTCGCGTCATGTTGCGCCGTCCCTCCAGCTCATAGACGGACATGATGCCATGGTTCGACAATCCGGAGCGCACAACAATGCGTCGCCAGCTGGCGTCATCGGAAACGTTTCCGCCATCGATCAAAGGCATTGGATGATTGATGTCGAGAAGGGCGGTCGACACCAGCGCGGGGGGCACTGGATCTGACACTGTGCGTGAGTACGCGACGCAGTTCCACCGCGTTCGCGTCCACGCCAGATTGGGGGCTCGTAGCGACAGACGATACGGCGCTGTGGTTGTTGTCCGGCGGAGTAGCGACGTTGGCGCGGTGGAGGTTGGAATCGCTGTTGATCCGTCATTCTTGCTTCCGTCGACGGAACGCGGAGGTAGGTGTGCCACACCTGGGTCCGGAGGAGGCGGCAAACCGGGGATGGCGTCGACGACGAGGTTGCTGTGGTCACCGGTTGGCCCGCCGGTTGTGTGATGCCGTCGATGTTCTGGTGCGCGAAGGTTCGCGTCCCAGAATAAATAACTGGAACTAATGACGAACACGACCGCGCTGGCCGCTCGGGCGACATCATGCCACGACCAAGCCGTCGCTGCCTCGGCGACCACCACGCTACGTCTCTCCTCTGCGCTGTGCGAACGATCCCGAACCTGCATCTGGTGGGAGTGCGCGATCCTCACGGGAGTCGACTCCAGATGGACTCCATTTGGCGGCTCATCCTGCGAGGCGCTGGCTGTCTCACGGGACTCGGCTATGTGAGCAGCCGTCGCGTCGATCATCGGGCGGCCCAATTGCTAACTACGTCACCCACCGACGAATCGAGCGCACATTGTTGGGCAAAGTTGTGTGGCTATAGAGGGGGGGGGGTCGTCTCACACACCCTCTCGACAATGATTCCTCGTCTATGGGAGCTTTCCGGCAGTTTTCCGACCGATTTCTCTGCTGCAGGGGGCGCCTAAGGGTGAAAGGGATCTCTGTGTTTTCCGCCTCCGGTAGAACAGCAACCCCAACGCTGAATTGGAAACCTGGATGAATGCTACCGGAATGGCTGGGAATCCGTTCGCCATTCTCCGACGCTCGCGGTGATGGCGCATTGCTCCATCCGGGGGGCCCCCTTCATCATCACCAGACGACCCACGATGTCTCTGCGCGGTGGAGTTGGCAGTCGAAGCATCCTGGCCACTGCGACGACGTCGTCGGGGACTGCAAGCCACCGCCGCCAAGATGGTCAGAACCGGCGGCAGCGAATGCCGTGGAAAGATTGCCGGCCGCCGCGGCGGCGGCACGCGTTGGCAACGAAGTGGGGTACGCGAAGGGCGACGTGCGACTCAGCGGACGACCTGCAGCGGCCGCGGGGTGATGCGGTCCCTCAGCGGAAGCGGTGGCTCCTCCTCCGTCGACAGGATGAGACGCCCAGAAGCCGGTGCCAGCCGTCGTGGGGCTGTGAAGCAAATTCGAGCTCCCCGTTCGCGAGGACTCGGAGTACGTGGAGGACAGCTGCGCCTGGGTCAGATGCGCGACGCATGCGTCCGTAATCGGGTCGAATAGAAAGGCAAAGCTGAGGCCGCCGCCGGTGGCAAGCGGGCCGCCAGCGGCGGACGCCACGTCCAAGGCTAGCAAGGAAGGGCTCGTGCTCGGAGCCAAGGGCGACTGCAGCCGGACGTGCGGGTCGGAGGCGACCACGCGCAGCCACGCGAGGAGGTGTTTCAGCGTCCACGGCGTCGACGAGAGGCCGACGGTATCATCGACGAAAACGAAGCGGGCCGTCGATTTTTTCGCCGCGGTCGATCGAGTGGCGAACGGGCCGACGCCTTGGAGGGCACGCGGAGCGGCGCCGCCAGAAATAGGCGCGCGGGCCGACGACACTCGACCCAGACTGCTGGCGGATAGCTGAGCTTGCTTCGACGGCGTGCCGAGGTCGCCAGGCTTAGGCTGAAAGGCGTCCAACATCACGCCACACATTGGACGAAACGACGGCACGGCCGCTACCGAGGCCGGGTGATGGCTGGACCACCCACCGCTCCACGCGGCGCCTGGGATGATCGCCAGTTTGATAGTCCCATCCCGCGGGTCCAAAAAGACGTGAGGCACGATGCCCCACACGCCGGAGGTGCACGAGAGATAGAGGGGGATCATCTCGGGGAGAAACGCCGCGCGCACGCTCGCCTGCAGCTGCAACGGTACACAGATGAACGGGAACGGGGCCGGCAGGTGGCCGAGCGACTCGTACACCCAGCAGAGCAACAGCGGCATCAGCCGTGGGCCGCAGTCCACTGCCGCCATGGCGGTGCCCCGGCGTTCTTGGGGCGGTGGGGGCCGGGACGCTGCGGGCGTGATGGCCTCAGGCATTCCGGCGACGTCCGTGTCGGCTTCGAACGACCCGGCGGCCACTCCTCCTTCAGCGCTGAGGCGGCGTGGCATCATCACGCTGCTGCTAGAGGCGAGCAGTCCTGCTGCGGCTGCGTCGGGCGGCAGCGGCGCGGACATCCTCCGCGACGCCGAAGTCTTAAGACTGGCGCAGCGAAGCAATTTGGCGGCCGCGGACGACGCCAGGAGCGCGGCCGCGAGACTCGGGGGGTGCGTCATCTGGGCGCAGCGCTGCAACGCCTGCTGGACAGTGCGCACCGCCGAAAAGGAAGCGGCGAAGCCGGTCAACGGCTCGCCGAAGCGCTCCGCAATGGCCAAGATGTGGTCCCGTTCCTCCGCCGCCTCGAAGGCGCCGTTGCACTGCCGGTTGATTGAGCGGAAGTGGAGTCGGCAGGCCCCGCCTAGGAAGCTGAAGACCGCAGACGCGGTGCGCGGCTCCGTGTGCCAGCCGGCCACGACCATGGTGGGCGGCGAATGGCTACGCGAAAGCCGTCGGTTATGTGATGCCGACGACGCCATCGGGCCTAGCGGTGGTGTCTGCAGCAGGGCGGTGGAGGTCCCACCCCTCGCCTCCGCGCCGCGATGGTGACCGCCACGGTCGCTTCCATGAGATTGACTCGTGGCATGAAACAACCGCCGCTTCGGGTCCGTGAACACCGTCAAGTCTCGCCGCACACGGGTGACGCGGTGCAGCTCGAGGTTCCAGAGCGGAATCGACGGCCAGCCGCTGAAAAACTTTCCACGATATTGGAGCAGCGGGTCGTCGTCACTCAACCGACCAAAATCGATGCTGATGTCGAGCATCGCGAGGCTCGGCGCGGCGAGCCCGGTGAGGGCCAAGAACGCCTGATTCGCACGGTGCCGTTGGCCGAAGCACAGTTCGGACAAAATCGTTGCCGTCCAGGAAGGAAATTCGGTGGTGCAGGCTCCCGGAACGGCGGCGGCCGCGGTCGTTTGGCGAACGGCTTTCCAAAGTGCTGACGGGGGAGCGCATGTGCTGCTGCCGCTCAATGACGCCGCTGCTGCCCCCGACGATGCTGGTGGTGGGATCGAGAAGGGTAGGATCATGAAGAGCTGCCACACGTGGTCATCCGGCACCCCTGGCGGATGGTGGTGGAGGCGAAGGGAGGTGGTGGTGGAGGCGATGGAAGCGGGAGCGTTGCCGATGGGTGCCGATTGGTGGCCGCTGCTACCCGACGCGACGAGCCCCAACGTTGATCCGTCGACCACGGACCTCGTTAGGTCGGTGGATTCGGACCGCGAGGAGGATGAGAGCGACGTATTGTTTTTGTGGCCGCTGCCTTTGCCGCCGCCACGGCCCCCGCCGCCGCCAACTCTGCTGATGGAGAAATTGTTGGCCGGGCGGCTCGACGTGATCTCCGGCCTCCGTTCGCCGTGCACCGCGACCGTCTGCCAGTCGACGTCCGCCATGGGACATAGCGACAGCCCGAGCCGCGCCAGGAACCGGATCGCATAATTGGACTTCTCTTTGAACGTGTTCCGCCAGTTGCCCTTCGACGGCTCGTGGATGAGCAAGGTGAGGGGCAGCCACGCCGCCGCCGTCATCGTCACGACGGGCACCGCCGGCTTTGTCGAGGAATCAGCGAGACCATCTTGAAAAGCGCTGTGGGACCGTGGTGCACCGTCGCAGTCAACGGGCGGCTTGTTGTCGTCGGCCCCCGCCGCTGGGCCCCCGCTGACGAACATCGTCGTCGTCGGTGACTCCGTGGCGACGAACAGTGTCGTGGAACCCACTACGGGGGGCGGCCCGCCCCGCATGGTCCCCGCCGGCGCATCGCCGGGCACGGGCATGGTGACGTCAGGAGCGTCACGTTCCGAGCCGATGAGGATGGGGCACGCCTCCGTGAAGTTGTCGCAATGCACCGCGAACTCGACGGGGACGACCGTGAGCCACACGCAGTGGGGTGGGATGGGGGGCACGCAGAGCATCAGCTGCTCAGTCAACACGGCGCGCATGCGCTCGACGTCGACGGCCGTGACGCGGGAGCCGATGACAATTTGCTCCATGTCGCTACGATTGGGGCCGGCGACCGATGTTATGATCGCGGCGGATGACGGCAGCTGCGCCGCGTGGGCGGCGGCCACGGCTGCCGAAGAAGAAGAGGCCTTCAACTCATGCACACCGATGACCAAACGGCCTTTGCCCAAGGCGTTGGCGAAGCCGCACAGAAACGTGGCCGCCTTCCGGTTCACCTCGCTCACCGTGTTGGCGAAGTAACTCTTGTAATCCAAGGTGGCGGACTCCGGGGCGTCCATGCGCTGGCAGAAGGGAACCGCCCGATTGGCGTACCGGACGGTAATCGAGGGCACTCTCGACGACGTCACCGCGGCGGCCGGAAGGGACGACATGACGGCCGCGGACGACACGAGTTGCGGCAACAAGCCGGCGGGAACGTCGAGCGCGCCGACTCGGAGCGTTGGTTGTTGGCTCATTGTCACGACGGCCGAGCACGACGCCGCCGAGTCGCCCCCGGTGATCGCGTTGAGGGCCATGTGCTGCTGCGGCGACGGTCCAACATCAATGGGATCCAACAACGCTGCGCTGCGGTGCGCCGCCAACGCCGACGGCGCGGCGGCCGTGCTCGCCATCACGTACCTCTGCAGCGCGAGGCAATAGGCGCGGGTGGACGCGTGGACAGCGAGCTCTTCGCTGGGGCCTCCATTGAGCACCATACTACGGTAGAGGTCGACGTCGGAAAGGGACGACGCGTTCAACGCGGAGGCCGACGTCGACCTCTGCGAAAAGGACGACGAGGAGGGGACGTCGCTTCCGGCGGTCGATTCGTCCGCCAGAGCCGTGGTCGCCTTGTCTCCTGCTTCGGCCTCGTCATCGTCTGCCCCTCCGTCGACGCCTTCGGGACCCAGCAGTTCGTCCTTCAGCCTCGCGAGCTCCTCGGCAACGGGGTCCGGGTGCCGCACCGCGAACCGGCAAGCATCGCGGAACTCCTTCTCGTACTCGTCGTAGGAAACAATGGCGGACTGCGTTTCCAGGTTGTCCAAGACGCGGATGTACAGCTTACGGTTATCCCAGCGGTACTTCTCTTGCGTGGCATCGACGACGTCGAAGTAAACGCGCCGGATGTTGCTCAGCACGAGCTTCACGTAGTGAGTGCCGTCCGACGCGGCCTTCAAGTACACGAGCGCCTGCATGTTGCGGCCGAGGGCGCCGGGTCCGCTGGGGCGCAACGACGGCTTCACCAACAACGCCTTGCCAGGAAGTGGTGGTGGAGCCGCCGGCGCAGGACTGGCCGGCACCATCGCATCGCCGTCTTGGACGTAGTCGAGACTGGAGTCGTTTCGCAAGAGCACGGCCTCCAGCGACGGCGATGTGGCAGCGGGTGTGGTGATCGAAGGAGGTTGGTGCGGCACAGCCGAGGAGGAGCCGGGGCCGCCGCCATCTGCTTGAAACGGCGGCGGAGTGGGTGCCGTCGCGGAGCGGCCCAGCTGACCACCCCCAACCCCCCCTCCGTCCCCTCCAACAGACGGTGGTGGCATCGGAAGGGGCGGCATCGGATCATTCGCGGCTGCCCCTTCCTCGTCGGCGACGTGGGCAGGCGTGATCCAAGACTCATCGGGCACGTCCGCCCGCAAGGGGGGCCAGATGTCTCGCTGCAGAAGCCGGAGGAGCTTCGTTTTCATATCCACGGCCTCCGGGATCCCACGTTTCTGCCCCCCGGCGGAGCGCGACTTACCCAGGTACACCACGGCCACGTGGCACGCTCGAAAGTACAGGTAGTTGCAGATGGCGGGGATCGCGAACCGGGCTTGTAGCAGGAGCAGCTCGACCTCTGTGGCAGGAGTCGGGCCGTTGTTCGCTGGGACGGCGGTCTCGGCCGCCAGGTGGGCGACGAGCACTCGTTCTCCGGTGTCCAGCGTCAACTGCTGTGAAAGGGTACCACTACTTGGGACCGTCGTTCCACCCGTCAGCGACATGCCTGGTGAGGCCGGGAACGCCACGGCGGCGCTGTTTGAGGTGGGCCCGCCAAGGATGCTCCCCGTGGATAGACGCTCCATCGCAAGAGGCTCAGGCCGTGCCGCCGAAGAAGTGGCCGTCGCGGTGCTCCTGGCGGCGGTCGACGAAGCATTGCTCGACGTGGTCGTGGCGCGTTGTCTGCCCAAGCTGGGCGGTCCAGCAGCCGACATCTGCTGCCCTTCATCGGAGATCCCGCCCCACGACATGCCCCGCTCGTTGCCGACGATGTCGTCAGGAAAACCAACGCCTTCAACCACGCGCGTCGTGGTGGGAGACGGCTGCGGTTGTTGTTTCCCTCCTGGCTGCTGCAACGAGCTGGGCAGCGGAGGAGGGGGAAGGTTGGGTGGCGCCACTGCCGTGGTGGTGCCGTTTGACCCCGCCGCCGCTGTTGGCAACGAGGAGGATGGCGGTGCTTGAATGTCGAGGCGAAACGTGGTGGCTGCGGTTCCCATTGAGGAAGCCGCCGCACTACTAGGGTGTGGCGGCGGCCTGCGAGACGACATCCTTACAGTGTGCACAGTGTGCACTGCGTGGTGTTAAAAGCTGGGTCGCCTTAGGGCTGCTGGTGCTGTGCGTGTGAGTTGTGATGCCGTGCCCCCAAACCGGTCATCGCAAGTCGGCCTGTCAAGGTTCGTTCTCCCCCCCCCCGACGTGACCCCGTTCGGTTCACGATGGTGGGTGTGCGTGTGGGGACGAAAGTGGTGGCGCAAAGGAAGACGGGCCAGAGGAAATACGATCGAAAGCGGGGGATGAGACCTCACCGTTGACACTCACGCCAGTGGCCAGTCCCGTCCCCCGCCTCGCTCCCAGCAATCCATGACATTTTTTTCGGTACGGGGATGGGGGTTGACAACAACACTGTCACTAATGTCAAGAAAAGTGTGAACTTCCCCGAGAAGATGCACTCGTCACTCGGTTTGGCCGTCAACTAGAAACCTTTGCGCACCCGACTTGTCGAACGGGGGGGAGGGGGGGTAGGGTCCTCTCGCCCTTCCCTCTCCCGCTCGCCCCTACCAGGCATTTCTCATTGCGGCCAGCCGGGCTTGTTGCTGCTGCTGCAACTGCTGGTGCCGCTGATCCAACTTCGACACAACGGTGGCCAATAGAAGGCCAGCCTCCATCAAGGCGCCCAAACTTTGCAGATCCCGGGCGATGACGACGTCGACGAGGTACTTTCCCGACACCTCGGTGGCCACGCGATAGATGACCAGGCTCAGCCGGACCCCCACGGCGTACGCCCCCGTGCCGACGTCCCCTCCGCTGGGTCCATCGATCAAAAGGATCGTCGGCCGGTGCTTTACCGCGTCGATGCGGAATGCCCGCGGGCACCGCCACACAAAGTCGCGTTCCTTGAGGGCTTCGTAGAGCACGCTGAGTAGCAGTGGGGCGGTCGTATCGTCCGTCATGATGCCCAGTCGGTGGGTGCCGCAGAGATGGTCCTGCACCGTGACGACCGACGGAGCAAGGGGCGCGGGTCGCAGGTGGTACGACGAACCGTCATGGGTGGCCACCACACTCGACGACGGCGCGCCACCGAAACTGGGAGCGTTGGATATCGCGTCATGGGGGTCCACGTGCAACACGGCGCTGCTGCCGTGAGGCGGTGTGGTGTCACAATGTGGCGGCGTGGTCGACCTCCCACGATGCTGCTCGTCGTCATGCGCCGCAGCCGGCGGGGGCGTGTGGTGTGCCGACGAGGTGGGCGTGGGCGTGTCGCCTGCCGAAGACGTCTCCATGGCGCCTTGCACATTGGACACAAGCCGTCGCCGTTCTCCCATGGTAAGTGCCGCGATCACGCCCATTGTCGCCAACGGTGAGCCAGCGCACGCAGGGGGGACCACGGCGTGGTTGTACAACTGCATCCCAATCGTGTGCAGCGGAAATTCGATGTGCGGCATCGAGGGCGGCACGTTGGCGGAGGCCCGGTTGCCAACGCTGTTCGGTGTGGGCGTGTTGGTGGACTGAAACGTGGGCCCCCCTCGCAGTGAGCTTGTTTGGGGAGAGCCCAGCGAATAGCCGGCTCCAGCGGCTGAGCCGACTCCAAGGCCATGTGCCCCTCCGGACGACGAGTATCCTAGAAACATGCTCCCGGCGGCGGCCGATCTGCCCATCATGTACGACGATGACGTGAGGCTCATGGAGCCCAACGCGCCCCACTGCTGCGGCGCGTGCATGCCGCGCGGGGCGCCCATGCCGCCGCCGCCGACACTTCTGCCGAGCCCCAAACTTTGTTGTCGCATGGCGCCGATGGAGCCGGCCATCAAGAAAGTCGACGGTGCGCCGCCGAAGGGCGCCCCCACGGCCTCTGTTGAGGTGCCCAACGCGGCCATAGACGGCGACCGCCCGTGCGCGGCGGCCGCGTTCACGACCGCGTCGGCGTTGACTTGGTTGCTCACCACCTCGAGAATGGAGGCCCGCTTCACCTCGAGAAACAGCTGGTACGCGATGAAAACTTCGTGCGTGTCTTGCGGCGTGCCGCTGCTGTTCGTGATGCCGTCAATGTCGAAGGAACGCTGCCCGATGCGGTTGAGGTCCGCGTTGTTTAGCAGTTGGCGCGCGATGAACGCGTCGGTGATGCGTTTCTTCACCGTCTCGGGATTCTGGCCGTAGACTTTGCTCAGTTGCAAGACGATACTCTGCTCCAGAGATGGCCTGCCGATGGGCACGCTGCTCGTCAACCGGCGTTGAGACGCATTGGGTGATAGGATTCGCTGGCTGCTAGACGGCGTGACGGCGGAAGTGTCCTGCTGGAAGCGCTGCAGGCTCGACGTGGGTGTCAAGTCTGCAATGCTCCCTGCGGTGGGCGCCAAGCACCCATTTCGGCCCGCCGGCGAAAAAACGACGGACATGACGCCATTGGATGGCGGTCCACCCGAGGAGCCGTCCGACGCTCCCCCGCCGCCTTCGCCACCTCCGATGACGGCGCCTCCAATCTGCAGCAAACAGTCGGCGGCGGCAGCCGCGAAGGGCAGCAGCGCGGCGTCGAAGTGGCTACCGTCTGCGCTTTCCAACTGTCGGTCCACGGCGCACTGAAATATGGATAGGTACCGCGGGTAGGACGTCTGAACCCACGGGTGGGACATGATCTGCTGAACGGTCGCGCGCATCAGGGGGTCGGGGCAGATCGTGCGCCGCAGCAGGTCTTGCGCTTCGGGGCTCACCTTCGGCATCGTGAAACGCGCCTCGCGAATTTTTCGCACGAGCAGTTGCGGGTTGTCCTCGTCGAAAGGCAGCCTGCCACTCAGCATGGTGTAGAGCACGACGCCGCACCCCCACGCATCCGCCTCCTCGCCGCGATACAACTTTCCGAGAATGACCTCTGGCGCGGCGTAGTTCGGCGTGCCGCAGGCGGAGTCGAAGAAGTACCCGTCGGTCATGGTGCCACATAGACCGAAGTCGCCCATTTTAATCGCCCGCGGTTTGGAAGGATCGTCGAGCATGATGTTCTCCGGCTTCAGGTCGCGGTGGGCGACCGAGAACCGATGACTGTAGTCGATGGCGGAGATCATTTGCTGGAACAGCGTCCGCGCGTGCGCCTCCGTCATGCGGCCGAGTTTCGCCAAGTAGTCGAACAGCTCACCCCCAGCGGCAAACTCGAGGACGAGAACGATCTCCGTTTTCGTCAGAATAACGTCGAAGAGTCGCATGATGTGGGGATGGTTGAGCAATCGGAGCACTTTCACCTCTCGGATGATTTTTTCCGCGGCTCGGTTGGGCACGCTGGACGCGGTCGACGCAGACGTCGCTGGTGTGGGCGGCGACGTCGTGGCCGCCGCCGCGCCGCTTTGTGAGGCGGACCCAACCGCGATCCCTTCGAAAACTTTTCGCGGAATGATCTTCAATGCTACGGTGACTTTTGTGTCCTGGTGCACGGCCCGCTTCACGGTGGCGAACGCGCCTGTTCCCAGCGTGGCGCCCACGATGTATGGACCGAACCGTACTTCGGACATAATATTCGCAACAAGGTAGATTTTGCAACAAATTGCAAAAAAAAAGTCGGTAAAACAATGTGTTGGAGGGGGAAGGAAGGAATAAAAATGCTGCCGCCACGACGCGTCGTGAGTGCGTGGAGTGAAAAACAATGAAGGACGTCATTGAATCGTCGACTTCCCCCGTCGTACTTTTTTTTCCATGGGAAGCCTCGTGCCGCTGTGCCAATGACCCAATGTCATATTTTTTATGGAAAACATGCGTTAGGGCGCGTGTAAGGCGCGCTGCAGCTGGAAG
>ERZ1292633.3215-Hain-H41-02um-R1-3215-length-16094-cov-4_pt1 | contig 16094 bp, 14 predicted proteins | sample MGYA00564406_ERZ1292633 | MGnify/ENA primary metagenome ERZ1292633 (study PRJEB36523, sample SAMEA6512639) | groundwater metagenome | collected 2019-01-08 | study: AquaDiva: Metagenomics assemblies of 32 groundwater samples | reverse complement strand
AATTCAACATCAGAGTATCATCGCCACCGTTTAATTCATCATGCCATCTCCTTTTCATCACTACTTTGTCCGTTTCCAAGTTTCTTTGGTGTCGAGCCCGACTCCCGTTGCATTACTCAATACTTTCAAGGTGACTTTGCTGCCCTCCTGGTAACCCCCCAATGCTTGAAACAGCTCTTCCATTGATTTTTCGGAATCCGAAAAACTGTATAACTGTCCGAATGTTCCGGGCGCGATGCAGCCCTGCAAAGTATCGGGATTGTCGTTCGCCGCCGCGTGAATCAGAATGCTTCTGATTCTGGAATCCGTCGGTCGAAGACATCTTTTAGGATTCGTAGAAAGCGTTCCGTCCATATTGTGGGTTTTCATACTGTGTTCCATTTCATATATACCAACTCGCAAACTGCTGTATTGTAGCGTCACATCATTTTCACGCGTGGCGAAAACCGATGTCATCGAATTCCCACTCATTACTTTCAAAATCCCTTTTTCGTTGCCTTTCAGATCGTTTCCCATACGCAATAAGGTCAAGTAAGCTTCTGCCATATTCTTATCCTTTTGTTGTATTCATCAGTTTATTTTTTTACTCGTTTCTCCGAATAATTGCTGCCCTCGTATTTCCAAATAATTGCAGAGCGGGTTGAGATAATGTTTCGACATATTCAAAGCCTGTTTCTGTCTTAGTTTGTAAATAAGTGGCGTCAGGACGACCGGAATAACGCACCAGATAACGAGAGCAATCGGGATCACAAACTTCAAATATCCCCAGAGTCTTTCCACCGGCACGATACGGGATGTATTGGCATCGACGGCTTCAACTCGATAAAAGAAGTGCTGTCCGCCGCGAATGACAAAATGCGTGTCTCCGCGCTCAACGATATTTGTCCCAGCTAAACTGTTCACGAAATCGAATTTGACGACCTTGCCGTAAATGTCATTGTTTAATTCAACCAGGTTTTTGAACCAACTCGGATCGTTTTCAAATATTTGCAAAATCTGATTGAAATTCGCCCTAAAATAAGCCAGTTCATTTTCACCTTCGATTTTGTAAAAATTTGACATTCGACAATTACTCCTGATCAATTAAGTTTTCTAAGCAAACAAAGAGCTTGTAATTTATCCGTTTATTTTTTTCGGAATTGTCGGACAGTTGATTCCTTTTTCGGGCAAACGTTTCTCCGCCGCTTTGCCGTCGGCAGTTGACCAAGGAATGCGGTAGACGGCAGGCTTCGGACATCGGCAAGAATCGTTCATCGATCAAACTCGTCGCCGCAATTTCTACATCAAGCAGATATGTTTTCGCCGCTGATAAATTTTCCTTCGGTTCGTTCCAAATTTCGTTTTTGATCATCTGCTCAAAACTAAAGAAGCGTAAGCTCTGTTCTCTCTTCGTGAATCAGCCAGGCTTTTGATCGCGCGCCTAGATTTGAGCGATAGGGATCGACCAAGAAGAATGAACCGACGTGATATGCCGATTCAGTATTGCCGTCAAACCAGGCGCTGGACGCTCCTTTTCCAATTTCTTCGACCTGCCAAATTTCGTCACCGGCTCTTCCTAATACTCGTTGGGCTGAATTCGCCACACTCAAATAGGTTGTCGCTACGGTAAAAAGTATTGCTGCTCCGCCGGAAACAAGAGTGCCCAGTGTGGCAGTCAGAATGGGATATTGTTCACCGCCAAGTAATGATGTATTAAGAGCACCTGTCAGGTTATCCTCCCGCTCCGGCGGCAAAGTCTTCAATTTTCGGGCAGCCTGTGTTCCTCCTTTTTGCAAAAGCGATTGGGACCCGTTCGTGGGGACAAAAATGCTATGCCCGCCTTTGGGATTCAACTGTGATCTCATCAGTTGATACTTAGCCTGCGTGCCGGCTCCTAGTGCTCCGGTAAGTCCGACAACCACGGCATTTGAAAGAGATTTTCCTGATGCTGGTTGCAATATTTGCAATTGTCTTAAAATTTCTTGTGACATAACTTTCTATTTTTCTCCTCTTTTCCTAGTCAAATTCACGGCGGTCAAATTTAGGAATAATCAATCCAAAGAAGGTAACTAAAACCTGTGTTTGAATGAAAAACGAACGGCAGTATTTTAAACTATTTCATCACCTCGCCGAATGAAACGGCTTTTTCTTTGCTGTCCGAGTCAAATTTGATGAAGACGCGACCGATTTTGGCATCAACTTTAGTGACTGTGCCTTCTCTCAAAGAATTAACCCAGACGGCTTTTACTTTTTCGCCTTCTTTGGCTTTTGAAACCAGCGGGAACGGAGTGCAGAGGGATTTATCAACAACTGAAATTTTTCCGGCAAATCCGTTGACGAAAACTTTATCTCCTGCCACACGAATAACTTGCGCGGGTTTCATATCTGCGCCGTCTTGGATTGCCACCATCGAACCAACATCAAACGGAGCATTGATTTTGACAAAACTATTGGGCTTTAATTTCTCGTCCATTTGCCCAATCCCATTACCATCTTTACCTTTTGACGGATTGTCGTAGTCGAGGTCTAAATAGCGCACGACAGGCTCGGCAGGATTCGCGTCATCAACCACAATGGCTCGTTGCAACCCCGAACCTGATTGCCACCAAGTCAGCAAAATATCGCCATTTTTCGCCTTTTGTCCTGATGGAATCGGCACGATATAAGCATTCGGCACTTTTTTCGTGTCGCTCATAAATTTGACTTCCGACATTTCTTTATCAGGTGTTGCCATTGTTTGTTGATACCAAATCATCGTCACTTTATCCGCACCGTTGACCGTGGCTTCTTGTAACCAGCCGTATGACGGAACTAGCACGATTTCGCCCGCTTTGGCAGTTGTTTCGACTGCGGGGAAGTCTTTGAATGGAAAAGTTGCCTGTGTATTTGGGTCAATGGTAGGCGTTGCCTGAGCGGTTGCCGTGTTCTTCGTTGAATTGTTTGTCGCGTTTGCTGTTGATGTCGAATTTTGTGTAGTTTCTGTCTTTGTGCAAGCGGTTAATAGCAATGCACAAATCGAAACAATCAATAGATTTTTTTTCATTTTTTTCTCCCGGATTCTCTTAAACTTATTCAAACTATTTATTTGGAGGGAACGTGATACGGATTTCCCAATTTCGGCACTCGTGCTGCCATTGCTTTACCTTCGCTTGATGTCCACGGAATTCCGTAAAACAAACCCGCATTCGGCAACGGTAACAGTCGAAAATCTAACACACCTCCGCCTGGCGGAATTTCCATTTCAATTAACGCGGCGTTGTAGAAAAGGTTGATATTGTTGTTCTTTTGCTCGGCGTGCGGAATTATTCCGTCGCTGCCCACTTCCCAACGAAAAGTGCGGAAAGTTACGCCGTTTTCGATAATTGAACATTCCCATTTGCCTTGGTAATCTTCGAGTTTTATTGGATTCGGAACAGGCGTTTTGCCGGTGAATATCGGCAAACTAAAGTTCAAGCCGACAAACCGGACCCGATCTCTGTATGGCGGACCGCTTTTGAATTTTGCTCCAATGTGGTCTGTGTAAGTCGCGACCTCCATGCGATCCTGATTGTCAGAAACCCTCACCTGGTCATTCGTAAAGTTTATTTTTGTGCCATTGACCGAACACCGAACAAAAGGGTTGGAGAGGTATTTGTTTTGCTCGGAGGGCGAATAAGTTGTGTGAATAATTAGCTGGGTGGAAATGGGTGGATTGAAAATATCAATGGGACTGCTGAAATAACCTTTAGCATAGCTGTAGGTTTCGAGAAGATGGGCGATTGCAACGGCTGCTTCGGCATGACGCTGGATGTAATAATCGGAAATATCCGCTTCCGGTGCAGAAGCATTTCCGCGAACTTTGGTCGCCTTGCGAACATCGATTTTATGTTTACGGACAAGTTTTTCAGCGTTTGAATCACCATCAATAAAATAAATCTCGACATCCATTTCGCCGATTTCTTTAACCACAGCTTTTTCGTCAAAACAGCGATAACCCGAAACCATATAATCTTCAAAATCCAAATCTCGCCCCGTCCGCCTCTGTGTATTTCCCATAGACGGATTGTTGGCTTTACTGTAAACCGTTCCCTCGCAACGATTAGTCGCCAATTCTTTGCCATTTTTCTTGACCGAAATTTTGAAAGCACTCCTTTTCGGAAACGTTCCCAGAATCCGCAAAGTTGATTTTAAATACCAGCCGACATCAATTCTGCCCGTATTTTGAGCGTTTCGACCTTCAACCGGCTCGGCATCAAAAAACGTCACGCCATCGTCCATCACCATTTGCCTATTTCCCGATTGGCGGGTGATATTATTGTTTTCGTTGCCGGAACTGTCTGTATTTTGGGTTGAACCCGTTGGCTGAGAAGGTTGAATCGGCGTTGAACCGTTTGGTTGGGATGGTTGATTCGGTTTTGAATCGGTTGGTTGGGACGGTTGATTTGGTTTTGTCTCAACCTTCGGAATTTTTACTTTTGGTATCTTAATCGGAAACTGTGCATTCACAGCCGCAACTCCACAAAACAAAATCATCAAAATAAAAATCGATTTTTTCATTCTTAATTCTCCCGTAAACTTTCTACACATACTAAAATCCTTTCTTTTTCGATAAAATGAACCTTTCCGCTTTCGATTAACCGATAAATTTCCCGCGTTGAAATGTTGGTTAACTCGGCAATTCTTTCAGGTGGAAACATTAGCGATTCAACTTCGCATTTTTGGCAAACCGCAAAATCTTGACTCGTGCGATCAACTAAAATTGAAGTCAGTTCATTTTCTACCACGACGACTCGTCGGATTATCTTTTTCATTTCTTCGCAAAAATCGTGACAAATCTGTTAAACTGAATAAAATTTTAAGTTTATTCAAAGATAAAAGTCTTGAACTTTGCAATCAATTAGTTCTAAATTAGTTCTCAATCTGTATGAGCAACAAAACAAATAACTTATACGAATTCGGCAGTTTTAAATTAGACCGGAAAGCGAGCGTTCTTTATCGAAATGAAAAGGTTTTAACGCTGGCTCCGAAGGTTTTTGAAACACTTTTGGTCTTGGTTGAAGCTAACGGCGAAATCATTTCCAAAGAAGAATTGATGAACGAAATTTGGCAAGACTCGTTTGTTGAGGAAAGTAATCTGACGCAGAATATTTACACTTTACGGCAGATTTTTGGCAAAAAAAACAACTTTATCGAAACAGTTCCGCGTCGCGGTTATCGCTTTACGGCTGCGGTCAAAACGGTTGCACCGGCACTCGAAAAATCGCCCGAAAACTTTGCCGAAATCGTGGTTTCCCGCAGAACTACGACCACATTATTGCAAGAAGAAATTATCGAAACTGATGACGATTTGAAGCCAATCACGAAACTTTTACCTGAACCCGAAAAGTCCGTTTATCAAACAAAACGTTTCCGAATTGGATTGGCAATCGGGGTGATTTTTACTTTTCTGCTCGGAACAACGGGCTTTTTTGTTTGGCAAAGGCGTTTTGCCGCACCGTCAAACAATTTACTTGAAAAAGTCGCATTTAAAAGCCTCACCGAAAGCGGAAACATTCGACAAATTGCGATTTCGCCCGATGGACAATTTTTAGCGTTCATTACATCTGACAGTAATAAAATTTGGCTCAAAGACATCATTTCCAAACAGGATTTGCCGCTGAATTTAGCCAAAGAATTCAATCCGCAATCGCTTATTTTTTCGCCTGATGGAAATTCGATTTACTTTTTGAATCGTAAAAACGCCGTCAGCGGTGCGGAAATTTACAAAACCTCACGATTTGGTGGAAATGCTGAATTTATTGTTGGAAACGTCTGGAGCGAATTTTCAATTTCGGCGGACGGCGGCAAAGTTTCCTTTTATCGAAAAGCTCCGGCAGAAAATGAACATTATTTGGTAATTACAAATTTAGCGGACAAAGTTGACAAAGTTTTGCTGACCAAGCATTTTCCAGAAGGTTTCGATTTGCGAAGCTCGCCCGCCTTTTCGCCTGATGGTAAAGAAATTTATGCAATCTCAAAACCTCAGGATAAACCCAATTCAACTCTGGTCAAGGTCAATCTTGAAAACATTAAAGAAGCATCCGTGAATGCTCCGCAAATTCGTCAATTTGTGGCAATTATGGCTTCGCCCGATAACGAGAATTTAATATTTTCCGCCCGTGAACAGAATAAATTTCCGCAAGTTTATAAAATGAAAAAAACAGGCGGAGCGATTCAAAGATTAACGAATGACTTAAATCTTTACCGCAAAATTTCGCTTTCAGCAGACGGAAAAAATCTGGTTGCTTTGCAAAAAAATAACGCTTCTCATCTGTGGGTTTTGCCGAATCTGAAAGCGGAAAACGCCCGACAATTAACTTTCGGCAAAAACAACCGTGATGCAAAACACGGTTTGGACGTTTTGCCTGATGGCAAAATAGTTTACACTTCGCTCGAAGATTTAAACCGCGATTTGTGGATTTTTAATCCGCAAGACAATACAAAACAACAGCTTACAGTCAAACAAAACGAAGCAAATGAACGCCCTTTAGTAGCGAAAGACGGCGAATTTATTTATTTCAGTTCGCTCGACAATCAAACCTATAACATCAAAAGAATCCAGCCAAACGGTCAAAATTTAGAGCAAATAACTTCAGACAATTCGGCAAACGATTTATTTCCAAACATTTCAAACGATAAATCAACGCTGTATTTTATACGTAAAACGAAAGGAAAATCGTCAATCATCAAAAAGAATCTAGCGGACGGAAAAGAAGCAGCACTCATTCTACCGGAAGGGTTTTCGCCCGATAGTTTTCTCGCACTTTCGCCCGACGGAAACTTTCTGGCGTTTCGCCAAGCCGATTTGGAAAAGAGAAATGAATTGGAAGAAGAATCTGCAACTTCAATAAAACTCGGTGTAATCAGCACCGACAGCGATTTGCAAAAGGCAAAAACGATTGAAATTACAACTTCACAATCGCAATTCCGCTGGAGTGAAAATAACGATGCAATCTATTTCATCAATCACACATCTGAAAATTCAGGAATTTGGAAGCAAACAGTTTTTGAGAAGTCAGAACCTGAAAAACTCGTCGAGTTGAACGACACGCGAATTTATCATTTTCAAATTGCTGAGAATAATCTAATCGTTTCGCAGGGAAAAACTTTGGATGATGGGATATTGATAAAGAATTTCAACTAAATTATGTAAAGCAAGTAAAATAATAGACTTATGAAAATACTTGGTAGTCGTTTTTGTCTCATTCTGAAAATTTTAGGCTTTACAATTCTGCCTTCGTTTGCCCAAAACCAACCAATAAATCTTACCTTAAAAGAACAAAAAGAATACCAAATCAAAGGCGGTGAAACTCAAACCTTTTCTGTCAATTTATCAAACAACCAAACGGCTCGAATTGAGATTATTCAAAATGGAATTGATGTTTCACTGGCGGCGGAAAATCCTGTAAATGAAAGATTTATCGAAACGGAATCGCCGAGCGGTTTGTTGGGCGACGATTTAATTTTGGTAAATGCAAACACATCAGGAGTTTATAAAATCTACGTTTCTCCCGCTAATCCCCGTTCTCCGGTAGGAAAATACAAAATATTGCTGAAAGAAATTCGGCAAACTGTGGCGGAAGATTTTCAAATCAACGAAGCGGCGAAAAAAATCACCAAACTTGCCGAACAAACGACGGTTGCGAGAGCGAAAGGAACGATTGCGGGACGGCGGGAAGCGTTGGCGATTTGGCGGGAAATTATTGAACTTTCTAAAATTAAAAAAGATCGCGTTTGGGAAGGAATCGCTCTGCTTTCGAGCGGATTGATTTACGAACAGCTTGGCGAAATTCAGAATGCTTTGGACGTTTACACGCAGAGTTTGGAGATTTGGCAGGAAATCGGAAATCGTCAATACGAAGGTTCGGCGGTCAACAATTTAGGTATTATTTACAACGATTTAGGCGAATATGAAAAGGCGATTTCAAACTACAATCAAGCGATCAAAATCCAACGCGAAGTCGGAAATCGTCCGAGCGTCGGCATTTATTTAAATAATTTGGCGTATGCCTTTATGCGGCTTGAAAATTACGCCGAAGCCGAAAAGTTTTTCCGTCAATCGCTCGAAATAAAAACGGAAGATCAAACAAATCGCGGTCAGCGAAGCGTTGCCGTTACCTTAAATAATCTTGGCGCGAATCTATCTTTAAAGGGTGATTACACAAACGGAATCAGCTATTTACGGCAATCTTTGGATTTGCGCCACAAGATCGAAGATAAATGGGGAATTGCCAATTCGTTGCTCAATCTGGGGAAAATTCAAGCGGAAAATAAGCAAACAGAAGAAAGCCGCAAAAATATCGAAGAAGCAAATATTCGCGCAATCGAACTCGGCGACCGCCGAATGCAGGCTGAATCGCTTTATCTTTTGGCGGTTTTGGAGCAAAACGACGGAAATCTTGAAAAAGCGGTTTTGAATGTCGGCAAAGGTTTGGAAATTGTCGAAACGATTCGCGGCGAATTGATCGGTTCGGAAGTTCGTTACGCTTATTTTTCGACCGTGCAAAATTATTATGAACTTTACATTGATTTGCTAATTTCAAACTTTGAAAAAACGAAAGATAAATCGCACATTTCAAAGGCTTTAGAAATAAGCGAACGCTCGCGTTCACGCAGTTTGATCGAACTTCTGCAACAAGCAAATGTTAATTTCAAACAAGGAATTGATGAAAAATTATTGGCGAAATTTCAGACTTTGCAAAGTCTTTTGAACGATAAATATAACTCGCGTCAAAGAATTTTGAGCGAAACGCCGACCGCCGAACAAGTTGCGAAAATCAATGAGGAAATTCAGACTTTGACCGCTGAAACTGAAAATTTACGTTCGGAACTCAGAAAAAATAATCCGAAATTTGCCGATTTGACTGAAGGAAAAACGATTTCCGCCACCGAAATTCAAAATTTATTAGACGAAAAAACTGTTCTGCTCGAATACAAACTCGGCGAAAAGCGCAGTTTTTTATGGCTCGTTGAACAAGATTCGATCGAGGTTTTCGTTTTGCCTTCGCGCCGTCAGATCGAAGATAAAGCCAATGTTTTTTATAATTTGATCGTTGCCGATAAACCGTCTGAAAAAACTCTGCTCGAAAAAGTTTCAAACGATTTGAGCGGCATTTTATTCGGTCAGATCAAATCGAACATCGCGGGAAAACGTCTGGCGATCGTTTGCGAAGGAACTTTACAATATTTGCCGTTTTCGGCTTTGCAGTCGCCAAATTCCGCGACAAATGTTTTGGCGCAGGAAAACGAAATTATTATTTTGCCGTCAGCTTCGGTTTTGGCGCAAATTCGGGAAAATTCTGCCGCTTCAAAATCTTATAATAAAACGCTCGCTATTTTTGCCGACCCAGTTTTTGACGGAAAGGATACGCGAATTAAACGTCAAAATTCTTTGCAAACTAATGTAACACAGCAAGTTATAAAGAATCCGAATTTTAGCCGAAAACTTCCGCGCCTGATCGCGTCAAGACAGGAAGCGTTGAATATTTCGAGTTTTTCCGTCAAAGATAAAACGAATGTTCGGACGGATTTTGACGCAAATCTTGAAAATATCGGCGGCAAAAATCTTGCCGATTATCGAATTCTGCATTTTGCGACGCACGGATTTTTAGATACTTCAAAACCTGCCGAATCGGGTTTGATATTTTCGCTTTTCGACGAAAAAGGGCGCGAACGAAATGGTTTTTTGAATCTCGACAGCATTTATAATCTCGATATTTCAAGCGAATTGGTCGTAATTTCCGCTTGCCAGACTGCGCTCGGAAAAGATATTCGCGGCGAAGGCTTGATCGGTTTGTCGCGTGGTTTTTTATATGCCGGATCGGATCGGGTCGCGGCGACTCTTTGGAAAGTTGACGATTCGGCGACCGCTGAATTTATGAAACTTTTTTACCGAAATCATCTCGAAAAAAATATGTCCGCATCGGCGGCTTTGCGGCAAGCAAAACTCGAATTGATGAAAATTCCGCGTTACAGATCGCCTTTTTATTGGAGTGCTTTTACGTTGCTCGGCGATTGGCAATAAAGTTTTTCAGTGACCAAAAATTTCCGCTAAATCTCTTTGTTTGTTAAAATTGCTCACGATCAATGTCCGATAACTTATCAAAAACAGATTTTGAACGATTTCTGCAAACGCTTGATTCTAATAAGGAAAAAGCCGCTGAGAAGTATCTCGCATTGCGTTCGAGTTTGGAAAGTTTTTTTGAATGGCGCGATTGCGAAAACACCGAAGAATTGACCGACATCGTTTTTGACCGCGTAATAAAAAAGATTATTGAAGGCGAATTTATCGAAAATATTACGGCTTTCAGCATTTCGATCGCAAAGTTCGTGGTAATGGAATATAAACGCAAATCTCTGCGAAATGTTGATCTGGAAGAAGTTTCGGACACTGTGAATTTTGCAGAAAGTTTTGAAAGCGATGATTTGAAAGCCCGCAAACTGAATTGTCTAAAAAAATGTCTGGCGCAGCTTTCGGATAAAAAACGCAAACTTCTGATCGAATATTACGACACGGAAGAATCGACGATGATTGCAAAACGGAAAAGTTTGGCGGAAAAATTGGAGTTGAATCTAAACAGTTTACGGATTCGCGTCAGCCGTTTGCGATCGAAATTAGAGGAATGCACGAAGGATTGTTGCGGAAAATAACGAAAGGTTTTTTCGAGTTTTGACACTATAAATAGGCAGTAAAAGTGACGATACAAACTGAAAACAATATAAAAATCCAACGATTCTTTTTCGGCGAAATGGCGGAAGAGGAACGTTTTGAATTTGAACAAACGTTTGCGGCAAATCCCGATTTGCTCGAAGAAATGCGGGCGTTTGAAGCCGATCTGATCGAAAAATACGTTCGCGGCTGGATGAGTGCGGCGGAAAAACTCAAATTTGAACAACATTTTCTCAACACCGAAAAACGCCGTCAAAAGGTCGAATTTTCGCGTCAATTGATTGACGAACTTCGTCAGGAAACAAATGACGAAGCGAAAAAAGTTTCGATTTGGAATAAAATTGCGGGATTATTTCTAACTCCGAAAATAGAAATGGCAACTGCGGTTTCAATTTTTATATTGATTTTCGGCGGCTGGTTTTTACTGAAAAATTACGAAACTGAAAAAATCGAAATCGTTAAAAACGAAAATTCGGCAAATGCGGAAATCTCGAATCGAAATAAAAATATTGCGGTAAATACGGTTAATTCAAACCGGCAAAGTGAAACAAATCGCTCAACAAATCTCGAAACGAACTCTACAAACGTTTCCGTAAGTTTGCCGACTCCAACGAAAACGCCCGAACCGAAAAAAACTCCGATTCCGAAAACTGCGCCGAATCCTGTTTTGGCACTTTTCGCCGGAACTCTGCGCGACGGCGGCGAAATCAACGAATTGAATCTGCCGAAAAATTCGAGCGGCGCGACATTTCGATTAAATTTGAAAACGGTTGATTACCAAACATTTCAAGCTCAAATCACGGACGGAAACGGAAAAATAATTTATCGAAGCGGCAATTTAAAACCGCAAAAATCCGTGATAAATCTTTTCGTTCCCGCAAAAAATCTCGACAAAGGCGATTACCGCATCAATCTCTACGGCAAAAACGCGACGGGCGAAAATGAATCGGCGGCGGATTTTCAATTTCGGGTGAATTAAGTTTGAATATTTCAAGAAAAGGAAATTTAGCCGCAGATTTTACGGATAACGCAGATAAATCAAATAAAAAATCTGCGAAATCTGCGAAAATCTGCGGCTAAATTTTCTTTCATTTCTAATCTGCCAAAAAAAATCGTGAATCAAACTTTTCGATAATTTTATATCCTGCAAATAATTCTGACTTTTTCAAGACGGCTTCGGTCGTCTTTTTTTATTTTTGCAAAAACGAAAGGTTTTAAAAATTGGCGACACTATTAATAGAAACGATTTTTTTTAAGGACGGGGAATAGAAGCGATGAAATCCATTTTTTTTAGAACAGTGTTAGTCATTTTTATTTTATCAATTGCTGCATCGGCACAGTTTAAGATAAATATTCCGAAGATCAAAAAGCCGAATTTGCCTGAACCGTTAGAGAAAGTAAAAAACTCCGCAACGTCTGCAAAAAGCCAAAATCGTCAGATTGTAATTGATGACGGTTTTACGTTTTTCGATGCCGAACCGCTTCAAGAATACAGCGCGGTGGCGCGTCGTCAGGTCGGAATCGGCTGGCATCTGCGTTCACATTTGCGGATGTTCGGAACTGTGCCGAATCGAAGCGGTTTTAACTTGAGCATCAGCAAAAACGGCAAGGAATTAACCAAAATTCGTTGTGAAGGAATGGCTTATCGCAAAAATGAAGACCCTGTTCCCGAAAATCGCCGCGTTCCCGAAGACGATTATTTATTGACGAATTTTCAAGGTTGCGAGGACAAGAAAAAACTTATTAAGGAAACGGGAAAATTGGACGTAAAGGTCTTTTATTTTGACGGCGAAACGGACGAAGAAAAACTTCTGCGGACTTATAAGATCGATGTTCGAGAAGCAACCAGAGTTCGCGGTTTGGCGACTGCTCCGGTCGAAGACGTTCCGCATTATTACGTCCAACGCCACGCCGAAACTCCCGCCAGCATTTTGTTTTTGCGTCCGAAAGGTTATCCGAATTATTACCGGATTCGCGGCGAAAGCGATTATGTCAGCGAAGTTGAAATCTACTTTAACATCTCGAAAAAACGACAAGTTGACCGCTTAAAAGACGGAAATCTGCGCTGTTCGGTTGACGGAAAACCTTTGAGATTTACAGGGCAAAGTCCTTATTCGGACGGCGTTGATGTTTGGTCTCCGCGTTGGGAAACGGCGATTTATACCGACCGCATCGCGCCTGAATACAAAAAAGCCAACGAATATATGGACGAAGTTTCGTTCAATCAATATCGAATCCGTCTGCCGCTTTATTTGAATGGCGATTCGGGCGCAAATCGTTTGGGTTTGCGCGACAGCAAAGGGAATTGGGAATGCAGTTTTAAGATTAACGGCGAAACGATCCGCACTTTTCGCTGGATGATCGGACGCGATGGAAATCCGGTTCCGCACAGCGAACAACAATCAGGAAATATAAATTTAAACTACAACGCATTTTTGGTCGAAACCGAAGTTCCGAGCGGTGGAAGCGAATACGATCATCGTCTTTTGCCGTTGCCGAATGACGGTTTTTTCTACGGAATTCCGTGGCAATCGGCGGAAGGAAAAGCGATGGCGGACAAAGTTCCGACCAAAGGAACGCCGTTTCATACGCCTTCAAATAAGGTCAAATAATTTAAAAAAGGAAACAATATGAAATCAACGAACATTTTATTTTTAATAATCGCACTTTTTTCAATCAATGCTTTTTCGCAAACTGCTGGAAAAACTATCAAAGTTAATGCCTTAAAAATGCCATTAAATGCAACAGTTAGTGAAGTTACAGGCAATATAAAAGATGGACAAATTCTTTCATCATTGCGTTGGGCAGAACAAAGCAATGTCGCTTGTTTTCCTGGAACACGCTTTGAAATGTTTACCGGAAATCACGTTTTTTATCGGATAACGCTTCTGGCGGCTTCTTCAATGGTCGTTACGGTTACACCGAAAGATAACGCTCAAATCAGTTTATACGCGTTAAGACAAAGCACGTCAGCAATAGATCAAACCGTTCCGCCAAACGTTAAATCAGCGATTTCGTGCGAGGCGAGTTATCCGATTTACGCCAATCTTCCGGGTGGCAAAACTGTCAAAAATAAAGACGATGGCACACGCAAAATCGAATATATTTCGGTCGGTTCAGCATATAGTATTTTGATTGGAGTCGCCGGAGCAAATGGTTCAACTGACGGCGAATTTGCGTTGAAGGTTGAAATTAAGAAACGATAATTTATTACATTGAGGAGAAAAAAATGATCGATTGCTGTGTTGATAATTTGAAAGAAATCCACGCTGTCGCTGATTACACACTCGGCTTTCAACGGTTTGTTATGGCAAGTCCTTTTCTTCTGTTAATCCCTAATTTTGATCCGACTGCACGCACTAAAGATCAGATTCAGGTCGGATTGGAAATGGCTGGAAGCATTCCTGTTTCGGAAGCGATTCAGCGTGTTAATCGAAATCAAAAACTACCCGATTTTGTTGACACGGTTGCCAATCTTGGCAGAACCGGTGCCTCGACACAAATGAATCTTTGCTATAGACACTCACTCCAACATGCAGCAAAAATGGAATCTGATTATGCGGCTTTTTGGCAAAAAATGGGTGATACTTACAAAAAAGCAATGGATGGCAAAATGTAAAGAATCAATTGGCTGAAAAATAATTATATATATGAAAGAAGCACTGGTTAGAAAAACTCTGTGCGTTTCTATGCAAAGAAATAACTGCAAAAATTGATATTATTTTCGAGATAAATTATTAAAGTAAAATAACTCCCTTTTTAATTCACAACAAATCTATTTCCCTTAAGTTTCAACCGTTCTTGTTTGAATTCCTCTCAAAATGTTGTCCTTATCCAATCCAACTACGAAAACATCAATATCAATTTTGCCAAGCCTAAATACTTTTTTACTAATCAAATTTTGTTGAAGTAAATTTTTAAGTTCGACAAACTTTTCGGTCATTTTTCGTTCATCCTCGCCAAACCAATCTTGGATTTTTATTAGAGGCTCAAAAAATTCAGTAAAGTCTTTTTCTTCAATTTTTAAGGCTTTTACAATGCCGAGTTGATGCAAAAGAGTTTCTAAGGTCACAGAGTCAGTTTCCTGCCCTGTAAAAGCCTTTACCTCAGCGTCGGTTTCGCTCATAAAAGCCAGACCTGCAACGGCTTCGGTGATTTGTTGATGTAAATCTTTAGTGGTTGATAAAATTTCTTTGATATTTTTTCGTTTTTTTCTGTTTGACATTGCCAAATATTACTCTCAAAACTCGTTCAAATGAAGTCTAACACATAAGATTTTTGTTCCAAACCATTGGTAAAAAAGGCTTTTACACAAACTAAAATAAATTTTCCGCAACCTGTGGATTTCTCCTTGCAAAACTATCAAAAGTTTGTTAATCTTTGAGCCGTTTCCAATAGCTACAAACCTTGTAAGTTATTGAAAATAAAACACTTAAAGTTTTACTTTAACTTTTAAGCACTTTCAAAACATCTGTGGAAAACTCTGTGGAAAACTTTTGTAATTTAGGTAAAAAATTGCTAGAACAACCATTTTTGAAAGGTTTAGCCCGAAATTGGAAAAATTACCCTCAAGGAATTTGAATTTCAAATACTGCTTAAAAGTTTATTTAGAAATTTAAGAAAAATTGAAGAGAAAAATATGGAAACTTCGTCGGAAAAAATTAATGTCTGGAATAATATTCTACAATCGGTTGAAAAAAGACTAAATCGTCAAATTTTTGATTCATGGTTTCGCCCGATTCAATTTGAGGGATTCGATGAAAATGAAAAAGTTTTACGGTTACGAGCAACCCAAGTTAATAAAGATTGGGTGCATACCTATTATTCCGATCTGCTCACCCAAACTTTAAAAGAATTAAATATTGATAACTATCGCTTTGATTGGAAAATTGAAGAAACAAAATTACCCGAAGATTTTCTGGAAGACGACGAAGACGGGGAATTTTTCTTTGAAAAACAAAAACCGAATGGCAATACAATTGGTTTTAATTTTATGGAAAATTCGGTTCCACCTAATCCGGTTAAAAATACCACAACCAATTTTGTTGACATCGAACCAATCGAAAATTCTCTTAATCCGAAATATAAATTTGGGAGTTTTGTCGTTGGGGCTTGTAATCAATTTGCCCACGCCGCGAGTTTGGCAGTAGCTGAAGCTCCAGGCAAAACATACAATCCAATGTTTATTTACGGAGGAGTTGGACTTGGCAAAACCCACTTGATGCACGCAATGGGACACGCGATTAAAGAACAAAATCGCCATTTGCGAGTTGCCTATATTTCCGCTGAAAAATTTATGAACGAATTGATTAATGCGATTCGTTACGATAAAACGCAAACTTTCCGCGATAAATATCGTTCAATTGATGTTTTGTTAATGGATGATGTGCAATTTATGGCTTGTAAAGAAAGAACTCAGGAAGAGTTT
>ERZ1292633.3214-Hain-H41-02um-R1-3214-length-16100-cov-4_pt1 | contig 16100 bp, 18 predicted proteins | sample MGYA00564406_ERZ1292633 | MGnify/ENA primary metagenome ERZ1292633 (study PRJEB36523, sample SAMEA6512639) | groundwater metagenome | collected 2019-01-08 | study: AquaDiva: Metagenomics assemblies of 32 groundwater samples | reverse complement strand
CGTTCATCGACAAATTCGCCTGATGCAGCCAGAGGCGTTTCACGGAAGCGACGGCGACGCCGTTGTCTTTCAAATGCGCGGAGATCATGTCGCCGACCATCGGCACGACGTCCTTGAAGACCTTGCGGCCCTGCTGCACGAAGAGCTTGTCGGTGTTCCACGAGGTTTGCGGATCGGCCCCGGCGCTGGTCGGCCGCTCGCAATGATTGATGAAGCCGAGATTGTTGCGGATATTGTTTGCAAAAACCGTTTTCAGTTTTGTCGAGACGATTTCCCACGCCTCGCCGCGCGGCGCGCCGTCCGCGCGCTCGATGATGACGGCGGTCGCGACGTCGCCGAAAATGAAATGGCAATCGCGATTGCGGAAATTGAGATGCGCCGTGCAGATCTCGGGGTTCACCATCAAGATGCGGCGCGAGCCTGCGCGGATGAGCCCGAGCGCCGTTTCGATGCCGAAGGCGGCTGAGGCGCAAGCGACGTTCATGTCGAAGGCAAAGCCCTCGACGCCGAGGGCCGCTTGCACTTCGACCGCCATCGCCGGATAGGCGCGCTGCATGTTCGAGGCCGCGCAGATGACGCCGTCGATGTCGGCCGCGGTCAGATCGGCCGCGCGCAGCGCGTCCTTGGCGGCGGCGACCGCGATCTCGGCGAGGATCGACAATTGGTCGTTCGGCCGCGCCTCGATCATCGGCGCCATGCGCTTCGGGTCGAGGATGCCGGCCTTGTCGACGACATAACGCGATTTGATGCCGGAGGCTTTTTCAACGAATTCCGAAGACGAGGGCTGCAGCGGCTCAATCTCGCCCGCCGCGATCGCGCGCGCATTCTCTTCATTATAGAGCGCGACATAGCCGTTGAACGCCGTCACGAGCTCAGCGTTTGAGACCGATTGCGGCGGCGTATAAAGCCCGGTTGCAATGATGCGGACGTCGGCGGTCATAAAATGTGCCCGGTTGAGTGCGAGTCTTGATCGGTAGGCGGTAGGCAGTAGGCAGTAGGCAGTAGGCAATAGGCGGGAGGCAAGCAAAAAGTGAATGTCCGATCGCCTTGGCAAAAACGGCTCAATCGACCTGCTTATTGCCTACTGCCTACTGACTTTCTTTGCACCTCTTTCCAGCGCGGACACGCGGATTCGTGATCGTTCACCATGCCCGTCGCCTGCATGAAGGCGTAAAGGATCGTCGGCCCGCAGAATTTGAAGCCGAGGCGCTTTAATTCTTTCGACATCGCTTCGGCCTCTGCGGTTTTCGTCGGCGCCTCGCGAAAATGCGTCCAGCGATTGACGATCGGCTTGCCGCCGGCGAAGTCCCAGAGGAGCCCCGAAAAGCCGTCGTCGCGGCTCTCCATGATTTTGAGATACGCCTTGGCGTTGCCGATTGTCGCCTCGATTTTCGAGCGCGAGCGGATGATGCCTTCGTCCTGCATCAGCCGCTCGATTTTTTTCGGCGTGTAGCGTGCGATCTTGAGGACGTCGAAGCCGTCAAAGGCGCGGCGGAAATTCTCGCGCTTGTAGAGAATTGTCCGCCAGGACAGCCCCGCTTGAAACCCGTCGAGGATCAGTTTTTCAAAGAGCGCGCGGTCGTCATATTCGGGGACGCCCCATTCTTCGTCATGATACTGACGATAAACGGCGTCGCCCGCCGGCGCCCAGGGGCAATGAAGTTTCCGCTCGGTCACGCCGTTCAGATCAGGTGCGCGAGTTTCAAGATCCAGAAGATGAGGATGAGGATCTGGATAACGAAGAAGGCAAAGCGAACATTGACTGCAAACGCGCTCGTTGACGCGAGGTGCGTCAGCGACTGCATCACCCGCGCGCCGAGAAAGGCTATCGCAAGCCCGTCGGTGACCGCGGACTGGCTGGTCGCAATCGCGTAGAGGAGAACCGCCCCGGCGAGCGGCAAATTCTCAAAACAATTCGCATGCGCCCGGGTGAGCCGGCGCCCAAAGCCTTCGACATCGTCGCCGTTGGGGCTAAAGCTCGCGGCGGATTTTTTGCCGGCGACAACCATCGAGACGCGAAAGACCGCGAGCAAAATCACAAGGATGATGGTCCATAAGGCAAAGCCCAGAAGGGCGACGGCGGAAGGCGTCATGGCGTGTTTTCCCTGTTGCGGTGAGAAGCGAGATTAGCCCTGTTCGAGATAGGCGGGAAACGAGATTTGCACCTCGCGGCCATCGGCGGTCAACGGCGCGCCGCTTTCTTGCGCTGCTTTCAGCCGGTCGACGCGGAGGAGGGCGAGCGCTACGCCCTCGCGGCCCGATAAAATTTCGCCAACCGAGTTTTCGCCCGCCATCAGGGCCGCGCCCTTCGCGGGCGGCGCGCCGTCAAACGCCGCGATCAGCGTGCGCTTGCGGATTTCGCCCTTGCGCTTCATCCGGCTCGTCACTTCCTGCCCGACAAAACACCCTTTTTTATAACTGACCGCGTTCAGCGCGTCGTAATTGACGTCGAGAAGAAATGTTTCGTCGCCGCCGAAATCCTTGCCGAATTCCGGAATTCCAAGCGCGAGGCGCTTTGCGTCATAGGCTTCATCCGCCGCCGGCATGTCCGCGCGCTTGACGATGGAGCGCGCCGGCAGCAGCGCATTGCGGGGATCAGGAAAGGCGAGAACGGGATCGCGCATCTCGCCGACCGCGACCGCGAGCTCTGCTTCCGCCGAAACGGTCACCTTCGCGCGCAGCTTGTACATGACGAGACGTTTTAACAAGGAGGGCGCGGCGCCGGCGTCGCAGTCGATGAAGAACCCGTCGCCTTGGGGCGCCAGAAAAAAATCAAAGAGGATTTTTCCCTGCGGCGTCAGCAACGCCGTGAAAACCGCGTCCCCTTCGCCCGCGTGCAAGATATCCTGCGTGACGAGCCCTTGCAAAAAGGGGCGCGATTCTTCGCCGGATATTTTGAGCAGGGATCTCGCCGATAAAATGCCGCGCATGACTTAGGATTTACCGTCATGCGCGGCCAATGTCATCAAGGAGACCCTCGGTCGGCGGTCTCCTTGATCCGCCCGCTCAGAGCCGGTCGAGCGAAGGCTTTTCCTTGCCGAGCCAGGCGGCTTTCATCAGTCCTTGCGCATATTTGCGCGCGTTCTTGTCGCCCTGCGCCTGATAGGCGTCGGCAAGGCCTGAATAGACCCAGCCATTGTTCGGCAATTCCGCCAGCGCCTGAACAAAGAGCTGTTCGGCGCGCTCAGCGTCGCCCGCGCGCAAGACAAACGCGGCGAGCGTCTGTTTCGCCGGATAATACCAGTAAGCAGGCTCGGTGTAGTTGAGCCCCTCCTGCAAGGCGACGACTTGCTCCATCGCCTCAATCGCCGAGGCGAGATCGCCGTCGGCAGCCGCCGCGCGCGCCGTCACGGTCAATTGCTGGATTTTCAAAATATCCGGGGCCGGAATAAGGTTCGTGGTGAGACCCGAAAGATCGGCGGTCGCGAGAATTTTCGAAATCGCCTCCGCCTCTCCGCGCGCTTTCTCCGTCTCGCCGGATTTCGCATACGCCTCGCCGCGCGCATAATGCCAGCTCGCGCGAACGAACGGAACTTCGGCGCCCGGATCTGGAAGCGCAAGGATGTCGGCGGGCGGGGCGAACTGCACCATCGCGTAATAAGGCGCGACCTTGATCGGCTGCGCGAAGGGAACCGCGATCGCCATTTCCGCGGGAAGTTTCGCGTCCAGCTTTTTCGCCATGGCGAGCGCCGTTTCGCCGTCGCCCGCCTGCATCGCCGACGTCATCACGAAGTGAACATTGTGGACGTAATACCCGTATTGATAGAGCGGGCTCGGGTCGGAATTGGCGAGAAATTCTTCGTCCGAAGCGACGGCTGCAAGGTTTGAATCGATCGACTCCTTGAACCGGCCGATCCGCGCGTAAGTGTGCGAGGGCATGTGGATCAAATGGCCGAGCGTCGGCGACAGCGACGCGAGCTTGTCGGCGTATTTGGCCGCCCGGTTCGGATTAGTGGTCGCCTCTGTCATGTGGATATAAAGATGGATCGCCGGCTGGTAGTCGGGATTGCGCGCCAGCACAGCCTCGATCAGCGACAGCGTTTTGCCGGCGCGGCCTTTCGGCGTTCTCCCGTCCGCTTCCCAGTAATCCCAGGGCTGCGTATCCATATTGGCCTCGGCCGACGTCGCCTGAATGAAGTCGTCATCTGGATAACGCGCCGCTAGTTTTTCCATCGCGTCGGCGAAAGCGGCGTCATGGGCGCTCCGGTCTTTGACCGGCGCCTTCACGTAGCGCAGCGCCAGCGCGTCGATCAGCGCGCGCTCTTTTTCGCTCGCCTTGTCTTTGAGCGACAACGCCTGCTGGATTGCGGCGTAAGCGGGCGCGACCGACTCATCCGCCATCGGCGCGTTGATGTTCGGGCCCCACGAGAAAGCCTCCGCCCAATAGCACATGGCGCAATCTGAATCTTCTTCCTGCGCCGCCTTGAACTCGTTGATCGCTTCGCCGTGGTTGAAATTCCACATATGGGCGATCCCGGCGTCGAACAGCGCTTGCGCTTTCTCGCTGGCGGTCGTCACCTTGTAGCCGATGCCCGTGACCGGCTGCATGCGCGCCTGCGCCGGTTTCGACGCAGTCTCTTCATCAAGCGTCGCCGCATAGGCGGAACCAATGCTCTCGAAATAAAGGCGCCGCTTCAGCGCGGCCGCGGGATCCTTGCCGCAGGCCGACTGCGCGATCGTCAGCGGGTTGACGAACGGAACGCCGTCCTCGCCGCCGGTCAGTTGCACGCCGCCGAAAACGGCGGCTCCAGCCGTCGCGGCTGCGCAAGCCATATAGAATTTTTTCATGTCCGCTCTCCCTTGGACTTTGTTGTGAACGCCGGAAATAGCGCCAGCGCGCTATCGGCCCCATCTTTAAGCCGAACGATTAGTCCGCCCGATACCGCACGCCGTCCGGATTTTATTGAGCAGCGCCCTAAACTCTCCCTTTTGGACGCCAAGCGATTTGTGTTTTAAGGGGCTATGAGCGGCACCTCAAGCGGCAATCTCCCCGAATATTCCGTCAGCGAACTCGCCGGCGCGGTCAAACGCGTCATCGAGGACGGCTTCGGGTTTGTTCGCGTCAAAGGCGAGCTGGGCCGGGTGACCCGCGCGGCGTCGGGCCATCTCTATCTCGATCTGAAAGACGAGAACGCGACGATTTCCGGCGTCATGTGGAAAGGCAATGCGCAGCGTCTGAAGGTGTCGCCCGAGCAAGGGATGGAGGTTGTGGCGACAGGAAAGCTCACAACTTTCCCCGGCCAGTCCAAATATCAGATCGTCATCGACAGTTTAGAGCCCGCCGGCGCCGGCGCGCTGATGGCGATCCTTGAAGAGAGGAAGAAAAAACTCGCCGCCGAAGGGTTGTTCGACGCGGCGCGAAAGCGGGCGATCCCGTTTCTTCCCGAAGTGATCGGCGTCGTAACCTCGCCCACAGGCGCCGTCATCCGCGATATTCTCCACAGGCTGCGCGAGCGCTTTCCGCGCCATGTCATCGTCTGGCCGACTTTGGTGCAGGGAAAAGGCGCAGAAGCGCAGATCGCCGCTGCGATCGACGGCTTTAACGCGTTGCCGGAAGGCGGCGATATTCCGCGCCCGGACGTTTTGATCGTCGCGCGCGGCGGCGGCTCGCTCGAAGACCTCTGGTGCTTCAACGAAGAAATCGTGGTGCGCGCAGCCGCAGCAAGCAAAATTCCGCTGATCTCGGCCGTCGGCCATGAAACCGATACGACGCTCATCGACTACGCTTCCGATTTGCGGGCGCCGACGCCGAGCGCTGCGGCGGAAAAAGCCGTGCCGATGCGCACCGATCTTATTGCGGAGGTTTTGAACAAGCATCGTCGCATGATCACGGCCGAAGCGCGCCGGCTCGATGAACGGCGCTTGCGCCTTCTCTCCGCCGCGCGCGGGCTTGGCCGCCCCGAGGACGCGACGGGCGCGCTCGGACAACGCGTCGATTTTCTGGCGAGCCGGCTCACGTCGGGCCTGCGGGCGCGGAGCGATGCGGCCGCGCGCTCTTTTGCGGGCGCTGCTGCGCGCTTTGGTCCGCGCGCTTTGTCGGCGGGGTTCGCCCGGCGCGAGGCGTCGCTTGAAAGCCTCGGCAAGCGCATGAGCCGCGAGCGCTTGGAGATCAAAATGCGCGATCACGCAAAATCGCTGGCTCGCGACAGCGCGCGCCTTTCATCCGTCGGCGCGCGCCTCTTGAAGCGGCCCGCAGAACGCCTCGCGGCGAGTTCGAGCTTGCTGCGCTCGCTCTCTTATAAAAGCGTCCTCGATCGGGGCTTTGCGCTGGTCAAAATGGCGGACGGCAAAATCGCCCGCAAAGCCGCTGACCTTCCCCCAACCGGCGCGGTCGAGCTCGTCTTCGCCGACGCCGCCCGCGCCGCGCATCTTGGCGAGGCGACGAAAAAACCGCCCGCCGCGAAAAAGCCGGTGCAAAAGGGGTTGTTCGATTAAGGCTCTCGCCCTTTGACCCCGCCTCCGCCTCTGCGCTAAAACCCTTTGCATGAACCCATTTGATTCAGGCCTATCAGGCGAGGGCGGCGAGGCGATCCTCGATTATCTCGACGCGGAATTCGCCGTGGTGAAACCGGGGCGCTATGTCCGCTGCGCGGTGACCGGCGTTAAAATTCCGCTCGAAGCCCTTAAATACTGGAACGTCGACAAGCAGGAGCCTTACGCCAACGCCGAGGCCGCGATGGCGGGCTTCGGTTTGAAAGCGGGGAAGTAGTTCGATGACGAAGTTTCTCTTGGCGGTGAGCCTCATCGCGCTCGGCGGCTGCGTCGCGGCCGCGCCATCTGCTGCTCAACCATCATCTGCCGAACCGGCAGCGCCCGAAGCCGTGGCGCTCGCGCCTGACGCTGCTGAGGGCGCCGCGACGGACCTCGCCAAAAAAGCAAGCTTCGACGCCGCGATGGCGGAAGCGGACGAGCGCCAGCGCGTCTTCGACGATCCGGCGATGAGCATGTCGCTGCAAGGAGAGCTCGTGCAGGGCGGCCTCGTCTTCGGCCAGACGCTTCCGGGCGCCAAAGCCACGCTCGACGGCGAGCCGTTGATGGTCAGCGACGACGGGCGTTTTCTCCTCGGCTTTGGGCGCGACCACGGCAAAAGCGCGCTTCTCGTCATCCGGCATGTTGACGGCTCGGTCGTGCGCCGCGCGCTCGATATCGCGCCGCGCGCGTTTCCGGTCGACCGCATTGACGGCCTCGACCAGTCGAAAGTTTCAGGCTTCACCCCTGAGCAGCTGACGAAAATCGCTGGCGACAAGGAAAAGAAAACGGCGGCGCGCGCGACGACTGACGCTGCGCCTTTCTGGTCGGCCGGTTTTTCATGGCCGGTGACAGGCCGGATCAGCGGCGTATTCGGCTCGCAGCGGATCTTGAACGGCGAGGCGAAAACGCCCCATTCGGGTGTCGATGTCGCGGCCTCGACCGGCACGCCGATCAAGGCGCCGGCGGCGGGGATTGTCCGCCTCGCCGAGCCGGACATGTATTTTGAAGGCGGCCTCGTCTTCATCGACCACGGCCAGTGGCTCGAAAGCGCCTTCCTCCATATGTCGCGGATCGACGTGAAACCGGGGGACAAGGTCGCGGCGGGTCAGGTGATCGGCGCGGTCGGAGCGACCGGGCGGGCGACCGGGCCCCATATGCACTGGAGCCTCAAATGGATGGGGACGCTGGTCGATCCCCAGCTCGTCGCGGGCGAGATGCCAGTGAGCGAGAAAACCGCATCCGGATCGAACTGATACGGCGCCGTCAGATTGAGCTTCGATCGCCGCACCCGTCGGCGCGCTTCCTTATCCCCGTCGTGCCGTCTTCAAGTTTCAGCGTCATGGATTGTTGATCGATGCTGACGACCTGATCCCGATCGCGCGATCCGTCGTCATAATCGGTGATCAGGACTCCATCGTTGATGCTCCAGCGCGTATTCATCGTCTCAATTTCCTTCACGCAGGTATCGTCTTCGTAGACATGCACGATTTCCGCGCCGTCTTCAGTGAACTCCTCCCAAAGCGTTTCGCTGAAACCTGGGATATAGTAGTCACTTTCGGCGGAAACGATCCAGCCGCCGACGATGAGTTCACGGATGGCCGCATCCGTCAGGGCGGCCGGCTCGCCCGTCGCGGCGGGCGAGGAGGAGGCGGTCGGCTGGGTGACGCAGGCCGCTGAAAGCGCAACTAGTCCGATGACAGCCAATCTTTTCACGGGGCCCCCTTTTTTCCGGATGCTGTCCAAGTCTTGCAAATCGGCCTGCCCGAGCCAAGTCGGCAGTCGCTATTGACAATCATTCGCAAGTAAGCCATATTAATGCCGGAACACGCACGGACACCCATGTACGTCTGCATCTGCAATGCGCTGAGCGACCGGCGGTTAGAGACCGCCGCGACGGACGCCAAAAGCGTCGGCGAAGTCTTTCGCCGCTGCGACGCGCGCCCGCAATGCGGCAAGTGCCTTCCCGATGTCGCGAAGATGATCGAGGCCGCGCGCGCGCAAACCCCGGCGATGCGGCTCGCCGCCGAATAAAGCGCCCCTCGCGTTTTCGCGCCTGAAACTTACTCGCAGCAATTGTCCTTGCCGCAGCGGATGAGCGTCCTATTGTTCCGCCGAGCGACAAGGAGAAGGCGCGCATGAAGGGCGATCCGAAAGTCATCGATTTTCTCAACAAGGCGTTGAAGCTCGAGCTGACGACGGTCAATCAGTATTTCCTGCATGCGCGCATGTTCAAGAACTGGGGTCTCGCGCGTCTCGCCAAGGTCGAATACGACGAATCGATCGACGAGATGAAGCACGCGGACGAGTTGATCGAGCGCATTCTCTTTCTCGAAGGCCTCCCGAACATTCAAGATCTCGACAAGGTCTATATCGGCGAGAGCGTCAAGGAATGCCTTGAATGCGATCTGAAGGCCGAGCACCGCGCCCATCCGCTCTACAAGGAAGCGATCGCCTATTTCGAGAGCGTCAAGGATTTCGTGAGCCGCGCGCTGCTCGTGCGCATTCTTGAATCGGAAGAGGGCCATATCGACCATCTCGAAACGCAGCTTGATCTGATCGCCAAGCTCGGCGAGCCGCTCTACATGCAGGCCCAATTGAAGAAGGATGACGATTGATGCGCGCTTTGATTTTGGTCTCGGCCGCCGCGCTTCTTGCCGCATGCGCGGCTCATGGAAATCCTGCGTCCGATGCGGTCGCGAGCGCGCCTTCTAGCGATGCGACGGCGGGTATTCCGACCGGCGAAACCGGCGGCATGTGCGGCGGCATCGCCGGGTTCCAGTGCCTCAACGCCGCCGATTACTGCGCGTATAAGGAAAGCGAATGCGTCTCCGTCGCGGACGCGGCCGGCAGCTGTCAGCCAAAACCTGAAATGTGCACGCAGGAATATGACCCGGTCTGCGGCTGCGACGGCGAGACGTATGGCAATGCGTGCACGGCCGCCTCGGCCGGCGTCAGCGTCGCGTCACGCGGCGAGTGCGGCGACGAAAGCCGCGCGACGGAGTAGGGCGCGACAGCGCGCTAGGCTTTGAGACCGGACGCGAGATCGGTGAGCGCTCTCGCGCAGTCGCCGCTGAAGGAAGATCCATGCATGATCGCCAGCGTCCGCGGGTTTAACGCCGCAAGACGCTGAAGCGTCTCGCGCGTGTTGGGCGACATCGACATCGAGTGAAACATGTGCTCGGCCGCCACCGCAGGACCAACGACGTCGCCTTGCGTGATCGCCGGTCCGTCGCCGGCATGGGTGAAGAGATCGCCGCACAGCAATGTCCCGCCGGTTTCCTCCATGAAGAGGCCCGCCTCCCAGCCATGCGGCACGTGCGGCGTATATAAAAACCGGACGCGCTTGCCGCCAAGATCGACAATTTCATTATCGGCGAGCGCGCGCGGCGCGCGGTCGGCAAGATCGTTGAGGGAAACGTCGCAGGCCAATTGCCCATGCATGATCGCCGCGTTCGGCGCGGCGGCGAGCCAATTGTTCATCGACCCGCATTCATCGGATTCGATGTGCCCGAACCCGATCCAGCGCAGCCTGTTGAAATCGATCACGCGGCGCGCGGCCTCCGAGACGAGAGGAAACATCGCTCTTGGCCCGCAATGAAAGAGCATCGGTTCGTCCGCGCGGATGAGAAACTGATTGAAGGTGAACCCTTGCGGCGTCACGTCGGGGACAAAGGTCGAAAGCCGGAATATATCCGGCGCGATTTCCTGGATTTGCGTTTTCATGCGCCAGATCCCTTTCGCTCTAGTTTTCCATATCCGAAAAACAGGATAAAGCTCGCGGCTATTCTCGATCAAGGCGGCGCAGCAGCAGGGTGCGTCTCCCGCCGCCCTCGCGCCCCAAGACAGAATTGGAGCAGGCCATGACCTCCAGAAACGCAAGCTGCGCGATCGTCGGCGCAGGCGATTTCATCGGATCGGCGATTGCGAAAAAATTCGCAGCCGAAGGCTACGCCGTGTTCGCCGGGCGCCGCACCGCATCGAAATTGCAATCGCTGAAAAACGACATCGAAGCTTCGGGCGGCGTCTGTTTTGCGCGCGCGCTCGATGCGCGAAAGGAAGAAGAAGTCGCGAGTTTTCTCGCTGAGGCGGACGCGCATGCGCCGCTTGAAATCGTCATCGTCAATCCCGGCGCCAATGTGAATTTCCCGATCCTTGAGACGACCGAACGGGTGTTTTTTAAAGTCTGGGAAATGGCGTGCAAGGCCGGGTTTCTTTCAGGCCGCGAGGCGGCGCGCTTGATGCTGGCGCGCGGGAAGGGGTCGATTTTTTTCACCGGGGCAACCGCAAGCCTTCGCGGCGGATCCGGCTATGCGGCGTTTTCGAGCGCTAAAGCGGGCCTTCGCATGCTCGCCCAGTCGATGGCGCGCGAGCTCGGCCCGAAAAACATCCACGTCGCGCATCTCGTCATCGACGCCGGCGTCGATACGAGTTTTGTGCGTGAACGGATCAAGGCGGCCGCCGGCGAAAAAGCGCTGGACGAGATGCCGGAAGACACGCTGATGACGCCGGCATCGATCGCCAACGCCTATTGGGCGCTGCATCAGCAGAGCCGCGACGCCTGGACTTTTGAAATGGACCTTCGCCCCTACCGGGAGACATGGTGATGAAAAAAGCGGAATTCCTGTTCGATTTTGCAAGTCCCAACGCATATCTTGCGTATCGGGCCCTGCCGGGCGTTGAAGCGCGTACGGGCGTCAAATTCGCCCTGACGCCGGTCCTTCTCGGCGGACTGTTCAAGTTGACCGGAAATCAGGCGCCGATGATCGCCTTCGCGCATGTGCCGAACAAGCTCGCCTACGAATCCCTTGAAATGCAGCGGTTCATCGCGCGGCATAAACTCGACGCGTTCACTTTCAATCCGCACTTTCCGGTGAATACGCTCTTGCTGATGCGCGCGGCGGTCGCCGCCGAAATGGACGGCGATCTCGCGCGCTTTGTCGAGGCGGGATTTCATCTGATGTGGGAAGAGCCGAAAAAAATGAACGACCCGGCGGTCGCCGCCGCAACGCTCGCCGCCGCGGGTCTCGACGCGGAGCGGCTGCTCTCGCGCGCGCAAGACGCGGATGTCAAAGCGAGGCTGATCGCCAATACGGAGTCTGCGGCCAAACGCGGCGCTTTCGGCATCCCAAGCTTTTTTGTCGGGGACGATCTCTATTTCGGCAAGAACACCCTGCCGGAAATCGAAGAGGCGCTCAGGTGAATTAGCGCGCCGGGCGCTAGTTTTTCAGGTACTCATCCTTCGCCCACCGCCGGTGCAGCCACAGCCATTGTCCCGGGCGCTTGCGAATGAGGGCCTCAATCTCGCGGTTGATTGCGTCGGTCAGGTTTTGCGTGTCGGCGTTGATCTCGCCGGAGGGCGTGAAGGCGATCTTCTCATGCGCGGTGACGCGAAAGCGGGCGCCCTTGAGGCGTTCAATTTCAATCGGGATGACGGGCGCCCGATATTTCAGCGCGAGGCGCGCGGCCGCAGGAGCCGTCATCGCCGGTTTGCCGAAAAACGGCGAGGGGATGCCGCCGCTGTTCAGCTTCTGGTCGACCAGCATCGCGAGCGACGCGCCCGCTTTCAACGCCTCGATCATGTCGCGCCCGCCGCGTTTTCCTTTTGGGATTTGCCGGCGCGACATGACGCGCGCGCGCTCGCGGATGATGAGGCCGTCGATCAGCGGGTTGTTCGCCGCGCGATAGATGACGCCGTAATCGACCCCTAACGCATGCATGACGATCGAGCCGACTTCCCAATTGGCGAAATGGCCGGAGATGAAAATTGCGGGTCGATCTCCTTGCGCAATCGCTTCGAATTTCTCGCGCCCCATGATTTCAATGCGCCCGCCGTCGGGGCCGAATTTTTCAAGATGCGCAAATTCCGCCGTCGTCCGCCCGAGATTTTCCCAGCTGTCGCGAAGGATCGCGTCAGCTTCTTCAGGCGCCATATCGGGAAAGGCGATTTTCAGATTGACGCGCCCGCGATTTGCGATCGCGCCGATCATCGGACCGACGGCGCGCGTGAATTTCCCGGCGATAAAAGACGCCGCATCGACGCCGATGATTTTGAAAAACGCGCCGAGCGCCAGCGCCAGCGCGTATTCGGCGCGATGGGCGAGCGTCACCTTGCGATTGCTGCGCGGCTCTGGGAGCGCGATTTCCTCCGCCCCGGTCATTGCGCCCGCCCGATCTTTGAAAGCGTCAGCGCCGTCAGCCTTTGCGGATCATCGACCGTCATCTTGAGCCGAACGAGCGCAACGCCCTCGCGCGCCGCTGCGGGAAGCCGCACGAAATCCTTCTCGGTCGTAAGCAGGATCGCGCCTTCTTTTTTGGCGCTCCGGCGCAGCGCGGCAAGGTCCGCCTCGGTGAAAAAATGATGGTCGGCGAACGCGGCCTGCGCCCGCAAGTCAAAACCCTTCGCTGCAAGATCGGCGAAGAACCGTCCGGGGTTTCCAATTCCGCAAAAGGCGACGCATTTTTGCGGCGGAACGCTTGTCTCAATCGCACTCGCCGCGTGAAAGATGGGCGCCCCGCCCGTGTCGATGTTCGCCTCAACGCCGCCGACGATAACGACGGCGTCCGCCCGCCCGATCGCGCGCGCTAAAGGCTCGCGCAGGGGACCCGCCGGAAAAAGGCGCCCAGCGCCGGCCGCATCTTCAGCGCTGACGAGGAGAATGGCGCAGGCTTTTTTGACTGTCGGATTCTGGAACCCGTCATCCATGATGACAGCGCCGGCGCCAATAGCCGCCGCAGCAGCGCCGGCCGCGCGGTTTTTCGCGATCCAGGCGGGCGCGGTGGCGGCGAGCAAGAGCGGCTCGTCGCCGACCTCAGGCGCGGTGTGCTCCGCCGTGACGCGGAGAGGACCGGAGAGCGCGCCGCCATAGCCGCGCGAGGAAAAATGCGCGGTGACGCCCTGCTCGCTCAGCAATTTCTGCAACATCAGCGCAAACGGCGTCTTTCCAGAGCCGCCAAGCGTTGCATTGCCGACGCAGATCACCGGCGCGCCAGCCTCTCTCGGCGTTGTTATCGCCGCGCGCAGGCGCTGCGCCAGATCATAAAGGAGCGCGGCCGGCGCCATCGCGGCCGCTGCGGCCTGCGCCGCAAGGCTTTGATCGCGCCAGAACCACGGCTCTTTCATTGCGCCGGGATTTTGAGATCGAGCGCGCCGACGACATCGGACAGGACGCGCTCGGCGCTCGCCTTCGCCGCGTTGCGCGCCGCGTCCGCCATCGCGTGGCGCGTCTTGTCGTCGGCGAACAGCCGTTTGATCGCCGCCGCGAGGTCGCGGTCATTGCGGACGAGCGCCGCCCCGCCGGCGCCCCTGATGTCGGCATAGGTTTCGGCGAAGTTGAAAATATGCGGCCCGTGCAAGATCGCGCAGCCGAGACGCGCCGGCTCCAAGGGGTTGTGCCCGCCTTTCTCAACGAGGCTGCCGCCGACAAAGGTCGCGTTCGAGAGGCGATAAAAAAGCCCAAGCTCGCCCAAAGTGTCGGCAAGATAAATATCGGTCGCGCGCTCGATCTTCTCGCCTTTCGATCGGCGGCGCGCGGAGACGCCGGAGGCGCTCGCGAGAGCGGCGATTTCGTCGCCGCGTTCGGGGTGGCGCGGCGCGAGCAAGGTGATGATGCCGGGGTGCTCGGCTTTCAAGGTTTTGTGCGCGGCGAAGATCGCTTCTTCCTCGCCCGGATGGGTGGAGGCGGCGAGCCAGAACGGCCGGCCGTCAATGCCGGCGAGAAGGCGCGCTTCTTCTCTTAAATCCCCCGGCAGAGGGGGCGCCGCGTTTTTAAGATTGCCGAAAGAAGGGACATCCCGGCCCGACAAGGCGGTCAATCGCTCCGCATTCTGACGATCCTGCGCGATCAGGAGATCGAAATGCGACAGCAAAAAGCGGATCGACTGCGGCTTTCCTTTCCACTCGGCGAAGGACTTCGGCGACACGCGGCCGTTGACGAGCGCCATGAAACGGGCGCGGCGGCGCGTTTCGATGAGAAGGTTCGGCCAGAATTCCGATTCGACGAAAATCGCCGCATCCGGTTTCCAGTGATCGAGAAAGGCGCGCACGAACCGCGGGTGATCGACCGGAATGAACTGATGGATCGCGCCTTTGGGAAGGCGCTCGGCCATCAGCTTCGCGGAGGTGACGGTTCCCGTGGTGACCAGAATGGCGAGCGATGGATTGTCGCTCGTGAACCGCTCGACCAGCGGCAGCACGGAGAGCGATTCCCCGACGCTCGCGCCGTGGATCCACAAGAGGGGACCTGCGGGGCGCGCGCGGCCGGCGAGCCCGATGCGCTCTTGCATGCGCGCGGGGTCTTCCTTGCCGTCTTTCAATCGCTGACGCAGCAGCAATTCGGCGACGGGCGCGGAGGCCCAACTCGCTGCGCGATAGAGCTTCACCCCGATCGGTTCGCTGGCCGCTGTCGCTGTCACTTCTTAACTCGCACTCAAAGCCGCCCGCCCGGCCGCCCCATCGGCGATCCGGGCCGCAGCCGTCAATTCAGATTCGAGATGAAGGCGCGCCGCCTCGAGCGCCGCCGCATCCGCGCCCCGTTCTATATGGATCGGCGGCCTTGCTGCAAAGGCGAGCCGCGAGAAAGGCGCCGCGAGGAGGAAGCGGTCCCAGGTCCCAAGGCGCGGGCCGAGCGAGGCGGAATAGGCGGCGGGGAGGATTGGCGCGCCGGAAAAAGCGGCGAGCTTCACCGCGCCGATCTTGGCGATTTCAGCAGGGCCCCTCGGGCCGTCGGGCGTCATGCCGACGATTGCGCCCTCGTCCAAAGCGGCGATCATCCTCGCAATCGCAGGGGCGCCCGATTTGTTCTTTTCCGGCTTTTTAGGATCGGCGGCCGATCCGCGAATCAAATTGACGCCAAAGCCTTTGACGGCGTTGGCGATGATTTCGCCGTCGCGATGGGAAGATATCAGCATGAAGACCGGCTTTTTCGACTCGCGGCGCATCGCAGGGCCCATCAACAGCCGCGCATGCCAGAAGGCCAGAATGAACCCCTTGTCGAGGGCGAGGAGCGCGTCCGCGTGCTCGCGCCCGATAAACTCCGTCCGGGCTGTCGCCTCGACGAGGCGGATGTAAGCCGCGATCGCGCCGCTGGCGATCTGGCCTGCGAGCGGCGAGCGAAGGACGCGTTTGGTCAGCGGGCCGGCGGCCATGGCGGTTTTAAAATCCGTTTCCTGTCAACGGCTTGCCTAGCCGGGCGCGAGCTTTAAGAATAGCGGGCAAGAGTGAGAAAGCCGAGACCTTTGTCCCCCCGCACCCTCCCGCCGGATGAAACCCACGCCTCATCGGCCGCCCTGGCGCGCCGGCTGTGGCGGGATTATCTGAGCCGCTATCGGGGAAAGCTCTTCCTCGCGCTGGCCGCCATGGGAGTTTATGCGGCGTCTGCGGCCGCGATCCCGGCCGGCGTTGAATGGATCAACGCGCGGCTCTCGGGCGACGCGCCGGCGATTGAGGGGCTTCCCGCTGCGGTCGGCGTCTGGGGCCCCGTCTTCATCATCGCCCTCGGCCTCGTCAACGCGTTCGCGCAATATGTTCAGGCGCGGCTCTCGGCGTCGGCGTCGCTCCTCGCCTTGCGCGATCTTCAAAACGACATGTTCGCGCGGATCGTCGCCATCGACGACGCGCAGCTGAGCGCCTT
>ERZ1292633.3212-Hain-H41-02um-R1-3212-length-16102-cov-24_pt1 | contig 16102 bp, 18 predicted proteins | sample MGYA00564406_ERZ1292633 | MGnify/ENA primary metagenome ERZ1292633 (study PRJEB36523, sample SAMEA6512639) | groundwater metagenome | collected 2019-01-08 | study: AquaDiva: Metagenomics assemblies of 32 groundwater samples | reverse complement strand
CCGCTTCTTCCAAATGCGTAATCGCTTCCTTCTCATGCGCAACGGCTTCCTTGGCATGCGCAATCGTTTCCTTCACATGCGCATTCCCGGCGAGCGCCGTTCCAACCGGTCCGGCCATCATCAACGCACCGCACGCGACAACCGCCAACAGCACGCGAGCTTTCAACATATGAGTCCTCCTTTGAAATGTGGATAGTCTAAAGAGACGGACGGAATTGTATCGAGATATGCGGAAATATGAAAGCATCAGGCTGCTGTCGCCAACTCGACCGGCACCTGCCCGGTCGAGACAAAGGTCGCCGTGGTCAAGACGATCACGAGCAGGACCAGCATCACATCGACCAGCGGAATGACGTTGATGTTGTTGAGTTCACGATCCATGTTGCGCCTGATGCAGGGTGAGCAGTTCACTCACGCGGCGGCGTAGCACGTTGTTCATGACCACGCAGGGAATCGCGACGAGGAGCCCGACCGCCGTGGCCTTCAGCGCCAGACTGAGGCCGATCATGATCGTAGAAACCGCCAACGCCCCCGACGTGCCCATCGTGTGGAACGTCAGCATGATGCCGAGCACTGTACCGAGGAGGCCGATGTAGGGCGCATTCGCGGCGATCGTCCCAATCACGACTAAATGCTTTGTGAGCGCCATCTCCAACGTGTCGCGATTCTGAAACTCGGCGGGATCGATGCGTTGAAAGTACTTCCACCGCTCGATTGCCACGCCGCACGCCACCAGGCCCAGTATCAACAAGAGACCGATCACCCCGTAATCTACGATCTCTTTCAATGCGTCCATGGCTCGCCCTTCTCCACCGCAACGATGTGGCCCTGCTTCATTCGCAAATCGATCTGAGTGACCGCTTCGAATCGTTCGAGCGGATTGTCTCTCAGGACCAGGAAGCTCGCCTCATAACCCTCCTGCAATCTCCCGATGCGCCGCTCCGGGAAGATGGCCTGTGGCGTCTGCTCGCACCAAATATTCAACAAGGTCAGCTTGTCGAAGATCCCGAGTTCGTGCAGATGCAGCGCTTCGGCCAATGAAGTCTCGGCATGGTCGCTGCCGATCGCGAGTTTGACGCCATGACGGTGGAGCAATCCGATATTGTGACGCTGCACGGCTGTCGCCCGCTGCCAGACCGTGGCGTCCATCGAGAACGCATGGCCGCCTTGACCATGCGGGTCGTGGTGCGGCGTATGATGTCCGTGCCCGCCCTCGGCAGGTTTCATCGCGACCGTGGTCGTCGTCACGATCACTCCAGCCTTGGCCGCGAGACGCGCGTCCTCTTCGGTCAGCATCATGCCTAAATCCTGGTCGGTCGGCTCCAGGAACCACCCCGGCACATGCGCCATTTCATCGACACCCGCCGACAGAGCCAGACGAAAATCCGCCGCCGTCTCGACATGCGCCGCGACTCGCAACCCTGCCTGATGTGCGCGTGCGACGATCAGCGGAACCAGCTCAGGGTCAAGCCCCTTCCGGCCATGCGATCCTTCTCCGTGCCCCTGCCTCGCCCGGTCTTCAGAATGCACGAGGAACACTTTGATGAAGTCCGGCTTGCCCGCAACAATACGGCTCCACTTGTGTTGCAGATCGGCTTCACGATCGATGACAACATAGCCTCGGTCATTGAACCAGCCCAGCGGCACCTCACCGATGACAGCCCGATATCGAGACTCCCGCAGCATATGTTCATACAACGGAGCCGGATGCCCACCGGAAGCGGTGAGACCGGCATTCGCAAACACCGCGTCGATGCTGAAAGGAGTATTGATGCGTGCTGCAATCTGATCAGTGAATTCCCGAATGCTGTTGGGATTCTTGACGTAAAACACTCCGTCGTGGAGATAGCGCGCCACGACCGCGTCCAAATTCCACGGCCCTTCGACATTATGATTGTGAGCTTCGCCGAACGGCGGAACGACAAAGCCCTGCTTCAGATCGATCCGTTCATCCACGACGGCGGGTTTGGTTTTCGTCAGTCGGCCGTCGATCGTATAGAACGTGGCGTCCTGAAACGCACGCCCATCGAACCATCGCCCATTGACCAACTCGTAGTGCTTCAACAAAGATCCGCCGGCCGCTTCGCCGCCAGACCTCTCCTGCCCGGATGCAATGGGACAGAGCATCATGAGGAGCGCCGCCGCGACTCCCGCTCCTCTCAGAACCATACTGAGAGCAGCAATAACGTTGCGGTCTCTCCAGCGGCTCGCTCGCATCTTGCTTAAACCATCGATCCAGCTAGACAACACATCCTCCTCTGCCACTGTCAGTGGCAACAAGCGGCGGCAACCGCCGCCGCTCGCTTCGATCAGAACTTGTATTCGATGCCCCCATAGGCGCTGATGCCTTGCGCAGGATTGGCAAACCGGTTGATCGAGTCGTTCACGACGACCGATCCGGCATAGGTTGCGTTCGTCAGGTTGCGTCCTTCCGCATAGAGCGTGAGCCGGTCCATGATATTCCAGCCGGACTTCATATTGAGCACGAAATAAGACGGGTTCTTCACCGTATTCAAATAGTCCACATAGTAGCCCGACAGCGACCATTCCACGTTCGGCGCCACCCACCATTTGTCGGGATGATCGTACCTCAGTTCGAGATTCAGACTGTGTTCCGGCGCGCCCGCCACCGTGTTCCCATCTTTCGCGATGAGCGTCCCGGCGCCGTACACATCGTCCGTGAACTTGAAGCGCGACCAGGTGTAGGCAACTCGCGTTTGGAGACTATCCTCCTTGCCGCCGCTTTGCGCGAACAAACCCTTCGTCAGCACCATGGCCCCGCCAGCTTCGACGCCGGTGTGGCGGGTGCCTCCGGCATTCTGAAAGGTGTCTTGATTGTTGATGACCGACGCCAGCAATTCTTTCTGCATTTCTAAATCGTAGACCGTCACATCCCAGGAGTAGCGTTTGTCCGCAGAGGTCCCCCGGTGCCCCAACTCAAACTGCCAGGCGCGTTGCGCATCGAGAGCGAGAAACCCGGTATTGGCGCTTCCGTTGGCATTGACTGAGGACAGCAGCTCGACGTTGAGGGGGGCTTCATACGACCGGCTGGCATTGAAGTACAGCTGCGAGGTCGGCGTGGTGCGATAGACAAAGCCGAGCTTCGGATTGAGCGCGTCGAAATGCCTGAGCGGGCGTTGCGCCGTGGTCGGCGTGGACGCGATCGTCGGATCGAACGGATTGCCCGCCGGCCCGTAGTTCTGGATCGTGGCCTCCCGCGAACTATGGTCCCACCGGCCTCCGATGACGAGCGTCAAATCTTTCGTCGCATCGAGCGCATCTTCGGCATACGCTCCGATGTAGGTGGATTTGGCTCGATATTCCTGAGCCAGCGCGCCGATGCTTCCGTTGATGTTCACATGCCTGGTTTGCTTCTGATTGCCGTAGCGCGGTTGGAGGCCGGCCGTAAATGAATGATTCATGCCGAACAACTGATTCGTGTTCACATAACGTATTTCGCCGCCCACGTTCTGAGTGCTCTGCCGGAGCGTCTGAAAGATCGGATGATCGACATACTGATTCGACACGTAGGGAATGATCTCGATGAATTGATTGACGGCAAATTCATTATGATAGGGGCGCTTCCGGAAATGGAGTGGGTCAAGAGCCTGGCGCTCGGTCTCCTGCGTCGCGTTCCCTTTTCCGGGGCCTCCCCTTCGTAAGGGGAGGGAGGTGGGGTCGAGTCTTCGCAGGCCGGCGCACGCTCACGTGTGCTGCGCGGGTCCGTATGGCCCCCACGCCTTCGACCTCCCCTGGCCCCTCCTTACGAAGGAGGGGGTGGTGGGGGCGCGGAGAGCATCACGCCGAGGGTGCGAAATCGTTCTCTTACCCACGGGAAACCCGGAAGCGCCATGATAGGCAATGCCGAGCCGCTGCTGATTGTAATAGCGCCCCCATTGGCAGGTCTGGTTGTTTGTCACGCAGGCGAAGAAGCCCGGCACCGCAAAAGGCGTTTGTCCGCCGGCCTGCCTCCGGTTTTGAGACAATTGCTGGTTGGTCAGCGCGCCGGGAATGGCTTCGGACACGACCGATTGAAGAAAGTATGCGCGAATTTCCTGATGGGTACCCAGTTGCAAACCCACGTTGGCATTGATGCGCTCTCTGGCCTGCTGACTGTGGTCCTGAAACCCGTCCTGCCGGTTGCCGGAGACGCTGATGTAATAGTCGGCCGTCGCGTTCATGTCGCCGATCTTGAAGGGCTCCGTGACTTTTCCGCTGGAGACCTGGCCGCTGACCATGCCGAAACTTCCCGCGAGCATGCGCATCTGCAAGATAGAGGCGCTGTATCCTGTGCGGGGCACAAAGTTGATCGCTCCCCCGATCGTATTGGCCCCATATCGGAGCGCATTCGCGCCCTTATAGACTTCGATACGCTCATAGGCCAGCAGATCGATGGACTCGAAATCGGAGAACCCATCGGCGTCCCCGAAGAAAATGCCGTTGATGAGAATATTGATACCGCGGTGATGATAGTTGTTGCGCAGCGAGGTGCCGCGAATTTGAAACTGCCCCTCGTCCGCGCCGAAGCGAGATTGGAAACGCACACCGGGCGCAAACTGCAAGACGTCATTGAGGTTCATCGCCCGTGACTCTGTAATCTGTTTCTCCTCGATGAGGATATTACTGCCCGGCCGCCTAGCCATCTCCTTCTTGACCGACTCCACGTTCTCAATTCGTTGGCCTTCCACCTGGATGGGCGCCATCTCCAGCACCGGCGGCTCTTCTCCGGATGCAACCGACGTTTGCGCCCAGGATTCCGACCACCCCAATCCCGCGCCCATTACACTAACGACACCAATAGTCACCACCGACCTGCAGAACTTCAGCCAGCCACATCGCGTAGCCATGATTACATGCTCCTTGGAATAGCGTTGTAGAGAGATAGAGGAATTACGCGAGGCCGGCGAAAGGCGGCGCCCGCGAGGAGGCCAGGGACAACTGAATAAACCAAACCGGGATGCCGGCGACCATGGCCAATCCAATGACCAGTGGGAATAAAGCGCTCGCAGGAGGCGATGAGATGATCGCCACCGACGAGAGGTTCTGGCAGTCTCCTCCGCAGAACAGTTCCGGCTCATCGCTCTCGCCGGAACCGTGCTCCGACTCCTGCGGGAGCAACGACTCATGCGAACAGACGGCGACCTGTCCTGCCAGCAGCAGGTACAGCAGGCACAACAGCGTCACACCTATCGAAGGCAACGTTCTGATCACACGAGCGCTTTCATGCCACAGGAAGAACAGGGGGGAGTGCATGGGCATACACTCCCCCCTGTATGTGGGACCCTTTGGATGGTCAGTGCGGTCCAGCCATCAAGTCCCAATAAACCGTCTACCTATCCGCGACATCCAGACATCTCTCACACGCGTCGAGTGCCGAAGCGCAACGCATCGGGAATGCCCTCGTGCAAGCCTGTGCCCGATAACGCGGGTCCCATACGCCCGTGCGAAGCCACGCCCACAGCCGTCAAACCGCCAAGCGAGCGGTCGCTGCTCCCATGACAGCCCTTTCCGCAGGACGCTTCGAAGCGCGACACGTGGCTCTGGGAGCCCTCTTGACCGGTCGCGAATCACCACCTTTGAGAGTGCTGTGCTGCCCCTCACGGTTGATCACAAATTTGATACCGACGCCACGGACTGTGATGATGGCTTGGCGACCGTGTAGATCGCGACTGAGCAGCCGACGAAGCCAGAACATATGGACATCGAGCGTATGCTCTTCGACGACATAATCTTGTCCCCAGATACGATCAATAAGGTCCTGACGGCGAAACACGATATCGGGAGATTCCATCAAGAGCCGAAGCAGCTTGAATTGAACCGGCGGAAGATGATGGGCCTGCCCGGCGACCCGCACTTCACAACCAGCCGCATCCAGTTCAATGCTTCCGGCACGCACGACAGGATGAACCTTGGCCATCCACGCCGACCGCCTGAGCAAGGCCCGGACCTTCGCCACGAGCAGACGGAAACCTTCATCATAGATATGCGTGCTGTCCATGCCATGCTCTAGGTCACTGACACAGGCATCCTCAGCTAATCCTGACCCGGCTAGTGCCACCGTCATCATGGGAACAGTTTGAAACGGACAGGCTTGTCGCAACGTCTGCCACCCGGACACAGTCCGATCGACTAAAACAAGTGCAGGCATTTGCCTGGCGAACAGAGCGCCGGCATCCCTTGCGGTCGGCACACACTCAATGGAATAGCCGTATCGTCCTAGGCTTGAGGTCAGGCTTTCGGCAAGCTGCGCGTCATGCGATAGGAGAAGTAGATAGCTTGGAGCGGGACTGCTCGCCTCCATCACTTGGGAAGCGAAACCCAACGATGAAACCGGTCCGCTGTATTGCAACCGCGCGACGCCTGCTACGGTCACCAGCCCGGTCATGAACAGAAACATCGCAGCCGGCGCCGCCGGCGCCGGCATTACAGGGGCGGAGCTTGCGGTCGAAACGGGAGCGGAGAACTCGACCAGCTGGCGCAACCCCGAGCAGAGACAGGAACCCATGTGGAGGATCGCCCGCATGATGGCGCTAGACCCATCGGCCTCCCATTGAAGGAAGGAGAGCACTCCCAAAGCAAACGGCACTGACCGAGCAGGGGCAGCCAATGCCGAAACCTCCTTCGCCAAGAGAGTCCGATCTTCGTCGTAGCCGTATATGGGCGGCAGCGCGGCGGCCGCATTCGTCACACCGGCTTCCACAGGGCTGATCATCGTTGCATGGGAAAGGCCGGCCAGTCCGATATTCAGCGCCCCACACACGAGCAGGACCGCAATGATTCGAAGACTCAGCATCTTTGTGACTCTCATCATGTAATATCCCAGGCCGCATCCTTCCCGGAAACACTCGCAAGAATTCTTCTGGAATCGCACGCAGAAGCCACTACGCAGCCGCTTTCATCTTGCGCCGGGCCAGGCTGCCCAGCCCGATCAACCCGCTGCCGAACAACCAGGCCGCCGCCGGCAATGGAACGGCCGCCAATTGGGCAGTCCCTTGAAGCGAAAATGTTCCCGACGTCAGAAACGGCACGCCCGCGAACGGACGCGTCCACGAAATATCGAAGGCGTTCGTGCTCGCGTCGAACGATCCGGCGGCGCTCCCGCCGACGTTCAAGGAGGTCGTCACCGGACTCGGAGGACTCGTCAGCAACCCCGTCCAACCGATGCTCGTCACGCTGGCGAACAGCGATTGGAGGTCCGCCGTCATGGCAGCCCCCGAGATCTGCGCGGTCGGAGCGGAAAGATTGAGCGGCCCGCCGCTGCTCGTAAACAGGGAAAACGACAGGTGCCCGACCGTCACAGGGTTGAAAATATCTGGCGCCGGCTGAAATTGGTTCATCACAAGCTGCCCACTCTCCGTGAACGAGCCCGCAAGATTCCCTAGAGGCCCGAAGTTCAGGTCGATCGACCCACCGGTAATGTCCAACTGCGTCACGACAGCAGCCTCGACTGTGGTCGGCACATACCAGAGCACTGAAGCCAGTAAGAGCGCCGTCACGCTCCCCTTGGCTGCTCGATAAGCGTTAGTCTTCATCATGTCAGGCTCCCAATTGTTCCTGAACCCAACCATTGTGTTCGCTCGAGTTCTGTGCAGAATCTCCGGAAGAACGGACCCCCGTTCTTCCGGAGAACTGATGAAACCACTATGCCGCCACGGAACTCATCTTGCGACGCGCAAGCCCGACGACGCCGACCAACCCGCTTCCGAAGAGCCAGACCGCGGCAGGAACCGGCACCGGCGCGATCGATCCCCACAACGCGATTTGGTAGCTTCCGCCGCCTACATTCTGCCCTGCTGGATGCAGGTGATAGTCGCGAAGTTGTCCTAGATCGGCCAATGGCAAAGAGGCAAAAGAAGGAGCTGCTCCCGCATACCCATTTCCCAATGGAATTTCGCTGTCTAAAACGTTGTCAAAAATAGTGGAGCCGAAAAAATTGATATTGTTGGTTGTGGATGTCATGTTGAAATGAGTGAAGCTTCCCAAATCGAAATTGATCGTGTCGAGAAAGAAGTTCGGGCCGGCAGTCACGTTGAAGGTGATCGGGTTCGCCGCGTCCCCGGCGCCCGTGGCGAATACGCCTGCGTCAAGGGTGACGGCCTGCGCGTTGGCGCTCAGGGCGAGCGCGCCCGCGGCGACCAAGCCAAAGACTGTGATCTTGATTGTTCGAGTGATGGTCATGATGCAACTCCTTCCTAGATTGATGCTGTCGACAATGAATGATGGCGCCGTGTCACCGTCTCTCTTCGGCTTGCGCGCGCCTGTTTGTGAGTACCGATCACTCCCATTCCTCTCCGGGCGGAAATTGCGCCGCCACACAAGCTAAAAGAAAAAATAGGACAGGCAGGCTCACGACGAAGAGAACCATGGCAGACACCGGAGCCGCGATATTCAGCCTGCGCGTCCTCCATTCACCTAACCGAGCAGCGGCCTTCTCCTTTCCAGCCTCCCAGACGAGCCGCGCCGCGGTGAGCGAACGATCGATCGGCTCTCGCGATGTCAGTCCATCAGGCCCCATAGTCGCCTTCTCCATCGCTCGCCACCCAAACCGACGCTGCCTCAGGACCTGATTTATACTAGTTTGACTCAAGGACTGACTACCGCTCGATACATACCGATGCTACAGATGAGACGAAAAAGGCGCTCAGACAAGACCTCGCCAACCGAACGGCCGACCAACCGCATATTCGCCGGACCATACTGAACGCAACCGTGGGATAGCCGCTTTCCAGAACCCGCCTTCCGAAGACACCTGCGACGTTGACAGTCTCACAGGTGCGCACAGGTCGGGGGAGAAACATCTGCCGCTCGAAGACCGGGCAGATGATCGCTGCCTGCGATGGTTGCTGGCTCACGAACACCGGTTTGCCGAAGGGAGCGGCTTCGTCCTCACCGACGACGACAACCCGCTTGAGAGCAGGCACGTCCGCAAGGCGGGAACGTACCCTTCTCACATCTCCTGTCGACGTCATCTGATAGAAGTTTGCGTCACCCTTGGAGCAACGCAGAACACCCATCGGTTGCCACCTCGTCCGTGTCTTCGTATGATCCCGAGAGCGGGCGCTTGCACCGCAGCGTCCGATCGAGAAACCGGTTGCGGTCCCTTGTCGCAAGTTCGCGGCGATGATCGATCGAGTCCAGAGGCTTGACAGGAAACGCTACGGGGCCCGGTTCACCGCGCGCCATCGTGCCCGGAGACCAGCTGTCCGAAATCCCCGCGGTCCGCCGCAGAAGAAGTTCTTGAGCTCCGACACGACAATTCAGCAAACGGAGACCGGCGTCGCGAAATCATCGACGCCGGTCTCCAACACCGTGGGATCGCTCGACCAAAATGCGCGTGCTCTCATTGCGCCTCATCCGGCTCGCACTCGCTCTTGACGATTCGTGACACCCATCGCCCTTTCATCCTTCAGCTCATCTAAAGTACCCTATGATCTCGATGACACCCTCAACACCACTCGCCGCAACGTTTTGCATGCTGCTGTGGACCGGTCTCTTCGGCCATTCGATTCCTGCGTACGCCGATCTCCACCCGAATCAAGTTGTCATCCTCGCCAACGCGAAGAGTCCGGAGAGTCTGGCTGTAGCCGCGCACTACGCGGCACAGCGCGGCGTGCCGACCGACCATATTGTCAGGCTCGATCTCCCGCTTCACGACTCCCTCACTCGACAGGAATACGACGATCTGATCCTGACCCCGCTTCGCCGGGCGCTCACAGGACGCAACCTGGCCTCGTCCGTTCGCGTCGTGGTCACGACCTATGGTGTGCCGCTTCGAATCGAGGCGCCCACACTCACACAAGACGAGAGGACCTGGCTGGCGGAGGCGCGGAGCAGGGTGCAGGAGAGCCGCACGAAATTGGAGCAGATCCAGGACGCGTTTGAGCGGATGACGCCCGGCGCACCGAAATCGGACAACTTGACGAATATACCGGCGCAAGACATCCTTGAAATGGCTCGGACCGCAGCGCTCCTGCCGCGCGGCGATCGCGCATGGCGCGCGGCTGTGCAGCATGTACAGCAACGCCCCTCCACGGAATCTGAACGAGTCGTGCAGGAATTGTTGCAACTCACCCGGCAGTATGGCGGATGGGGCATTCTCCTCCAGAAATCGACAGACGCCACCCGGCCAGCTCCCTCCACCGACAACCCGACGATGGCCGCCTGGCGAAGGCTCCTCGAGCAGACCGGTCCGTTTTGGGCAGACCTCGGACGCGCACCGATCACTTCGCAGCGTCCACTCATCTATCGGTGGACAGAGCAGCTCTTCGGCTGGCGCGGCGTGCTGGAACTCGCGAGCGTCGAGGCGGACCTGCTCACCTACACGTATGCCGATGCCGGTCTCGACAGTGAACTCAGTCTCTTATGGTGGGATCGAGATTTTTACCCGGTCGCTTGGCGCTGGGGGAATCCGTTGTTTCAAGATTCGGCGCCGGACCGGAACGATCTGCCCATTCTCATGGTCAGCCGGCTGGATGCGCCGACCGCCGATCTCGCGAAAGGGCTCGTAGATCAGGCGCTGCGGGCTGAACGTTCAGGATTGCAGGGCACGATGTACTTCGACGCGCGCGGGCTGAAAGCCAAGGACGCTACCGACACGTACGGGATCTATGATCAAAGTTTGCGGGATGCGACTGAGGTCGTCAAACAGCAGTCTTCTTACACAGTATTGCTCGACGATGCGGAAGCCACCTTGAGCCGGCCAGGGTCGGCTCCGGACGTCGCGCTCTATATCGGGTGGTACAAGCTTCGAGCCTATGAAAACGCCTTCACATTCAAGCCCGGCGCGATCGGCTATCACATGGCGTCGGCTGAGGCGCTCTCGGTGCATGACCCAGGAGAAACCGGCTGGTGCAGGAATGCGCTGGAACACGGGATCACGGCCACGCTCGGCTCGGTGGGAGAGCCCTACCTCGATGCGTTTCCTGAGCCGGCCCGCTTTACGGCGCTGCTGCTGACGGGTCAATACTCGCTGGCAGAAGTCTATTACCTGACAAGCCGCTACATCAGCTGGCGGATGGTGTTGTTCGGCGATCCGCTCTACAACCCGATGAGGGGACGATCCCGTCCAACGGCTCACTTCCCGACTCCGCTACCATTACCCCCCTCGGAGCGACCATTGGGCAATCCCCCGGACAGCCTCGCGCAGAAGCACAGGGGGCAAAAAGACCGGATGGCCACGCTGGTGAAACTCCTGCTCGACGCGGAAACCGGCAATATACAACCGTCTCGATGATCGGGAAGGCCTTCACGCCCTGGTCGCTGGCTACCAGATCGGCGTCGCCTGATTATCGCTCGCCGCCAGCCCGACGTAGTACACCGTCACCTGCTTCGGGTTACGCCCGACCGGAATGGTGGCACTAATGGTATTGGTTGCGGCATCGATCAATGAAACCGTTCCGTTCACACCAGGAGTCGCATTTGTCACCACGACTCCCCTTGCCGATCCGGCCCCCTGAGGACCGGTAATCCAGAGATCCATACCGTGTGTCGCGGCCGAAGGCAGGGCCAGTTCTGAGACAAGGAAAATGAAGGAAGGATCGAAGATGAAGAGTAAGTCCCTCCTCAGGTTCTGAGCTTGCGCCGCATTCAAACCGCCGGCGTCGTTCGATTGCGTCATATAGATCCGTGCCCCGTCCGGCGTGAACTGGAAACGCGACGGCCTGATGCCGCTCAATTGAGGGAAGGAGAGTTCCGTAGCCGAAAGAACCGGTGCGGTCAGGTCAACGGACCCGAATCTTCCGATGGCCATGGTTGGATCGGAAGCCAGGTCCTCCCCGACTAAAAACAGGGATCGTCCGTTCGGCGTGAGGCCGACGGAATGAAAGACGGTCTGACTCGGGAGGGGCGGCGTGATATCCACTGTCCTGGTAATGCTGAAGGTATCGGGATCGATTTCCACCACGCTGCCGTAGCCTGAGAGGTAGACGTAGATCTTTTCAGTCGCCTGCGACCAGAACATCCCAGCCGGAGCGGCATGATTTGGCGTCGTCACAGTCCCGTCACAAGCCGGGAACAGCAGCGCTTGCTCTTCGGCACTGTCACAGAGGTCGATCTTCACGATGAACTCGCTCCATCGAACGGCGTCATAGCTTGGATCGGCGAGCAGCAGGCTGATTATCCCCGTCGTCTTGCTCGACACGAACGCAAGCTCAGTCCGGTTCGGGGCAGTAGCCGTAGGCCCGGTGGAGAAGGCGGCCAGATGCTCCCCTGTCCCGGAGAGACAGACGGTGGTCGTGACACGGGGTTTCTCTCCCCCGGCGCTCAGGTGCGAATTGTGAAGAACCGTGGCCGACCCTCCATTGGGACAGCCCCTGACGGTATCGTGGCCTGGGCCAATGACCGGGTGTCCCTCATTCATCGTCAAGAGTATTTCCTTGTCGCCCGGATACCGATAGATGCGCGTCGGGCGCTGGCCGAGTCTGACCAAAGGGTTCTGAGGATTCACGTCCAAAAAACTCTCCAGAATCGGCGCCAAGCCACCGATCGGATCGATGGCGGCGACCTTGTTGGTGACTGTGTTCGTAACAAAAATCCACTCGCCGAGCGAGAACGTCACACCGCCGATCGCATCGGCCTGCACCGGACCAAGCGACAGCGTCCCAATGACAGGCACATTCTTCCCATCGAGGCGGAGCGTCGTGAGCGTCGTGTCGTCCTGATTCACCACGAGCGCCATCGGGGTCGTAAGCGGCGTATTGGGAGCTTGGCCGCTGTCTCCGCCGGTGCCGCACGCGGCTACGAACAACCCCATTACCAGGAAGGCATGGCGACTGATCGCGCGGGGGCGCCGAAACGGCTGCGTGAAAAAATCTGCAGGACCCGTTGCGGTACTCATTGGAACCTCCGTCTGACAAACAGCTACGCCCGCTAAAACAACGGCGTCGTCGCAAAGGATTTGGTCATGCCCAACACGAAGCCGGCTTCCTGTTGCAGATTCCCATTGAATTCCCGGTAGACCGGCAGTTGCCCGATCAAATACACCTGAGCGTAATCGAACACGTTGACGACGACACCGGGTGAAAAGGCCAGATAGGTGCTGTTCGTCGTCGGGACCGCCCGCCCGACAATGTTGCCGTCAAGCAACACCGCCCGGGCGAACGGCGCAGGCCTGAATTCATAGAGCGCCGCTTCGATGTTATCTTTGGTCTTATATCGAAAATTCAATTGTCCGGTGAAGGTCAGCCACGGGAATGTGACGAGATTCAACCCGGCATTGAGAGCCACCTCCTGCCCGAATCGATACCCGTCGGAATTCCGCATGGTGTACCGGTACGATCCGGAGAGAAATTGATTCAGTCGATGGGGCAATAATTCGTAGGTCTGGTAAAAGCCCGGCTGAAGTCCCACCGCGCCCCGCCCGACTTGGAGCGTGGACTCGGCCAGTTGTCCCGGGGCTCCTTGGTTGCCGTAGTCCCCGGTGGGCAGATAGACGCCCATTTCAAACACCAGCATACTGCGCAGCGTCGGCAGCATGTTGTACTTCATCTTGACCAGCACATCGCCGATGCCTTTGTCGTTGGTATTAGTGAGGGTGCCTGCGCCGATCTGCCCGAATGCGTTGATCTGCCGGTAGGGAACCGAGACTTGGAGCCCGAACCGCTCGGTGAGCCCGTAGTTGAGATCCAGCGTCGTCGTCCTGACCAACGTGGCCAACTGATTGACTTGCGAATTGGCCAGGATCAACTGTTTCGTTTGCTGATTGGCGAACGGAATCGCACTCGCCCCTTCCGGCGGAATCCCATTGTTCGTATAGGTATAATTCAGATTGATCGTCAACACGCCCGCAGGCGAGACCTGCTGCTGCGAACCGATCACGACAAAGCAACTCGCCGAGCCGCACGAGGCCTCCGCAGGCCAGAGCCCTACTCCCAGGCTTTGCGCAAGCCAGAGCGCACAGACGATGGGTACCGGCCATAAACGTGCCATCTGATTTTTATTCCCTCACGTGTTCCTGAGGTCTCACTCTTCCATGACTGGGACCCTGTCGGCCTGCCAGCCCCTGTACCTTCTGGTCAATCTGGGTTTTCCTGGATACCTTCTCCTGGGTCAGGACGCCGACACCGTTCAGTTCGATCAGAGCAGCGACCGTTTCGCTGTATATCCGGAGGCTGCCCGCGCCGATACGGGTTCCGCCGAGGCGGCCCGCTTCTACCCACCGATACACCGTCCAGCGGCTGACGGTTAAGATTCTTGCGGCTTCGTCGACACGGAGCAGCCGCTTATCCTGTAATGCAATCATCATGTCCATAAATCTTCCCCCTATCGCACGAGTGGCTTGCAACCGACCATCCCAGACGACCTCGCGTCAGCATCAGACCACGGGGGAGAGGGAAGCGCATGGGCATGCGCCCCCCCTCTATACGGGACTCTCTGCGTGGTCAGCGCAGTCCAACCCCATGAGTCCCGCCCATCGTCACGACCGCTTGTCCGCCTCGAGGCTCTTCACATCACCGGCAATCGGCAGATGCCGCAATCCAAGGCATCGCCCGCCACCACCCGGCCGACCGCATCGTAGGTCGCATAGGCCCATCCTTCACGCGAACGGCGCCCCATGCCCTGGTGATCCAGGCTCGACACTTTTTCCATGACAAATACCGATCGCAATTGTCCCCCAGTCACAGGGGCGGACGAGAAGGTTTCCACCACCAGTGCCGTCCCGACCGGGAACGTGTCCTCGTCGGGCACCGATGCCGCCTTCGGACAGACGGCAAATCTCAGATATCGGGAAACCCCGGATACATCCACCTCGGACTCGATCAGCGGCCACGTCCGGTAGTGCTTCGGCACGGACATGCCCTGCACCTGCGCCGGATTCGTCCGCCAACGAGACACCGTCAGCGCAATCGCCAGAAGCCGGACCACAACCACGTTAAGCGCGTAGTCGCCGGGATCTTTCCGTGTCACGGCGCTGACGAACGCGTCACGGGTCATTTCGAGACTGCCGAGCATGGATCACCTCATCCTTTCCACGAAGGGCCGGGGACTTGGGAGGAATTCACATCCGAGTTCCCGTACAGGCGAGAGCGCACCGCCTCTTTTGTTCCCCCGAAGGGCCGGGGACTCGGAGGGAGGCCACCTCCGACTCCCCGGGCAGGTCTGGAAGAAGGGTGCACAACCGCCAGACCCGTTTCCGATTCATCCTCGCCTCTTGCTCGCGCGGAGACTCGATCGCACGCGAACCACCTTGCCTCGCCCATCCGCTTCCTGACTCACCTGATCGGTACGCTGGCCTTCGATAAGTCCGTTCAACGACGCGCGAAAGATTCGCAGGCTCCCACGACCGATCTTCGTCGCGCGCAAGCGGCCCTCCTCGATCCATCGATAGATCGTCCACTTACTGACTCTGAGCAGCGCGGCCGCCTCTTGAACACGCAACAACGGCGGTTCCATCATTCTCTCCCCGAACGGGTAACGGTGTGGCGGGGGAGCGCCCAACCCGCGCTCCCCCTGATGAGACCCGCGTCAGGAGGTCAGTCCACCCGCAGATCCCAACATCCCACACAGCCACTCAACTAGCGCGCCATGCGCTTGTCGAAATACTCGTCATACCGGTGCACGAAGTCTTTGGCTGCCAGCATGAGTCCGCGCTTCTTCATCCTCAGCCTCCTATGATTTTGCTTGTCGTGAACCGCCGCGATCCACCCAGGCTTTGCAGCCGATCCCCGACGCCAGCGCCTGCTCAACCGATGCCGCCAATTGCACCGGCGGAACTCCGTCCGACCGATACCGGACCAACACCGTGCCGTGATCGTTCAAAAACTCGACGGCTTGTACTGCCGGAGAGCGCCGAAGTGCCCCTTCGACCTCATCACGATGGTATTCGCAGAATCGCCCGCCGATCTGGACAATAACCTGACCGGCAGCGGTATCTTTCTGTTCCAGCACTGTCGCCGCCTGAGAGCCCTCATCCGCCTGAACCGGCGCACACAGACTCAGCCACATCGCCAATCCAATCCCCATGAGACCAAGCTTCATCGCTCCCTCTCCTCTTGGTTAATGCCGACACACCCGTTCAAAAGTAGCGTGACTCACAGGATGCTCAAACAGACTGTCCAGCAAGGCCGCAGCGAGCGAAGAGACGAGGCGTACGCTTCGGTACGTT
>ERZ1292633.3210-Hain-H41-02um-R1-3210-length-16110-cov-4_pt1 | contig 16110 bp, 12 predicted proteins | sample MGYA00564406_ERZ1292633 | MGnify/ENA primary metagenome ERZ1292633 (study PRJEB36523, sample SAMEA6512639) | groundwater metagenome | collected 2019-01-08 | study: AquaDiva: Metagenomics assemblies of 32 groundwater samples | reverse complement strand
TCTGGATTCCTGTTTTCACAGGAATGACAACAGACGACTTAAGTTGTTTTGATATTAGATATCCTGCGGTCTTGCCGCAGGATAGTTCATTTTGTGGCAGTTATGCATGATGTATTGTTGATTTTTTGTTTTTACCCTGTTAGAGAGCTCCGCCATTTATGGCAGGGATGATATAGATAAAGTTTTAATTCCTTATGATATAGAGATATTATACATCCTTTCTATCCGGGTTTACTAATTACGGATAACGGATTGCGGTTTTTTTAATCTATTTCGTATGATTAAGAGATCTATTTTGTGTAAAGATTTTTTTACTTTGTCGTAATAGTTTACAAAATTAAGCTGTTCAGGTATCTTGCCAGATGACTAATTCTATTTAAAATTAATGAGTTATCCTGTTGGCATAGTATTTGCGTCAATTCATAGCATGAGTATAAATTTTATTCGGGATAATGCTGTGAAGGGACCAACTATGCACGAAAGAATATCAAGGGGAAAATGGCTTTTATTAATTTTGCTAATCATGGTGGTTTTAACAGGCCTTTATTACGACCGCTGTTACGCCCAGGTAAATAATTTGAATGAACCTGGCAGTATTCTGGTTTATCCTTTAATTGATAATATTAACTATAAAACCATTATAAAAATTTCAAACACAGGCATCTCGAATATAGTACTGGAATGTTCTATGGTCACCAAGGGCGCCGGCGAAGTGATTGACAGAAAAGACGGTTTCATAATCAAAATGACCCCAAGGGAAGAATTCTGGTGGAAGACTGACAAATATTACTATTATACAAATGTAAACGGCGATACAGTTGGGATTCAGGGTTTTGACGCAAGGCAGGGCTACATGTTCTGCTTTGCAGTTAATGATGAATTTGCAAGGATAGAAAAAGAGTTCAATTATCTGAAAGGAGGCGCTATTGTATACAGCGGTAGAACAGCGTTCAGTTACAGCGCCATTCCTTCACAGGGACTTGCAGTAGTAGGTGACAGAGTATTAAACAAGGACGGGGTCGAGTACACCATGTCAACCAGCAGGATAATGTTTGAGGGCTTTACCTCAGGCACGTTTGGTGTTTCGGGAACATTGGCTGTAGCCAATATCGGAGTTGACTATATTCAGTCTATACAGCCTGAATTTGACATCAACTTTAACTGTTACAATGAAAATGAGATATGGGGCAGCAGGCACACTCATTATAAAGATTTCGAGCAGTACAACCTGTCCGATTCAGATGGACTCTATCTGATATCGACTATGGGCAAAGCAATCCAGTGCACTGCTGACAGCACAAATGCGCTTGAAGCAGTCTTTTCCCAGACTACCGGTGGATTCGGCGGCTTAGCGTTTGGTGGTAACGTTTGGCAGAATCCGGATTATGGTGTTCCTACAACAACCATACTCCCGCCGGTTGCCAACTAATAAGTTCTCTGATTGTTAAAGCCAAAACCAAAGGCAGGTCTTGCGACCCTGCCTTTGTTTTTCGCTTTGTTATTTGGCATCTATGACAGGGGAATTGATAAGTTAAATATATTTTTATTGTAAAATTATCTACATTAAATTACTAAAACTGTTAATAAGAATTACAAAACTTGAATTCATAACCCAATAGGTGTAATTATATTTTATAAAAGTAATTATATTTATCCAGAATAACTATGTAATAAATTTTTATATGTTGTATTTTTTTTTTATATGTTCAAAAAAGCTTCAAGGTTGATATTGTCTTATAACATATTGATTTTTAAAATATTTCTACATATTCACCAGAGTATTATATGAACGATTAACTTCAATCTATTCAGAAAATCTTACACTTTTTTACTGTGCATTTGTCTGAAAAATGCAATATTTCAATAAAATCAACAACTTTACTAATCTGGCAAGAAAATTGCTTATTACCTGTTCAAACAGAAGTTTCCAATAGAGCTGAGGGAGCTTACAGTTTTAATAAACCGAGAAGCCTTAAGCGTGTTTAAACGTAATTTAGTGTAGCACGTAGGTTTACTCAAAAAGAAGGGAGGTTGATAGGTATAAACAAAGATGTTAGAGTAGTTCCCTGGTTTTGCCAGGGGCAGTAAATAGCAGCAGTAACCAATAACTTAAAAGGAGGAAAAACAAGTGAAAAAGCAACTTATTATAGTAAGCATGTTTATTGCAGTAGCACTGTTTGCCGGTTTCGGGACAGCTGATGCGGTTTCTAACCTGAACGAGCCGGGCAGTATTTTAAAATCACCTTTAATTGACAACATTAACTACGCCACCATTATTGACATGGCAAACCTTGGATCGGTATCTGTTGTGCTTGAGTGTCAGACTGTTACACACGGTACCACAACTCCCCCAGAAGGCACTAGCAAAATGGATCAGAAGGCTGACTTCGTGATCAAATTGTCCCCGAAGGAAAAGTTTTTTTGGCAGACAAACACGAGCTATAGCCGTATTAATGCTGATGGTGATTTAGTACAGATAGACTCATTAGCAGGCAGAAAAGGCTATATGTACTGTTTTGCAGTTGATAGTGCACTTACCAGACTGGAAATTGCCTATAATAATTTGAAAGGTGATGTTGTTATTTTCGGCGGCGGTAAGGCATTTGGTTACAACATGATTCCTTCACAAGCCATTGCAGTAGTAGGAGACAGGGTTCTGAATCAGGACGATGCTGAATATACTGCTCCAACCAGCAGGATAATGATTGAGGGCTTTACCTCAGGCACGTTTGGTCTTTCAGGAACAGTGGCTGTTGCCAATATCGGCGTTGACTATATTCAGTCTATACAGCCTGAATTTGACATCAACTGGAACTGCTACAATGAAAATGAGATATGGCGCAGCAGGCACACTCATTATATTGATTTTGAGCAGTATGCCCTGTCCGGTGGACTCAATCTGAAATCAAGTACGGGCAAAGTGTTCCAGTGTACTGCTGACGGCGGCGGAAACGCACTTGAAGCAATCTTTTTCCAGACTGCCTCTACCATGGCGTTTGGCGGAAACGTTTGGCAGGATCCGAATTTCCCTGCACCAACAACAACCATTCTCCCACCGGTTACTAACTAAATTATCCGGTTGAGAAAGCCAAAATCAAAGGCAGGGTCGCAAGACCCTGCCTTTTTTTTCCTTTACTTTGTTTATCTTAATAGTTTATTCAGTGTAATTTCCAGACCCTTATGCTTCCCCTTGGACCAAAGTATTCAGCCGGTAGGGGATTATTCCCCTGCTCTGTTAATTCAGAAAGAAATGAAGCTACCTGTGAACTGCCTGTTCCGAAACACCCCCCGATTTCCTGGGTGCCGTCACCGTCAATATCAGCAAGAACTACTCCCCACGCCTGGGTCATACCCTTCTCAGGCAAACCCGAGTTTTCAATAAGTTTCCAATTACCTGTTCCGTCTCCTTTAAATAAGAAAACGCCGTAATCATCTTCAGTATCATTAAGGTTCTTTTTACCTGACACCAGAAGATCTATATTGCTGTCGCCGTCTATATCTGCCAGGGCAACCCCTGAGGCTGACTGTACATCGGAAAGCCCGTCTGCTGCCGGTCTCCAGTTACCTCTTCCATCACCCAGATAAACCTCGGTTCCCTTTTCTGTGTTTCCGAAAACCAGGTCAGGATGGCTATCATTATTAATGTAGCCTGCAGCAACTCCCCAGTGGTCGCCCCCGTTTTTCGGTATTTGAATCCCAAAAGATGAGTCCCTCCAGATGCCTTGTTCTGTATTTATCCATACGGCGCCCTGTTGAACCATAGCGGCAATATCAGTAAGACCATCGTGGTTGAAGTCACCGACTGCAAGCTCGTGACAGTACCCGGAGTCAGGCAGGCCTGGGGTAGAGTGCAATTTCCAGTTTCCCCTTCCATCTCCCGTAAAAATGCGGGCTCCCTCGTCATTTGCTGAACAGGCAGCAATATCAGAGTTGCCGTCCCTGTTAAAATCCCCGAAGGCAATATCATCAGCAAAGAATTCCGGCAGTCCATTTGAAGCAGAAGTCCATTTTCCGGTTCCGTCTCCCTGATAGACATGGAGTCCCGCGCAATGGTCTCCGACAGCCAAATCAAGTAAGCCGTCGTTATTGAAATCTCCGAAATCAACTCCGCCGCCGCAGGAGCCTTTGTGCAGTATTCCTTCTGTTGACTCAGACCAGGTCCCATTACCTTTATTAATCCACACAAAGGCACCTTTGCCCTTGCGTGGAAGGGCAGAGAGGTCTAAAAGACCGTCCTTATTCACGTCACCGAAAGCCGGATTGCACTTCCACTGCAACTGCAGAACAGTCGGCAAACCGTCAGAATAAGGGACATAAGTCTGCCTCAGCGCATTCTGGCAGCCAGCTGTTGCAAGGATTCCGGAAATGATAAAACACAGACTGAAAAGCTTTTTCATTTTTTCACCTCTGATAGTAATGTGTTAGTATTTATCTTAAGTAAGGCAGGCTTTTTATGATTTTCTTTGCCAAGGCTTTAAGAACAGGTGTTTCTTGATATTACGGAGTTACCTGCACGGTCACGCTGTCGTAATGCAAGGTGCCATAACTTATTCCGCCGTTCATATTCAAATCAACTCCGCAATAAAAGGTATAGGAACCTGTTTGTAAACCTGACCTATTAAATACCTGATAATCAGACACAGCGTAGAGAGGACCCTGCTTGGTAACTGTTTGACCCGGTTTCCATGAAGAAGTGCTTAAGTCGCGGTAATACCATCCCATCGGGGTTTTTGCCAACACCCACCAGTCAGCATTAATTCTGTCATACATGCCCGGATTAAGTGAACATTTAACAATTACGCCTTCACTCCGGGTAGCAGTTACAGGTCCGTCTGAGCCATTAGCTTTTATATCAGGGATAGGGTTTGCAGGCGACTGGCTCCAGCTGATTAGATGCAGTGTAGCCGGCTTGTTTTCTTCCCACGTTGGCATAATCTCATCTTCAGGAAGAAGGTAATATGGAGCACCAAGCGGTCTTAATTCCGTTGTAAATGTAAAGATGTTCATTTCACCGTAGCCCCAGTCCTCAGTAGTCCCGCCGGCCAAATAAAGCAATGAGCTTTGCTGGGGGGTATATACCCTTCCAGAGACTCCTTCAATCAAACCGGCCATGTCCGTTGCCAGCAGGCTGAATAGCTGGTTGTGCGGGGCGGGGTTTGTTTTATAGCTCCACGGATATAAAATCAATTGTCCACTATTATGATAGCTCATAATTGTTCGGAACTCATGGCTAAGCGCTAAATCCCTTATAGCCTGGGTTTCCGGCTCAGAAAAAAATGATGCGCCTCGATAGAGATATGCCCATGTGTCTGAACTGGAGCCAAGTCCTCCCCACATGTAGCTGTAGTTTCTGTTTAAGTCCACACCATAACTTCCGTCACCGTTGTCCCTTCTGTTTTTCCGCCACGCCCGGTTAACATCTATGGAATACTGGTGGCCATCAGGGTTTAACATGGGGACTATCCATATTTCCCCATTGTCTACATAACTCTTTACTGCTGAATCAGTGGCATAGTTTTCTATAAGGTATTTTGCAAGGTAGAAAGGCACTTCTACTGAAATCCATTCCCTTGCGTGATGTGCACCGATGAATAATATTTTAGGTTCACTTTCTTCCAGATTAACGTTATCGCTTATCTTAAGCGCCAGGATATCCCTGTCAGCGATGCCCTGCGTCTTTTCCCAGCTGTCGCCTATATCAATGACTTTGGCAATCTCGGGATAGGCGGTCTCTAACTGCTGAAGTTCGGTTTTTAGCTCACTGTAAGAGTGATAGTGATACGATGATGCTGTCTGCACTGCCTGCTGTAACTGGCGGGCGCTGGAAAGGCTGTAGGAACGCGAAGGCAGTAAATTCTCTATGCTGTCAGCTATTATTTCAATCGAGAACCCCTTATCCCGAATTTCCTGCAATACTCTGTCAGTAACATCAGCAATTACATAGTCCTTACGCACTTCAAGCGGTTCCACCATGTTTGCGAGCACCTGAATGTTTTCCTGGCTCTGAACATAAATTTTTACTATTTTTCTGGTCCCGGTATCAGTCATGGCAAACCTGACTGTCCAGAAAATTACAAATATTCCTATGGTAAGCAAAATGAATATATATCTTTTTCTGTGCATTTCTAAACCTTTTTCTCTGGAATAAGGCACTGCATATATTATAACAGATTTCTTATTTTATTGCACTAAATTGTAAGAAAATATGACGTCAGGTTTCATTTTACTTCCACTTTTTAAAAAGGGCCAGAAATCAATGGGTTAAAGATATGATTTTCAGCCGGCTGATAAAAAAGGCAAACAAGATAAATTAACCGGGTTTATTGTTATGGTTCTTACCCAAACATTCCCGATAAACACGCATGATAAACTTCGGGTTTCCAATTATATATCGTTTCCAGAGCCGTCTTGGTTCTATGAGAAGCCGGAATACCCATTCCATCCTTGCCTGCAACATCCAGCCCGGTGCCCGAGGCACAAGGCCGCTTAAATAATCAAACATTCCGCCGACCCCGATGCAAAGGGGAGCATTCAGCCTGTGCAGGTTTTTTGCAATCCATAGTTCCTGTTTTGGATTTCCCATAGCTACAAGCAATATGTGAGGTACGGAGTCGTTAATCCGGCTGATGATTTCTGCAGTTTGTCCCTCAGGAAAATATCCATGGTGAAATCCTGCAATAACGATGCCCGGCGCTAAAGATGACAGTTTTTTGGCTGCAAGCTCTGCAATTCCCGGTCTTGCACCCAGAAGATAGACTCTATACCCTCTGTGTGAGGTAGCCTTACAAAATTCAGGGATAAATGTCGTACCTACAAAATTGTGCAGAGGTGATATGTCTCTTTTTTTCAATGCCCAGGCTATACCAATGCCATCGCGCAGAACCAGGCTCTTCTCTCCGGTTAACACCTCCTTAAACTCACTTATTTCATATGCAAGGTTGAGAGTATGTGTATTGGCTAAAACCAGCAGATGCGGCTTTCTATCTGCAATTATTTTTTCAATGCGCCTGATTCCATCTGCAAAGTTACAGATTGTAAAGGGGACGCTGAATATTTTTACGGCGTTTATATCTTCACCTTTATTTGTCATTGACTTCAGCACGCTAATACTTCTCTATAGACTTTTTCTACCCTGCGGGCTTGTTCATAGCCATCCATGCCATTGGCAACCTCTTGTCTGGCTGTCTTTGCAATCCTCTGAAGCAAATCCCGATTTTTTAAAGCATCTGCTATTTTATGGACAAGTTCATCTACATCACCGGGCCTGAAAAGGAGACCGTTAACACCATCTTTAATGAGGTCATTTACACCGTCCACGTCAGACGCCACAACCGGGACACCCGCTGCCATTGCCTCACGTATAACCATGGGCGATCCTTCTGCGGAGCGGGATGGAAGAACAAATAAATCGGATTGATTTAGAATCTCGCAAACATTCTCCCTGAATCCTGTAAAGATGACATTACTGTCCACTCCGAGATTGTTGGCAAGGCTTTTTAATTTATTGACGTAGTTCGGGACCTCAGATATAGCATCGTTCCCTACTATTAATAAGAAAAGTTCAGGGTAGTGTTTAAGCAGAGGTTTCATTGCCCTGATAATGAGATCAACTCCTTTCAGAGGCCTGAGAAGGGCTATCACAGTTAAAACAAAAGCATTTTCAGGGATGTTTAATTCGGCGCGTATTCCGTTTTTTGAGCGACTTTTGCTCTGATTTAATAAAGTCAGGGTGTCAGGGTCAAGTGCATTTTGAATTGCAACTATATTGTCATATGACATTCCTCGCTTAATCAAATTGTTGCGCAGGCTGTTGCTTACAGCTATATATTTAGCAGCCAGAGGTTTTGTGCAGGCATCTATGAATAAGTTAAATTTTCCCCGCCTTATGTCAGTAAATTCCCGGAGAATATGGTGGTGAACATGGGTAACACATTTTCTGCGGGCCAGGAATGCCGCCAGTCTTCCTATTAAATTTGACCTCACGGTATGAGTATGTACAATGTCTATTCCTTCCTTTTTAATAAGCTTTACTATCTTAATTACTGGTATAAGGATATCTTTTTTGGAATTCATCGGGACCAGAAAACAGGGAATTCCTGCATGTATAAGTTTTTTTAACATTAATCCGTCTGAAAGACAGAGCACAGCCGGGGTTACATGATTTCGGTCAGCGCATTTTGACAGGATGTATACTACCTGTTCTGCGCCGCCAAAATGTTTTCCCTGAATAATATGTAAAACTTTGATAGGCAATTTTCTTGTATGAACTGCCGGAATTTCTGTATTTTTTTATTGCGGTGTTGTCCGGAGACCTTGTATGAGGATATTCCTCAGCCCGGGAGGTGATTCAAAATTTCCTGTGAGTAAAAGATTTTTTTCTTCCTCTGTGAATTCATTAAAAACTTTTCCTTTGTATCCTACTGCGTGTTGCAAAATCTTTATTTTTTCAAATGCCTCTTCGCTGGGAGAATAATATCCAAAAGTTTTAGGCATAAATGTCTTATACTGGAAAAAAGTGTAATGAATACCTTTGCTATTGAAGACATCAATTACATCCCTTATCCACTGAAACGCATATTCACCGCCATTCCAAACACTTGCATTGAATTCACCGACAAAAAGCGGCCTGTTTTTTGTTTTTTTGATAATTTTCTCAAAATATCCATTAATTTGATTTTTATCCCAGTAAACATCTCCGTATTCTCCAGGGTATTGATATCCTATCTGCCGGCTTTCCATCCCCTGGTAGGTAAATTCAATAGGGATATAAAAATGAAGGCTGAATGCAGTATTGTCATCATTATATTCCCCGCCAAACAAGATTTCTCCGGCATTATAAAGATTCAATTCAATAAACAAAATATGTTTTTTGTCTGTTCCTCTTATTTTTTCTATGGTTTTTTTATAGAAACTGTTCAGCGCATTTATGTTAGGCGCCTGTGGTTCATTGATAATGTCGTATCCAGCAACATACTTATTATTTTTGTAACGGCTTGCAATTAATCCCCATAGGGCTATAACCCTGTCTTGAAAATCTTTATCATCCCAGATGATATTGCCGTATTCTTTGTTATGATCTATAGAATTCTGGCCTGCTGCATGCAGGTCAAGTATTACATAGATTCCATTTTCTCCCCATCTGGCAATTGTTTTGTCCAGATGTTCTAATGCTCTCTTACTATATGAATACGGAGTTTTTTCAATTTCCCACAATCTAAAAGCAATTCTCACTACATTAGCTCCGGTAGCCTTTATTTCATTAATATCTTTTTCAGTAAAGTAATACTCCATAAGCTCGATATTGAACTGTTCCGGGTCTTTGTTATTTAATTTGATTGAATCATATAAATCCTTCCTGATCACATAAAAACAGTCATAATGAAAACCCCGTAATTTTATTGTATCCCCTTTTTCATTGATAATTTGATTTCCGTTTATAGAAAGGAAAGTTAAAGACTGCGGCTCTGCCAGGGCTTGTGAAATAACAGAGAATTGTTGATTTTCCCGGTCTTGCAATTCACGGGAAATAAATACTATAGAAGAAACATCAGCAGCTAAAACAAAAATTGCAAACAGAAGAGTTTTTTTAGTCACTTTTTTCCCGGAAAGTGTCATTGATTATCGAGTGCCTCCTTATCTTTATATTTATACATTTTTCCTCGCAAAAGTCAATCAAAGTTTTCATTGCGTCGGCATGTTCGAAAAGCATTGAAAACTTATATTTTATTCTTAGTGATAATTCTATTTCTTGAAATATTAATGGCTTTTACGTTTTTATGTTTTGAACAAGGGATTCATAGAGTTCTTCAGTTTTCCGGATAGTGCCTTTCAGATTGAACATGGTTGTTACTCTTTCATATGCGTTTTGCCCCATTCTTTTGGCTAAGTCCGGAGAATGCAGAAGCAATTCAATTTTTTTTGCAAATTCCCCTGTGTCTCCGAAAGGCACAAGAAATCCGGTATGATTTGAAACTATAGCCTCATTTATTCCATCTACATCAAAGGCTACGATAGGCTTTGCCTTTGCCATAGCTTCAAGCAGTGTTAATGAGAATGCCTCACCCGCTGAGGAAAATACAAAAACATCTACAATTTCTAAAAGACTTGGAACATCATTTCTCTCCCCAAGAAACCGCACCCTATCTTTCAAATTCAGCTTTTCTATTAATGCCTCTAAAGCATCTTTCTGAGGCCCGTCTCCTATAATAAGTGCAAGAAAATCAACCCCTTCTTCTTTTAGGAGTGAAAGCGAATCAAAAAGAAGGTGATGCTGTTTCTCAGCAGCCAGCCGCCCAACCATGCCTAAAATTGGTATGCCTGAAGGGATACCAAGCGATTCTTTCAGTTTTACCTTATCACATGATACGTTTGAAATAGTTTCGGTATCAACGCCATTATAAATGACTGTAATTTTTTTTTCGGGAACCTTTTCTCTAAGAAGAAGGCTTCTCTTCATCCCTTCTGAAACGGCTATAAAACGGTCAAAGAAAGGGCTTAATAAACGGGAAGACAATACCACTCTCTTTTTGCGTTTAACCGGGGAACCGATTGTAGTGCCGTGATCCGTCTGAATAATTGCCGGTGAACCGCTTAATATGGAACAGAGCTTTCCTAACGGATTTCTACCATGATAATGCACAATATCTATCTCATGTTTCCGGACAATGTTAATTAAGCGTAACGCCTTAAAAAAATCAAAGCCGTTTTTCATATTGAGCATAATAACCTTATGCCCGCTGGCTGCGATTTCATCAGAAACAGAACCGCCTGAAAAAAGAATACAGACTATTATTTCGAAACGGTTTTTATTGTAATTGCGACAGAACGAAAGTACAGCTTTTTCTGCACCTCCAACCTTACCAAGCGGCAATACAGATAAAATTTTTATTTTTTCCCCCATGATATTAACTGCTCAGTAGAAAAGATAGGGACTCAAGGCAACCCCCTTTCTCTTTAAAGTCAAAGGGGCTTTCAAAGGATATTCCTCAATACCTGTTATAGTACTGCAGGCATATTCAAATCCTTCATCTGATAGAATTTTCGTAATATTGCCATTAAAATCTTCCTTCTTGCCGTATGGGTATGCAAATGTAGTAACAGATTGCTGGAGTTTCTCTTCTATCACTCTTTTTGACTCAACTATTTCATTTTTAGACTCTGATAATGAAATAGCGCTCAGAACCGGATGGGTTTTTGTATGACTGCCAAAAGATATGTTGTGCCTTGACATCTCATTAACTTCATCCCATGAAAGCATGGCCCGTTCAATGTTTTCAGGCCAAGCATTTACTTTACATGCATTTGATAGTCTGCTTAATATCTCGTCCCTGCGTTCTGACGGGTATGTTTTAAGGCTTGCAGCAACATAATTAAGTATGTTATGGCGCAAAGAAGAACCGGATGTAAAAAAATCATTAATTTTTGCGCATAGTTCAGGATATATATCATATTTAATCAGCGTGGCTTTATCGGGCATGAAAACTGCTTTGTTTAAAATCCATGCAAGCCGGTCATACCATAGCAGGTGGTTTGTGTTTATATAATCCGTTGTCAGGAAAATAGTTGCTGGAACTTTATGTTTTCTTAAAACCGGAAAAGCGCAATCATAGTTATTGCGATATCCGTCATCAAATGTCAGAACCGCAATGTCTTTTTGCTGTTTTTGGTTAAATCCCATTTTTTTTAAATCAGTCAGATTAACGATTTGGTAATATTTTTTAAGAAAAATGACCTGTCTCTCAAAAATATCAGGCTTGACAGCTTCTCCGTAAAAATGCTTATCATTATAGCTAACCTTATGGTACATGAGAATAAAGATTTTATGCCGGCTTGACAGTCTGCGCCATGTCCTTTTAACCCTTGGCAATCCTCCGTAAAAGAGTAGAGGCTTCAGACTTTTTTTAATGATATCCATAAAGGTTTACATGTATCCCAATGATTTCAGTTGTTCGATTACAGACTTATCAAGCAGTTCAGGATTAATTCCGCCGTCGATTCTCTTTCTGTTGGACATATAGAAATCATTCATTTTGTCATAATACATAGATGCTTTTTCCATTAAATCTAAAAACCTGGCATTATCGGGATAGAGATTGTTTATTTCAGCAGGGTCACTTGCCAAATCAAAACATTCATGATCCCCTTCAGATGAAAAAATGAATTTACGGTCTGTGGTGCGTACACTCAGAAGGCGCCTGTTATACCGGCTGAGTTGTTCCTTGAAATGATCTCTTTCAGGACCAAATGCCTTGACCAATTCAGAAATGGCAAGGTTTTTTTCACGTTTTAGCGGAGCCTTACCAAGCAGGTCATTACCCTGAATTTGCTCCCATGGCTTTTTGTCTTGAACATCAAGAAGCGAGAGGATAGTCGGAAATATATCAACATTTTGTACAACTTCGGCTTTTCTCCCGGTTAAGCCGATATGCCGGGGATATTTTATTATAAGAGGGATTCTTATCAATGTATCATACAAGCAGAAATAGTGAAACATTAACCCGTGGTCCCCAATGTTATCACCGTGATCTGAGAGGATAATTATTAAGGTATTATCATATACGCCATGCTTTTGCAATAGGCGAAAAATCTTTTTTATCAGATAATCAGCATAGTGAATAGCATTGTCATAAGCTGACTGGAGCAACTGAAAGTCCTCTGCTGTCATACTGCTTCTACCCAGCAGATAGTCCAGGTGGTTGTGGTTGATGCTGAATTTTTTTAACTGGTCCCTAAGGGATAAAAATTTAAATGCAAACTTCAATGGCGCCCGATATGGTGAATGGGTCTCCAGAAAATGAAAAAAAGCAAAGAATGGCTCGGTTTTGCAGTCATCCATCCAGCTTGAAAAGTTCCGGACAAAAGTATGGCTGCCTGAGTCCATGAGTATGTCAACAGAGCGTGCTGTTATTTGAGAAAAATACTTTTTTATTGCGCTGTTGTTACTTGTTTGATTGGATAAACTTGTTATTCCGGGGGGCTGAAGGTGGCTGACGCCGTTCTTTGAGAAAAGAGACGCCGAAGCTTTTAATTTATCCAGCAAGAATTCTGAATAGAAATTGTTAAAACCCCTGTGGAGTCCTGAATATTCAGAGACATAAACATTTCTGACAAACCCCGCACTGCGATATCCCTGTTTTTGCAGCAGTTCCGGGAGTAAACATAAAGAACTGTCAATTTTATCTCCATCAACGACAAGGCGGTGCCCTGACGTATACATGCCTGTAAAAAGCGAGGCAATAGAAGGCATGGTCCAGTATGAAGAAGAGATGGCATTTTCATAGATGAAGAGGTCTTGTTCTACAGATGTTAAAAACGGCGTAGTATTTCTGTGGTAGCCGTAGAACGGGAGGTTTTGAGCTCTGACCGCATCCAGAGAAATAATAACTATATTCGGTTTCAACTTAATATTTTTCATGACGTCATTTCCCAAACCGGTTAGCAGAAATCACGGTCAAAACCGCTGCAGGTAACATGCCGGTTTTTCGCGTTTATTGCATAACTGCAACATTGACCGTAAAGCATAAAAGAATAGAGGCAATTTGACCTGCAGTGCTGATACCTGCAGTCTTGGCAATTGTGTAATGCTTAATTTCTGCTGTGAGCTCATTCCGGTCTTTAGTCACCTGTTTAGAATCTTTTTCTTAATGGTTACTGCTAGCGGACGCAGATGCTTTTCTAAATAAAATAACAGGGTGGAACGATATCCGCTATGAAATAGCAAAACCTTGTAAATATTCCATATTTTGTTAGACAACTTTAACTTATAATTTTCTTCTCCCTGTAGAAAATCAACTTCCTTGAAATTATTTTCGAAACAGTCCTGAATAATTTTCATGAGAAGCAGAAGACTGGGGGAATAGGACTTCCAAAGTGAATCATAAGATGAGTTGTAATAATAATACCTGTTGTTATACTTGAAGCCAAAAAAGAATGCTATAGGTTGTTCGTTGACCCTTAAGGTATAGATGGAAAGCCAGCCTGACTCAGCAAATGCAGAACTGATTTTAAAAAAAAACGCACGATCCGATTCGCTTTGGAAAATACCATTCCCGCCGCTCCCTTTCCATGACTTACGTTCAAGAGAGGCAATCCCTTCGAGAATATCGTCCAACCTTTCTACTTTCCCGGCTTCAGAAAAAGAAACATTTCCAGCCTTTTCAATTTTACGTAATTTTCTCCTTGCAGTTTCGCGACTCTTATCTGACATTTGCCGCTTGAAATATTGTTCCCAACTGCCCCCAATTAAAATTGCAGGGCAACCTTTACAGTCCTTATCCTGCCTTACAAGTTTTCTTACGGTATCCATTTTATTGAGAATATTAAGTAACTGAAGGAAAGAATTTGACTCCTCGCGCATACGGCTAAGTTCTACTACATCCCACAAATTGCGATGGTTATATATAGATTCAATTGCCAAATGCCAGCATAACTCATGTTCAATGGCAAGAAGAGGGCTCAAATAGTCAGATTTCCTAATACCTATAAACTGCATTCGCCGGATAGCGAAGAGATGGTGTACTTCATTGGAAATCATCAGAGGGAAAATTCCAATTATTTGGTTTTTGGAATAGACAACGATTACAAACAACCGGCGGTTTTTACCGAAGACTTCCCACCACGTATAAATCCAGGAAAAACTTAGGAAGGGGTTTTTTTCTGAACTGTTTTCCAAAAGACAGTTCCATGTCTTTTCCAGAGTCTTCAGAGATTTTATGTCCTGAATTATTTCAACTCTTATGTCCTGAGAATTTGCCATCAGCTGTCGCAGTATCCAGATTTATCAGGCTTCTGCTGGTTTTTTCGATTCTCGAACTTTCATATATCGTTCAGAATACGGCTTCGAAACCGAGAACGAAACTCGGAATATGTACCTAATAACGAGTTTTTCCCCTATTTCCTTATATCCGAGAAAAGAATAAAATTTTAATAATCGTTTATTAGATTTATCTACGGCGATTATGCTGCTCGTAATACCCCTTTTAATAAAATAATTATGGGACATGTATGCTGTAATAAACATTCCCTGCAAGCTCTTTCTATATTCTGGTTTAACAAAAGCATCTAATTGATAAATTTGTTTCGGTTTCAAACGAAAGGTATATTTCCACAGCGGCTCAAAATAATCCGTGGTAGCACTCCAGCTATAAGCCACTAATATATTCTGATCTGAATATACTCTTAAACAGTGAAGGTTTTGCTTAAGGCGTTTATTGAATAGTTTATATTTGTGCGGAAATTGCATTTTAACTTGATGCATAAACTCGGGATTATTATCCGAAGCATGGAATCCAATGCTTTCCAAATTTAAAGCGCGTGCTTTTAAAGGCGCTTCCAGAATTAAATACTTATCTTTATAATAAATATATCTAGTCAATTTTCGAATTATTTTTTTTAAAATGAGAAACGATTTTTCTATTATGGCAGAAGCGCTAATGTTATTCTTACTATTATTAGAAAACATCGTCCGAGAATTAAAAGATTTTTTCCAACTAATGTTTTCTCCCGATCAATATTAAATTAAGCGGAATGAAAATATTAATCTGCGTTGATGGTATCCTGATAAATTATATAGGTCAAGCCGGCAATATGTTCCCAACTCAATGTGGTATGCGCTTCTTTCAGCGCCTCTTTGCCCATTTTTGCCCTAAGCTCTTCGTTTCCTAATAGATGAATGATTGCATTCGCTAACTCAAGTGTATTTAGAGGCGGTATTAATAAGCCGGTTTTTCTATCCTCCACGACTTCAGCCAGGCTTCCGACATCTGTTGTAACTACCGGCTTGCCAAAGGCAAATGCCGTGGCAATTATGCCGCTCTGACTAGCTTCAATATATGGAAGAACTAACACTGCAGTTCTGTTAAAAAAATCAGCCACTTCATCATTAGCAATATACCGGTCATGAACTTCAAAATGAGGATTGTTCTCCATGAGATGTTTATTTCTGGTTAAATCTTCTCCACTCCCTGCTACAATCAACTTAAAGCTCGGGATACTTTGACTGATTATTGGCTCTGCTTCTATCAGATATTGAAGACCTTTGTATTCCAGCATACGGCCGAAAAAAAGGACGGAGTACCGCTCTTCTATTTTTTTAGCATTATCGAGAGCATT